>JGI24159J19872_10002189_pt1 | contig 22919 bp, 18 predicted proteins | sample Ectturendosymbi4_FD_19872 | JGI IMG/M metagenome (IMG submission 19872) | reverse complement strand
AATAACATTATTGTGTTTGGATAAACGCCTCTCAAAGCACAAAATGACTATATTTTCTAAAAAATTTGGGGGAGGCATGGCCCCTTTGGCCCCCTTGGCTACGCCTATGGCCTAACATCTCGCGTAACGTGATTTTTGCGGGATATGTTACATTCTACCAAATCAACGCATTTTTCGTAAATATATTATTTTTTCATTATTGGAAAACTGTGTTTTGCAGCCGGCTGAGATGGTTTCGCAGGTAGGATTTGGCCTAATGGCCGTAGTGTGGACAACCCTGATAAAGACTATGAAGAGGTGTGGTGACTGCACACACAGGGGTGTAACGAAGGGAGGCAAAAGGGGCACAATTCCCCAGGCGCTGAATCACGGCAGGGGCTGCCGAATTACTGCGGAAGCCGCAGAAAAGTCCCAACAATGCCACAAAAACTTGCTTCAGTACAGTGCACTTGCTTCAGACAGACCTCAGGTTCGAACATGGGGACGCCAAACTTGCTTCTTGCCCAGGGCGCTATCTAAACTCGTTACGCCCGTGAATGCACGCCATTGTCCAACACCAACGCTAAACGGTTGTGATTTAACGCCGTCGACAGGAACACAATCTTCTGAGCAGGAAAACAGTTACTTGACGCCCAGCAAGCGGCACACGTCTACATCGTCCTCCCACAACACCACCCAAAGTTTTTCACGAGGAACCCGGCCATATACTTTCCCGACGTCGACAAAACAGGTGCATACACGTCTTGGGCATGCTCCCAGGATATCTTGAAAATTGATGAAGAGTGGAAATTTGTTCTCTGTGCTGTAGTTCGCGACGAAAACCGCACCGGGTATCATCCAGCTTATAGGTGTAGCAGCAGGCAAATTTTTGGGGGTGCGAACGATTTTTGCCCGAACTATCCGAAAAATATTTTTGGGCTACTTTTTGTGCGAATACGCGAATATTTTTTCATGACGACCATTTTTGGGATGACCTGGGCGCCGTTTTTTTCAAATCAAAGTACTTCGGGCGTCATTTTGGCCCGTATTTTCAAGGAGTTTGTCCAGATTTTCAGGGATTTTGCGAAGGGTTGCCAAGATTTTCACCAAATCAAAAATTTTGGGAGTGCGCTTGCATCCCCATCTCCTACACTACTGATCCAGCTTTGGTTCAATTAATTATTTTCGCGGCATCTTGGCATACACTCTTCCTGGGAGGCTAACCAAAGAGATGCCGCTGTAGTTGGTTCATTCACTCTTTAAGTAGCATTAAGCTCGGATTTAGCAGCGTAATCAGAGAGCTTATTGATGCACAGTTATACAGAAGCTTTCACGTGCGCAAAGTCAACACATCCCGCCTGAAAAACTTTACTCAGTTCTGTCAGGTGAAGTAGTCAATGTTGAAAAAAGGAAAGCACCATATTGAAATTTTTGTTTTTGGAAGTCGCAGTAAAACAACCCACCTTACATCATTTTTATTCTCTGACAGCTGGTTCAGTGCGGCCAAATACTCAAAATCTCACTCCACAGTTCTCACTGTTGCCTCACTCGACAACCACTTTGTTTTGCATGCGCGTTGCAACTGCCGACCTCTTGTCTTCATTGTAGTTTGATGCCAGGCCCGCCGCCAGGTTTAGCAGCAGGGGGGGCCAAAAACCAGAAGGAGGGGCCTAAAATCAGAAGGGGGGGCACATTTTAAAAATACTGTTTTGGATGTATGCAGCAACCAGGAGGCCAACCGTGAAATGGGGGGGAACAGATTTCAATTGGGAAGGCCGGGCGCCACTAGCCCCCCCGGTGGCGACGGCCCTGAGTCTGATGCATTGCCAGGCAAGCCGATCGCAACGGTGAAACAGTAAAACACTTCCATAATTGCATTTAAATGCTTTCGCAGTTTCGTACACCATACTGTACAAATCTGCGGCAGTATAGTAAGAGGCTGAAGCGAGGCTGAGCACATGACAATCCACAGGTACCATTCTCACAATTTTCGCTTCCAACTTCAGCACCAGAAAATTATGTCGGACTATAACATTGCAGCCGTCTGTTGCAATAGCCGCGTGCAGGAAAAAATGCTTTCCTCAAATTGTTTTACTTCAATACAAGGCAAAACCATATCTAGGTTTCAGAATTTAGGGTGTTATGGCAAAATTTTAGGGTGTCATTTTGACACCCAAAAACGGCTTAAAAATCACTGCAAAAGACAAATCGGTTTTAGAGAAAACCACTCAACAGAACTAGCCATTACAACTATTTGTGATGAACTGCTCAGAAACAGTGATAATAAATTAATAGCATGTTCCTTATTTCTAGACCTATCAAAAGCATTTGTCTGCTGTGACCATGAAAGTTTAGTTAATAAACTTTATCACTATGGTATAAGAGGTTTTTCTCATAAACTTTTCTCAATTTTTTTGCGCAATAGAATGCGATGCACGAAAATAGGGGCATTTAAATCTTCATACAAAAGGATACCTTGCGGAGTCCCTCAGGGTAGTGTTATTTCGCCTTTGCTTTTCCTTATGTACATTAACGATATCACAAAAGCTTCCTCTTTTCATACTACTTCATTTGCAGATGATATTAATCTTCATATGTCAAACTCCTCTTTTAATGTTCTTCAGACAGCTGTTAACCTTGAACTATGTAAAATTGACCACTGGCTGAGAGCCAACAAGCTTTCTCCTAACTACAATAAGACTAATTTTGTGCTATTAAATTCTCAAAAACACTATCCTACTTCATTTAAAGTTATTATAAATAACCATAGCATTTCCCCCAAAGATAACCTAAAATACCTACGTGTCCTTATTTACAATAAGTTAAGCTGGAAACCTCATGTACAAAAGTGAAAAATCAACTATCAAGAGCTTGTGGAATTCTATCCAAACTTGAACATCATACAACACAATCTGTACTGAAAGTTGTCTGTAACTCATTAATCCACCCCTACCTTAATTACTCAATCCTCATTTGGGGACGTGCTTCAAATGCAATTGTTCAGCCTCTCATTAAGCTCCAAATTAAAAATAATAAATCCAACCAACACGGGATCTCTAGAAGAACATTTCTAGCACTTGAACGTCTTATGCCTTTCCAAACATTATGCTTTGTCAGTAGGCAAATTCATGCGCTCTTATTACCACAAACTGCTTCCAAATCATATTGATGAATATTTTATTCCAATCAGCTCAATTCATTGTTACTCCACTAGTCTAGCAACCTCTAACAACCTGTTTTTACCTGAAGCAACTCCTCCTCAGGACAATATTCCCTTGCGTTTATTGGCCCAAAAGTATGGTCTTCAGTACCAGACGATATAAAATCTTCATCCACTTTTACCTTCAAATGGAAACTTAAGAAACACCTCTTACATGATAAAGATACACATGTATGAACTTTGGCAGCATTTCACTTGTCCGGAAAAAAATACTGTGAATTACAGTATTTTGTAATTATGTTTATTTTCTATGTATATTTATTTTTTCGTATTTTTCTTCCCTGTGCACATTCTATGCTTTTCAGCATGAAAGTACATTCCTTAGTTTTTTTCTGTTTTGCTTTGTCTTTTTTTCGTACCTCATTGATTAGTTTTTGTTACTTGTTCACGTTTTTTAAATTTTAAATTTTTTTAATTTTCGTATATTGCCAAAAGTTTCTAACCACACCAAATTCCTTCACTTAAATTCGATCCACTCATCTGTGTACATAGGCATGCGCTTTCACCTGTACATTCTCTTCATGTTCTGCGTTTTCGTTCGTTTTTTTTCATTATGCCTATTTGATCTCCAACTGTTGTTTTTCAACACTTCAAAAAGTGATAAACGGGTTTGGTTGACTATATGACCGCCATGGTCCTTCACCAATCCTATGTGACACAGCGCCCATCTTTGTTTACACTGATCAGCTATTGTGCCATTGTATTTTCATTTGCTCTAATGTTCGCTGGTGGTTGGTTTACTTAATGCGATGGCTTTTTATAGAGCTTCTGCTTGTTGACTGAGCCATATGAAACCATAAACCATTACCATTACCCATCAATAACATATTTGGCGGTAGATATTGGTGCAATGTTCGAATTAATCTTGCATACCGAGGAAGTATTCACATAAATATTGAAAAGTGAAATCCAGAAAAGTTTATCATCAATATGACCCCAAGATAGTTCATGCAATTAGCTTGAAACCCTTGATCTGTATTAATCTTAAATGCAATTTGAAATTTCCATTATTTTTTCTCCATAAGAAAATTTAGGACTTAGACCTATTTGCGTTTGTTTCGTATGAAAACCGCTTGTTTTTGAACAAAAAAAATTTAATTTGAAACTTACAGCCTCATTTGACAAAGCTAAATTTGGTCCTAACAAAAATAAAACACTCTCATCAGAAGATAACCTTGTAACAAAGTTAGTTTCCCTGGATAGGTTATCTATACATATTAAAAACAACAGTGGCCCAAGAACGGATCTTCGTGGAACCTCTGTTTTCACTGCGTACGGCCTTGATGCTATCTTATGACTAACTGCATGCTGAATTTGATCAGTCCCAGTAGCAGCATTGTAGTAAATTTGAAACTGTGTTTCCAAACCTTTTTTATTCCAGAATTCATTTTGCTTTCCAAAAAATTGTTGGACCACCATTTTACTACACTATCAAATTATCAAGGTGTTTGAAAAGGAAAGAAAAGGCAAAGAAGGTCATTCATTTTTCTCTCTCCTCAGTTGCCGTCGATCGTGACTCCTTGGCCCGAAGGCTGAGACGCAAACACGGCCACAAACTACTGTATACACGGATCTCTGCCGCCTTGTGGGTGGGTTGCGCTGTTGGTGTCTGCGCGCACACTTTGCTTCTACAACCTGCCACATCAATATGTTGCTGGTCAAATGTTGCCAAATGTCGCAAACTACATGCCATTCATCTCGGTCCCTGGTCCCTGGCCAATTCCTCAAGTCTGGCAGTATAGCGACAATTGCGCAATAATGCTACACAAAAGGCTTTAAAATTCGTTCTTCGCTAACTTTTTATTCAAGTGAAACGCCGCTGCCAATCAAACTGTTTGTGATGACATTTAATATATTTGTGTATTTGCACTGAGCATTCCTGCTAAAATTATAATTGCAAAGCTGTGACAGTGATCACGTGTTGCTTCATCAAATATTAACCCTATGGCCAACCAAAATAGTCACGCCCCACCTTTTAAAGCACTGATGAAAGGTGTTGCCACGCAGGACCATTGCCACATTTGTCAAATTTTTCTATAAGAATGTTGTGAATTTCAGTTTCAAACGTTTTTTGAGACAAGAAAGATGACGCAGATGTGGCACTTTTTATCAAGATTTTGTAGAATGTAGGTATGTTTTTCTGCAACATCCAACGTTCCTGAGTATCCTTTTCTAAAACCAAATTAATTCTGGCAGAAAATGTCGATTCTAGAAAAATAGCAATAAATTTTTACTTACTCTTACGTACGCTGAGCCAATTTGGCCAAAAGCAATTTTTAACTTAATTTCGAAATACTTACAATTCACATATAAGACTGGTTCTTTCACTGAGGTGCACCAGTACTGCGCAAACTTTAACTTTCGTGTTCGGAATTGTCGTAAGTCATTTGGCCATGCCCATGATAGGCTACCTTATATGTATGAAAATTGCAAAAACATTTTTGAAAATAACATATCAGCATGTCTCAACCTAATTTACTTCTACTGCATGTAGAACCGCAAGCTTTGAGCAGAATACGAGTTCGGTCTTCAACGGACCGCCAATACGGAATACTGGCGGATTTTCTGCATTTATGGTGTCTTTAGTACGCGTACCTCGCACGTTTTCCTTTAGGAAATTGTGTTTGCTTTTGACAAAATAAATTTTTTTCAAAATACAAGTTCGTTTTTTCGTGTCAGATGAGCTCGAGAATAATTTCTGAGTTGTTTAATAACCAGCCTGTGTGCCTGAATCGTTTCAGTAAGCCTGGATGTTATAGGGAAATTGTTTATTTGGCCACGTTGACCAAAAGAACCAACGGTGCAAGTTTTTTACTGCACCTGAGCAGGGATTAAAGGTTTCTTAAAGATTTTTTCAAATGGAGAAACAGAAATAGTTTGTAACTGGTTGTCACAGTTGGAGTCCAATTTGAATAAAGGGTTTGTTTGGAAGTTTTAAGTACATTTGGCGAAGTTCCTCTTAGTGTGCGATTGTTGAAAATGTCACGTAGACACGGAGCTACCACGTTTTCTGTTAGTTTTATATATTTATTGGGTTTACTGCCAATACCTGATGCTTATTTTACATCGAGCAAGTTGTCATGTAAAATCTAATATGGTATGATTGTAAAAAGGGCTATTTCACTGCCTGGCTTGCTGATTGTTTTGGCAGAGAAGGCTAATGTTTTCACCGTTGGTAGAAAGTTTTCATGTTGGTAGAAAATTCATTTACGTTCTTTGCAACTGACTGTGGGCTAATCGTCTCCATCAACTTTGACAGGTTGTCTTTGCAATACTTTGCTGTAACGTGTTTTCCCCAAAATGAGCATATTATGTTTGTTTTTCAGTATTTCTTATTTCACTCATAGTTTCTAATTGTGTGTGGATGCTTGCTCCTATAACACAATCTCAACAACCTATTTAGAAGTGGCCAATGAAACTTAAACATTTTTGCAATGCAAATGATGAGAATTCCACACTTCCATTATGAAGTGCAGAACAAAGGTTTTAACAAATTTCTACAAAATCCAAACGACAAAGCTAGTTGTGCAAAAACAGTTTATTTCTAATCTTATAACCGCCAAATGCTGAAAACGTAAGGTTGACGCTTGATGCTAGAAGCAAACTTAAATACTGCTAAGCAGTCGCTACTACGCTGACTTCATGCAATTACGACCACAAATCCTCCCATCTGCGAGCCGGTCGGAGATGCAACAGAGCAACGGCAAAAATGGCGAAAGGGCGGTAACAACGTAATAATAATAATAATAATAATAATAATAAAGTTGCTTGCTATATGCTGTATGCTTGGTGGATCGTGAAAAATAACGTAGATGAGCACGAAACATTGCTCGAAAAAGTTTTGGACAGAACAAATGTTTTCTGACGGACGAAGTATGCAAGCTGCCACTTCGCTCGACCACGTCTCATTTTTGCTGAAGAACTGTTTCGTTTGGCAAACAGGTCGAAAGCGAAACCTAGCTTCCGGGGTGAGATTTGGTTCAACTCTTCGGCAAAGGCAAGCGCAACAACGCAGCAAACAATCGGCCACGAGGAGATACGGAGTCACAAACCCATGTTAGTGCTAAAAGCGCGCTTTGCTCAGTTAAATAAAGCAGCGAGATCTACGCAAATCAAAAAGCACAGATTGCTGACGGCAACAAAAACTGGCTTCATCGTTTGTCAGCTACAAACTTTCAGCAGATAATAAGTTTCAACACACGTCCTGCCGAAAAGTTACTACGAAGGATCAAGTTCTGACAACACAAGTGCTAACAGTTTGTCTTCGTAAATCTAGTCCAACAATTGACGCAGTTTCGAACACAACCCTTCATGGGAAGGTACAGGGTCTAAATGCCTCTACACACAACACAAAAACAAGCAACGCCGTCTTGGCACACTTGAAACAGGTAAAAGCAGGCCGAATACTATAAACGAAGATCAGTTTTAAAGAGCAGTCAGTCACAGCGTTGGAACAGTGCCGCATTTGTTGAGAAACAAGCACAGCATAGTACAACAGGCCGCACCTCGCCACACAGGTTGGAGAGACAGCGGAAGTATTTCATGTAGGTTAGCATTGGTCTCATGTTTGCTTCAGTATTTCAAGAGGCACCAGCGCAAAATTTTGTAACGTCCTGGTATCGTTACGTCATCTTGAAGGTATTTTCGAAGCATGTCACTTTGCAGCGTGCTTACAAATACGTAATGCTAGGTAAACTTTTTCCTACAGCGAGCTTGACCTGCAACCGGAAATAAAATAAGATCATGTCTCAAAAACACGAGCGAGATATGCTGATTGATGCTAGAAGAAAATGTGATGCACGTTTTGGCAAATAGTTAAAAAAAAACCTGTACATTTACGGCGCGACATATGGCGCCACGTCGTTACACTGCCTAAAAGGCATCGTGTGCTGATGCACGCGACAGTTCAGCAACCAAATCAAACTAGGAATCCTAATAACAAAGCAACCTAAGTAGTTTTTCAGAGGAAATTTTCCGACGGTCAAGAACTATTGAATGAGAGAGTAAATAACCTCTACTTGCTTCACTTGCAATCGCCTCAGTAAGTCACGTGTTCTGCAAATAGCAGGGGAGTAGTAGAGCTTTAGACAAAGAAAGCAGTTACGAATTTGTGCTTAGAGTTAGCGTAGAGCAGCAACACAGAAACAGCAAGAAGCTCAGGCAAAGTCCTTGTGTAAAAAATAGGCATGCGCTGGTTTTGAACTCACCAGTAATAAGTACTAATATAGACCAATCAATGTCACTTTGCAGCGTGCTTACAAATTCGGTCTTTGCAAGTACAAATAAGGCAAAACAGCATGGTTGATTGGGTGAATGCAAGTGGGTAAGTGAATGCTATGGCTCGGATCAATAGTGGAATCAGTCCGAAAAAGACCCAGTCACGTCACAATTTCCCATGCAATTGCAAAAAGTGGCCCAAAGTGTAAATTGTAACTAACCTTTAGCCTATTGCATAAAAAGTAGCCCGACAACAGAGATCTAAATCAATACTCATGGTTATGACTCACACTTCTGACCCATCCGAGCTGCTGTATCCACTACTGTTGGCACGCTCGGCTTGAACAGTTCTGGCTTTAGAGCCTCTTTTGCGGGTGACTATGTGCTTGCCGCCAGTGTAACGTCCCTTGGTTGCAGCGGCAGCCGCAGGCTGTGCCCGGCCACGTCGCTTATAGACCACAAACGCAATGACAACTATAAGGACAATCAAAATGCAAGCACCGGCAATTACAAACGCGATCACCGGCACCGACCCTTCTTTCACGCCTTGGTCTGTATAAACATTTCCGCCGGGTACAGCAACTGGTTCAGCATTCCGCCTATTTCGAGCATCAAGCTTGACGTGCATCATCTGGGTTCCACGCTGGTGGTCAGCACCAATCGTGTCGGCGACATCTGCCGCCCTTTTGACACGGCGATCCCGCTCTGACGAACGCAACATCGAGTGGTACGACAAAATTGTTGAACGACGTTTTCGCTGGTCGGTTGCCTTTACTGTGTAAATGGTGTGCATGTACCACTCCCGGCCCACGTGAACCTGTCAAAACGTGAAAAGTTTGTCTTATATTCTCCCTCAAATCTTTTAACTGCTGTAATAAGTAGATTTAACCAAACAATTTCAAGAGCAACATCAAAACAAGAAGATACAATTTCTGAAGTAATATCTGAGAGTCTGCTGTTTACAGTAAGCATAATACGAAAGGCAACCTTACCGTGCGAAATCTGCGGATTTCGAAAATTGATTACCACCTTTGGCCAGCGCCAAGAAAAAAATACCACCAATGACCATCACTTCACATCAATCAAGTACAAGCGTATCAAGTTAAGTCTGTTGGCTCATTTAACATCGCTTCTCAAAATAACGCAAAGCCCTTTTAAATCTTGACAATGCGCAATAGATGGACCAGAAAATTCTTGATTGAAAGATAATAGGCTCTGTGTTTGCTGTTCACACATGCGGCTTTAGAGATTTTTGCTTGTTGATATGTTTCATTCTAAGAGACCACTGCGCAATCCGATATGCTTGAACAGATTGGCATTTGAAACGCATTCTACAGCACGGCGGGTCTTATTAAGCAATAAGAGCCTGAAAAATATTTTTGAATAAAGACATGACTTTGCGCTGACTCTCACTAGAGATAAAAGTCCGAGCAGTTTAATTTAAAACTAGTGTAATCACACAAAAGTAAGCAAGCTTACAGTGAAAAGTGGAGCAGAGTCCATACGGAAACCATCAGTTCCAGGTTGCTTTACGATGGGCTGTGATTCAAGATCGTCTATGGCTAATTTGGCATTAAACTGGACGTTGTTAGCTTCCGTATCTTGGGTATCAGGCTGTTCTTTATCCTGCATGAAGAATGGTTGATACGTTAAACTCAGCCACATCAACATAAGGTAAACTTCATCAGCTGCTTTGGGACCAGTTCATTCCTATAGGGTCTCACAGATCTTTCTCAGAAAAATAAAGACAAAATTGGGAATAACGGTGAAAGGTCAACGCATCAATCTTGCAACAAATTGGTTCGGAAAAAGTTGATTCGTTTAAACAGATATAATGATAACCATGCTTGAATATGATCCACAGCTTGGCTTGTATCTCAGCACAATTTTTTGTTAAAAACGCAAGTGATTTGCTAACCTGGTTTGTGAGCAAATGAAAACAAAACACAAGAGGCACCAGTCGTTGAAATACGTTTTGAAAAGAAACTTATTTTTGAAAAGAAAAATGCGCTACTTGCATGAAACGCATTTTTGTGCGATGACTTCATAATTGTGACACAAAATTGAAAAGATGCAAATGCAAAGTTAGTGACGAAGCGTGCTAACTGCGCTTGTTGGTAATTACCGAAAAAAAGTGTGCTGATGCTAACTCACCAAAACTTTGAACCGCTGCCGTAGTGTTGGACTGTCAGCCAAGCATCCGAATTCCCCATTGGCTGGATTGTATTTTGGAACGTAGCCGTCACTTCCGCTGCAAATGTAGACTTTTTCTATGCTGGTGTCAAAGGAACTGCCCAGTTGCTGCACGGGATCGACCAAGACCCGACCGAAAATTTCGGCTCCTGCGCAAAACGTTTATTGATGGCTTGCAAGCTCTTTGAAATGCTTGTCGCGAAAAGAAGCCGAAAATAAATAAGTCACGTAAAAGCTTTACAGGGTTTCTTGTTGCTACCACGAATATCTAAACACGAAGTACATAGTTGTATATGTTCACGTGGCACCAAAGCTGCCATGAAGTGTGATAAGCACAAGTGCAGATTATTTTTGCAGAACATGCAGAGCAAAACCTGAAGAAATGTTGTTCGATTTCACATAAATTCTTCGATAAACACAAAGCAAAACGACATGCTGAATTTGCAGAATTAGGCTACCTTCAGGGAAAGCCACATCACTGTCTTCAGCGAAACCCATCGAGCCGTCGCTTAAATACAAGGCTTTCTTGCTGAGCAGGAAGAAGTTCGTGTTCAAGCTAAACTCAGCCGCAACTGGGTCGCTTACCTGAACAAACAACAACGGGTGTGTTAATCACTTACAATCTGATAAAGACAAAATGATATAGTTGTTGTGATGTTTAATAAAATTAGCTCAACAGGCACTCCAATAACTGTGGCACCTTCAGAACGTGACGCTGCACAGTAAAAAATCTACGATTTTCGAAATGTTNGAGCGAAACGTTATGCGGAACTGGTTGCCGTGAATTCCATAACCTGATGTAACGTAACACTCGTTGTTTCTGACACACTTATCCCAGGATCCAAGATATATATGTGGACATAAATTTCACGAAAGTTTGTTTGGTTTGTTACCTTGACCGACTAAAATATTACAAGTGGAATGAGCTTCGAGTAAAGCCACGCGCGTGCAGGCATCGACGCAGGGGCGGATCCAGAGGGGGGCGAATGGGGCAATCTCCCCCCTGAAACCTACGAAAGTAACTTTATTCACCATAATTTGGTACAATACTGAAAACAACTTTCGCGATAGTATGAGACTTGACTACCAAATATACTAAAATCGCCCCCCCCCTAACTTTACTGTCTGGATCCGCCCCTGCTTTGACGTAAGAATGGATTTTTAGACTGCCTCTACATTGCAACGACCAATGGTTACTCAACGTTGCAATGAGTGGATGGATGCAAATAGGAATTTGATATTGCAAGAGCAAGTCTACAAATCAACGAAACAATCCAAAGAACGACAATGGGAGTTCTGCTCAAAAAAGCACCCTTTGCTAATATTTTCCCCAGAACTTACAGCAACGAACTTTTTGAAATTATAATCCGGTGGCAAGGATTGAGCATCGTTAATTTGAACGTAAAGTGAAAACTTCGATTCAAGAATTCACACAAGCGAATACCTGTTGAAACCGTATATCCATGTCGAAAGATAGAGGCTCCCGTGGATTGCATACGATAGGATTAGAATAAGCTTGACCAGCAGGAGTTGTACATGGAATGAGCTTTATGGTGTAGGTGCCCGAATAATCTCTTATCTGCAGCATGCAAAATTCATATCAAACACACGACGAAACTCAATTTTATATGGCTTTGTTTTCAATGAAGCACTTTTGTCAAATATCATAGTAATTATAATTCTTCTTCGAAAGTGAAAAGAATGGCCAGCGTTTCGAAATGTTCTTGATGCTGTTTTTAGCAATTTTTAGCAAGCAATCAGCGAGGTTTCTACAATAATCGCATCGGTTGATTTTTTTTGTGAAATTCCTTTAAAATCGCTGATTTTTACATGCCGCATAAAAGTAAAAAATGACAAAAGACAGTGGTCTTTCAGTGACCGAGGCAGAAACCCTTGGTTGCTACGTTAAGTTAGACTCAGCTTCGCAGTTGCACTTACAGCATAGTCTGACACAAAGGACCACTTTTGCTCAGGGTTGTTGTACGTTGCCTCGCTGCGAATCAAGTTGAGTGACAACTGGAGTTCAGGGTGAGCAGCGCTCATAACCATGGCCCGATTGTCTGTGCTCGAATGTTCGGAGACGAACTGTCCTCGAAATCGTGCCTCCGTTCGGAAATTTACTACGAGTCGACCATCGTCTCGTATGCGCATGCTGGTTGGATAAAGATAGCCTGAGCAAAACGGAAATAATGAGGTTAATATTAATCGATTACTGGAGCAAAAGCGTTGACCTACGGCATTCTTCTAGCATTCAGAAAAGTCTGAAAACTGCATTTTACTGGGGTTGCTAGTGCTTAAGGTATAAATCATGGTACTCGACTTTAAGTAATTCTTGCCTACATTGTAATGTTCAATTTACCTTGCAATTCCGCTTCAGGTGGTGTACCAATTCCTCTATCCCACAAAATGGCAGTGTCGTAGACAAAAGTCAAACGTAATTCGGTTTGTTGATCGAAATGTTGCCAGCCTGTTGCTACTGGTGAATGGAAAATATATGAGACGTAGAGAGGAACTCTCAAAGATACGTAAGACTGTACAAGGTCCAGTACCTATAAACAGAAGTGAATTTTGCGTCATTATTACCTTGTCACCAATCGTGGTAATAAAGAGCCGCATGTTAATAATCAGCTTGAGCAAATGCTAACAAGCAATACCAATGAACGAAAACATTGGTGTTTTCCACCTTTACTGTCACCAGTCACTATAGTTTACAAACAAGATTCTGGCCTTGATGACGAAAATTGTGATACTGTACACACTTAGTCATACAGTATGCTTACTGAAGATATCATGGATTAACATATTCATTTGTTCTGCAGCAAACAAAAATCGCAAAACGTGAATGACTGTACGCGCACCTTGGAAAAGAATTACACGCATTTACGGATGTTAGCCACATTGCTGAAGAAAGCCAGGCATTGTGGTAAACATTTCACGACTACTTGTTCAATCGGTTTTCCCTGACCAAGGCAGATTAATTTATTTCTTGTAGTGGCGTTTAAGAAACACTGTTTACGTTTGAGAAATGCCATAGCACAGCTGAATGCTACTAGTCTGTTCCACTGCCGTGAGACAATACTACAGTGGTCATACTTGAAAAAATGTCTGCAACAGGTGCATTGGTGCAATGGCTCGATAAAACCACATCACTATAAAGATTTAAATGCGCTCGCTTAAGAATCCGCGCTGCCGAATAGGTTCAGATAGCAGACCTTCATCTGAGTCGAGTTTGATTGCTACCAACCAAAGCATTGCCGCTAAATGAAATAGTGGCATTTGCGAAGGAATCAAATCTAACAAATTAAAGATTCTGTTTGAAATTCATTCCTAAAAATGAACATCAGCATAAGCTAATCAAGACGTCAAAAGTATTTAATAGATTTAAAAATATTCCTTTTTGGCTGCATTTTTCGGATACAAGATCGTAATAAACATTATACCTGTCCGTCTGTTCCAACATTTCCACCACATTCAGTGAGAAGTTCAGACATATCGTAATAACTGGTGAATTCCCAAAGACATGCGTCTAAGTTCAGATTTCTAAAAAATACGACAATCGGAGTTAGACGTCCAAGAAAGCAAAACAAACTGTCTTTACCAAACGCGAGATGGTTTGTAAAATTGTCATATCATTATAGGTACTCCCACAAACAAGCCTCTAGTTTTTAATTACGATTACAACAGTTATGCTGAATGCCTGAAAAAGTAAAGGACAGAAGGACAGTCTTGACAAGATGCCACTGTGGAATATGTTACCTGTAAAATCTCAAAGTGTTGTTTCCTCTCAGCTCAGGACTATAGCGATACGGGTAGGTCTCTCCAATGATGTGAGGGTTACGAGTAGATTCGGTGAGGAAACCGTACTGTGTTGACAACTCATCGTGGTTTATGATGTTTGAACATCTGTCAAAAGAAAATCGTACCTGCTGTGTCCGTCAGCTTGCCAAAGATTTGCAGAAAAACATTTTTCTGTGGGCAAATTGTTGGAGAAAATGTACCTAAACGCGTCCTTGGATAATTTTCACATGGAGCTTCAAAACCTTTTTGTCCCGTTCGTACAGCAAAGGTATAGCTTCAAGAAAATCATAGCCTTCTTATTAAGGATGAAAAATAACTAATGACGTTAGAAAGACAGCAAAAATACAACTGATTAAAAGTAACCTCGTCAATTAGACTACTTTGAAAAGTGTCAGAAGGAGCAAAGTTGCTTTGACAAAACAGAATGCCTAGTGTTGTAAAAACAGTCTGTGGGTACCTGTCATCTTAGCAAACAAGTTAGACACGCATTATTACCCGCATTAACTGTTTTGCCTTTGACTTCCTACGCGTTATGATTGCACGAAAAAGACTTTCTTTGCCGTTTCTTATTTAAAGTACTGCAACAGCATTTTATTAGATCACTCATTAGAAACCTACCTGTGGTTCCCCACTCTCAATCCGTCTTTGCTTAAAGTGATTTCAAAGTTGCTCATTTGGCGAGTGCTAATGGCAGGAAGCATTCCGTCTATGTGCGGCATCGAGACTGTTATTTTGATGAGGTTGGGGCGTTCGGGGTCGGCGGGGCCGGTGTACCGTATTTTCGCTGAGAACGGTTCGGCTCCAACTGAACCAGCCACGCGCGGAGGACATATGTCGCTCTTTTTGCTCACTGCAACGGATTGTAAAAAAAAATGATTTACTTCATCTGAGCGTAAAATCTGATTGCAGTTATATGCTCTCAGTTATAAATGTTACGTTTGCAAGAAGACAATTTTTGTCTCGGCGCACAGCAATCAAAAACTTTTCGAACTTCTCGTTTTGACACAATTGTAGCTGCTGCCCATAATTAACGCTCAGAGGACCATGTAAACACCTCATTTATTAATGACAAAAAATACTGCTTTGGCTTCTGATTTACCTGTAACCGGCTCGGACAAGGTTTCCAATCCTTCATCACCGTCGAGTGTCACGGCGCGAGCAGCACACACTATCCTGCTTCCTGGTCGGAAGTAAATGCTGTCTAATGTTATTCGGTCAGTGTCTGTGAAGAATGTGTTCTGGGCAACCTCCCGCATTGGGTTTGTGACAAGATCTTCGCCACTTGGTGCCGCAACAAGCCACCTGAAAAACATTTGTTTTTTCGAAAATAAGTCGTCTGGTTCGACACAATTAACTTCTTGTGTGTTCAGTGCTTGCAATGCACCATGATTGTTGCAAGCCAGAATCGTGAGTAGGAGCACTTTAACCTCAGGTCACATATTCACTGCAAGATTGCGTTTATAGTCGCTTGTAATTGCAAGTTTGGTGATTTTACTTTTAAGGCGTCTCATTAGTTTGAGATTATTTTTCTGCGTTTTTAGCTCATATAGGCGTAATTTACCTATGCAAGTGAAATTACACACACACTCACACAAACAGATATTCCACACGTCCACCAAACTTATATAGGTTTGCACATATTATTAATTCAAGCAGCTGCCTCTATTACCAAGCACGTGTTTGAAAGGAAGTCGAATTTGTGCTCAACAACACAAAATCCGTTTCGAGAAACGTTTAACACAAAATCGTTTCTCAAGTAAACACCTACACGCGCTGACAGTTTCGGCAACGTTATCTAAAATTGAGACAGATGCTGAAGGGTAGACGTGGGCAGGGTCGAGTCCAGGGATGTAGTGCTAACAAAAAGGTGTGGAAACGCACCCAAAAATGCCATTTAAAACAGCTTCATACTCATTTTAAAGCAATACGTGAAAGGTGTGAGAAGGCCGTTTCCACGCATTCCCGCCCCACTACACCGCTGGTCGAGTCATAGAAAGATGATTATCGAATGAAAAAAAACTTTTGATTGATGTTTCAAAAGCTCCCATTATTTCCTTAACTTTGAACAAACATTTTTAATTCATTGTGGAAGATTTCCGTCTGTTGCCACAAGGTTTGCTAACCTTTTAATTTCAGCCAAAATGTGGGGCGCAGTTGAAATTCTGCTTTTCCAAAGGTGGTTTCATACAGTGTTACTGATAATACCAAGCAATCACACCTTGAACTATGACCGAAACGAAGTGCTCTTTTGAAATCCCGAGGTTTGCTACAGTTGAAGAAATTTCATAAAAATATCATTAATATTAGTTGTTATAATGTTGAATTCAGTCATTGCTCTTCAAAATTTTCATCAAACAACCGAGATTTTCCCTCTTATCAAGATTTTAAATGTTGAAATACATCTCAAAAAATCACACAATACTGTTATTATCACAACAAAAGTTGAAAGCAAGAATTTACGTGTATCTACTCTTCATTTAAAATTTTACAGCTGCAGCGCGGATAAACTAGACAGCAAAGGCATCTCGTGGGTGGCCGAGCCGCTCCAAAATGAGTTTGAAGTAAGACTTTCAGTTGCTTTCAGTGTTGTTTGAATCACGTTGAAATAACGAACTCAAAATCTAATATAAATTTCAACAAACCTGAAACGTGTGGCACTGTCGTCAAGCCGTTCGCTTTCACAGATCGACGATACGTCGTTGTACTCGCTGTGTTTTGGATTGCACGGCTGTTGATGAAAATCGCATTTTATCATGCAACAAGACGTAAAAAACCCACACCTTAAATCGCAAAACTCTAATGCTATAAAGATAGACATTCTCAATGTCGGCTTAGTTTTGTCGAAAGATATGCGTACATGTCTTACATATTGGCAGAATCCAACTCACCGAAACGCATATGACAGGGTAGCCAGGTGATGGCTGCTCAGAAGCTTCTCCCATGTCGTCATAATGCAAGAGGGATATAACTGTTGGTTTTGACGGAAATGTAACGTCCGCCAAAACATCTTTCTGACTAATATAAATGATGGCTCGTTTTTCCTGAAAAATTGTAATCGAACTTGTAGCAATTTTAAAAGACACGCAAGCAACAAGAAGCTTCTGAATTTTCTAGAAATATGAAACAGCAAATCAGTAGTGTTACATTTTCAGAAACACTTTCCAGAAAACACTGTTAAACAAAAATTAAAGCAAGTTCAAGCACAGAGTACGGAACTGTGGATAAAGGTCTAATATAAGTTTTTTATGCACAACTATTCCAAAAGAGTGAACAAAAGGCAATAGTAATACCTAACGCAGAGCCTCAAAGCCTTAGAACGAAATGAAAGGCTGCTCTGGTGTTATATTCAGGACATTTAGTAAGTCACGTGTGGCACTTTTACGACCACACAGACTTTGCGAGCAGCGCAGCTCATCTGCGCGCTCGCGATGCTCCGGGAAATCGCAATTGTCAGGAGCATTACGCAGCAGTAAGTTCGCGAGGTCACTCGTGGGTAACTTGATAGTAACCGCACAAATGTCTGCATTTTTCTTCGTATTTGGCGACGGGATTAGCGTAAGAGTTACTTTTCCTATGCGCTGCGAATTTTGAAAGAGTAAATGGAATTGTTTCTTCGCCACGGCAGCGAGTAAGCCAAGCGTAAAAACCACCGCAGTGCTGGTCAACTTAGAATGAATGATGTGCAAAGAATTGCCATATAAAAGCTTCAAAGGGAAAATAGCTTTAAAAATTGCAGTTGTCTCTTTTATCGTTCGCATGTTAACCTCAATAATCTTCACGTAACTCCAAGCTTCAACTAGAAATACATACCCCAAGCTCCGCCACCATGTTTGTGTCTGGCTCCAGACGTACAGTAAACGATTCCCTCATTTCTTTCTCGTCATCGTAAAGCACTTCAACTTCCATAAAAATCTCCTCGATACCCTCGTCAAATTGCAGTTCTGTCGAGATGAAAAGTTTCGAATATAGAAAGTTTTTTAAGAAACTCTCTGAAGTCACCTGACACTATTTTCTCAGTGCAAAGCCGTCAAAGGCAGAAAAATAAGACCAGTCGATTTTGATCACCTGCTTGCCAAGAATGCTTTCTCGTTACTATCTTCTTTAAAATTTCTCATCGTGTAGTAAAGATGAATAAAATACAGAAACAAGCAACACCCCACTCACCTTTGCTTACAGGTGTGTAGTCTCGTCCAGAGCGTGCATTTCCATCCTTCGTATATGCGCGAACAACGGAAGCTTGGGAAAGGTCTCCTTTTCTGACAACAGGGATACGGACTATGGTCTCGTCATCTTCGTTCTCTGGCTCAACGACTTCGTACGTTGTTTGTGCGAATCCAATTATCGGTTCTGCAAAATGAGTTGCTCATTTGTTATAGCTTACATGATTGATTTGAGCCATAAGCACACGCACATGAGAAGATGCAACACAGTGACTCATGCACGCACTGTCATATGGAGAATTAATTGATGTTGCTTTGTGGATAAAACCGAGATTCGTTGTCCCAAAGCAAAGGAAGTTTTCAACGCAGAGATTTTGATGAAGCTGTTTGTCACGGATAGCGCACAATTGCTCCAGTTCGCCAGTGTGAAGACGCAACTTCAAATATGTGTTACCATGCAGAACAAAGGTTTATTTGCAAGTTTGACGCCAAAACCAGATAAAAAGGGCACGAAGCCCCAAAGCCAATTTTCTACGGCGTGCACTATGCATTGGCAAATGATCCGAGAACCACTGACATACGGAATTAGAAAAGACTGCACGCTGAGACAGCATCATTCAAACCGAGCTTCCTTCACATTGTTTCGCAGCAGAAGAACGGTGATTGCCTACTGCCACGTGTGGTTCTTGGTATTTCACACGGGCCACTTGTTTATGTCAACGTAAATCTTAACACCAGTGCACCGCCCGTCTTATTCATCGACGACTTTGAGCTAGTCAGAAAGCCACCAGATGCTCTTTCTATAGTGCGTGTTCGTGGCAACAGGATAAAAAAAGACTTAGTCTTACTTACAAGGGCAGCTACCAGGCGCGGATTTACCATTAGGCTATAAAGGCTTAAGCCTAGGGCCCCCGATTTTGGGGGGCCCCAAAATTTCGGGAGTAAGGACGATTTCCAGCATTTTTGTAAGCAATTGTATTTGTATTTTTGTTTTGGTTCAACGCACGGTTTTTTACAATACCACTAACAAAAGATCTGTATATAGAAGAATGAGCGCAAAGGATTGAAGTGAATGACGATGAGCATTCTCTTTTGATGGCGTTAAGACTTGGTTGTTGTAACGTATAATGTGTGGAACAAAAGGCCTGAATGCCTTTTTAGATTATACGAGGCCAGTGAGGTACTTTCATTCAGCCCGGGTCTATCTCTTGTTGCTTTTTATGGGTAAGATACGAGGCAAAGGCAAAAAATTGTACATCTTAGAAAAAAATCAAAACAATATATTGCAACTACAAACGACAATTTCTTTTGAAAACAAACACATTTAATTTGAATTGTACAATAAATTATTTAATGCAAGTCATGTATGACTTGCGTTCGAAAAACACAATTCCATCGAAACATTAATACCTCCACCCTTTTCAAGTTAATTTATACAAAAATGCTCTTTTCCTCACCAAAGCTAGATCGCACAATCTGCCCTGACTTACTATTAGTCACTGAGGCACGGAAGTATGAAAGGACCATTCTCAGTTTACCTTTCAAGCACCTCCAAGAATTTTGTTCGGGAGGGGGCAGTCAATGACGTTGTCAGTTACTGACGTCGTTTTGAGTCCGACTGTTCCTTCCGTTTACTTTCCAACAGTTAAAATTAATATACAATTCTTAGCAGGTTTGTTTCTAGGGGGAACACGTTTTAGCTAGAAAGATAAAGTATGACAAAATTTACAGGGATTTTGCAGACAAAAGTCCCGTCGATCGCCGACTATGTACAGTAACAGGCTGTTAAGTGTCGTAAAAAGTACAGGTGCTTTATTCAGAGCGAACTCTTGACACTTGCAAACCATGCAATTGCACAAGGAACTCAATAAATATGTAATGGGAGTGTTTTCAGATAACTTGGCAGTTGCTTTTTTCGTTAGCTTCATTATGACTGTTTCTGTTCCTGATATTGAGGGAATTCAGAATAGAGTAATATGGTTATGAATTGGAACGACTTGTTCAGTGAATGCAGCGAGCATGTCTAGTCCTAATTTGTATGGCATCAGTCGTTGCGAACCTTCGAGAAGGGCCCACAATTTAAAATAGCCCAGGGCCCCGAAAATGAAAATTCGCATTTGGCAGCTACAGCAAATGATGACTGAAGAGGTCGAGATTTAGCAAATTTAGGCAGCTTTTGCAGGGTGGCCGTGAGAGGTGAGCAGTTTAAATTTTGCTCAAAACTTTACAGAAACAAGAGAACGTCCCACATATGTTATATTTGGAGAACAAATGCTCATTTACGGAAGTACGAATCATAAAGCGAAACCCAAATTAAGGCAGTTTTAGATATGACTTCTCTATGAAGGGAACAGTATATGAAGGTCACATAGTTTTATTCAGATAACGACTGAACCTCGAGAAAGAGTTGCAAAATCTTCAAAGCTGGTGTTGAACGAAGTAATTTTGCAGCTTACTGTCAGCATCATCTTTAATTGTGACCAGGATTTCTTTCTGTTCTCCCAGTCTTGCATCTCCAGCGCTTTTGCTGACAGGTGAGCCAAGCACGAGGCGGAACTGCTCGTCTTTCTCATGGAGCTTGTCGTCTTCAATGACCACACTGCATCGTGCTTCCGACTGACCTGCAAAACGTGTGCAACACTTCAGTCAGTAACCAGGATCAACATATTGTGCGTAAGGTATAGAAGGATAAATATAAGGGAAGATAAATACAAAAAATGATCACGAGTAGGCTATGCCAAACTAAACCTAAATTTTTTAGAGGACTGCTTGTAAGTCCAAGCCAGGTAAATCTTAAGCGAAGAGCACTTCTGTCGAAAAGCTCGTAGATGTCGGCATGTTGCAAATCCAGCAAAACAAGATTTCACTGCTGTTCTTCACACCACCACGTAATATCGCAGTAACAGAGAAAGTATGACTGATTTATTTGTGGCATTGATCTTACATGGACTTTTGCCGCTCAGGCGATGAGGGAAGCTGGTAATTCTCACATGTCTGAATAATTTTGAGTGATGTATAACAGATTTACGTAAGCCAGGGGCTGGTCCGACAAGTGCTGTCTAATCAAAAAGCGCGATCCCTAGAAAAGTCCTGTGACCATTTATCCGTCAAGATGTGGCGAGTTGTGGACAAGACAAAGCCGACGGCGTGGGAACACAAACGATGAGCGAAAAGTGGCAGGACTGCACGTTGCTACACCAACTACATCGGCGCGGGTTCTCTAGACTAGACGTGATGATCTGTTTAAGAGTAAGCAAACGCTTGAAACATAAAGGGCAGGGTACAGATTCCTGAAACAGACACCGTAAAAGCATTCAGCAACAGAACTCGAGACGCTGGAGAGCCAAATTTGATTATATAAACAAAGCTGTCGAGCGCTTTTTGCCGCTACCGCAGCTATCTGACACATTACGGAAAGCTTTGTCAGGCTTTGTTGCAGGCAGCGAAAGCATGATACCGATGGCCGGCATTGATGGCGAAGGACAAGGCGAGCACTCAGCACGACAAGAATAAACACAGTTCTCGACGGAATGACAGTGTTTGACTGAGCGTGGAGTAATTAATTTAACTGGTCACAATCAGACAAGAGTGAAACGAAGATAGCCCTTACCAGGTTGCACGAGTCGCCACCGAGTTGTAATTCATTTTTTACCCAATTTTCTCACGGTTTATGCAGTATTCACACTGAAGTAGCGACAAAGAATTTGAGCTTTGTTAAGGCAACTGTTCTTGTTTAACTGCATGCTGCATTTGAATCAGTCATAACGGGGAGACCATAGGAAAACTTAGAATTGTATTTGTAAGTTTAACCCATCATAATTTTTCCAAGCTGATGACGCATTTTGTATTTTAGTGATAGCGCTAACACCCTTGCATATGAAAATTTCACGCAGCATTTATAACCAGGGCATGTACAAACAACATCAAGGGTATATTCAAGATGTTGAAACATGGGCGCATTGGTTGATGACTCCATTAAGCATAGTTCGCTACTATTTATTTTAAAATATTTGTTGCTCGTGCTTAGTTATACCAGCTCACTTCAGATGTACTGTGACAGTACATGTAGAGAACAAACAGGAAAATATCTTCCGTTAAGTTTGCACACGAATACATTTTCAAATTTGTTTTTGGTACGCATGTTAGCAAGTTACGTCTTCAAGCAAGCAAAAAGAAGTTTGGCAACGATGACAAGGGAGTTAACCTTTGCTTTTAAAACAGACCTTCAAGCAAATACGCAAATGCGGCCTAACACGAATGAATTGTTTGACTTTCGCTTCTACAAGATGTTACACTTTAACGTAGGAAGGCACACTGCAAAGAAAGACTTGAAACAGAGCCATGACAAAAAA
>JGI24159J19872_10002188_pt1 | contig 22924 bp, 14 predicted proteins | sample Ectturendosymbi4_FD_19872 | JGI IMG/M metagenome (IMG submission 19872) | reverse complement strand
TGACAAACGGCCGAAGAGAAGATGTCCTCGTTGTAGAAGGGGAATGCACCCCATACAAGATTGCCCTTTGCCACGAAAAAAAGGGAAAGGAAGCAGAGAAAGAAGTAAAATAAATAAACAAAATTTCGGAATTGGAATTAATAGCGGGAAGCGCGGCTAACGGTATGTAGCATGCCTAACGGTATGTAGCATGCCTGAAGGGTATGCAGCATGCCTAACGGTATGTAGCATGCCTAACGGTATGTAGCATGCCTAACGGTATGTAGCATGCCTAAAGGGTATGCAGCATGCCTAACGGTATGTAGCATGCCTAACGGTGTGTGGCGTGCCTGACAGCACGTAGCGCATTTGGAAATGCGTGATAAGGGCCCTAGTGTTCTTTATGGAAAGTAGCGTGCTAAGCGGCACGTAGAAGGTCATAAGAACTAGTTAAGGAAACAATAATAGCTCACTTATAATCTATTTGGTAGTGAAGAAAAGATAAGAACCCTGCCAGTGAGGAAATAATTTTCAGCGACATAAGTAAAATTGTAACTGAACAATATAGCCGGCTATCAATGAAAATGTGCATGAATGATTGAACGAATTGAATGAATGGTTCATATAACAAAATCCACTTGTGATTTGAAAAGAGAACAAGTGTCGCGGCGTGGAAGTAACTAACAAATAGAAGAATTAAGACATCCAAGGCATTCCCATGTGGAAGGCTGTCATAAGACAACGTAGCATGCGGTTGTCCTCGTAAAAGCCATACCAGTGAGTGGGAATACTCCAGCATGAGTTGAAGTGTGAACGATGAAGCATAAGAACGAAAACTGCAGTGCGAAAATCAAAATTAACTAGGATAAGGGAAAGAACAAGCGCAGAAAATATGAACACTGATGAGGAATTGCTGACTACCAATCAGCTATTTGTCATTATGTGGTTGCAGGCTTCTCTTGGTGGTGCTTGAGAAGGTTGGCGACAAATAAATCTGCAATGCTTGATAAAAGTATAGATTGATGGGAAAATAAATGAGTAAACTAACTAGGAGAAAGGTAGATGTCACTCTACGATATAAAAAGGGTGATGCTAGATCAACGAGGCATTGAACTAGCCCATAAAAGATGGTAAACTCAATTAGGAACATATATAGGAAGCCCATCAGCATAATGAGGAGACATGAAAATCCTATAAAAAAACCAGAATAAATTGAGAAAAGAAGAAGCAAAATTGGCACATAAAGAGTTTCCAAAAGATAACCTGCTAAGGCACCTATAAGCTGATCTGATCAGAACGACATCTGTAGTCTGAAAAGGAAGAAACTGATCCAATTAGAGCTACAAGTATTGGAAGCAAAGAAGAAAATATGAAACAGACCTACAATCGACTGTACCTGGACAAAAGTTTGAACAAACAGAAACCCATGTGTGTTCAAACTGGAGGAGGGAGTGATGTTGCGGTTAAAATTAACCCCAACATGTTGAGATATGAACAATCGTTTGTGACGAAAAAGTACTCCTCCACCACTTCAGGCAGAACTGAAGAAAATAACTGTATGGACTGTTCGCAATGCAAGCAATGAAGTGCTGTCGAAAAATTTATGTGTGCATGAAATTATTAACTGTTTTCATTGTTGACTGTTATTGTAATTACGGGATAAAAGCCACTATGAATTAGGAACCTTAGTTAGGGAATAATAAGGTTTGTTATAACACATCCATCACCAGGGAAAGTATAGCCAAATGGTAACAATCATGGATAGATAAGAATGCAGGATATTCAGAACCCATGATAACAATGAATGCAGACAAACAATTCATAAGCCTATGCAGATGGTTGAAACAATCTGACAATGTAAAAGAAATGGATATTAGGTTCAGGAATGGACCGCACATTTATGAAGTACGAATTAAGAAAAACAGGTGGATCAGGGTCCATCACCCAAGGCTATTGTCTACCGATGCAGTATTCATCATGTATGAATGGGAAGCAGCTGATACGGGCGAAAATCTTACCAAGAAGAAAATAGAAGCTGCTCAAGAACGAGCTGATCAGCTGAATCAAGAAAGAAAAGAGTTTTTCAATCAGCTGTTCATGGAGTCAAATCTGAGTGAAGAATCTTATGAGATGATAGAAGGATTCTTAAATGAAGAAACACAAATACCCAATTATCTAAATGATGAAATAAACCTGACTGAACAGGACCGGCGAGCAGCTATGCAAATATTAGCAGACATATTGTGAAAATTCGAACGAAACTCGCATGCCATATCTTGTGTGTGTGTGGTGAATTATGTGCCATAAGTCATCAGGTCACAGTGTACCTCAAAGAGAAACCTAAAAACCTCCTCCTAGAGGAAAAGTGAGTGAAGTAGGGGTCATAGTTTCCCTCAAAAAGAGAATAAGTCATGGGATCATTTAGGAGCTTGGGTGAAAGTTTCCCTCAAAAAGAGAATAACCTAAGCAAGAGGGAGGCTCAATGGTAAGAAAAGCAAATAAAAAAATAACAGTTCAGAATAAAAGGAAAGTGTCCGTAAAGGCTCAGGTCCTGAGGCACTGAAGGCAGTTGCTTCGTGGCAACCGCAGGGCGAACTTGGGGGGTCTGGCAAATTCGTGAACCAGAACCGCCTTGTAGCCAACGCTCAAGGGAGCTTTAGTCTGAAATTTGCCAGCCTTCCAGGCACGAAGGTCCCGGTACGATTTGGCCGTAGTCTGATGTAGTTAAGGGTGTATGCTGATATCATAGCTAGACTCTGTTAAAAAAGCTCCGTAAAATTTGTGTAGTAACGAAGTTCTGTCAAAATTTTACTTAACTTTGGACTTTGAAATTATTCTGACTTGTCAGATTTAATTAGGGAATAGAGTCCTGTCAAAATTTTCTATGATTTCGGACTTTAACAAAATTTAGGGAATTTTATACTCAAAAAGGAAACAGAGTCCTGGCCAAATTTTTCATGATTTTGTACTTAGAAAAATCCCAGACAAGGGGGGGGGTCACTAAGTTAGGATCGTGTTCATGCGTTCATCTTAATTCATCACTTGGTCGTGTGTTCGTATTCTGGTGTGTAATAAACCTGTATCCCCGCATAAATGGGTATAACGGTCCTGTCATCAGCAGCTAAGGTTGGTGACATTGACTATTTGCCTTAGCATAGTAGTCTCTTATGGGACCAGCCTCGAGGACCCTGTCTAGTAAAAGTATAAGATAAACGTTAAATTTTATAAAGCGTTTAGCATAACTTGTTTTTGCACCGAGTCTCTCGTGGACGGGTAATCTGAGCTAGGACCTTGGGTCCAGCGGGAGTCGTCGGCCGCAAAACCCTTTTGGTCATGCCTAAGCAGTTCAAAACCCCTACCATTGGCTAACACCTGGTTACTATAAGGATAAAGTCAAGACAAACGCATTCCTTTTACCTTTTGCCACCACATATGTGTCCTTCCCCAGCACCCCCTGAAATTGATTTCAGCACCTCCTGGGGGTGCTGGCATCCCAGGTTAAGAAACCCTGGCGTAGCGTTTGACATGCCTTCGTTGCACCTTTGCAGAAGCACCGGCCAAACACGTCAAAACTAATACTATTTGGCAGCCTTCACTTCAGAGACAATTGGGGGTGACCGTGTACGGTGGTTCGTGTGTGGTTAATTTGTTCAAACAAAAAGTTGTATCACAAAAAACGAATCTTCAAACGTTCGCTTCAAGTTACGGTAGTAGGCGTTTTTCCGCATGTGACCAGGGTTCCCAGGTTTTTCCACCCAGATCTGCTTGTTTTAGTGGACCCGGGTTTCTAGGTTAAGTGTGGAAACTCGCGTTAAATATGGGTTTTTGGGAGTGATAACTTGCGATTAAACACACCCAAAGCGCAAACATGGCCACGCAAGAACTTGAATTCACAGTACCTGTGCAGCCCCCAATAAATATCTCGAAACTTTGCTCACGAAATACACTTGTTTTCACTTAACAGGAAGTTTTTTAAGACTTTCGATCCATTCCGAAATTGCAAATCTATATCCTTACGACGGTAAATAAAAATAACTTTTATTGGCATTTTCTCGATTGTTGCGGCTACTTTCAATAGTCAAAGGCTTATTCGTTGTAATCACTCTTAAATGCAAACTACCGTCTAAATATAGGGTTTACTGACTCCCTCAGTTAAGCGTGCGTCAGCCAACACAGTGCATCATTCTAAGTGTTCTCTAAACCTACACCGTACTGCACCGACGTGAAAAACGAATTTTGTCATTTTTAGTGTTGTCTCATTGTACAGTGTCGTAAATTCGGCTACAATGTTAAGCGCGTGGGTCCAGGGTAAAGACTGCTCACTTGCACCTCTACCCTGACCCAACATGCTCAAGATTCTCTCTAAGCTGTTCATTATCGAGAAACCATCATTTTACGGGAGAGCGAAGACGAACTTCCTCATACATCGGCGTTTAATTTTAGGGCGGAATTGTTACTTTTTGTAAAGATCATACATCCGAATAAAAATGTTCCGAATACACGTTGCTCATAGTCGTTTGAGGCAAACTTGGTTTGCTGACGATACAATCAATAAGTTTTTAAGAAACGTTATGTCATATGAAGCAAAAAACTACTGAAACGGAATGCTCTCAAAACCCACTCCGCATACAGCTGTTAACCAGTTTAACACGTATAAATGCCCCTGACTCTTGGGACACTACGAGGGGCGAAGTTTTCCGCGAGGGGCCAAAATTTTTTGAAATATGTCCAATATTTTTAAAGTATGCCCAACACATTTTTCCAGGGGGGGGGCGAAAAATTTTCTGGGGGTGGCTTCGCCCCCCCCCTGGTTACAGGCCTGCTCCTCAAACTTAACTTGGATTTTTACCTTGGTTCGCTCTACGATTAGGTGTCTCAGTTCCGCATCCGACCAATGATCCCATCACTGGCGACCTCGGCGCTGTTGGATTTCTTCACAATCAAGCTGAATTTGAACATCTTAATTTTTTAGATCTGTCGACGCCGGGTTCGTAGAAACTAATGAAACAATCATGCAGTTTTGCTACATTCCAGTTCACCCGAAACACCCCTATGAGATTATACTGCCAAGTCTGGATCAGAAGTTAATCTCAAACGGTTGTTATTTCTGTGGAAATAACGCTGCAGAGACCCTGTACTTTGCGAACAAGAATTAGCTCGAAGTCACTGACTCTTACACGAATTACAGTAGGTACGACACCAGTCAACACAGTACGGACTGCTCAGCGTACGCTTCAATGATGGACTTTATATTAACGATCATCTTTTAATCTGGTTTGACACAGAGAAACGAAGCACGCCAGACACTGCGACAATCACGGCACCATATTTTGTTCAATAGTTTCCATAGATGTGAAAGGCATCTCCGAATTACGTATTAAAGCTAGCAAATGCGACGCTCCAAATTGCACTCCACAACACGCTGGGGTTCTCTGGCTTGGTTCAGCTGACGTTGGCTTCCAATAAATCGCTTGCTTTCCGTCGTCCTTGCTTGGCGTGTTCTTCTGATGAAGATTGCAGCAAATACAGAGCAGCTCGGAACGTTTCGTCGCCAGATAGCGGAATAGCCAACCTACAAAATCAATTCACATTGTTCGAGGAGTTATGTACAGAACAAGTGAAATAATCAAAATCTGTATCCCTGGTGAGATACGAGTATGTATGATCAAGCCACCCCCCAAAAAAAACAACAAATTGCATTGACCGCGGATTTCATACCAACATTTAACGACGACAAATGCCGGTGCTACGCGATAGAAATGAATAAAACTGTGGGTGATGATCCCCCATCGCCAAGGCCTAACGTCACATCATGCGACGTCATCAACTTACAGTGGACGGGCTCCAGACCACATTTTATCATCTCCGTGGGAGCAACTACAGAAGAATGCACTCAACAGTAGCAGTGAGACACGTAAGCAGCAAGTCGGGTTGCGAATTCCACGCTAAGCCAACAAAGGCTGTGTAGCGAAGAATGCATAGCGAAGAACCACGGCAATTAAAGTATTATCAATCTTTATTAGTAATCAAAATGTTTGTTAACCTATTGTGGCATAACTGCTACTGAAAAAATCAGACTACGCCACTGATCTTGAACACAGTCCTGTTTGCGATGCATAGGATGTTTGCACCGAGGCATCGTACCAAAAAGCTAAGGTCTTTCACCCCAATTCAAAAGATCAATCATGTGGGCCACGACTACCGGTGCTCTTCTTGAACAATCTTGTTGCAGCGAATGACTTCCTCTCAACGCGGTGTTTTTACCGGCAAGAACAACAGATTTACTTGGACTTCGGGCCAAATCTCTGTTTTGTTGAATGAGACTCGACCGTTTCCGGCACAAACACAACATTGCACATGAAAACAAATTACGAGGATCACTACAGTTCAAAGTCTCCGTAAAATTGCAGTTAAAACAGATTTTCCGTACTTTGAAACTCCTACCACTTACATTCTGGGTAGTCTGTGAACGAAGTGTTATTTCAGTTAGAAAAAAATAAGTTCTTACAACGCGACAGTACTTTTTAACAGGGAAAAACTGCAGGAGTCCTAGGGTACATTGTTCCCGCTCTTGTCGAGCGATGGTGCAACCGTTAACGCAACAACAGTTTACCCAGAGACTTCGTTGAAAAGTTGTTGGGGAGTAGGTACATCTGCCAGACCGGCGTTGTCGAAAAATTTAGACACGTTGGTGCAATCACGCAGAAGAAACTCGAGAGCGTGCGGGTGGGATGGTTCGACCGACTGGCTCACGTCGATCATCCACACCTGAGAAAGAAAGAAATAAACGATTAGCAAAAAGTAGCTGTAGCTGGTAAGTCCATCAAATGAGCTGGTATGGATCGGGTTGACAATGTAAACAGAGCACACAACGTTGATTTGGTGAAAAATAGGCCCTTTTAAACGACTGAACGGACTCGGCATCACTTGTTGCATGGCCTTGCCTACTGTCGAACCCGCTAACTCACACGCAGCAACAGGCAAGACGTTATTTCAACCAGTTTCTTTCGATTGTGCTCGTTTACAAGCTGTGGGCTTCTTTCGGTCATGTGCAACTTGCCCGCAAAGCAAAAGGGGCAGTGACAACAAAAGTTGTGCACTCACATTACTTAAGAGAATAAGGTATGGATTTTTATCCTTTCTGTTACATGGTCACAGTAAACGCTTTTTGCCTTGTGGTATGGATCTTTTCACTGGTGAGCGCAGAGTTGTTATTCTTCCATCGAACCATTCCTAATTTTGTCAGTTACCATAACACCCTTGTCAACAGTCTCTACTGTTTATGTAAATCACGCTAATGACTTATGTACTGTCAGAAACAGTGTTTCTCTGGTAGTCGTTTGCGAGCAGGCGAACTCAGGAAGCTACGTTTGCAAAGTTTCAGTATCACACTTGAATTTGTGGAAATCTGACTTTAAAGTCTCAGCTGTTGAAAAAATGAAATGAAAATAACCCATTTTTCATAAGGCCAAATAATGTTTTTCACCAGCAACAGGTCAAACAAACGTTCGGCACAACACCGGAACTACTGAACTTGAAAGTAAACAGACCGAACTTATTTTATGCAGAACACAACATCAGCTATTTCTGAATGAACTGGCTGGATTGCATAGTTCTTCAACTTGCGATCAAACAACGCCAAAGCGCGAAGATTTCCACGCAAGGACTTGAATTCACAGTACCAGTGCAGTCCCCAATAGATATCTCGAAACTTTGCCCGCGAAATAGACTAGTTGTTTTCACTTAACAGACAGCTTTTTGGAATTTCAATCTATTCCGAAATTGCAAGTCAGTACGGCGTTGAAGTTTGTGACGAAATTGCTACTTTTGTAAAAATCATGCATCCGCATAAAAGCTTACTCAGCTTTCAATACATGAGGAAAAATATTTAAAAACTGGTTGCGCAAGAGAATCGCTCAAAAGACAAAACACGCTCCATAACTTACAGCCCAATCGTGTTGGCCAGTAGTTCCTAGTTGTGGATGCCACGTGCGGTCGAACATTGTTGGTGTGACTCACTAAAAGCGGTTGTTTGAAATCAGCCATTCCACAGTTGGTGCTAGTTTAGTTCTTTAGCTTCGGTGAGAACAGCATAATGGTCGTGGCGTGTGTTTGAAAATACAGCTCGCGTTGCTGCCTCTAAGTTTTGTTTCCGTGTTTCATCATTTCACCTGCAAGCTTCAGCTTGTAATTTACAGACTGAAGATGCGAAATCGATATCCTTGTAAAACACTTAGTGATCAGATTCAGCTGCTTTCGTCCTTGTGCTCGGGTCCGCGCCTGGTTGTGAAAATCAACGGGAAGGTTGCCATACGGCTCGCTGTGTGTCATATGCTGTACCGCTTACACGAGTACTAACAAGCCAGGAAGTGAACCCTTTACGGACTGCGAAAGCGACTGTAGTTGCTTTGAGCCAATTTCGTTCATATCCCAGCGACCGATCGCGCTGGAGTCAATGAAGACATTACAAGATGGGGATTTTCGTGAACTTTTTTTTGTAAAAAATTGGGTAAATTGGCACTTGAATAATTTTGGGCAGTATAACGTCACGAGGTCGACCCTGTGACATTATTGGGACCTGTGAAAAATCCCAAATGCCAATTTCCTCGTTTTCCTAAAAAGAAAGTACCGAGCTATGCCGAAAATTCGTCTCAAAAGCCACTGCAGTAGCTTTGGCGGTCTTTGAAGGACAGTAATGTTCTGTTGTAACACACTGTTGTAGATCGGTATCAGAGCGTGCGGGAAATTGTAAGTGGCAACGACCGTGAGATAAAAACAAGCATCAATAGCGAATTCCAAACCTTGTCCTCGTGCCACAGCAGGTTGTATTCGCTTAGATCGGCGTGCACCAGATTGCATTTGTGGTAAAGCGTTTTCATCATTCCGAGCACCTGTCAACAAATCGGATGTCATGCGCGGTTTGACAACCTCAAGCAGCGACGTGCGTTAGTATCACAGGCGCAGAGGGTCAAAAAGACATCTGATGCAATTTTTATCCCATTAATACAGAAAAGACTCAAGAAAACAAATTTCAAACATACTACTTCGATAAAAAAAATGTGTTTTCGCGTTTGAAATGACTTTTGCCTGAAAGCAAAATAGTCTCCTGCGCCTACGGAGAGTACACACCGTCTGCAAGCGGATCCATTGGTTCATCCCCACCGCCATCAGATGACACCAACTTGCCAAGTTTTTGCCCAACAGTGAAGACAAATTATAATCATTTTCATAACGTACACAATTTATAGATGTTTGAGAGGAACGTCTAAAGCTACAAAACAGCTCATTTTTCCGAAATTCTCTTTCCTAACACGCAAACGCGCTGCGACTTGAATTCGTGGGATCTGATCTTAATACTCAGCGATCACCAATACTCACCGAAGATTTACAAAGCTTTTTTACCCTGCTTTCACTGGCAATCATATCCATTGCTGGCTGGAGAATAGAAATCAAGCTGAATTACAAGGCTTTGTACATGTCAAAGTGGTTGCTGGTTTCGTTCTATAGAGCTGACCACTCTCAGGAACACTCCTTGCCAAGTTTACGCAAGTTTATGCATATCGCATCATGCACGCATATCATCAAGATTCTCGCGCGAAAAAAGCACGACTCGAGAAGCTGGTAAACTGAGGTTGTGACTGTAAAGGCATCCTGAAGACCCTGTCCGCTGCTAACGTAAAAATACCACGAAACGCATATTCTTTGCTAACGGTTTGGAACCAACCGAATCGATATACAGTACACAGCCTGAGAACATCTACTGCCATACGTTTTGAGAGCGCCCTTAGCTCTAGTGTGGTTATCGCAAATTTGAGGGTAAAGTTTTCCCAGCCCGTTAAATTTTAGGTTAGCCGAAACTTAATCAAGCGCTCAAAATTTCACTTAATCTATTTCACAACACGTGGTTGCCAATCCATCCAATCGCTTGTAGCATTTGCAGCACAGTGACGAGCGCGACGAACCCAGACAAAAATAAAAATTGCCAGCCACTCTGTTCTTTGCCCTACCACCAGAAACTACACCTTCATCAGGGTTCCCGCACATTTTCAAACACCATTTTCCATACTTTTTCTATACATTTTCGATACTAATTGAAAAAACTTAAATGCCATCACTTATCTTCATTTTTCCAGATTTTAGTCATGGAAAACAATGCGAGAAACATCTGCAAAACTGTCATTAGCGGCAAACAACAAAATTTGAATAAATGGAAAGCTGAATTGGGAATTTCCATACTTTTTCAATACTTTACCTACATTTTGGCCAAATTCAATACTTTTTTAAGGTCTTGAAAACCGATTTCACAATTCAATACTTTCAATACCGCGTGGGAACCCCGCTACATACACACTGGTAGCGCAAAACGCCTCAAACCTCGCCGACCAACCTGCTCATACGCTGATTTTTTTTGCGAACTTGACAGAATGGCCGACTTCAGCTTCGGGGCAGGCTGTTGGTCGTCACCGATAAACGACATGACCAGGACGTGTTTGCGCAAGAGAACAACGGACGGGCAGGGGATGCCTGCTTCGGCGATGCGGTTCAGATTGTGCATTTCCTTTTCCGCCCACATGTGAATGATTTTTCGCGGATTTAACTTCTTGAAGCGGTCTTTGAAGCGAAAATCGTCTTTGATGTATTTGTCGCGCGCCTTGAATTCGTTCAAAGTCGTTTTGAAAACCTAGAAACCCAAGTGGAAAGGCGCGTTGAGAATTAGAATAACTTGTGAGGAGCGGTAAAACGTTCGAATCACAACAAAGCACAAGTAGTTGTGGCATCCATGCCGCAACCAAATCCATGAGGGGTCTTCCGAAATTTAGAACCATTTGTCGCTTCGCATTACCTGATACTGGTAAGATCGTTTCGCCAGGATATTTTTGCGCGTGTTGCGATGGCAACAACGACACTTACACACCTAAAAGCGACCAGTTAAAGATATCTGTAACAAATGTGCCACGCTGCAATCCAAACGGAATAGCAGTGGCTCACTGCCATCCGTGAAGTTACCTTAACTGCGCATTCCTCCGGGATCTCCAAACAATGAAGATTGCCATCTTCGGTTTCGGATTCATTCCCAGCAGGATCGTTCAACACAGCGTCGCCGCCATGCGCGTGAATAACGACCGCTTCCTTGCCTATGCTTATTACGCCGTTAATCGAAGCGATGATTCCGCGGTCAACCATACGATGTAAAATGAGCCTGGTCTTCTCGTCCACAGCGTGTTCAGCGGTGTAGTGTTCTTTTGTCTCGTGAAGACGCTGACCTCTGCGTTACATCGTAAGACCACTCAAGCAAGTTATATCTTTCGACCTCATCAAGTTAGAAACATTGTAACTCCACGAAATTTTGACATAGAACGAAATGTGGTGAGTAACAATTCACAACAGACCTTGAGACTGACGTTTGACGAGCACATGCCACATTTGCAGGGGTGGTAATTTACTAAGTAGTCTCGTGACACACACCAGCCTTGACGCACAAAATATTTGGTGCTACCGCATATCTAGTTTTTTTTCGGTCACAGACTGAAATTTTTTAAAAGACCGAAGAAAGTCAGTTCGGTCATGATGACCGAAAATATAGACTAGTGAATACTGTTACGGCGAGGTTTAATAATATTATGGGACAAATGACCGAAACGTCTCTGCGACAAAAAATCAGCCGCACACCACAATCAAACACTGACAACCACAAGTACCTTCTTTGTTCCGAGTAAGCATATTTCTTTAAACTGTTATAGATTTTATTAGATAGTTGCAAATCCATTCCTCGAGCATCGCCGGTTCTGAACTCCAGTGGAAACGAGTCCTCTAGCTTCGCGGTATTTTTTCTTCCCGATATTTCCAAATCATGTTTTGTTACAACTTCATTTCCGAACACAACATATCCTGAACAGATAAAAGAATTTAATTCTTTCGTTTTTGAAAAGGAAGTTGGTAATGGGCTAGTAACAAATCCAGTTTTCTACGTTGCTCAAGCGAAATACGCAGACACGAAATCCAAAAGCTGGGTCTAGAAGCACATGTTGGTACAAATCGTTCAAACCTTTGGACGAATTAAATTCCAGCATGGATGCCGTCGGGTCTGCATTTTTCACGTCATTTTCCTTATGATACTCATCGCCATTGTCATCTTCGCTGCAGTCATCATCCGAAGTGAATGTTTCGTCCGTGCGGAAATTCGAAAAAGACAATCTAACCTAAGCATGTTCAAATATAGGCATAAACGTAACTTAGACCAAAAAGGTTAAGCTTCTTGGTTGTTCAGCGAAAATAGATTTTTAGTGCTCTTCTTGACAAAACTGATCGATATTAGAAAGCCTGCAAATTAAAAGATTTCGATGTTTCTGTAGTTGTGGAACCTCATCTGGAAGCAGTCCAGCATGACGATGAACTTAGAAACCAGTATACCAGTAAAAGTTTGCTGCTCTAATTATGAATCTTTTACCAAGAGCTATACACAAAAATGCTGTCTATACATATACATGCAAAGTCTAGCAGTTACAATCAGTTCGAATTTTTTTGCCCCAGGCCAGCTTAGGCCAAATGACTAACAAAACACAAGAAATTGTGTTGACGTTTACCATTATGTGATCGACAATCGTATCACTAACCCTTTTACTTTTGTTTATATGTTTGTGGCACTGATGCAAAGTTGAAACATAGCCAGAATCCAAGAAAAATGATTTCATGGCTGAAGTTTGATTTCAGTGCGCTTGCATCACAATGTGAGTTGAAGGCAATTTTACCAAACACTCGGATTTTTACTGACAAGATTAGTTTGTGCTGTTTCCACAAACAATCAGTTACATATAAGTTGCATCAATGTTACAAAATTATCTATATTTTGTAGCTAGCTTTTCATGGAAAGGCGAACACTCTGCCGACATGAAATCTAGATTCCTGAACACAACCTTGCCAGACAACATATGGACTGTGAGAAGCCTGGGTGCTGGAAAAGATCTGTGATGCAAGTAAGAAAAACAGGAATGTGTAATTCTATAGACTATTTTGCAAGCAATACCTGGGCCCAGATGAAGCACAATACATTATGGCCTACTGTGGCATCAAAGATAGTGCAGCTTACTGTTTAGTATTGACTACTTGCTTATCGTACTGTACAGTAAGGTAGGAAATGGCAATTATATAATAAAGATAATAATTTAGGATATGTCCTGTTCTGCAAATTTATTGACAAAACCATGAATAGAGGCTTTCATCATCATGGATCAGCATTTGCCAGAAATGCAATTTGTCCAGAATTCACAATAAAGGACATAGTTTATTCCTGAAAATGGATGTCATGCAAATGCATATGCAAAGCAGAAGCTAGCCTGCATACTGCAAAGCAGGAAACATGACTAGCATGAAGAAAGAGGTAAAAAGACAATCAATTTTATAATCAAGCTAAGCATTTGTGCAATTTGCTTGCAGGATTGTTTCAAAAATTGCCTTTGTTGGCCTAATAAGATGTCAAAACTCTTGACTGGACACCTGAACAAGAATGATCACCACATGCAAGGTCACCAGTTACATCAGTTTGCAACTGATGACCTTTGTTTTGTCAACCATCTCTATTCCGAAACTACTGACTAACCTTTTTCATTCTTTATTATTGTCCTTCCAAATGTATCTGATCCCTAACAATAATGACATGAGTTCTGCACATCATGTTTTGTGTGCCAAAAACCATGAAAGACACTTTTGTTTTAATCAACCTACCCTAAAATACAGTTGGACCGCAACAACAGTTTTACTGTTCAGCATTATTTAGCCAAGGCCTCAATAGTGGTGAAAAATTTTGATCATGAATTGTTTATGGTGCCAATGGATACAGTACCCAATAGCTAGGAACATTGCAGTAAAAATAGTTTCAATATAAAAATAACCTTGGAATCTCTATTGACATGTTGTTCTTGTCGTGACAAATATTGATTGTACTCTTTGTCCAATTTTGCTTGAAGCATCTGAGCTAATATTAAATCATTTGAAGTATCATTGTCTTTCTGAGTAGCAATACCCTCCACAGCAACCTGTGTATTATCCAGTCCTGCAAAAAAAAGGTAAATTAACATTTTTATCCTATGTACAAATCTTGTCTAATAGACAAAACCAACACTGCAACAAACATTTATTTTCCAATAGATGTGTTTCTTTCATATTTTTTATAACAAAGTATGTCTTTTTGTATTTTAATTTGGCCAAAACAAACAAAAGATGGAAAACTATCAGTTGTTATGGTTGGCAATACAAAATCGTATGAAGGAACAACATGTAGGTCCCACATGTTTTTTCTTGTTTATCTACAAACATGGCTAACAGTATCACTCGGCTGATTTACACCACTTAATCTAGGCCAGTGGTTTTCAACATTTTTCATTCAGCAACCCATTTCACGCAACCCAATTAATCTAATGACCACCTTCTGAAAATTTCCAGTCAAGCATACGAAATGCAGTTGTGTTTGTACAATATAAGATCATAATGACAAAATTATAACGTATGATATCACTATGTTGAACAAAGACTCATTTATTAAATTCATGCACATGGCAGCATCAGTGAGAGAGACCCGTGCCATATACAAATCACTCCACAGCACAACTCATTGAAAAATAGAATATTTCCCACGTTATCAGTGTTGCCAGATTTCAAAAAGCTTTGGAGCCAAATTTCAACATAAAAATTAGCCAAATTTCAACAAAAAAAATTAGACATTAAAAGTCACCAAGAAGTTCAGTTTGTCAATTCTGTGGACTGTACAAAATTTGTCTCTGGCACATTTAGGAACCATGCAATCTTTGCAAAACCAATTTGTAAAGGAAGTGGCTATAGATGGTGTAGGTTACACACCATCGCACCTTACAGATTATAACGTGTATCCACAGCCTCCACCATTAACAAAACTATTTACAAATGCAAAACAAAACAACTGATTACTGCTGTCAGAACTTTTTTGAAAACCACAGTTTAACAAGTCGCATGATATAATTGGGAACGGCATTATGCTGGTGTTTATTAGAAGCATAATGGCTATTTCAATCTGATCGATGTGCTCTGATTTCACAGCGACAAACTTGCATTAGGATTTCTCAACATTACTTTGCACTTTTCAAATCCTTAGTTGAAAACCATTCATCTGATCACATTATTTGAAACCGGATGACACATCTTCTTTATCAATTATAACACCAGCACCGGAAGTAACTAAGAACATCTGAGTGTTTTAGACCAAACTAAGCTGGAGATCTGGCATCAATACGCTGATGTCTTAATTCCAGTAACTTGTAGAACATTATCCAAAATTAAACATTTCACAAAACACTCTGTACAAATAGTGGTTTACAACTCATTAATCTAAAGTATCCTTGTTTTAATTTTCTAACCGAAACTGGGCACAAGCATCTCATTCTTTCATTTAGCTTACTTATAAAACATAAAAATGAGAGCTGGTAAAACTAATAGGATCACTTATAACCATGTTCTCCGGAAGAATCTTATCAGCATTTATGCAGCTTAGGACTTTCCACAGAGTTTATTCTCTGAGTAGGTAGATTGAATGCAGTCCAGCATGCCTCTACTACATCGACCTGTCATGGGACAAGATGATCACTGAAGCCTACCAAACACAGGGTTTCAACTGGACTGAAGCAGCCAGCACTGGTACAATGACCTTACACATTCAGAAACAATGAATCTGGCGGCATTATAAAATATTAAGCGGATTTTTACAACTTTTTTATGAACCAAGCATTGGTCTAGATCTTGTACAAAATCCGCCAAATTTTCCACCAAAATATTTCGAAAATAGCCAAAAAATCTGCCACCTGCCAAATGCAATTTTTACCCACCAACCAAATACAAAATTGCCAAATTTTTCAGAAAAATAGCAAATCTGGTAACACTGCAAGTTAACTACTGCATTCAGATATCTAGTTTACAAACACAGCACATTCTTACGTCACCAAGTTTTGTCGTGCATTGCCAAATGCAACAGTACTGTAATAGTCACAACCACACTCTTAACTTTGTAGTGGTCATAATCACACTAAAAACAATTATGAATGAAAAAGTAGGCTATCATTTCTGCCAGGTGATCCTATTATCTTGGCTACGCCAAAAAGTGGTACCATATATGAAACATAAAATGTAGTACAGAAATAATTATGACTATTTTTATCAGAAGCTTTCACAACCACCAGCAAGATGGCAAACAATCCCCAGGTTGAAAACCACTGATCTAGGCAATGACTTCAAATGTTTCAAAGGAATGAATGGATGCTATTCGAACTTTGCAAAAAATCACATGCTGTGCCACTCAGTCAAAACTTGAAGATCAAACCTTGTCACATTTGGTGCATCAATGTAAATTGTGATGCAAACAACAAAAACAGTTTTGTTAGAAATTAGCATGTTTACAATAATCAAGTTTCAGTGAAAATCATGATATCCCACATCATGCCACAAGCTTCAAATGTATTCACACATACCAATTTGTAAATGTCCATGAGCACCAGATGTGTTGCTTTGGTCCTCAGCAAGCTGCAACTGTGCTGCAAGTTGTTCACTCATTACTTCCTCAAAAGAGGGGCAGGTTTGATTTTCTACAACTTTATTTGTAAAACCCCATGGAGCAACAGATTGCCAAGGACTGTTCGGTGGTGTTTTAGTATCATAGCTTCCAATATGTGATTTCAAATGCTCAGGCAAGCATAAACGTTGAATATCTTGGGGTTTAGTAGATTCACAACTTGATGTTGGCAAATCTTCAACCAAAGTTCCACTGGTTGCTGCCATTCTGTTTCAGTGAACGATCTGTTTGGGATTTTACATTGAGACAAGTAACCACACAAAGAATTTAACACAGATGATTAGACTAAACACCACAGTCTGGGAATGTCAATGCAATATGTTTGCAACTATAATTATTCCACTTGACACTACTTTTTGTTTATTCCAAGCAAGAAAATTTAGAAAATGTTAAAACGTGAGATTCCTTTCAACCTTTTCTTACAACAATGAACATGAACACCATGAAGCGTAAATTAACAGCTAGTCTTTTCACTAAATCTTGAAAAAACTGTATCTACCACCATTTCTATGTCCCTTTCTCTTATACTCCCATTGTTTTAAAAGAAGTTGTGAAAATCTGCTACTGTTAGCACATTTCATCAACCCTGTCCATGGTCATTACGCACTATGATGCAATGGTGCAAGCATTTTGGTAGCAATGCCTACCTAAACCAACACAAAAGAATAAACGCAATGGTGTTGTTTTTCTGACCAAAACATAGTGTAAAGTTTAGTCAACAAATGTAATTGCTGAAGTACAACTCCAAAAGACTCATAGGCTTTATTGTGCAAAATTAATAGTAAATGCAGTAACAGCTAATTCACAAACAAGAAAACTATAAACATTTCCAGAAATGCACTATGATATTCTGAAACAAATGCTACATTGCAAACAATATAGCATATGTTTTACGACAGTGAAAATTTTTGAAAGAGTGCATGTTTTCTTAAAGCTTGTTCTCATCTTCAGTATTTACTTTGCAATAGCAAAATCATTTGCATTCCCACTGACTTGTCCTCCATTAAAGATGATGTAAAAATAGCTTCAAAATACTTGGCTAGATTTTATTTGTCTTGGATTCAAGTTCAACATCTTTTTATTTTTGAAAAACATATAAGTTTTTGAACGTTGTTGTATTTCGTGTATACCCCTCTTGAAGCATAATCATAAAAGGCAAGTATTAAAACACAAGACGAAAAAAAACTAGACCAAGCATGCCCACAAACATTAAAACGCATGCTTTATCCTACTGTAATAAAGTTAGGCTAGGCCACTTGGTCCTTCATGGATTCTCTTGTGACCGAAATGTAGGGTCCTTCATTAGGCATTCAACACTTAAATATATTATCATACAATCGTAACATGCATGTATATTTAATCCAGGCCTGGCCAACCTACAGTTTGTAAGCTGCATGCGGCTCTTACATAAACATTGTATATATTCATGTATAAGTTGCAAAATTTTATACCAATTGTTCACATTAAAAGTCATGGGTCCCACTAAGAAACATTCAATAACAATAAATGGCTTGTAAATTTATTATCATGTGTGTGTGTGATATTTACAACAAACTAGCTGAGCAAAGGTATGTGTGTGAGTGAGATAGAGATGGGATGATGTTCATGTGTGCCCATGTGTATGATGTGGCTCATGGTCTCTTAACTAGTTGGCCTCCCCTGATGTAATCTTCAAATTGATGAACAACAGAAGGAAACCCAACAGGTTGTCCCTGGGCACATGGTTTAGACCAGTGCTTCTCAACCGAGTCCGCGGAAGGCTCTGGCTGAGTCCACAAGCACCAGGGCCAAGCAAGTTTGCTGTGATGCCCTCAGACAATAATAACTTTGCTGTTTCACATGGCATTTATACTTTTGAGGTAGGGTAGTCAGTAGCATAAGCTCAAAGTTGTAATCTAAAGTGCAGTTTGTTTTTGCCATCTTTGTTTATAATTGCTAAACGAAAGCAGGCGTTTGCGTATAATGACAACTACTTGAAACTTGGATTTACTTCAGTCTTGGTAAATGGTGAAGTCTGGCCACAGTTTGTGTTATGTTTAGATGTCCTTGCTCGTGGATTTCTCACAGAAGCTTAACCATTGAGTGAAAACATGTAAAATATGTTGAAGAAATCCTTTAGCTTTTCAAAGAGAAAAAACACCAGGTAACGCTAAGTCTTTATCTTCCACCTACTTCAAGAGTAGAAACGTACTCGCATAGTAAAGCAGTGCATGCTTCTTTTACTGTTGCTTGGAAAAATGCAAGAGCAAAAGTGCCTCATACAATAAGAGAGCTTGATCAACCAGCAGCCATGAAAATAGCCAGAATAATGTGCAGTGATGGCGTAGCTCAGGGGTGTGCAACCAAGCAGCACTACCAGGCCAAATGCACATAACCAGATTGGTCCACGGTCCATAGTTGCATGTGTCAAGCTCTGCGGGTCAGACAAATCGCTGACCGCCCACTGAAGATTGACAAAACTCTTAACATGGGTTCTATGTGTGTTTGTTTGATTGTTTCACGAGGTGTGGACAGCACATGCAGCGGTTTAGGTTTAGTAAGAGTTGCGGTTGGGCGATGAGCCTGGTAAGAGTTATGTCGATATTTTACTGGTCAAAACTAGTTGGGATTTTCTAACGTATCCAGGCACCAGTGAAGCCTTGCTAAGGGCCACGATCTCCGAACCCGTTAACACGCCAGGTACTTCCTTCAGGTCAGTGATCTGACATTAAGATTTACAACGGTAATGCTTGCTTGTGGAGCAATGGGGTCTGTATAAAGTAAATACCAGGTGCGGGTCAACTGGCGTGGTCATAAGGGTAAGTAAACAGGACACTATTTTTTTCTTAATAAAATTTAGGTTTGGACCTTAATAAAATTTAGAACACACTGGACGTTCAGTTGGTTCATGAGGAAAGGTTCTGGAAAGAGTTGCCCACACAATGCCACCGATGCATTATAAAAGAGCAGAATTATAACTTTGCTGAATGATTCATCGACAGTAAGTAGATTGCCAAATATTCTTAGGTGATTTTTTTATACATCTGAATTGGCTAAACAGCTCCATGCACAGAAAAGTAAAATAGTTTTAGATGTGTCCTAGACATCGTCTAGTTTAATACTTTTGTGGATCCATTAAATTGAAAATGGAAGAATATCTGCGTCTTTGGCATTAAACGCACTTGCAGAAGAGGTAGTAATTGATTTCTGTTGTCAAATCTTTCTTGAGCGCCTAATTACATCTCACCAAGATGGATAAATATATCCCCTTTGACAATTACATCAAAAACATGCAAAGCCCTTTTGTGATGCCAGAGCTACAGATTTATTGTGAAGTGGTTTGCATTGCTGCTAATTGAGCTGCAAAGTCGACAGATGTGGAGTCTGATTCAATTTTGAATGAATGTCCAGACAATGGAACCAAATCTCTCTGATCTGTGTCGGCAGGCAACACAAGATCTTTTTCTTTTTTCAACTACATATCGCTGTGAAGCTGCTTTTCAACGATATAACTACTTTTAAAACCAAGCACGGATACCAACTTCAACCAGAAGATGACATCAGGTGATGTGCGTTAACACCCACAAGCCTTTACTTTAACAAACTGGTGAAACAAACTCAAAGACAAGGTTCTCATTGAAATTTATGAATGTGGGTGATGAACTGGATTTGTTAAAATTGGTGTTTCTATCATTCTCGTAGTCTCAGTCTATCTTGAGTCCGCAAAGTTTTATACTGGTCCAAAAATAGTCCATAACTTAAAAAGGTTGAGAACCACTGGTTTAGACTTTAGAGGTCATAGCCAGGTGTAAGACATGACAGTAATGGACACCTTTTTTCCAATGACAGCACATCATGTCACATGCCTGAAGTGCACAGTCAAGAAGTGCTTCAAAAACACAGCCAGACACAAGCAACAATAGAGTGAAGACAGGGTTTATTTTGATGTCAGAAATGGTCACATAACAAGGAGATATTACAGTTGGATGAGCACATTGTTATTGTCAGATGACGCAAAACCCTAAACATAAGCCCTAAACTCTAAATGTAACCCTAAACCCAAACCTAAGCATAAACCAAAGTGGTTAACCCGTAAAAGTTAATAGTGAGTTTTAAAAAAAGTATATAAAAAGTGCTCCCATGAAAAGTGTCACGTCCAGTGGGAAAACGAAAGCAGCAGTGATGGGAGCCGAACTGACGAGCACTCGCACAGTAGCTGTAGACACATCCCCTCGACTATGTGCGCCGTGCCTTTAGTATAACAAACTTAGCATTATATCTGGAAAAAGTGGATGCAGTTCTCCACGGGTTCAAACGACATAATATATTCAGCAGCGCTTGTGCCACTCTCGGCAAAATAAACAATAGCTAGAGTGTACCTGGTCAAGCAAGGAATTTCTTATTGCTGCTTGCCTGAAGCACTAATGGACTTGACATTCCTTTCGTTGCACATGCATATCTCCCATGAAAAGATGCAACTAAACTCCATGCCACTATTTATGAAATTACTTTCTGACAGGACTTATATAGCAGCAGACACCAAGACTGCAAAATCCACAAACTACAATAGTCTTCTTAAACACTTACATATTTTAGCCAGTTTTCCTTAAAACTAGGGTTGCAGAGTCGAGCTTAAAATGTCCAGCTCCGACCTTCCAAATTTTTCAAACTCCAACTCTGCCCTTTCCAAAATTTCCGACTCTGACTCCCAACCAATGGCATGTAAAGGGGGGGAGAATGGAGCGACAACCCCGGGCATCCAAGGCAGGGTGCATCGAAAGAGTGAAATTACAAAAATTTCAATGCTGTAACTAAATAATTTTTCCTATTGCAAGGCTACTAACATATGCTGCATGGATTTAATTTTTCAAAACTTGTTTTTTGTCAACACATAGTTATGACGTATTCAAATGCCAGTCATTCTCACATTCTTCAATACTAGGGACCATAACAAAAAAGGATTGAAGGATAATTATGGATGTTTAACTGATCTTCATAGTCATATTTCAGTTTCAAACTGTCAACCCTGGTTGTCTGCCATCCCAGCCACATATCTTCTCTGCTCGACTGCTATTCAACGAGACGTTCGTGCAGCCAGGGGACATGGGATCATTCCCCCAAAATTTTTAGCTTATCCAGTCATTTTGTGCTTTGAGAAGCAGCGTGCCAAACAAAAATACTGTTGCTCGCCTGAAGTCAAGCATTTTGGCCACCCCCAAAATTTTGGGTTGGCTACGCCACTGCTTATGTTTTTGCAGTTCTGAACTACCCTGCTGTAAAATTGAGTGTGTTTTACTCCAATGTTGTAATGCGCAACTTCATATTTTTGCAGTTGTGAACTGCGTTGACATAGCACCAAGTGTGTTCTACTCTCCTGTCGCTGGATATTTTTGCAGTTATAAACTGCTCTGTCTTAGAGTTGAGTGCTGGGCTTTGCTTCGGTCTCCTAACTTGGAGCACTGATAATTTATGTTAATTAGAATGACACATTGAACAACAACAAGCAAGGAGAATGCATGCAGAATAATGTGCATGTTGTGTCAAAAAAAATTGCCAAAACAGTGGTTTGCGAACGTGAATATGACATCATATTGTGATGTCACAAACAGCATATATCCAGTAACAATGACCACTATATGCCACTGCACAATACTAGAATTTGGTTGGGGGCATGCAATCAAGCAGTCACTCTGGGCATCACCAGACCTCTGCATGCCACTGCTCCCGATTCTGACTCCTTAACATAATTTGAATGAACTTTGCTGGTCAATTTCTTTATAGAATATTTACTAATCATAAAAATCAATTATAGTCAGGTCACCACATACAATTGATTGGTTGCTGACTAGCCCAGATTGTTCATGAATTTCTGCTGCACTTTCTTCTGTAGTGCTTGACCCTTCTCTTCGTCGTTCATGGGTTGTTTGACCATGCTCACAATATTGGATGTATTAAATGTGACAATGCATAATACATGGTCTTTCTGAAGGCCATAGTCTTACAACACATCTTTTTCCAATTGAGTTAAGAATTTGCTGGAATGTTGGGCTAAGTGTCTCTCATAGCTAAAGCATTGGTGTAATTTTTTCCTTCATCTACATATCTGACATTAATGGCAAAGTAATTGACATGGTGGTGCTGGCGGTTCTATTTAACAGTCTGCCACTATTTGCAATTGCAACCCTAAGTTAATAAATCTTAATTAACTTTTATGTTTTACTAAGCTAGCTTTAGTGCCACATTATTTGAAGATGTGCAAGCTGTGTACGTATAAAAATTAAACTGTATCAGTCTGTCACACTCGGTGATAAACTTTGCAACATCATACTTAAAGTTAAAGTTCAAAGTAGGTAACTGTTCAGAACCATCTACCAC
>JGI24159J19872_10002186_pt1 | contig 22934 bp, 22 predicted proteins | sample Ectturendosymbi4_FD_19872 | JGI IMG/M metagenome (IMG submission 19872) | reverse complement strand
AAAGATCTTCTGCTCCATCGACCAAGGCATCATTAGACTATTTTTTGTTTAATATATAGAAAGGTTAACTATTTCCCTACGACAATCTGGAAACAGAAAAATGAATAAGGTCATCGATAAAGGTTTTAGAAGCTGCCGCTTTGTTTCAACAATTGTGAAACACCCTGTATGTCAGGCCCGGATAGTTTTGCATTGTCCTGCTGCGTATAAGAAGACGATAAATGAAACTGTAACTACCGTTGGGTGATCAAATGTTGACTTCTTCAGAAACACAGGCGATATACGACTTTTTAAACATACCACGACAAGCGGATGAGAGACGTAATTTACAATCTGACTAAACAAAGATCGATGCGAAGTGAGCTCGGATTGCAGCGCTTTCAAGTTGACTTCCACTTCCTACTGGCAACTGTTTTCAATCCATTCTGCAACCGGATATGGATTTGGGAACATTTCTGCAAATTCTACTGCTGCGCTGAGGAAAATGATTAAAGGCGTTCAAAGGCAAATTCAAACGCCAGACGGACTGCCACATCTTCGCTCTAGCAACAGCAACACGCCCGAAACGTCACCACAAATCGTCAGAATTTGATCAAAAGAATCGTAGGGTGTAGTCTCAACGCTAAGCGTCTGAATTCAGCGCCACACCTGACACGAAAATAGCCGCAGTTGAAAACATTTCAAGCGAAAAACATTCTTAAATCAGCCGCAACAACATGCGAAGCAATGCACACGCTGCTAAGGCGTTGTTTGGATAATCAAATTTGTCAAACAATGCAAAGACGTCTTTTTTCAGATGCCAATTTAGCAGGGTTAGTATACAGGCCGCATTTAATCGCATAAAAGTTCTTTACATGTCAGTTGATATGAAAAAAGTATATATACGAGTGTAACAGTCGGTTGTCCGTAGGAAATTATGTTTTCTCACTACGGCTACGTAAGTTGGTACGTTTTACTTCGAGACAGCAGAGGATAATGTAAATAGCAAATAGTGTGTCTGCTTCGCGGCCTTTAAAAAAATGACTAAGCTACCTTTCAAAAATATTTTCACGTGAGTAAGATACGTTTTGATTGTTACAGAAAAACACGGTAGCGGATTTGATGGACCCGGTGCTGAAACAATGCATTTGACCTTTTGTGAAAAAAGGCGCTGTGCTCAATCAACCAGGTCTGCGACGAGAGTACAGTTTCGCCCATTCAACCGCGCAACACGCGACCCGCTATCAATGGGGAACAGTGGTGGAAATCTCCGAACAAAACATGCTGATCGTTGTTTTTCACGCCCGGCTGTTTTCGAGCAATGGCGGCGTCGACTTTCAGTAACATGAGCTGTTCACGCTCGCAGTATAGCGCAGTGCGAGTGGTAATCTAATATGCCATGTGGTAATATGCCATAACATACATTTTCACAATATCCAAAATCTATTGTGGCGTGTTGCTGACTACGCACATGCACACAGCTGCTAGGAGGGTGCAGTGGCCAAAGCGCTTTTAGCAGTCAACGATTGCCTGCGACAAACCTCTGTTATAATTTTAAACTGAAAACACTTAACAGAATTGGACAACTAAAAGGATAATACTGTACGTTGCGTAGATACATACACGATGTGAGTCAAGATTCCAACTCGTCGCGATGTTACATTTACACTATGTCAACGCGACCAACACAACGTAACATGAACCTTAACCCTAAAGAAACTGAACTATTGTGTCTCACTGCCTCACAGTATTTCGTCGCTATGAACAAAACACGCTCCACCAGAACATACATAAACCACGAAGAATCACGTTACTGCAGTATGCCGAAGCCTCGCAATGCCAGCAAAATTTATTAAGTATCCTACACAGATTTATATCAGGGGTGCTACATTTTCTGTGAACGTTAGTAGCGCACACGTATAAGCTTTGCCATACAGCATTCATATAAACAAATTATGAAATTAAAAGAAAAACGTTTGCGCACTCCAAGTTTTTGGTCGCGCGGCGCGAGTGCGCGATTGCACCCCTGATTTAGATATGGATTTATGACGACCAACACAAGCGAACAACATAAAAAAAATCCAGCTAAAATACTAGTAATATTCTGCGCACGTCTCATACTACCTCAGAATCTACTTGCGGATTCCGGAGGGTGCATTAGCAACTCCCTGTCTGTCTGCTGCAATATAAATTTGCTATTTAATGTTTGCCATTGTGGACATTAGTCGCAAATAAGCGGCTGAGAAATCTTGCGCGATGGAACAAAAATTGTTGTTTGATGGAAGGTTTGAAAGTTTCATGATTACGATCCAGTTGGATTAAAGCGAACTTGTTCTTGTGTTTTAACCAGTAATTCGCTATCTTTCGACAAAGACAGTGGCATTCCATGTTGAATAAGCTTTCAACAAAACAGTGTCAACAATCCTTGGCCGAAAATCTGCAGCTACCGGTGAAGATTCGGTTGTTGTCAAAGCAGCGACGTCACGCTATAGCAATTACGCTCGAAACGGGCGTCGACGAGCGGAGGTTACTCGCCGCATACAACACGGTCAGCTCGCGTGGCATCTGGCGATTGAGGGAAACTGCTCTGACACACATGAATATGAAGCAAACATAGTTCAAACAAAAAATAACGCGTCCGCATTCGGAAAATCGCGTTTTTTTTGCTTCTGCCAAGCAATCCCTAATATGCGTGAGACGATTGAATTGCTGCAATATGTCGACTTGGAAGACAAAGACGTCGGACCAGGAAATACTAAAGCGCTGTTGGTTTTTTCGTAAGCGCCTGTAACATGAACATGAACCCGATCGGCAAGTTGCTGTTGTCCATCTCTAGTTACGTTGAAGCCTCGTGACCTTGGTTCGTGTCTGTGACCTCTGTTTGCACTTTGTGCTGTTCCAATTGACTTACTCTGCACAGTACACGTCTTACAGGCTCTTGTGTTCACGAACGCATAGAATGCGCACGTGTCAACAGAATTTGTATGAAGATCGGTAGCTCTCAACGCAAATGTCATGGAGATTTAACGCAAACTCAACCGATTACGGTGCTTTCCAAAGCATCACATCGCAGTTTCGGTCAAAATGGCATAGGTCGTGACGTAATTGCGAAATCACCATGCGTGACGACGTGGTTGAAGAAAAAGGATCAAACTAATGAGCGATTGGGCGTCAGTGTTCGTAGGAATGTTGGAAAGAGGCGAGCTCCGTTGAACTTGAAAAGACACCAGTTCACCAGGAAAGAGTACGAGAACCAGAAGCGTGGAGCAGGTTTTTAACGACACTTCATACTCTCCGGTCTGCAAGAACGAAATACAAAGCAGAAGATCCTACGGTTTCCGCCACGCGCCGACACATCAGGTCAGTAACGATTGCTGGCTGACAGAAAATTCCGACCTGACCTCTTTAGAGATACAAGACGACCATCCGGAGAACATATGATCAACTGAGTCTTGTTTTGACGGTGCGGGAACAACAGCTGGATATTAGTTGCTTATTCCGCATAAAAATGAACTTGCACACTGGTCTACATCGCTGCACACAAACAAACGTAACAAAACGCTGGCCACGCCGTTCGCTCACCTCGTCCTGATAAAACATGTCACTGGCCCGCAGGAGCACACTGTCCACGTCCAGGTTGTCGCAGAGGAATTTGACGCGGGGTGCATCGGCGAGCAGGGTGAGCACGATCAGCGTTTCAACGATCAACTGCCTGTACTCGGCCTGGGGTATGTGGTTGAGGACGTTTTCGACAAGCAGGGCGAACTTCAGCTCGCCTGCTGTCATCTGCGGAGGAAAAGCGACAGCTGCAATAAGTGAATCACGTTTGGAACGTGAAGTGCGGTGATGTGGAGCAGAACTACAACCAGCAACGCTGCACTCTTGACTCTGACGATAAAGTTGCAGGAAAAACGGAAAGCAATCCGATTAAGACTTAACAACATCATGCTTCAAGAAATACAGTTACTTGCAAAACTTGTGATATAAACTGGGTGTGGTGAATATAACACAATAGACAGCGAAACACTATTGCTGTGCGTTGCAGACGAAAAGTCTCTTCAACAAACCTCGTGGGAAACACACGAGAAAGCTAACGAAAAAAAGACGTACCTCCTTCGTGACGTATCCTGGGATGTAGTGACCACCAACAATTATGCCGTAGCACTTTTCCAGAAGCTTCCAGATTCGTGAATAGAAGTTCTTAGGAACGCGGTTAAGAGCACCATCGATGCGCCTTCGGCGAACCCATTGACCTCGTTTCTGACCAGCGTACTGAAGAAAGAAACAAGCACTGTAGTCTGCTTTGCACGGGAGGAACAGAGACTTTCTCTGAGAACGCGAGGTTGTCCTTAATTCCGCCGATCATCTCTCCCACCCCCTGAGTCAATTTGACATGAAAAATTGTTTTATCTCCGTTACAGGCAAACGCAGTAAAGCCATGCAATGAGATGAGCTGACATTGAAGGCAACAAGTTTTGTTGGAAATTGAACAGGCGTGTTAGGAAAAGTTCATGCCACAGGCAGATGTAAACCAACATGTCGCACGAAATCAAATAAAGGAAAACCACGCAGTCTAGCATGTTAATATTGGTCCACGCGCAATGTCATTACGAAAAACAGCCAGCCTTTCACTGGGAAAGCAAACAGGTCAATGCCTGAGACCATACCAGCAAGAGTTCTACAGCAAACACGGAAGAACTCTGCCACTCAAACGCAAAAAAGCAAATTCAGAAGAGATCGGAACTGAAAGGCTTCAACTGACAGCACCTTTCAGTTTACGATGAAACTAAATGCGCTAAAAGAAGCTGCTTTGTTTGCTCTTGCGTATATAACGCAAACACCGAGGGTGGAGTAAAACGAACATTTGCCGTCAATCAAAGCACGGCACGAGCAGACTTGAACAACTAAATAATTCTAGTTTCTAGTTTTCTAATTCGACGAATTAGAGCGAATGACGATAATTCTAATTTTAATCTTATTTACTGAAAGCTTCAGTGCTCTAATTTTAGTTCTAATCTAATTTCCGATTTTGCAAAAAATGCTAATTTGTCCAACGGTATTTTTAAAGATGAGAATGCACCCTCGTGCAAGGAAAGTGCAACAAAATGGTCACATTTTATCACTCTGAAAACAAAAACAGTAAAAATTCGATAAATTTCTATTCTCGTTAAAAGTTGTAGTACAAACTATGTGGCCTTATCAATGATTAGCACTGATTATTATTATGTCACATTGCCTATTCACCCACACGCAGAAGTAACAATGGTCACCAGGTACTTGCGACAGTCAGTCAGAAGTGATGTTTTAGGGCAGAGGTTTTCAAACTACCACCCGCGGCCAAACCCGGCCCGCGAAGACGTTTTGTCAATAATTAAAAAAATTTATACGAAAAACTTGTTGATTTGGTAGAATGTGACATATCCCGAAGCAATCACATTACGCAAGATGTCCGACCCTTGATGTTGAGTAAAAGCTTATGTGGCCCTCAGACAAAAATGTTTGGAGATACCTGATTTAGGGTATTGGGAAAGCGAACATCGTTTTCATTATCTTAAGGCTGCTACTCGAGAACTCCTGGATATGACAACGACATCGGCTCCGTCGGAACGAGTCTATAGCCATGCAGACGATTTGTACAACGAGAAACGCGCCAATCTTGGCGCAGGCTACGAATCTTTGCTATTCACATGCTTATGAGAATGGATCCACATTTGGGCATGAACTGAACTTGGATTAGAAACGCTTTGATTTGTGTGTAAATGTAATTCTAATTTTAATTCGATTCCTGGCTTTCGAAATTCCGCTAATTTTAATTCTAATCTAATTTGTGAAAGCTGCGTTAGCTCTAATTTTAATTTTAATCTAATTTAGAAAAGCTAAAAAAATTATAGTTGTCCAAGTCTGGGCACGAGGTGTTTTAAAGATATGTTTAACGTTTTATCAGATTGTTCCAAAACTAACATTGAAACTTAACAGCTTGTACATGCGATGTGTTTGTTTCGTTGTACAAGGTTAGTTTTTCTCTATGCAGGTGAATGTATTTACTAGCGTTACATTGTAAGCAAGAACGAATTTGGTTGAAATGTCAACGAGAGACCAACATCTCGAGTTAATAATAGTACACAAGACGGCAGCTTCAGAAATGCAATCAGAATACAGGAGACATCAAAGATCATGATATTTGCCGAACCGCACGAAGATGATTTTAATAATTTAAAGGAATATGCAATACCAGAAAAATAAACTTGCGTGGAATGAACTTTTGAGCAGACACAAAACTATCACTTTAAACATGAGTTAGTGGTTTCTACTCTTTCACTTTGGTATGGCGCATATCTGTAGTAGCCATTAACCATTGATCTATAACAAACAGAAAGTTCGAAACGTTGGGAAACGCTCGGCTCCGACATCAGCAATCTCAGTGCTTTTCGTCCAGCAACCTTGCACATCGGATCATCACACCAGTTTTACAAAGTCGTTGATGTTGAAAGCACCTTTACAATAGTGCTCCAACAACCCGAACGCAGCTTCAGATCATTTGTTTTTTTTTCGAGAAGATCTTATTGTCGAGTAAACCCTTTCAGGGTCGTCAAAGCCACTGAAGCGGCTTTCAAGGTAATGTCTTTCATTACCCGCCAACCGATAGAGAATCAATGATGATATCATGAAGTGGATTTCTGTGTACTTTATTTTAAAAACTTACGTACCTTTGGATTTGAAATATTGGGGGGGAAGTTTGACGTCACGAGATGGTCGCAGTGACGTTACTGGGACTTGTGAAAACAATTTCAAATGCCAATTTACCCGTTTTTTATCCGAATTCAGAAAGACGCATCTTATGATGTCTCGACTCTCTAGCGTGACTGGTCGATGAGTTGTGGCAAAAAACGACCGGCTCATGAGCGCCTCTAGCTGCTCTTATTAACAGCGGGGTGCGAAAATTCAAATTTTTCAGTTGACACATATCAGAAATTGGACTCGAGGTAGTTTACTATTTTCTTAAACTTCTGCATAAAAAATAAATTTGGCGCATTCCCTCATACCGGACTTAAGAAAAAAACTATTTCCACATCCTAATGTGTGCACAATTCAACAACACCACAGAGGCGGGACGTGATACGTAAGAATTTTATGAATAAAAGTTGAGTTTCCTAACATGTAAATTCGAAACTAAACTCGTTCGTGATGATTCGTTCAGGCGCATGATTTGAAATCGCGGCCCTGATACAAACCCATCCATTCACACCTGAGTGTATGCGGACGGCAAAGCAGCAGAATCGGAGGAAATGCCAGATGTGCTTTGACGTTGTACACTCTCGTTTTGACTGTCGATGCATTGCTGGTCGAAAAATTTTGAAGGTTGTTTCCACAGAGGTGGCGACAGGAGACCAGACAAGTTTCGCTGTCGATGCAATGCAAAGCGAAATCACGCACACGTACGTCAGCACTGCACGAGAACGGCAGCGAATATACTCGCGAGTTTAATTCAAAGCGCAGCGGATAAAATCCTCAGAGAATGAGCTCGACATCTCATTCGAGAATACATGACAATAATGGCCGTGCAAAGGAGGAAACATGCTCAGCTACGACCAAAATTAACAAATGACCACCTTCGAACCAGCGACAACAAGCGTGGGGGTTAAAACCAACCCGGTGTCGTTTTTCGGCAACAAACGTTAAAAAGTTCGAAAACGCGTTCATCGAATGTCACCGACGCGTTGTTGGACCACCGGCGAGCACATTTTGGAAGAACAATCATTTGAACATTCCGTTCTCGCCGATAACCTGCGGCAAATCAGTTCGTCCGGCCACCACGGAAAGTAAGCTCGCGCTTGAATGACAAGAGCATGGCATTGTCACCCCCCAGCAAAACGCGAACGACAAAATACGATCATGCGGAAAAGTCACAAGCCATGAGTCGATGCATTGATTCCGTTTAACAGAAGCCACTTTTTTTCAGATAAGATAGTTTCGAACATGACTGATGATAATATCTAACCAGTCACGACCCTCAGGTCACCGGTGAAAATTGCGCTACAGCGAAAAACTATAGACAACAGCAAATACATCTCCATGGTTGTTTTATGCAAGGTGGAAACAGAACCAGATGCGGTGACAGTGATTTCGAAACATGCTTTCGTGATTAGATAAGAAAAGATAATAAACATTGCTGCGCGCGTCATCGAAGCGTCAACGGCGGTTATCTTGAAGTGGAAACAACGAGTTAGTGGCAGACCTGTATTCAGGAGGTGGATGCATCATTCCACGGCAAACTCGTGCCACACCAGCTAACAAAACGCTAACGTACTTACAGCATCAACTCCTGGTGAGCGACTCGAAATAACCTGTTGCTAGATTGCAAATACACAAGACATTGTGTTTAGGTAAAGAAATTCACGTCACCTACAGCTTGCCGAAAACACACAAAAGACATTCGATTAAAGTTCACTGAAACACGAAACCACGCTCAGGTTCATCCATTTTTTTTCTTTTTTTTTTGCAGCGACTGTTGGTTTACAACTGCCGTACCGCGAGGTTAGTGACGATGCACAAAACTATGAAAAGCGCTGTGAAGTTTTTCACCAGCCATAAAAGCACTTTGTTAGGAGCCTGGTCAGTTTAATTTCACGACTGAAACCAGGCAACGCTTACTTTGAGCCTTCTTTTCATGTTATCGAACTTGGACTTGTCGCCCTTAGAAGCGCGATCCGACTGAAGGGCAATCTCTTTGATAGATGACATTCCGGACACTGGTCGAGCTTGAAAAAGAAAAAATCACTAGAAATAGTTTTACTGTTGCAATGAAGCACGAGTAGGAAAAATTACTGGCCACAAAGTCCTTGGGCTACTGGCTTAATCTTCTAATTGTACAGGCACAAAAACGACATGTATTGCAACCGTATCGAACACTTACCTCTCATTCAAAGTTTAATGAAATTGCCCTGATTGTATTAGATACTCTACCATTTGAACCAATAAAGGACTGTTATTCTTTGCAAAAAATCTTCCGAAAAGGTAAGGATGAAATTTTGCACGTGACTCGTTTCTTATTTTCAGAAAGCGACGCGAGCAGAGCTGATTAGAGTCGACCTGAGATGCCGCAAATCCAGGCAGCCTGGCAAGAAGTCTACGAGTGACAAGGACTCGTGAGCAATTTACTGTTCAGAGAAACCTGACTATCCGACTCTACCGAAGACTGGCCAGGATTTTAAGTATAGATTTATCGATGTTATGTTCGGTGCAACTTACTGCTTTTGATGACTCCAAACTCCTTTCCGCTAAGAATATTATGAATAAGTTGCTTCATTTCAAAAGGGCTCAGGCTCATCAAGTGCATGGATGCCTCTTCTCCGGAACATTTCAAATGACGCGCGAGCTCACTTGCCATGACCTAGAAACATTGTAAAATGTAAACAACTGGGTATCATGCAAATGAAAGCTTTGCGATGGAAACTACAAGGGAAAAACGAACATTTCAACCTTTAACAATCTCTTTGATCACTTCCTACGAAAAAATTTAATCATTGTTAACATTCAACACCGCACAAAACAACGAATTTTTTTCCCACCATGTTGCAAAAATTTTGTATGCAAGGTAATACAAACATGTTTTCTATTGATGGACACAAAAATATCAACAAGAACCACACCAGGTTTATATGAAATCAACAGAACCACCAGGGATGTTTGCAATACATTTGGAATCGCCGCAAATGCAAACAGCTCAATGGTAAGTACGAGTGCCAGCAACACAAGATAAAGTTTCTGAAGGCAAGAGCCAGTAACAACGAAGTGTTATAAATGCCATGAAGTCTCCAGTCGAAATTAAATTTTACAATCATTCCTGGGGGATTTGCTTTAAATAGCATGAAGCACATAACATCATAGAATTCAAAACAGGTAAGTTTTAAATAACGATCATGGCGAAAGCCGATCGAATCTGGAGGTAAAAACATTTAACGCAAAATTTTCTTTCGAAATAGCCAAGCAGTGTTCAAGAAGCTTCCTCCGTGAATGACCTAATGATTCAACTTGCACATATATGCGCAGAACGTATCTCTGCGTCAGGAAAAACTTGTCGGCTTCCGCTTCGCAACCAGGGGACACATGCTTCGGTGCGCTGAAGTTTGCGCTACAAACAAGTTGAGCCAAACCGAAGTTTAGATCTATTCTGACAAATGTTTGGCAATCTTCCCACTAGTGAACACTCCACTGTTCTGTTGCGTCTGTGGGTTGAAATTCGCCACCCGAACCGGTAATTTTGATTAGAATCATGTAGAAGCAGTGATGTGCAACTCTTCGCCCTTGACAGTGAAGAGTTGCTACTTGATCACAACGCACGGCAGAAATGTCGACCCGACGTTACTTCAGTTAAACAAAACGAACGGCGTCCTCAACTGATTTAAACAAGCGAAGGAAGGTCATTGACACTGCTGACAGATATATTTCTATGCGTTTAGGACGCGTTTTTTCAGAGGTTATCTTCAGCCACAACTTACGAATAACTGGTAACAAATGTTCAACATGTGAATGCTAACTATTTCCACATACAACAGAACGGGCTGATCTGCAACGAAGAAAGGAACTCGTTTCCGTACAATTGATCATCAACGCAAGAATGTAGTACAGGCATCACGAAGGAACTTGTCAGAAACTTTTGCAAAGCAACTGATTCAACTGCATGGTCTGTTCAATGCCACGCCGTGTTTTTCTCTTGAAGAAAGTTGAGAGTCGTCGACTTCGCGCAAGACGTTGGACAACAAGAAGAAATAGCGGATATCCCGCAAAATTTGTTCTTCATCAATCGAAGCAAATGCCCGTTTTGTGAAAACGATATTAAATTTCGGGAAACTTACCTGAATGATTAATCCAACCCGAAGGCGAAGCAAATCGTCAAAAAGCGCTGGTGACGATCGTATGAACATTGCCAGGTACATTATTAATTCCTGAAAAAAAAAAACGTTTTCCATGTGAAATACAAGTAAGGAAGCCACTGGGAACGTTATTCAGGACTCTTCGCACAACTTCTCACTGGAACGAAGAGCTATATTTTTCTGGTAAATGAAGCAATTTGCTGTTGTTGAAAAGGGACGCTATGATTTACACGAATGCAACCAATAAGCATCGTCAATAAATTTTCTTCTGCTACAGCTGACAAAAAATACGTAAGCACCGAGGAAATGCAGCAAATTTGCAAACATCAGCATCCATGCAAAAACAATAAATGTGAACAAAGCCTTGAACAACAGTCTTTTACCTGGGTCAAAACAGCCATGTCAGTATCTTCAGCGAAAGACTCGATAATGATATTCAACAGATCGTCGTTGGGCATTGGTCTGTTGAAGAAAGCAATGCGCGCAATCAACCATCAGAAGGAAAATGAACGCGGTGGAAAAACGTTCATTCTCGCAAAGTGCTGAGTTGACTCGGAATGTACAGTATTTGCATTTGTCTAAAACGTACTTTTTTAAGCAGTGGTTCTCAAATGGGGGTACGCAAAGGTGCTCCAAGGGGTACACGAATTTTAAGCGTTTTCATAATGAAATTTTAACGTAGAAGTACAAAAATTATAGGTACATTTCCAATTAGTGTGTTCATGATTACAGTCAAGGGGTATTTGATACTTAAAATATTGCCAAAGGGTACATCACAAAAAAAGGTTAAGAACCACTGCTTTATAGCACTAGTGTCAAACTCTAGTCCTCGGGCCAAAGTCGGCCCGCAGAGTAGTTATATTTGGCCCACGAAGCAGTATCAAACGATTAATAGAACTGGCCAGCCGGTATTATACAGCACATGTACCACTCAAAACTTCAAACCCAGAATGCTCTGCTGGATTTTAGGCGCGTCAAACCATTGGTTGTCCTTATTTTTATTTGAAATTCGCACGCGTGCGATCGTTAGTTGTATATTGAACAGAATTAAGCTTTGCTTGTTTCACATCCAGTGTATGAGCAAAACTTGTTTCGGTTCATGTGAAAAGGTCCATTGTTATATCTGGAGGATTTTTTCAACAAATAGCAATGTTGGCTCGCGTCTTTGTCAAAGTTTGAAATTTTTGCCCACTTTGTATTTGAGCTTGACACTCCTGCGTTGCAGGTATTCTGCAAACGCAATTAATGGCGCTGAGCCAGGCTCGCAACAGTTGCACGAACTGCACACGACAAGAATATATTAACCGACGATCGAAGGGCCGCTAGTTCCCAAGAAGTAAAACACAAACAGTGGACAACCGTTGATCTTTATTTAAAAAAGCGTGAAATAACTCGGGGTTATCAACGCAGCATTAAACTATCCGCATTCGTTTCATTTTAGCACACATACATATACTCGTAAACAGAGAGTGCTAAACCTTGTAATTGTCGTTTCTCTGGGTTCTTGGGGCAGTCCGACGGTTACTTGCTTTTGCCGCACCAACAGATCAGTGATAGATTGCGACAGACCACAAACCCTTCTTTGCAGCAGACCAATCATCTGAAAAGTTGGAAACATGCCGAGTTTCAAAGCCTAATCAAGACGCTAAAGCTATCGAAACTTTCTCATTCACAGGTGGTGGTGTTGTTCTGTGCTGCGAATGACTGCAAAGTTGCGGAGTCTCTGGTCAAAATCTACCGCGACTGCCAAGTGCTGCCGCAGCCCATCAAAAGGATTGAAAGCTCCAAGTACACGCTCAAAGAAGCGCATGATGAAAAACTGCGATCTAGATAACAATGCCGGCTTGAAGCAACAGTATGTGTCACCAGCAGCAACTTCAGCGCTGTGCTGCTGCGGAACGTCTTTTTTTCATTCTTGGTAAACTGCTTTGTGTGGAAAGACAGTTTTTACCAGAAAATATAGAAAAGTATCTATCGTTGTATTGCAGTAGATTTAAATTGTACAACAGAAATGCTGTCTATCGAATGGAGAATCCTTTCCCATCAAAGAATCAGACAACAAAGATCTTACAGAGTACATATTTCGCCTACTCGGTAAAAATCGTCAGCTCTTATTCAAATACAATCCGTTCATAGAGTGCTACATAGAGCACTTACAATGCGCGTTCATAGAATACTACAATGATTTCTTTACATTTGTCAAAAAGCAGTTTTTTGATCAATTTTGTCACTTTTTAGGTTAAGACTTTTCGTTTTTAGGTCAAAAAATAATAATTGCCCTATCAATCAATTAATGCTTTGTATAATAGTTATTTCCACAAAACTTCCATGATCGAAATTTAGTTATTTTCGGAATTTTTCCTGCAGGTTTTGCGTGAAATCCTACGATATCAGCAAAATATTGAGTGGCAAAGCTGTCAAACACAACACGAAACTCGACTGGAATAAAAACAATGCTAGCAAGGCAAGAATGTGTGCTTGTTAGCGATTACTTCACTTTGGTGGTAAGAAGTGAGCGGCGATTTCTTTTTGTGAAGAAATTTACGTCTGTTAGGGAGGGAGGGAAAGGCACATATCGCTTGGCATTGCAGAAAAAAACAATTATCTTGCAAATGCTCATTGACTTTTTATTTACAGAAACTTCTTTCAGTGTTAAACATAGTTTATTGCTACGAACGGATGCTTATGGTTCCATGATAATCATCTACGATCTTTACCTGAACGTCTAAAACTTATTTTTATATTTGCTACGAACCTGCCTGACCACCATCCAGTTTCCTTGTTGCCCGGCGCGTTCATAGAGCTCTTCAATCAAATCGCTGACCGTGGAACCCGCTGCACCATCTATCATCGTATCCCAGCTTGGACCCCTTTCAATAGACCAAAGTTCAGATGGCGAATTTGAATCAGGCATGGGAATGGAGATTCGTACAAACGGCATACACAATGGCAAGCATCTTGAATCAGACACGGCACTGTTACTGAAATAGTTTATTCGCGCCTACATCCGCTGCTGAATTTCCAACCGTTTTGTTACAAACGGGAACACCTGACTCATGCAAGTGTTTAGCACCATCGTAGCAGAAGAATTTAAATCAAAGACGTTGCATTTACCACCCGCGAATTGAGAAGCAACGCCTTTGAAGGTCTCCCCCCACTCACTTTTCCGCATACAGAAGGCGCAGTAGCTCTGCTTGCTCCCACAAAGTAGTGGAGGCACGAAGCCTGCCGACAAGATTTTCAGGGTGGGTTTCGGATTCCGGAAGCGCGCTGAGGCAAAAACAAAAATATTCCAGTGTGCGAAGTAAAGTGATAACAAGTCAAGAGTTACCAGTTATGAAAACCATCATACCTTCCGCTGAGGCTCTCCTTCATTTTTTTCATGAGCGTTTCGTTAAACGTAGCGATATCTAAAACAGAGGCGTAGGTAAGAGTTGCGTTAAAGTGTATTTGAGAATTCGTTAAATTTCACTCGTGATGGCCTTTGTAGAACAACACACGAACATACAATAACACATGCAGCCGGCACGAACGAAAAACAAAACAAATTGAAAAAAGATGGAAGCAATCAGGGCATGCATATTAACGTCTGTTGTATGCAAGAAATGAACACTGATAGAAAAATCTTTACACGAGGGTTATGCATGCACCCAAATTAAAGGTTTACGTTAGGTTTGCTTTTAGTATAAGATGCATGCTGAAGGTTAAGCAACTACATTCCAACAAAAAACAATCTGGATTGCATGGAAGCGAGCTCGATAAGATAAAAAGTGCAGCGAGCCAGTTGTAATGAGAAAGGATAATAAGAGTTAGAGTTGTAGTGGAAAGCAGAAATCAAAACAGGTGTTATCATTTACTACTACTTCACCAATCACGGCCTCTTCATATCACATCAGGCAGCAGTAGCATGGTTGGATTAATTTCTACATTAGGACTGTTTCTAATTTACATCGACAAGTTGTTTTTGGTAAAGTGATTCGACACGTGAACGAATTGCTCAGCAGCGACACCTGACGACCCAAGTTAGTCAGCAATACCACGAAACACAGCCATTGCTCTTGACTTAGCACGCAGCCAGCTAACAAAAATATCGATGGTATCATCTTATAACAACTAATTACAATTTAGATAATTCATGGTTAGCGCTCAGTCGCTTCCGCGAATGTGTTCCGATGCCCTAGATTTTCCTGAGACTCAACGTTACGCACAACGACAGTTGCAAAGCCTGTATATTTGACTACAGGAAGTATGCTTAATTTACCATGACTAACGCAAAAGTGATTTTTCTGAAAAGCTCTATGAAGATCATACAACACCCTGAACAACGGATAGTCACGCGTAGGTTTAGTAGGCATTAATTGTAAGTTCATACTGATTGTTTGGAAACAAACAACTAAGGATTGTCATCAAACGCTTGGAACCTGGCGCGTAGCTTCGGGAATAGGCCTCCTAACTATTAGAACACAAACAATGCTGTCTCACAATTATTCTTCAAAGAAGGCATCTTTTTTGGTAGAACATGGTTTCCGAGGCGCTGGCTTGTGCCTACATTGCAGAAAAACTTGCCTTTACGACGAACTGTCCAAATGATGTCAACATTGATAATGAAAAAATTTTGCCTTTCTAATTCTTTGTTCCTTGCCACGTACCTCGCAAGACTTCTTGGGCGAACTTCTATTAAACTGACATGCTGTTTGAACACGGAAAATTTAAAGCATTGTAGGAGATAAGGAAAGTACGAAAAAGTTGGGCTTATTTCTTAAGGCAAATATATCAAATTCAAGTAGTTTTATTGCGGCGAACTAATCATGTGCTGAAGCAAAAGTTGGTTACCTGCTAATGAGTAGTTAAGCACCTAGCACCTATTAAGTGGCTGCAGATTAATTTCAGTAGCACACACGGCAATAAGAAATTCAGTAACCAGATCGTCGAAAAGCAGGAACTGACAACTTCAAAAATTATAATGTAAACTGCTTGTTCAACTAATTGCAAACGGAGTCAAAACAACACTTACCGATGCCTACAAAAGAACCTATGAAAAACAAACATGCAATAAGTGACGCTGGGCAGCACTTAATGCTGATTTAGAGTTGACGAACGTGAAACACACCAATACCTCGATACAGGAAATGACATCTACTGGACGTATTTTATATTTATTGATACTGATCTAATGCGCGGCCCTTAAAAATGTCTGTTCTAATGAACCTGCTCTAACTATCTCACAAACATGACAATAAAAACAAACCAAAGACACTTCAAACATCAAACGCATGGCAAGAGCACAACTCAAAAGGATAAAATTACTGGTAAGATCTGCAGAAACTCGTCTTTCCCTTGGCCTCATACGCAGTTGCGCCAACAAAATTCGATGCCGCTCTTCTTGGCATGGAAGGTCCACATGAAATTCGTTTGATGTGAGAACCACATGCCGCAAGTTGGCGCACTGGAGTCTGTGAAGTCGCGGCGGGGTTTTCTCAAGCAAAAGCTGCACAAAGCGACGATCTACGCCACCTGAAGCGAATGAAGAGCTTCGTGTAAAACCTACGCGCAATCAAGTGTGCGGAATCACTGAAAGCAGAACATGGTTAAGGCGCATGCGCAAGGCGGTGACAAGCCAGCGATCAGGAGGCAGAACAAGCATGGCACATTGATTGGCCGATTGCTCAGAAAGGCAAACGCAAGAACATGCGAAAGAAAACTAGCCTGTATGAAAAGACATTTCATCTTTTCCTGCGTACACGTGCGAAAACAAAAAGATATTTGTTTGAAACAAACAAACAAAACATCACCATACGTATCACATGACTTTGTTCCATGCGACTCACCAACACCAACGACTGGACCTGTATAACACACGTAACAGATGTACGTTGCAGGCGAGAGGAAGCAACTTGGTAAAGGGAAAAAAGTTTTTATGATTTTATGTCACAAAGAAAAGAGTTGTCATCGTTCGGAAGTTTTTGCGCAAGTTGTAATCATAAAACTGCCACACGGCATCAACCACAATCGTCTTCGTCAAACGATACCTTACATGGGTTTGCTGCTTTGCTTACACGAAAAGTAACGATACAGTATTAATCTGCAAATTGCAAACTGGGCACAAAAATCTGTTTCCAAACAACTTACCATCGTTTTCCATGAACGTAAGCCTCGTGAGACACGATGTACTGAGGAAGCTTTGAAGAGTTCCCAACACCACTCTAAATATGAGGTCAACATTATGTTCTTAGCATGTTAGAGATATTTGCGAACAGCTGAGCTACGGAACAGCTTGGCAACACAAAACAGCACTTCTAATCAAAAGCGGTTCAAATGAAAGTTACCTCACGCCGAAGAGATAGCCGCTTTGAATTTTTCTCAATGTTGATATCAATGATGGTTTAAACGTTTGTCCGTCTTCCGCTGGTAAAAGAAGAGTGAAGATAATCAAAATAAAAAAGACTTCCGAATCACGGTCAGTCACCCATTTGCTTTTAGTTTACCTTAAACTGCGGTTGAACGCAAAACATATGAAAAGTCTACATGACAGTTCAAACAGAAAAAACTTCCTAGTTCTCTTACCCAGCATTCCTTTGTGCACTGGGACTGTAATAATAGGCCTTCCCGGCATGTTCCAGTTGCTTGACAAATACTGCAGTTCTGTCAGTAGCATGTCTATGAGCATATCCGTATCCAAAGACATGTAGAAGTCACGCTGATCTAGCAACTGGAGTACACGAAAACATGTGACCAGTGAAATTTGTTTTTTAAAGTTTCCCTCAACTGATCGCGGTCATGAGTTTTGCTGCAAATGCAGCGCAGCAATCAGGCGAAAATTTGGCAGTTTCAAGATATCGGAGAGAAACGCATTCAAGCATTTGCAAAAAACGAACTAACATTTAAAAACAATCGTTCGAAAGTCAAATGACACGAAAGGTGCTCATGCACAACGACCGAGGTAACTTAATCAGCAGCAAACCTCGTCGATTTAAAGTTTAGCGCAGCGAAAGTTGATGTATTCGCGCGACGCAAGGTTTAGCGATCAACAGGTGGCGCGTTTGACCCGCCGCGCCAAGTTCATGTGTTTCGACGTTGTTAAGTTTAACAAATTATATCCTATATATATATATATGGGATTAACAAACTATATCCTCGCTATGAGAGAGATTTGAAATAAGATCGCATCAACTTCTCATGCCATGTTTTACCAACGATTAGATACATTATACATGTACAGGAAGTAGCTTTAACGGAACAAGCGCATGCATGACCTCTAGTTGCGTCAGCATCCACATCTACTATGTTTGCAAGTAATAACTGTTGCAGTTTTTCTTAGTGACGGCATCTTGGTTGTTATTTGCACTCAACGCGATCTTTTTCAGTAAACAAAAGACACCATTTAGATCTATGGGCTGAGCAGTTCACAGGTCAGTCATTGCGAGTGTTAAAAATCAGTCAAATACATCTGCTCAGGTTATGCCAGTCAACAACGGCTCTTCTGCATGCGCTACTTACAAAGTGTAAACAAATCTCTTACACATGTGTATCGAGGCAAACGTAATTAATTCAACACTGAATAAAACTGAAAATAATATTTGTTATGTTGTTTGAAATACAAGCAAATGTGTAAAGTTGTTAGGGATCTGACTTTCAGGGGAAGTCGTTTCAGCATCATTCTCTTCTAAAAATATACTGTTGAGAAACTGTAGCAAATTTGAAAATAAATGTCAACTGCAACAACGAGCCTATTAATTCGACAAACTCATCTCAGAAATGGACAGTTAACTGCAGAGGTTTTACAAACACTAATCTCACGTTTGGGACAAAAGCAAATGTGGTTCCTCTGATAATGTACAACTTGCTGGTGCCCAGGATTCCTATTTCAGTGCTTGGTCTTCCGGATAGCTTAAGGATTGGACATTTACCCAACTGAGAATAGATTGTAGATAGTATTCGAGCTGGCTGAACCCTGAAATGCATCGCATCATGATTAGAACAGATAGACATTACAAATGAGAAATACAAAATCTCAGCAGAAAAATTCAGGCCGAGGAACACGCATTACGTCATTTTCTTCAACCAACAAAGGTCAGCAAAAATTCATATCAGCGTTAACTTGTGAAAGATTTTTAGCAAAAGAATATTAAACACATTTTACATGATCCGCACTACGATAGCACGACTGTCCTGTTCTTATGGAATCTTCACGATAGATGGGGCTTAAAACACTTCTTGAAATTTACCCTTGGTGAGCTTCAAAAAAAGCTTTTTCCATCTATAGATGAATTATATATAAATGAGTCCAAAACTATTGGGCAACAGCTTGTAAGTGATTGTTGTAAGTTCAAATATGTATAACAAAAGCACAACGCTATGCTGATACTTCTTTTCAGTACAAAATGACGATTTGGTGAATCCGTTGGTAGGTCGAATTCAACCTAAGGGGTAAATACTCCCCACCCGGTGAAAAACCGTTGGTCATGCCATCAACTGAAGCTACCGATTTAACAAACGCTGTTAAATCAAAGGGCTGAAGAAAATGTCACATTGTAGCGTAACATCCTTAATACTGTATAGCACGCAACAGAGGTTTTCGGAACGGCACTTCAGTGTAACTCGAGGACGTAGAACAGAACCATGGTTGTCATTAGTTTAAGCAGTTTTTTAAACAAAAAAAAGCAGTTTTTTGTTTTTACCACTTGCAGAGGTGATTTTTATGGAATTGTAACAGGTGCGGAGCTAAAAAACGTGCAAACGCTAACTTTCAGTTTATCGGCAAATCGAAGATACACTTATCGAATCATTTACTTTATGGCAGACTCGCATTCATTTGTATATCACATATGTGCTTTGACTCATTGTCAAAAAAACTTGAAGGAACACGTTAACATGCGAAATAATAATTATAGTCTACAGTCGCCATTCTCCAAATAACTAGTCGCAGTTATAGCATCCAACTAACATCCGTCAACCTCACGGCTCCGTGTACAAAACGTACGGTTTCGATCAACATTACCACAACTCACCTATTCAACTACAACGAGTCAACACCATTTCTCTGCCGCTGAATGACGCTTTTCCAAGTGAAGCAGCAGTGCAAAGTTTTTTGACAGGCCACGTTTCGTGTGACATAAGCTGCATTCAACTTGCGTAATATCTTTAACCCACGTCATATATCTTGCCGCACAATACAGCACCACAATCTCGCCCCTGCTATCCAGGGTGCCGACCTTGCACGGAGCCTCATTGGTGCATTCTACTCTGAATGTCAGCAATAAACGTGTGCTTTTATCAAAATTTTCCGAATTTCTTTTTTCTTCACGTTATAAGAGTCCATACTCCCTGAATGCTTTACCCCAGAAGCAGTAATACTGTTAATGCAGTCTTGAACACATTCACAAGAAAACTTGACCAGGAGACGACTTGAATCACACTTTAAAACATGCTTGATGCAAACACAGCCCGACACAGACAGCAGAGCATTCGTCATAAACGTTAACAACGATATCCAGTGAGGCAGACAACAGCCGACATGACTTACCGAATCGGTTCTATCTCCTCCACAGTTTGAACGCTAACACCAAGTTTTTCTTTCAACATGTCTTTGAACCGCTGTTCTTCCGCTAGAATAGAAACTGCAAAATAGCAAAGCAACCTATGTACGTAGCATCTTTACTGCCCCATATATAGATATATATATATTAATTGATTTGATTAATCCGAAATATATTAAAAGGCCAGAAATAATCAAAAAGGTCTTACACACTGTTAAGTTCTCAACTAGCTTATGTTTAAATGCATCAGTACAAGCAAACAGTTGCACAGTGGTCAATGTGTTTTCAAAGAATGGAGAAAGCGAATAATTAAAGTAGAAAGAAAAGAATCATATATATATATATACATCACATGCACAGTGGTCAGTGAACAATGTCAGCCGCACTAACTCTGGACAACAACGTCAGGTTTAGGAGAAGTTGCAAATCTTCTGTTTAGAGGATCGATCTCTCCAGGTGCAAGAAAACCGTCCATCAACAGCTGGCTCAAGAGATATAGAGACTGCCCCCATAGATGAGGCAACTTGCCAGATGGCACCCTCTCCTGGCTGCGGGGATCCGCTTTCTCCAAATCAACCTTTAGAAAAACGAACGTATTCATGCACTGAAGAAAAACTGCTGCAACAGGAGGTACTTTTGCAAAGTTTTTTTGGGCTGGGGTCGAGACACTATTTCGCAGCACGTCATTCGTTCATAACCTTGTCTGCAGGGACCGTGTATAGTTCAGGAACGCATTTCACGCCGTCTTCGAGAACGAGGATTTCTTGTAAAGCTTCGCTGTATTCCAGTGCTTGCTGCAGATTGTCATAAAAAATCCCATCAAGAATCAAGTAAGCCCAAAACACGGGCCACTCGCATTCGATGCCTTCGAACACCTGCAACGACACCCAGCGGTCGTTTACTTAAACGGCATTAAAGTAGAAACCACCGAACTGCGACAGAAGCACGGAGACGCAAAAATTGAAAAAGTAAATGAGAAATGAATTTGAAGCTAAGCCCATAATCACAATGTAATTGCCAGTTTAAGAATAAATCTGCATAGAACAGTGTTTCTCAACCTTTTCACACCAGCGGACCGGCAGCATACAATCGCAATGAGTGCAACAGATTATCGTAACCATTTTGTAAACCAAAGCTGTTGCATACTTAACGCAGCGCATTACTTTGGTAAACACGCAAAATTCAAAGCAATTTATTAAATTTAGTGTCAAATTTTCTGCTGTATCATTGTAAGTAACAAATATGGCTGCAATGAAGTTTCAGAAAGACGATGTTCTGCGTTGGCATCCAAACGATTTCTCTGTCTGGTTTGAGCTAATGTTGAAAGAGTTTTCTCGCATAAGTTCTTGAAAATTTCACTAACATTTTGATTGCGTTGAGACTGAGAAACGGATATTCGTTTTCAAGAGATATCCAGAATTGAGACAGTGATTCATTTTTATGTCTGAGCAGCAAAGTTGTATCACAGCACATTTCGAGCAAATTTCTTTTTAACAGAGATTAACTTTTCATTTATTCACATCTTCAAAGAAAGGATTGTTCATCCAAAGGTTTCCAGTTCGAGGATCCTCATGTTCAGGAAAAAATAGTCAACGTTGTTGGCTAACTCCTTCAAACGCTGTCTTCGGATGTCTAATAACTCTTTAGCATTTAACATCAGAACTTTTCAACATTTGTTTAAAGTCGAAAACACCTCTGTATATCCATTCTGTACAAAGCTATCTCAAAGTTCCAGCTTCTTTTTCAATACGTCTGTCGTGTTTCTCAATGCAAAGCTATTTGTGCAAAACCGCTGCAGAGATCTATTAAGCTTGTTCAAATGGCAAAATACATCCCCCGGGCCCCTATTACGTGAGGTTACTTATCCACATTTCATTCAAAAGAAATTCTGCTATTGGAGAGTTCCTTTTCCCTAACAAATGTTTTGTTTCTCACTTGACCTCCACAAGATGCGAAAGAACTCGTCCTCTTGAAAAACATCTTACCTCCGTATGGAAAAGACGTTCAAACTACGAGACCATACCTTAGCACAGTATTTTGAATAGTCTGGAGTTCAAGACTCGATTTCTAATTTCATTAACAGTTTTCACCACCTTATCTAGCACGTTTTTCAAATCAGTTTCGTTGCAGTTAAATGCTCCCGATGGATTATGTAAAAAGTAGGAACATCATTTCTTTGGGCGCTACTTTTTTATTTTTGGAACTACACCAGGCAGTCATACTTGCAGCTCCATCTATGCACACTCTGGCACAGTTTCCCCAGTCGGTATCTTTCTCACTAAAGTATTCGTTAAGTAATGTAAAAATCCAGTGGCACGTCCTCGTACGTGCAACACAGAAGTTCTTCCTCGAAGTTTTGTTTTCCCATATGATGCACGAAACAAAGAATGGCCCAGCCCCAATTACTCACGTCATTTGACTTGTCGAGATGAACTGCAAAATATCTCGACTTCGTTTACTCTTAAACCTGTTCCTCGACATCTAAAAAATTTGCAATACTTCGCTGAACTGTGTCGTTAGAAAGTGGTATAGGCCAGGGTTTTTT
>JGI24159J19872_10002185_pt1 | contig 22935 bp, 9 predicted proteins | sample Ectturendosymbi4_FD_19872 | JGI IMG/M metagenome (IMG submission 19872) | reverse complement strand
CTCAAAGCGTGGTGTCCACGCCGATGGACAAAACCGAATGCAATGCGAATCAAGGTCATGCGCAAACGCAGTGGAGCGCGCACACACGAATTCCCTTGACGCAAATGACAAGTTGATACAAACCGGACCTCACGTACGGAATACAATAGCGAGTAGGAAACGGCAAGTCGTAATGCGAAAAGGTAAATCCACTATACCTGCACTGGCAACAATACATCGACTGGGTTTACGGTTGGCCGTGACCTGTCTCAAAGCCATTCAAGTCGGAGCGCTGTAGCTGAAGTAAGACTGTCAAAACCTTCCCTCATGCAGCAAGACAACGATACAACCACAAAACACTCGACAGCATAGCGCAAATGTTGCTTCACGGTCAGAACTGGCTCAAACTTCTATGAATATGCATAACCTGCCTTGCTATCATGTATTTCAAATTTTCACCACGGCATTAGCAGGGTAAGTACCAAGCAAGTTTTACACCAGTGTGGCCGATCTGGAAATCGAAAAAACACCAGATTGAACAAAAGCGTCACTCGATCAGATAAAAAGATACCTATGGCGACAGCATAGGACCATTTTCATATCGATGTGTTCAAACAGTTAGAAAACGCAAAGGAAGATGATTTGGATGTCGGTGTGCCATAATTGCTTTTGCTGACGTAGGGTTGTTTTCTCTCCAGAATATTAGCTTAGATCTTCATTAATAGCCTATCTCAGGCTGCTAATAAGGGTAGGGCAACAAGATAAAATAGCCTTAAGCCTCAATGAAAATTTTGAATACTGTCTTGCCTGCAGTTGAAGAAAGCTACGGATTTTTTTCATAACTCTTACATCCTTTTTTGCTTAGCCCAAAGTAAAACCAATCTAGTCAAGAACTCGCTGACTTACTGTATACTCTAAATTCTCATCAGGGAAATCACTGAAAAGGATATTACTAGGTTATAAGATTATCAAAAATAACTGCACTCTTCTCGAAAAGAACTAGATCGCTAAGTAACTATCGAAATCACTAGATCTAGTGACAAATCATTAGGAGCGGCAACACTGTTTTACACAGTGATAGTGAGATACACCAACAGTAGTAATAGTGCCAACAAGCCTTCTAATGTAGCTTATTTGGTTTTTGTGACGTCAACATTTGTCGATTCAACGTCACAAACCAATGTGACCGATTTGAAAGCGCCGTAGAACGCATCAGGGTTGCTGTTCTGTGGCCACTTTCCTAGCAGAGCACCCACAAGCACAAGGCGAACCTACCCCGTGACAGAGAATGTGAAGAAGCGTGGGCACTGGGCATTACAACTTACGCCACTTACTCGACGTTTTTCAGGAGCACCTTCTGGCAGTTTGCGACGGTTCTGTGGAAATTGACGCGAAAGTTGCCAATTGTACTGCTGACCATCTCATCTTTGCAGTGGACACCCCGCTTTCGCAGGAGCAAGTGAAATCTCACAGACTGTTGTCGCGGTTTTGTGAATGCTTGCCGCCAAACGAAGCTAAGGGAAATCGGGTACGTGTGTGTTTTAAGAGAATCGCGTTGTGAGACATTGAAGTATTGCTCATGAATCAGCTCGCCGGCAAAAACATACAGTTCTGTGGCATAGGCTAGATATACACTACGGTATGTCGAAGAAGGCTTAGGCTAGTCCATACTAAACAATGTGCCGGTACCTAATCACTACTTCATTTTCTTCCAATGTCTCTACCTGCAGTCGGGGTCTCGAATGTGTTTGCTTCTTGCAATATCAGGAAGGTCTGATTGCGTGCCCTGTCAGCACATGGCAGTTTTAGCTTGGCCTTGTGGTGTGTGAAACTATTGTGCCGACAGGTTGCCAGCACGCTATCGTATGATCGGATCGTCAGTGTCCTCACTGCGAAATAGACTCTAACTCTATTACCTTCTGAACTGCTGGGTAAAAGTGAATTTCAGTATGATTGCCCCGTTGTACAAGCTGGTACATCGACTGTCATTAGTATGTTTACAATTTGTTGCTAAGTAATAACTGGTATACAGCTACAAAATCATGGTGACAAGCTGAGGTATTTAGATTTTGGAGAGACACTTTGGAAAACTCTCACATGGCCTTAACTAAACGTGTTTTGAAAAAACGCAAAGGGGACGCTTTGATGTGGGTTTAGTCGGTAAATTGTAAGCGAACTAGTCTGTCTGTTGCAAAAAAATTTTGCAATGCAAGGAAATTTTTCGTGCTTGATGCAAATTAGGTTCAAGTACGTTATGTTCAGCGTGTTTTCCAAGGCAAGGCACCATGCAACTCACCTAATCAGCTAAGTGTGATTTGAAATAATTGTTGCGGATCTGGAGCGACTGTTCAGGTCGCTTCTTAGTAGTCAGTACTTGACTGTCACAGGCTGTCCTAATTTTAAAGAATTGTGTTTTGCCATCACTGCTTTAGCGAAGGTCAGTTTTAAGTTATCGGATTGTGTGGCTTATTTAGGTTGCCTTGGATTTTGGCCAATAGGTGTGGATTTATGCCAAAGGACTGTCGAAGCTTCTCTGCAAATTGCTTAGGCAGCTAGGATTGGCATTTGGTATTGATTTTGTGTGAAAAATGACAAGTTAGTTCAAACAGTCCACGTGAAATGCACACAACGTTGGGCAGAAAATAAAATTGGAGATAGGCTGGCGATTACTAATACACCCACTTTCGTGCGGTATTTGATTTGGTTGATTTTAAAACACCCTTCCAGAAAAGTATGCTATTTTTCATAAGACATAAGAGAAGAATTTATAGAGACAATCTTTTTTTCTATTTGACTCGTCTTCTTTACACTTGGTTTATAGTTTTCATACTGTGCTTAGGTCTAGCCATTTTAGGCACCCACAATGTACTATTGTCGAGCATTTTTTTAGGCTGGTGCTTTATTTTGATGTTTGTTCGTCGGCTAGTGGGGTTAAGCCGAGACCTAAGAAGTGTATCGGCCAGGTCGGTCTAGTCCTGGCCTAGTCGCTGGGTCCAAAATCCCAAACCCTCAATTAGAGGCTGTACTACACCCGCTGGGCTATTGCAGCTCGATGTTATGTTTATTTGGCGACATGATTCACATTGTTTTTTTCATATGAGAAATCCAGCAGTAACAATCGTAAGGACTTTTAGGAAAGCTACCGCTGTACTACGACGTCAGATTGTTACTGTTGTATGTAGTAATATATCAACAGTTTTTGCCGATCTCGTTTATAACTTGTCTCTGTGGTAAAGTTCTGTAAGTAAATCTTTACCACTTGTGGAGTGCACACTTGTTGCACAGCGAATGAATGAGGGTTTTTTCTTCATCTCTGTAAGCTTTTGGGTACGGTAATATAAAAAAATGCTGGTGTGACCTGTATGTAATTTTCGCAAACGTTTTTTCACCTAATCATCACTGACCATGAATAACCCATACTTTCTGAGATTTTTCGTATCGGTCCAATGAACGTGGCTAATCTTAAGGATGCAGTAGAACGGCAAGTTCACCACGTTGGTCGGGAGAGCGTGCAACTGTTTTTCAAATCTTCTTTCGATTTTAGTAGCAGCAGTTGTTAGAGCGTGATGAACCGCAAAGATTGTGCACACTGTATGTAAGCTGTCTATAGAGCAATACTTTATCGACATAACTTTATTGCGAACTTCATTGTGAGACGTGGCACCTTGCAAGTCATCTTTAGAAAGAGACAAGTTAATTCCCTTTTTGATGTTCGAAAGAAAATATCATCAGCGCGTCGACCCAAAATCCCAAAGAAAATGTCTGTCTACGTCACCTGGAGCCCTCCAGGATTCTTCAGTTTATTAGCAGTCGTTTGACTCGGGCATAGGTCAACAGCTTTGAAAAAATATAGTAGCCATCACTCTAGTGCGATTAAAAACCAAAACGTCGTTGAATGGATAATCTGAACTTCATATTCTGATCCCAATAAGTTAATTCGGGATGTACTGCAAGATATACAGATATGTGTGGGTCAATACGACCAAACGTGCGCCGAACCAGAAATAAGATTTCGACTCGACACACACGGTTATGTGGTCCGGAATGAAGCAGATACGACATGGAGTCTAAGACAGGGGTTTTTGACCTGGGGTTCGTGAACTCCTTAGGGGTCCATGAATGTGTTTTAGGGGGTGGGTAAACCAAAATCCAACCAAGAAAATCCGCTAGTTTTTATCCGTCCATTTGAGCCATTATACAGCTTAATCGCACCACGACTCTGGTCTGACATCCACCTCCAGGCCTAACTAGGCCATGTTAGTACTACCTTTATGATGTTGTAGTCCATACTGTCAAAGGAATTTTCTGCTAAAACTTCGCACGTGCTTTGACGTGAATAAAAGACTTGTATATTTGCCATTAATACACATGCTTTTGTGTTGCTCGATATAATGCAGGATAAATGGACGAAGGTGGCGTACAACTGTGGCCCTAACCCTTTGTTGAATGTTTGCTTGTTGCGTTTTTTATTTGTATTTTTACTTGGCGTGCTGATTTGTTTTTCACCCGACTAGTGCTTTACTTTTTGGTCTGTGATAACCGTATCTTCATCACTTCTTCCGTTTGCTGTTGTTTTTTCCTTACCTTTGTTACAGCGAGATGCACATCTTTGCACTGCGGTTCTCCTATCCTTTACTGTTACGGCTAGGATTGGCTGATCGACAACTGCGTTTCGCTGAGTTCTGTGAAGTTGCCTTTACATTGCAACTTTCACTCCATTAGTTGACTTGTCCAGAATTATCACGCTACTGTATTACTCTTGATGGTAGTGTTAGAAGCGACACTGGTGAGAATAGTTCAGTTGGGCAGCCTTGATTCGTTGTACAGGTCCTTTTGTTGAGCCAGACAGTCTGGGATACAGACGGTTGTTTGATGGTGCAGTGAAAATGGCTTTGCATTTCTGCGTCTATTCCAAGTAGCTCTACATTTTTTGGAAACAGCATTGGGCCAACAGTATCTTGTGACCTTGCACTTCACCGTGCTCTGTGAAATGGCATTTATAAGTAACAATTTTTAAACATATTAAATTTCTAGGTATATTATAGAACCACTGAAGAACCTCATCTGCTTAACAATTGTTAAGTTGCAGTTTTTAGCATAACCTTTTCTCACAGTTACTTTTCTCGTTAGGGAGCTTGAATGGCCAAATTGGTGGCAGCTAACCTAATGTGAAGCTCATTAAAATTTTGTTCTTTTACAGGCCAATTTAACCTAATATAACCTGATTTTCGCTTGCAGATTGGGTTCAAACTGTGCCAGCGCTGCTTGGAGTCAGTTTCTTTCGACCTGCCCGACCCTGACCCGTGCCGCGTGTGCAGCGCTTCAGACCTTCTCAATCACGTGGTTTCGCTGCTCTACGTCACAGCAAACGAATGCGCTGACGGCGATGACGACCCACCTCTGAACAGTGTAGGCACCAACATCATCACCATACCTACTCTTTCCGAGTCTAACGAGAACGAAGGGGTGACTCGCGTATCTGACGGCACGTTCGGAATCACAGAATCCGAAACGACGTCAGACGTCGCCGCAACTGCAGTAGACGATCAATCGATCATCAGCAGCACCGTGATCCTCAATCTCAAGCGAGCCCAAAAGGTCAGGGAGGAAACATTGCGATCTCTGCGCACCTTGCAAATAAACGGCACCGCGGTCAAAATCCTGAATCCAGCGGCTGTCCACCTGCCCCAGCCACCCGGGAAAGGGTACGTCAAGCTTCCGACAAAAGGGATTATTCGAATAAACAACACCTTTGCTGTGGTCACGAACGAAGAGTTGAAGACAACGCAATCGGTTAACCGGAGAAGTGCGCTTTCGCGTAAAATACCCCGAGACTTGTTGCCTAAATCAAGTTTGGCACCTGCAGCAAACGGGACTAGGTTAGCGTTTGCGAAGCCGAACACGCTGAAGCATATTACGTTTGTAAAAGTGGACCCATTAAAATTAAAACCACTGAAGGCTGAGGCGCTGCATACAGCCACCAAACCCAGTCAACGTCCAGCAAAAGTGCCCAACTCCGTTACTGCTGGCTTGACAGTATTCACCAAAAGTCAGCCAGCCAGGCTCGAGACCACATCAGCTGCAATGAAGAATTGCATCCACCTGTCTCAGCCCGCTGTTCTGTTGTCTGCGAATCAGACAGAGGTTATTAGTACGTCGTCGGTGCCAACCACGAATTCGTCCTGCGGTGACGGCGCGTTGACGCCGGCCAAGTCGGAAGCTTCCGGAGAAGCTTGCGGCGGTGATCCTGTCACATGTGCCGCGGAGTCGAGTTCCGCGACGCGTTTGTCTTCCGCGCCATCTCCGACGTCTTCTTCCAGCTCGTCTTCGAACGCACGGACGAGGAAAGGCAAAGCGCACCAAAAGGGCACAGTATGTCTTGTTATCAACACACCCAAGGAAGACGTCTCGTCAAGTCCAGCGAAAAGCACCAAACCTCGCACGCCGAGCAAGCGGAAGAGAACCGACAGCGGTCGAGGTCTTCCGATGAAGAAGATCGTCGCAAGCTACTTAAGCGACACTCAGAAGGAGGAAGGATCGTCACTTGAGACTGGGAATCACAAACGCTACTCCGAACCATCATCGTGAGTCAGTTGAATATGCTTGTCAATCTGCTTCAGCGACTTTTTCACTAGGGCTGTTATCTTTTTCGGTCATTGACCAACTTTTTTTTTAATTGACCGAAAAGAATTAAGTCAATTCGGCCATAATGGTTTTTTCAGTTATAAAAAAACTATCCGAAAATGTAAAAATGGCAGAAGCTTTTAAGCTATTTCCAACAAATGACCGAAATGTGAAGCGAAAAGAAAAACCCAGCACTAGGGTCAGGTATTCAGTACTTTCTGATAATTTGCTTGGAGCAGCAAGCAGTGATTGAAGCTAAGTAAACACAATGAAAGCTCTTGTTTTTTTCAAATCGCGAAAGCTCTTTTGTAATAGATTAGAATCCTGTTAGTCTCGTGGTTTAAATACGGTTTGTGTATAAGGTAAGCTTTATGTAAACAAAACGGTTAGCCTTAGTCCGACACGGACGTTAGGTATTTTCAATTTAAGATATTTTTGAAGAATGGATTACTGTTAAAACTAGGACATGACAGGAAAAATTTCAGGAGGTTTAGGCACTGCATGAAATCGACAGTGTGCAATGACATTTTCTGAATGGCATCAAACATGCAAAGATACTGCTTTTCCCATGGTTTAACGAAATAACCGCGAAAAACTACAGCAGTGGATAGTATTTAAATTACATCTGTCACTTACTTGTTTAGGTTGTGCAAAGTTTCAATGTGTTGTGGTGACATTGCTCGTGCTGCTGCTTTAAAAGGCCACAGCTTACTCATAAAATTTATTAACATTGTAATGTTGCCTGTGGCCAGACGACACACTCCTGTATTCTACAAATAAATGTTATTATTTTTAATCACAAGTCTTTGCAATATATTTTCGTCAAAATTTGTTTCAGATACGTACCTGTAAAATAAATTTAGAAAATGGTTTAACACTGAGCAGTTGAACTTTATAACTCTTTATGATACTAAGTTTGGTGCCTTTTTCAAATATGCAATTGTGTGTGTTGCGAAACAGACATGCGGCGATGAAGAAAACGATACCAATCCCGTACGAAACTCATTTCTTGTGCATACAAGAGACCTTGTCTAAGAAAGGCTGGAAGGCGTACTGGTACAGGAAATGTCGTTGCGCCAGGGCACGCGGTCGCTTGGCGAAAACCTCGTCTGCAACAGCTCATCCATCCACATGTGCAAACCAGTCACTCAACCAATCGAGCACCACCACGCCACCAAGCGTGAAAAACGACATCTCACCTCCTGCTGCTGAAAATGCAACTGGTCAGGACCGCCGACACAACGAAGCATTTGTCGAAACTCTGAAGCTGGGTTGTTCTGGTTCAGACGAAGAGCACATTTCATTTGCAAAGACAAATGACAGAAGAGAAGAATTCCCTCCTGCTTGTGCTGCCGGGCCCGCGCGTTCAGATCGTTCAACCGGCGTGCGAGTGAATTTTCAGTGCGTAGCGAGCGAGGAAATGACGCGCAGGAAAGAAAAAGTAGCTTCGGCGGCGGCGGCCATCTTGCCCGCTAGTACTGGGTCGCATGACGTGATCCGGTCGGGTCTGCTTCGTCCCATCGTCTTTCCACAGTCGTACGAAGCGGTTGATAAGCAACCCACGTGTCTCAACTTGATCAAGGTACGCGCTGAGCATTTCAAACACGTTGCCGCCTTTGAAGGCTTGATGAACGCAGACAACAGCAGACAAAAGCGCGTGGAGGCATTGCTCACCCGAAGCCCGAAGCCAAGCAACGGGGTCGGCACAAGGGTTCGAGCCGGACAAGACTCCGACCTGAGAGCTGTTTGGGCGTACGGAAAGCACAAAAGCTTTTTCGAGGTGAAAAAAGCAAAGAATTTCACCAAGTTACTAGCGCGTCGTCGCATGCTCAAGCGCGCCGCAGTGAAGACCAAAGCGCTGGGTATTCGACGGCGATTGGTCGGCCTGAAACGCAAAGCAGTTATTCAAGCAAGGCTCCCCCAGCGAATCCAGAAAAGCAAGCCTCCCCCAGCGAATGCAGTGTTTAATCGCACCCTCGACCTGAGCATATGGAAAGTACCTAAAAAAAGCTTTTCCACTGTCGTCAGTAACCTGGAAAGCAAGTGGGAGGCGGAACTAGACTTGGTGGCTAGCTGTCAACTTTCCAGATGCGACTATTCTCAACCGTACGGCGCCATCACTCTCACTACTGATCAGATCGCACTTGCGCTCACGGCGCTTCCTAAGAATAGCGAGATCTTCACTTTTTCGAGCAAGCGCGTTAGGGCCAAAAAAGGCCAGAAAAACATACTCCTGATCAGCAGGAAGTATTTTGATGAGCCGCGACGCCGGTTCTCCTACAGAGAGACAAGCGAATCTGAGACCCCCCTATCCGACACAGTGGAGGTTTCCGACGAAAAACCAGCGGCCAATCAAGCGCATGGGCCAGAGGTCGACATCGAAGAAAGCTCGGGGGTTTCGACTAATCCCAGCAAGATTTTGCTGAAATTGAAGAAGGTTTACACCAGCGATAATCCCGACCAGGTCCTGTACACAACAAACGACGTCGAGACCTGTCGACCCGATGCTGGCTTTTGCGACGAACAGACTGCTGCGACACCGCAAGAAGTTGCCACGCCGGGCAACGACGACAAGGAAGCAGATTCCGAAATTTCTCCAGCTGTGACTGAAACAGCTGGCCCGCATCCGGCGGAAGACCTGAACCTGCCGGAGACTCACTTGATCGATGAAGACGACACTGTTGTCGGAGCAAATGAGGTTATTCTACCGCCGGACCTTCCAGAAACGGACATGCCGGTTGTTGAACGGTCTGATCTGGAAGTGGAGCCCGAATCCGAGAGGCATTCGCTTATCACCACCACTGACGGCTGCTGCAAAACCTACGGTGATGATAAAGCTGAATCGGCACGCGACGATGAAAGCGTTTATTGCTCCTCCTTAGCGACAGCTGGTGAAGACACAACAAGTGGCGATGACATCAATGATTACTGCCGACGCAGGCGCGTTTTCTCTCACGACTGGCGCACTCCTCCAACTTCACCCGTTCGCGTCGAAAAGCTAGAATCCTTTCCGCGGCCTGACAGCCCGCTTGCTTTTCGCTACGACCCTGCCATCCTTGATGACAGCACCCCTCAAAAGGACGGTAGATCTTTCGTGCCTTTGCCAACGCCTGTAAAAACCGATTCAGTTGCGGATGCTGAACAAGAAGAGCAAGCGACCCCGTCGATCCGTGACGAGGACCAAGATGTGGAGTACAAGATACGGGACTGGGACCGCGAGATCAGCGCCGGTCAGCTTGAGCAGTTTCTTTCTGGCGTCAACGAACGGAGCCTGGACTTTCTGGAGCTCGTCCTTCTTTCGCTCGAACCCAAGTGTCTCCCCCCACTGGAGTTTCTCATCTCTATGCAAAATTCCGAAGCGAAGAACAGAAGCGATCCTGTCGTTTGCGATGATAGTTGCAGCGACAGTAGCGACGACGATCGCGATCTTCTCCCGCAAATCAATTCGTTCTGTGGTTCTGATCTCAGGTGGCTCCCTCAGAGCTTCGAATCACCTGAAACCGTTCGAGGCATCTCGCAATCGACCATGAACGACGCGAAGGTCGCACCGTTATCTCCAACGGACAGCAGCAGAGATTTTCAAGGCAGCCCGGTTTCGCCGAACGGCCCCGAGAGGCCCAACGGTCACGCCCGACTGAACGCGCACCATAAAGTTTTGGAGCCGAACCCAATCATAAAAGCGTGCAATGTGGTGATCGAACCTCTAGTCACCATCAGCAAAGAACACTCAGGCAGCGTGATTGATGCCAACAGCTTGAAAGTTGGTTATGGCGACTTCTGCTCATTGAGCTCAGAAAATCTTCACACTACCCACAAAAAGATGTTGAAAAGCAACGCTCTGAACGGCGCATACTGGAAAATACCATCGGTTTCTGAAAGAAAGGACGTTGCAGTAGCGGACGGGACCACCCAGTGGTTTTTGCGGGACCGCACGAAACGGCCAGAAACTGAGGAAAAACCAGAAGTGGAGCGCAGCCCTGAAACGGCCCAGAACGAAGACGACATGACATCAGTGGAGAGCAGCGAACACGAAACAGAACCCGGTATATATTGGCTTCATATAGTGTATTTTGCTAAAAGTGTAATTCTGTGATATTGTCACAGACGCTAATTAGTTTTAGTTGTCAACGAGATCTTTTGTGTTTTCTTCAGGAAACGTGTGACTTCTCAGACTTTGTGTCAAATCCTTGTATAACATAAAACGCTGTTACTCTTGTAAAACTGCTCACCCATAGCATGATATCTTGTAATCTCAGCTGAGCATTCTCGTTATTTTCTTAATTTTTAAAATACATTGCGCCATAACTACATAGTGCGTTGCGTTAAGCGTCAGCAGGTGTTGTGCTCAAGCTCCATGCTTTTTCGTAGCTATAGAAATTTTGACAGCTTCTGACTTGTACCATCTGTAATACTTTGATGCTGGAGTTGCTGAGAAAATTAGCGGGAATCGCGAAAGGTATACTGGTTGTCTTTATCAAACGTTGCATCACGTTTACCCGGTTTGCTTCCGTGTTCAGCGCCCATTCTTTCTCCTGACATACATTGACTCGACTTAATGTGCTGAGAGTTTAAGTCTCTACTGTCAAACAATGCTCGTAAGACGTGTGTGTTTCAAGCCCGCCTTGTTCCTCCACAGAATGGTGCGGATCGAAGAGGAAGAGGCTAGGTCGAGCGAGATACTGCCAGTTGTTTGCTGCTGATGGAACAGACAGTTCGTCGGACTGGCATGTTGCTTCGCAACCGCAATGGAATGATTTGCAAGTTGCTGTGACCGAATATGTAAGTTTTCTTTATAATAACTGTAGAATTGTTGAAATGTAGCGGCTTTGTGAAATGCATTCGTAGCTGTAAACAAAAGTTGTAAAGAAAGAGCAAATCTGTTTCTGAAAGCGGCATTTTTAAAGGGAATACAGGCATCAACCGCCGAATAGCCCTGCTACCAATCGAAATACTAAAACTTAACACTGATGCAGGTGCTGCAAATATTCAAACCGGTTAGAAAAAAATTAGGAGAAGATATCTGCACGTATGAAATTCGTTCATATAAATATTGCAGCAGTTTCCAGGAAGCAGGTGAGATATTTGTTCTTCGGAAAGGAAAGTAAGAATTAGTTTATTTGATTGAGTGGCTGTTGTCTACAATGCTACATTTTGCATTGTAAATCGCCAAGATACCATCCAGTCAGTGGAATTTGCCGGGATCATTTGAGATTTGTCAGCGTTGATATAATTGGTATATTCTGTGTGTATGAAGATTGTTTATTAGCAATCTGAGATCACTGACCAACACTACACTCAAGAGGCTGCAAAAAAACTGCATGCTGGTCGATTTCAGGACGATTTTTCTCAAACGTGGTGGAGATGAAACCTAGCAAACCTGTCTTTTTCAACTGCAAAAATCATTTGAATATATTTTAATTTAATATTTGCGTTTTAGAAACGAAGTCATATCAAAGGTAGGCTTAAAATTCAAAGTATTGGCACTGCGAAAACAGCGGTAAATATTGCTGTTACGTTGCTACAATTTCATGTTGTATTATGCTCGAGGTTACACGTAATTAGTGTACGACAGTTCCGGGAACTGGGCCTTTATCTAATATCCACAATGTTTTCTCTTTTTATTGCGTTTTAGTTTTTGGGTGTTATGATTTGAACGCCTGTACCGCTGGATAGTCCCAGCAAACCCTGGCTCGTAATAACTTTTCAAGAACGATGATTGCGGTAGTTGAAATATGTCATGGGAGGATATCACTTTTGCTGTAGATACCAATGAGATGCTCAGCCTTTTTTTAAAAGAAATCCCACCTCCAACGCTTACTAATGCTGACATACTGGAGTAAACGTCGTTGGTTGCATTGTTCATCATATTCATAAAATACTTTCCGTCACCCGTTAAAATTTTTGAGATTCTGAGGAAGTGTTGTACTGTAGTATTATTCAAAGGCTAACTGCGTGGGGCTTACTCTCATGAATGTTCGTTGCACTGCTCAGTTGAAACCAATGTTTTAGACCAGCTTTTTTCATAAAACATAAGAATAACGATTTGCTGTGGTACCTGATAAATGGGCGTTTTTATATCAGTGCAGTCACTTTTCCGTTCAGTGCAGCGTATGAAGTAACCTATACCACCGGACCATCAACTTTGGGGCACTAGACTAGTAAATCACCAAAAAGTAGAACTAATTCTTGGTTACTGGAATGTTCCTGCGTTTTATCGTTTTGTTTGCGGCGGTTTCGGCTAAATAGTTAAAAGAAAACACTCCTGGACACCACGACTTTGAGGTAGTCCTATTTTCTATCCTTCAAGTATTTGCATTTAGTTAGATTTCGTCCTCGAAATTTAGTCAGCTTTGGTTGTTTTAAAAATGACTTAAAACAAGTTTTTGGTCGAAGGGCCTTCGATGAACTAAGGCTCATAATGAATAGTTTGAAACGAAAAGTTCTTGAGCGGTGTCAAGTGAATCTCGCCCGGGATGAATGGTCTCAGACGAAGGTGGTAAAAATAAGCTAGCCGTAAGAAATTGCAGTCTGAAATGAGTGATCTCAAATGAACTGCACGTTCTCACACGTTGACACACGCACCAATCGTAAACGGGTGGACCTCACCTAAGTGTCGACTTAGACGAACTCGTTTCTGGCGAGCAGTTTCAAATGACTGACTTCAGTTGACGTGGAACTCCCTGGTTGTTTTTTCGCTTGAGAAGCTGCGAGGTCAACAACTCCATTTTGCTTCTTGTTCGCATGACGATCATAAACACGCGGTTCTACGCAGGGCAACGCAGCTACAGCAGAATACATTTTTTCTCAATTTATTTCGGTTGAATGAATTTGGGCTAAAAATTAGGACCTTAGACTTCCTGCATGGTATGAGATGGTATGAGATGAACATGTCAGGAACTGCGCCGCGACCACCGACGACATGTTGTGCATCACGAATCCTACCGGGGATGATTTCGCTTAAATGGTTCACAGGTGGCCAAGTAGGTATACACTGCTCAAAAGGTTCGGGTAACCGCTAACCGCTCCAAGTTGTTGATCCCGAGGTTTGGGATAGTTACGCTACCATACAAGTAAACTTGCAGAGATTCTGGTTGCATTGCCATTACACTGGTCTCTTATAGTTGAGCTATTATTTCACCAGCTCATCGCCCAGTTCAAAAACTTTGCTCTAGAAGTGCTTCAATCGAATCTTCGTTGAAGTTTTCGCCTGACATTTGTTTATTTACCTTTTCTGTCATTCGACTTCCAAAAACTTTAATGGCACTGAAAGTATCATAAAAATACAACGTTCAAAGAAATTTTCAAAATTAGTTGACCTTTTTACCAGTATACTTAATGTAGAACAGACGTCAGTCGAACATATCTCTTTGTAGAATATGTTTGCGGGTTTTTCTTAAACCAAGGTCCAAGCACTGCTATAGTTATTTCAAAATTTTTGTGTTTTGAAAATTTATGGCTGCCCTTCGGATACAATGTAAACCACAGTTTATCAACCAGGGGCCGACGGCCACACAAGGGGGCGTCGAGGCCTTGTGCTGGATGTCCACGGGCGGATGCCTTCACCTTGGTAGGCATCAAGAGTAAACACCTGCTGGGTGGCGAATAAAATAATAGAACATAAAGAAATTGAAACGAAACCTTCGTTTTTCATTGAAGGGCAGGGGGTCACGGGTGTTGAGGGTCCCAGAAGAGGCTACGCAACATTGAAAGATTGACAATCACAGAAATAAACCTTCTAGTAACTTCCAACCATAACGTGCGCTTTCTTAGTTTTTGAAAGAAACCTAGTTTGCTAGCATATTTCCTCCTAAAACTATGAAACAAATATTTATTTACAAATGTGTTTCTAGGATATAAAAAACGTTGGAGTCTTGAAAACCTACGCAAACTGGAAGTTAAAAAAGCAAATGTTCATCAGAAGTTTGCTACCCCTCATCCAACCAAAGCGAAAATTTAATGTTGTTTCTGCCTATTTAGCTTTGGTATAGTTTCGAAAAAAGAAAGTACAGGGTGGTCCAAAAAGATGTACCCATTTTTGATAAAGAAGCCTCTTGTGAGGGATACTTTGCAATTTTTTTCATAGGCCTGTCTTACAGACATGTAAGTTTTATGTGGTGTAAGTTTCCCCTCGTACGCCACCATTTTGCGAGCACAGATCAATATTTTATAATGTGCTTGATCCAAGCTCCTTGGCGCTGAATCACTGTGGCTACTCGCACATTGAAGTTTGTAATGACCCTGTCCAACATGTCATGGGGAATTTTCTTGACCTCCGTTCGAACGTTATTCTTGAGCGCATCAATGGTTTGGGGATTGTTAACATAGACCTTGTCTTTTAAGTATCATCACGAAAATAGTCTAAAGGGGATAGGTCTGGAGAATGTGCAGGCCAAGGGTGATCCATACGACGGGAGATGAGCCTGACTCCAGGAAAGTAACGGTGGAAATATTCAAGTGAAGCACTGGAGCAATGCGGTGTTGCGCCATCCTGGTGATAAATCACAGTATCCATGTCCACTCTTCGTTTCCGCCTCAGTGCCAGGATGAATTCTGTTCCCGTCAGTTCAATGTATCGTTCTGTGTTCACAGTTACCAGAAGTTCATCAGCATCCTCGAACTGCAGTATGACCCGATATGCCATTACGACCTAACGCGCACTAAGCCGCTACTTTCTCCACGCTAATTGGGCGATACTGATGCTCATGAGGCTGAGTCCAAAAGCGAATATTCTGTTTGTTCACGTGACCACTAAGCTGGAAAGTTACCCCGTCACTGAAAAAATGAACTCCAAGAAATCAGGATGGTCTTCGATTCGCTGACTGATGTTTTACCCCAGCCCTGGTGTGGGGGAACCTATTTACTATCAAGGGCCGCATGAATTCTGCATTATTGCTGGCGGGCCGCAAAATCAATTAAATTCTGCCTTTATCTAACTATGAGGAAGAGTGACTTCTCTTGACTTACAGACTAAGTACCTGCTTATCATGTACCTTCAGTTTGGCGCGATGTTGTACTCCAACTTGGGAAGCGGAATTCTGATGCAGGTCATATAAAATTTTTACGCGACCGCAATTAGCCCCGCAAGTTCCCTGGATAACCAAAGACACGTCTCTCAGCCTTATTTGCAGCTGTCTGAAGTTGTAAAATCTGTGTCTTATACGGAAACAGGTGGAAGATCCTGGTTAATTATGTGCATGACTGAATTCCTTGAAAGACCTATCTCCTGGGACAAATGTCTTATGGATTTCCTTGGAGATTGCTCCAAATACTGATGTGATTTTTTGTTCTGACTGACAGTGTGCGGCCTTTAGGGTTATCCTGTACACTTCCTGTCTCGCTGAATTTGTACAGGAGGCACTTTATTGTGAGTCTGGTTGGAACGTTTCTGTCTGGAAAGTCTCTCCGAAATCATCGCTAAGCTTGGACAACTGATTTCCTCGCGTATAGCCCTCTGCAATTTTGATCCACTCCTGCACGGAATGTCTTGCTGCTGGGTCATTTGAAGCAGGGAAATAAAACTTTGGAGCCCAGTTATGATTTAAATGGAAGACAGAGCCCTGGGTTAATTTGACATGAAACGATAGCTGTAATGAAATGGATACGCCTGTTTGGGCCACACTGTATTATGTTAGTCTATCGTTTGTGAAAACATAAAAACCAAACCTTGAAAATGTCCATTGTCGCGCTCATCTTCGTAGCCTTTTGTTTTGAGAAATGCGCAGGATAAGAACGCGTGATATTGGTCACATGGAGTTGAACTGACCAGCTCTGGCAAAAAGTCTACGAAGTCGCTTTGCGTGTTTGAAAAAAATTGCGGAAGGACGTCATCAGCAAAGACTTTTTTTCTTGTCGCACTTTATGTTGATGAGCACGCAATAATGCGCGTGTTATGAGCGCAGGTCATCTTAAGGGATGTGTTGAGAATTTTTCTCAAAGTAATGAAATCAGTATCGTTATTCAACAAAATCCTGATACAGCAGCAAGTCAGTGAGTAATCGGTAAGAATGGCTTGAATTCGCCTAAATGCGATGATGTCATAAATGGATTGGAAAGTGGTCAGATACTAAAATGTTCGTTATGAATTTAGGGTTTCGCAAAAAATTTCTTCCATGAATGTGAAATTTCCGTTAAATTCTGAAATTTTTACTAGTTCAGTTGTTATTGTAACATCACTGCTGCCCACTGCCCTTTCATTGACCTCAGGACTTCATTTGACTGTTTAACGGAAAGTTTTTCACGTACAGTATACAGTTTGTTTACCTGCGTGTTCAAAAACTGCCTTTGTTCTGATTTGTTGATATGGCACCCTGTACATCATTTTGAGCAATGGCCGCTTGCAGAATGTTCATTTGTGTTATAAGCCGCATTTTTAAGCTTTCAATGTTTTGTTATGAAAAGCACGGCGGCATCAACCAGTGACATGTTGTAATGTCAAAGTCGCAGCGAATTTTCTTTTTTTTTTGTCTCGGACCAGAACTCTTTCGATGTGCAAAGTTTCTCCCACTTCTCGCATCTCATGGGGTCCAAGCCTGACATCGAGCAAGTGAAGAACTGGATGTATGTGGGCACAGGCAGCCAAGCGCGTCCTCTCATATCTCCGTTTCTCCTGGCTAAGCGAGCGGCCATCCGAGCAAGTCAGGTTAAGCCGCGGTAAGCACAGCAGCAAGTGTGAACGCTATGCGTGAATCAATCCACACCATCTTCACAGTGACAATAGGCCCGTAGCCACGGGGGGCATTCGGGGGCGAAGCCCCCCAATTCTTTTTTCTCCAAATTTTATTGTGCCCAGAAAAAATTGTTCTAAACATACAATATAAACAAAAATCTTGCTCCCCTAAAAATATATTTTACCCCCCAAAACCTTAAAACTTGGCTACGGGCCTGAGTGAGACTGTCAACCAGTGTATGTGAGACGGTCGGAAAAATTACATTGTCGCTGTTTTGTGCTTTGCTGCAAACCGCAGTTTAACGCTTCGTTGTTTTTTTGTCGTTCCGAGCTAACCGGTAGCTTGCAACCTCGTTCTCTGACCACCTGCCTCAGCTGACCAGACATTTCTTCAGAGCTGTTTTCCAACTTTTTGTGTCTGGCAATGAGTGAAATGATAAGCACGTCTGCCTGTGACGGTTACCGAGCAGCATTAGCGCAGAAAAGACACGAGTAGCTGATGTTAACTTCATGTTTTTTTTGTTTACAGTTTGCCCGTTACGCTTGCCTCTCGACAAAAATACGCTTTTCATTCCTCGGTTTATGAGTTTGTAAAAGGTGGTGTGTCTTTTTGTGATGTCATTTTCTTGGTTTGTTCCAACCCGCTTTTTAAGCCCAGGCGATGATTACAAAAATGTATTAATCACCAGTTAGTTTGACGGGAAAGGTTCGAATCCCGTCGCTTCGCTACCAGTGTGCCGTGCATTTGTGTATGCCTCAGCGCGTAACCCAACGCGCGCGCACACACGCACATCAATGGGTACTCACGGAGAATTACGCAGGACAGCGACGAAGCAAGGCACACAGGAAGACAGACGTCACTGCTCCTCATCGCCGAACGGGTGGAAGGCAATGCAGCAGCGTCTCTCCAGCAGGAAGAGACCGTAACCGTTGTTTCTGTTCATTTTTGTTCATGTCTAGTTCATTTCTTCGCACTTGTTCTTTGTAGGCCACGCGGTCGAAGAGACAGCAGCGTTGCATCCACGTCATCGACCGTGACGTCGAGTATCGACGATGGAAAGGAGAGCGAACCGCAAATATCCACCGCGCGGAAGCGAAAAGGTAGGTTACGTCGTAATTGCAACACATGGCGAGATAGTTTCACCGAACCCAATCCGGAACCAAAAAAGGCGAATCCTTTCTTTACCTTTTGTATCTGTAGTTTGGGGAGGAGTTGCCTCCGACCAAATTTTCTGGCTTGTTGCACGATATCATCGCTATCGTCCGATTCGTTTGGGGCACTGGAAAACCTCACGATTTTCGTAAAGGACAAGGGCAAATTCACACCAAGATCTGTGCTCTGCTGTCATAAAAAATTCTATAAGTGATTTTTGCACCAGGTTTTTTTCAACTCCGTGAATTGCTGATAACATCGAATTCCAAAAAGTTTGCACTCTGAGATACTGAAATGTTCCACAGGTAACCAGAAGTGGAATGCGTCGTTAAATTTGAAGGTCTTTCGTGTGTATATAGATGCAAAAGAGGTTAACCGCGCGAGTGCATCGAAATGCTTTATCCGGTTGCGTATATTCCATGTGACGCTGCCATGTGCGTTGTATCGCAGCCGACTCGTCGCCCGCTCGGCGCCCGATCCCGTGTCTCTTTGACGATCCCGATCTGGAGGCTCAGCGCCACTGCCTCTTCCGCTTGCGCCATCCCAGCTACCGCGGCCAGCTCGGACAGGTTGATTACGACGACAGCGACTACTCGGAAGAGATGCTTGCTCGCGTCCCCCCACGGCTGATTCGCTTGCACGAGTCCGACGGCCGGAAGACCGACACCTCGACGCTCACGTCCGACATTGTCCGCAGCGCTCAGTCGCTCAAGCGCAGGTCGCTCGCTCTTCCCGAGTCGCGTGGCGGAAAGCGCATGCGCTTTTTCGAGCCTTCCCGAACGCCGCCGTCCGACGCTGACTACGACTCGACGGCGTCGGACAGCGCCGGAACCTCGACGGATTCCGTCGATGCGAAGAGGCGCGGCAGCGCTCATCGACGAATGTCGTCCAGCGGGGCCGCTGGCCGGCCGAGGGCTAATTTGACCGCCCAGGGTCGACAAGAGTCGTCGTGCGCATCACGCGGACGAAACAGGCGGCGCGGTCGCCCTCCCAAGTATCCTTCCCACAGCGACTCACGAAAATCTCGCGTGGATACCGATAACGCCCAAAGTTCACCGGGCTCCGATCGTGGAGGGAGGTTCGCAGGTCGAGGCAGGTTTTCCAGCAAGCACGCGACGTGCGGCTCCTTCCTCCTGCGTGTTCTCAAATCTGGCTCATTCGAAGAGTACCTGTCGTGAGCAAGGCCCTTCGTTTTGTCCCACCAAGACGTTACCGGCTGGTATACCTCAAGTCCGACGTAGTGACTGACGTTTGGGTTGTACGGCCGTCGACAAAGTCAAAATCCTGATGGTTAAGAAGCCTTAGTATCAAACATCACGTGGTTATGTATCGTTTAAGACATTTTACGTCGTGAAAATAGGCGCAAGCCAGCAATCTCGTTCGTTTGTCACATTCAAAGCAATTAGAAAACATTATGCAAGTTTCAGGTTGTCTAACATTGCTAAAAGTTTAGTGCCAGCGCCGATCGCCCCTCATCTCTGCATCAGAGAATACTGTGCGTTTCGTAATGTGACAACGAGCCGACCTCCTGTTTTGCTTACAAGTCTCATTTCCACTGCAAGTTGCGTAAATCGTCCTGCCTGTCGAATGCCTGATTTTTGTTCAAGCAATTGGTCTCGTGACTGCCACCATGGGCATCGGAAGGGGGGACAGGGGGCCTTGGTCCCACCTGGAGTTTGAAAACTTTAGCAAAAAAGGATGTTTTCTTAGTTTCGAGTGGGAAAAAAACAAATTTTGCTATTTTTGGCCTCCCCTAGAAAAATTTTAGAAAAATCCCCTAGTGGCCCCTCCTCTGGAAAAAATCCTCCGACGTCCATGGATGCCATGCTCACTTGAACAGCGGTAATCTCTATTCAGAAACGTTCAGCCATGGCGGTTTTCAACTCCAACGATAATGTTTTACATATGTTTTTTCGACTTCCAAAGACTTTGATAAGGTACGTTTAACAGTAGGTTCGCTACGACGCCCGGTAGCATGTCTTCCGCCCTTGTGAAAACTGATGGACCCTTCCGTTTTCTCAAACGGATCTGTGGAATGTAGTCTCGGAGTGGTCTGATTATTAGGAATTTAGCAAAACTACCTTTTTGCACAGAAATTTCTAGGCTTTTGCCATACTTCTCACTCGGTTGTAACACATGAAAGGAAGCAGGTTGGCGTCAAAACGAGGGGGATTCACGTTGCGTCACCCCTGACTCTCCTCCCCGGCACACCTCATGCGGTGCTGCATCCTCAGACACGCTTAGATTGTATCTTCAAGCATCTCAACTGTATCGCATGGTTCGCGTTTGCGCGCCCATCATTCCATCGTAATGCAACCATGCAGTGGCCCCGGACTTCTTTCCGCCAGTGAGACGTTAAACGTCGGCCCGGACGCAAGTTCGGTTCAAGGTTTAGTGACGCGGAACCTCTGACGTCAGCGATACGCGCTGCAGTTTGAAAAGATTAAAACAGTCTGCTGCTATTTCTTCTACAGCCGCTTGTTGCCGCCACAAATGTAATCTTTTCAAGTGAAATGATTGACAGCAGTTCCGTTTTTCGTTGCTGATGTTTAAACTGATTTATCTACTGCGAGTTGAACGCATATAGCCAAAGCTCTGTTGGTTGCAAATCTGTAAATTTCCTGCCAAAACCGTCGTTCGATCTTGGTCGTGGAGCTCACGGTTCGCGCTCCTTATTACCGATTTTTGCTCTTCCAAAATTATGTATTCGGCTGTTCGGGAACCGATAGTGTTTTCAGTGAACGCCTGCTGACTTAGCTGTTTTTCGCTTTTTCAAGAAGGAACTTCTTTGGTGAATGAACGTAAAGCTGTTAAAAACAACTTTCATTTTCACTCTGTATAGATGTGTCGGAAATTCCAGACGCAATTAACTCTGCTCAAGTTGAACTGCACCCTCTCTGTTTGCTTCTGAAATATGCACGGCCGTCCCGTGCTCTCTTGCTACAGTACAAGCGAGTCTTGGTGGGTGGTTTTTCACGTAACAGCCAAACGGGCGACAGGGAACTTAACGGTTTGCCGCATCCAGTTCGCGTTTCCATGCCACAGTGTCACCACGTGCGTCTTGTGCCAACCAGAGCGTCGCATCGCTCCTTCCTCGATCGAGCGCGAAGCCTGCTTACGAGTACTCCAAGCTACGTATGTTATGGAGGAAGTGCTGAGCGGCGCTCTCGATTTTAGCGAAGTCACTCCCCGCGTTTGATCGACCGCCAACTGCTGAGCGGCCGCTCGAATACCGCATGATGCATTCGCGCCCCACACGTGCGTTTTTGTTCGTTGCTCGTGACAATTCGTCAACCTGTACGTTGTACTGAAACGAAATTTAAAAAAATTTGTGAAGCGCCAGTGTGGTTCGTAATAACTGAGTGTTTGGTTGTTTTCTATCTTCTTTTTTTTGTCTGGCACAGCGTGGCGTTGAATCAGCATGAAAGAATTTTGAAAAATGTGATCAGTGAGGATAAAACCAAGGCATGGGCGGATTTCAGTAATATTTGTTAATAACAGCTTCGCTACTGCAAGAGAGATGCACTATACTTCACTGCACTCCTGTGACAAAACAATGGACAACAAAATGGCGTTATATCGCGAATGTTGTTTTCCGAATTTTACAACATAACGGTGAATAAAGTTACTTTCGTAGGTTTTAGGGGCGCAATCGCCCCTCCACTGGATCCGCCCCTGGTGCCAGGTGATGTAATGATGTGCCGTTGGAGCGTTGCTAAGGATCGAACGCCATGAGAAAAAGGATTAGGCTACCTTCGACTATTTACCGTGATTTCATGCAAGACCTTTTACCAGATTTTGAGTGGAGGGGCAATATGAACCTCGAGCTACCGGACCAGTAATGTATGCTATTGTCAGGCATATCTAAGAGTTCTAGGTGTCCCTGACTTGTGTGCGTCCGAATATCATGTCTGTCCGTTGTTCAAAGGTCTTTTGACTGGGGTGGGGAATTGACTTCGGCTGGAGAGGAAAGTGTAGGGACTGGGGGACAACTTGCCCCCAAGTAGGTATGTTGAAAAAGCCCTGATTTCAAGACAAACACTGGAGTACTTTAGCACACTTGATTTGACACAGACTTTTGGGTAAACATATCAAATAGCTCACTTCACAACCACATTTCCTCGTTTTTAGGCTACTAGTCTAGGGCTTTTAAGCACAAACACTCAAAAGAGTTAATTAATAAAAAGGTTTGAACTTTTTAAACTACAGTAAACCTCGGTTAATCGGGATTAGATTTGACCGACGGTTTTATCCGGTTAAGGCGAAGATCCGGATTAACCGAAGATGGTTCTTTCTAGCCTGACGTCATCTAAGTACTGAGATGTCGGTGAAAATTATTTAAACTGAACACATTTACGACCCAACAGCAGACTTTTTCAGAAATAAAATTAATTTATTGATGTGCAGTATACACAATGGTACAACAGACTAGTAACCTCCATATCCACGCAGTTACGAAAAATCTTAAGTTCACAGTTTTATATCACTTCGCTGCGAAAAAATCTGGGATTTT
>JGI24159J19872_10002184_pt1 | contig 22937 bp, 9 predicted proteins | sample Ectturendosymbi4_FD_19872 | JGI IMG/M metagenome (IMG submission 19872) | reverse complement strand
TCATTTGAGCAAATTACGTTCTTCTGAAACCAGGGGTGTACACTCCAACATTAAAAAAGCATCAGGTGGTACGCGATCTCAAAAAGTTTGAGAACCACTGATCTAGCCGGTAAGTCAAAGACGCCCATTCTCGCGTTTGCTCACGAGTAAAACACAGATGTGCTCTTACAAGTAGATATTCAACGCACGATACAACGCTGATCATGTAACGACCTTACGTCCAGCGTAATTTAGTTTGACATGGCGTGGTGTTTTTTCATTATATACAATTACGCCCGTCACGCGCAAGACGTCCGCTGATTAGGCTCACAGCACCTAAGCACTGGCTCTTGGTTGTGTGGGCAAGCTTTCTAATTTCACGTTTACCGTGAGCTCTGTTCATCTTTGCCAGTATACGGAAAAGTTGGGCAGAAGCTTTTTTTAAATTCACATTGAACTACATGTGCAGTTTTAAGAGCGCCTCGGCAAGACATCTACTGGAATCTGGTAGTTTCCTTTTTTCCAGGCAAGGTAATCTAAATCGTTTGAGAAACAGCAATGCAACGACCATTGGTTCAAATGTTGCGATTAACAGCTGTTTTTATCATCGACAGAGATTCGTTAACATTGCAAGCAGTCATTTCCAAATACAATCTGTTTAGCACAGTACGTGCAAGGTGCCAATCTTCGTGCTGAATTGCTTTGACCAAAATGCAGTTCAACCATCCGCTACCACCCTGCCCTTCTTCGAATGCCAGTTTTGACGCCACTTTCCGCCAAGTTTTTGTTTGGTGACTTGATTGCGGTGTGCTTCTTCAACGACGCGATTCAAGCATGTGGTTTTAGAAGCTTGTCCTAGTCACTGTGACTTACCAGTAACTGAACGGAAAGAATAAAATACGCCTTCAGCCCAAGTTGAAAAATTGGTTAATGTGTGTATAGCTATACATTAGTGCGGACCTGTTTTTTTTTCGGTCATAACCGAATTTTTTTCAAATGACCCCAAAAAATTGAGTCAATTCGGTCATTATGTCCGGAAATATAGAATAGTGAATGCTGTTATGGCGAGTTTTAATACAATTATGGGACAAACAATTGAAATGTCTCAGCGAAAAAAAATTTAAGCACGGACCACTGTTGCATTTCCAATAGCGACTTTCGTTTATATTTACCGACCTGCTGCTATTCAAGACATTTGCTGTTTGGCTTGTTGTTGCTAGGTTTGAACTTTGATTTTACGAAGATTTGTTGGTACTGCACATCCTCTTGCCTAAAGTCTGGGATCTAAAAAACTGTCGCAGTTGTCGAATAAACAGACCTGTGTGTCTGCCACTTGTAGAATTTAAGCCTACCGTGTGTGATGACACGGCCGTGGTCATTTACTCATAAAGTTGAGTCGTGTATATGTGTTTTTGAGTTTAGGCTTCCTGGCTGTCCCTTTCGGTTTGCGTATGTAAGCGTTGGCGGTGAACGACGGTCTTCAGGCGCCAACCACATTTAATTGCTTGAGAACCGTGACTGCACCTGAAACATTGAAAGCGACGATTTCGATCATCTAAGCCAGGGGTGTCAAGCTCATTTTAGTTCAAGGGCCATATGGAAGAAAACCACTCCAACGCGGGCCGGACCGGGGAGTTACTTTGATCCAGAATAAAACAAGGACATTCTGAAAATGCGCATATCACACTCTTGTCTGACAAAAGACACTAAAGTTCTGAGAAAAAATTGTGCACAATGCCAAACTTTAGAACTGGTGTAACTGATATCATTACAGAATATCTCACACTGCTCATTTTCTGTGAAGTTAAAAAGAACACAATGATTTTCAGAAGAGCTATATAAGGGTGCAGTGTCCCATGCAACATTTTGAGTGAGGTTACTTATTTGTTATTTTGAGCCTGAAACCTGGTACACTTAGCCTTCACAAGTGCATCATTATCAGGCGTCCCACCCTGAGTGGCAGCCGTCTCTGTCTACTTAAGCACGTACAGTACTTTTGAAACTAGAAGACGCGCAGCTCGACAAGCGGTTTGCTTGGATAACGGCATCTTGCATTGCGACATCCAGTGGACACATTCAAAACTGCAGGATCTTTCACTGACATATTTCGGCTCGTTTTTTTATACTCCTCTCATAGTCGTTTCACGGGCCGGATTAAACCTGCTGGCGGGCCGAATGTTTGGCACCGCTGATCTAGGAAGATACCGGAATCTTTTACTGGCGAAATGCCCTACGTGTGTTTAGATTACATAGTCAAGCACGTTTACGGAAGTATGCAACTGTGGGAAGGTTTTAGGGGATAAAAGGCGATTTGTAAAAACTCATATCTTAGGCGCTTTTTGCTGATAGGTGACGCTCAATCAAACTCATGCGAATTACAAAGTCAGCGCAGACTAAACAGCCCCGAAACTTCGTTTCATTGATATGCACAAAAACCTTTGTTTCAGCAGCAAGGCAAAGAAAAAGTGATTTCTTGACCGTAAAACATTTTTTTGCAAATCCCATCGTCCCATTTTTACTTGTAATGTTGACCGGTTGAGCGGCACAGTTGTTTTAGAACGCGCCACTAAAACTGGTACGTGCGGCTCGATTCCCAGTCGAGTGACACCGACCTGTTTTTTTTTTGGCTGAGACATTTCGGTCATTTTTCTCACAATTGTATTAACACTCGCCATAACAGGGTTCATTCGCCTATGTTTTCAGACATTTTGGCCGAAATGACTTGCATTTTTTTTCGGTCATTTAAAAAAAATTTCGGTCTATGACCGAAAAAAAACAGACACACCGACGACTGGAAAAACAGTACTTGCTGCCTTTCCAACCCCGTGCTCGGCGTTAATGGAGTGGGTGCAAGAAAAAGCTTCGCACGCGGGGCTGCCATTGACTTGCCACCAATGCAGCAAGGTTTCGTAAGTTTGCTATCTAGCATTTACCTTTGTGGAGTAGTTGATGAGTCACGTATTTTTTTCTTTTAAGTTGAAACCATGTTCCATCGCATGTTTCGTATACGTCCGTTAGAAGATGCTGTCGAGCTGATGTGTTGCTAATGTACGTTGCAGTTACAGGTGAAGATCTTCTGGCTTATCATAAGCTGTGAATTTGTCGTAAATTGTATAGCATAGGGGTCTTGAACAGCTTAATTAAGTTTTTCTTTTTAAAACTCACATGGGAGAATAACAGTGTGGCTATCTGGTGGTTGGCCTTAGTAGCGATATCACTTCTACATAGGCTCAATTCTCACGGTGGTCAAACTTATAGAATTCGTAATATACTGTACTTGTAAATTCATTGCTAATGTGCTCAGATTTCTATGATCCATTGTTAGGTTTTATTCGAGTTGCCATAATTTTCGATAATGCTACTAATGAAATGGTGAAATTGCTTGAATCGTCAAGTTTGTTTTTCGGAAATTAACGGTAATAATGCTGAAATGCTGCGTGACACTGATGGTCGAAACTTTTTCGAGAAAAAAAATAAGACCCGATACTTGTGTATTTGTTTGATTCGCCGGGATTTTTCCGAAACTTATATTTTCTATGGTAGAAAAAAGGTGATTAACACTTCCGACTTTCAATTTTGTTGAATTTCGACCGTTTTTGCCGACTTATTTTATTCTTTTGAAGATAACCCCAACAGTCAAAAGATTGACCTGCTAAAGCTTTAAAGAGCAATGTCGATTGAGCATTCACAATCTCGAGACTAAGGACTCGAGACTGATACCTCGAGACTGATACCTGTGTTCTTCGAGTCCCACGTGACAAATGTGAATTTAGTTTTGGAGTGTATCGTTGTTACATAGTAACAATTAATTGCGAGTTTGCGATTGTAGTGTTTCGCTGTATAAACACAAGGTATATATGGGCAATGTTGTGGATTATAGAAATGTTTATTCGCGTATTCATTTGTTTGTCTTTTCAGACATTGTGGCCGAAAAAAACTAGGTCGTAAGCATATATTGCAATATCCTGTATCAAACCCGCAGCCGCAAGTCGAACGTGCGATTCTTGTGTGCGTGCAAAATATCGGTTGAATGAAATGTTAGGATAAAACCTGCTCAGGTTAAGGCGACCAACAGTCTTTGACTAGTAATGCACGTGAGGAATCATTCCAGATTCCGCCTGCGCCGTTGAAATTTCCTCTAACTGTGCTGCATCAGCTTGCTGAGACACCAAAGTACACGACTACAGGCAGTGCTTGCGTTCAGGCGATTTATATTTGCATCAGAAGAACAGTCATTCCCTAGTTGCAAATGTTGCAGGGAGTTGTGAATGCGTCAACAATCGTTTTTTCCCGCATTTGCATTTCTCTAAATCAAGAAAGACTTCAAAGTTTGTTTTTCACGGTGAACTTCCAAACGGCTTTACGTAAATGAAATGCAAGGCAAGGAATGAAGTTGAGTTTGCTATATGCAACCTAGTTTTTTTCGGTTAAAGAATGCATTTTTTAAATGACCGAAAAAAATTAAGTCAATTCGGTCATAATGTCCTAAAATATAGACTAGTGAATACTGTTACGGCGAGTTTTGATACTTATGGGACAAATGACCGAAATATCTCAGCGAAAAAAACCTAGTGTGCAACTGCTCGATTTTTTAATCATGTTTGTTTGGACGAAGGTTTTTGCCCTTGTTAACTTTTTAGAACCAGTTTTCTGTAGAATAGAGAAACTTTTGTAATTTTTGGAAGCCAAGCGTGAAATTGTGGTAGTTAAGAAAATGCATAAAGATTTTTTCCAGTGGTCATGAAGATCTGTCTTACCGTATATAATGAGCAATCCCAAGCATAGTCGAAAAAGAACACAAGCACGAACCACGGTTCAACTTGTGCAATTATGAAGCGTAAAATAGCTTATTTTCTTTTAAGTGACCAGCAAGCCCTTACTAACACACCTAACATGAGCATCCTTTTTACTGATCTGTTGGCGTTTAATTGCAAATATCACGCTATCATTTGTTCTATCCGGATATTGGGGTGTTTTTGTGGTTTTCACCAATCAACAAGTTCGTGTTGTCAGTGCTTTTCTCAGAGGAATAATGGTACGCGTGTCATGCACCAATTAACATTTTTTGAAAACAGCAACGTTTGCAAATTTTAAAACATTTCGGGTTTTTATGCAACAAGAATACACGTCACTTTTTTGTCGTATTAAAGATAGGATCTATTTTGCTTACGTCACTCGTCAAATGTTCACCGTGCCAGAACTTTGATGTCTTCCGCGTCGCGCTTTAGTTATCGCCTCGTTCAGCAAGTAGCGGCACGTTACACAGGGTTGTGTCGGGATATGTTGTTGTTTACGTGCTGATACTCATACAATCAAGGTTTCAACAAGGTTCACACTTAAAAGCATTAATAAAACTCATTTGTGTTTCGTAGTTCTAGTTGGGCATATACTTTTTGTTCAGAATGGGCTGGGGCTGCTGTTGTCATTTTCATTTTGAGGGACCGCAAATGCATGCATATTTATCAAACAGTATCATGTATCATGGATAACAATGGCAGTAAAATATAATTACAGCACCCACGACACGGGATAGCTAACAGTATGCATTGTTAAACTTTAAGCGCGAACCGACTGCTGTGTGAAAACGTTTTCAGCCTAATTGACAGTTCACGATTTTGCATTAAGCACCGTCCATTAACATATCGTAACGTTCTGATGTCTTTTCAGCACGTACTCACTGTACAGCCACTTGGTATTGCCTGGTGTTTTCCATTTCCCTTCTCTCGCGTCTGAACGTTACGTCATGCGTTCGATGGCAAATGATTTCCGGTGATTGACCGTTTCCCAATGAAGATTTTGCCACAAAAACTTACTTTTTTTCTTTTGTCGTTTCGTCATCGTATTTGGTTCCACGTGCAAGGAAGTGGAACAGTTGTCGGGCGCTGGCCAATGTCATGTCGCGGTGTTGTAGTTGACTTATGTGTGATTGGTGGCGATGGTCTAGCAAGTGAAAGCGTTAAAAGCGCAGACTGTTTGGAGCTAAGACAATAGTTTTCCTTCGCGGGTTTTGCGCACGACGTGACGAACCCCAAGTGATTTTCGCCTGGACAGGGGATTACTCGCGTTACTTCCCTGAGCTTACGAGATCGAGTTAGAATCGGATTTAAATCCCTGGAGCACATGACGAATGCCCCTCAGGTAAAGCAGGATCCAGGAGTTGCCGTAAGGAGCGACGTGAGGTCGTGGTTACATCCCATGGTGCTTATAGTTTGTGCCTTCAGGAAACAGCGCAAGGACATTGGCAGCATTTGCGGTTTCATGCGTGATGACATCGTCATTTGCTCGCGTTTTAAACTTGTTTACTCCCCGCTTTATCAGGAAGGAATTCTTTCCCGTTATTCATGTAGTTTCTGTCACACAGCCACAGTTACTACGTTTGCCTCGAAGCATAGTGCGAGTGGCGCGTGGAGCCAAGCGATGAGAAAATAACTGGGCAGCGCTTGAAGGTTCATATGCTGCCGTTGTTTTGATTGACAGCGTGATGGCAGTAACTATCGTGTTTCATTAATTTCTCAGCGTTGTTTGTTTTTGGATTCAGCTAGAGCACCTGTGTTAGGCATTGCTCTGCTTAGTTAGCTTGGTTTTGAAACCTCAATGCATTGCTGTTGTTACTTAAACAGGCTACAGGTCCAAGCAGGTCGATAACTTACCTGAGGACGCATATTATGAAAAATCGATAGCAGCTGCTGAGCGTTTCGAAAAATCTGAATTTGATCGTGGATTTGAGCAAAGCAAAAAAATGCAATTTTTAAACTCGACACGCTTTGCGCCGACCTCGACACAGTTACAGTTACTGACTTGTGTGTTACTCACTTATTTTAGGCACATTGCATATCGCTGAAACACAAGTAAGAATGCATTCTGAAAGAAGCTGGGAAGGGGCATTGTGGCGAGTTTGAGTTTACGGAGATGGAGATTTTTTTGTGTTGAAAAAGCTTTTAATGTGTTTACCTACACTAGATCAGGGTTTCCCTAACAATTTTGTTCTGCGACCTCATTGTAAAAAAGGTTTTTCTATGCGACCCCTTGATGGATAGCCTAAACCTTTACCTAGATATTAATGATACGTGTAAACATCTCATTACAAATCTCAAGATGCATTTTTGTCAATGGCGAAATCCTACAATTGCACACGATTCACGAAAGAACTATACAGCAATAAAACTACCACGTAATGGAAACCATAATGCGAAAAAAATTACAAAAAACAATTAGCTTGTAGAAGTTATCGAGCACAAGTAATGGGATGGATGCACTTGAAGATTTTTACGCATATCATCCATTCGTAGATTGATTCAAAATAACGCAGGACGAAGGTCATTCTTAACGTTTTGGAAAAATGTTCGCGCGGTTTTTGGACTTGATGATTATCATAGTAAAGTTGAGTATACCGCTTCACACATTTATCTTTTGCAAAAGTCTAAGAGTTTATGAATGGCTAGATCAGAAATGACTGGAGCCTTCATTTCTTGTTCTTATGCAAAAATGACATTAAGTTGTTTGGAAAATTCCACTTGCAAACTTTTGTCACCCTGGAATGCTATCGTGGGTCTGTCAGGCCCGGGTCAAATGAGGTCACTCGCGTGAAACTACGTAAGCTCGCTTCGGCGCGCTTTCAACACTTCAGTAGCCTCTTTTTTTGTGTGACTTGTAAATAGGTGCACTTGCGGTATATCCACGTTCTTTTCGATTTTGCACAGGGAGTGAGTTCGGGTCTGGCGGACCCAGACCCGACGAAAGTATTAGTGTGAAGTGGCATGGGTCAGCCTAACCCACGTTATGGTTAAAGGGGGGAAAGCGCCAGGCGGCTATAAAATCTGAAACTCACTCAGGGCATGCTTCTACGGTCTTGTTAACAAAAGGAGAAGTTCTTCACGCCCATAATTTGTTTATGAGTAATTCAGTTCAGGCATGTGACACCTTCGCTATATTTAGCCCACTTTTCATCAAAAATCGTATGATATTTGAGTAAAGTAACTTTGTTAGTGCTCAAACTGCTCAGTGAGACTTGTATTTTCAGTGTAGTTTTTGTGATAAACTTCTGTTGAAAGAAAGTATATTTTTTTATTTTTGAATACCGGGTCTGGCACACCCGACGTTGGTATTAACGTGACAGAAATCGAACGATGGTAATCCAGGGCTTAACTCCGCAAACTCATCTTGGGCATGGCAGGTGTGTGGCCTCCTGAAATTTCAATCGTTTATGGTTTGCGTTGTGGATCCAAAGTCCAAAGTGCTTCTGAAACTGTGTATGAAGCTTTTTAACTTTAGTTTCAAACTACTCTGTGTGCTTTCAAAGCAGTTAGCCTAGCCCCTAGAGTAAACCTACAGTTCTAAATAGAAGCATGCCTTCGTGTCGGAATGAATGCAATAAGGTCAAAATTGGTCAGTACTTTAAAACAATCATGACGTAAAAACGCTTAATTTGTGCCTGATTTTATTATCATTTAATACCTCAGGCAGGCATCATAGTGAACAACTGAGAGCATAAAGCACGATATTGTCCCTAAAAATAGAAATGCAATAGAAGTAGATTCACTGAAGGCCTACCTTCAATTTTCTTGTAAAGTTTAGAAAAATTGTTTTATTGATTTGTCAAGCCGATTTGTTCCGCGATCCCAAAATTACATTTCACAACCCCGTTTGAGGCCGCGACCCATAGTTTGAGAAGCTCTGCATCCAGTGTAAGACAGTTTATTAAAAACCTCAGTGCAACTTGATAGTGCGTGTTTTGATCATTCTCCCGAATTCTTTATTCGACTCCAACAAGAAACCAATGCTGATAATGATGATTGAAAAACCTACAGCAAACCATTTACAAAAATATGCTTGCGTATGCAAAATATGTGAAATGTTTTGCTAAAGTAGCCGTTCTTATGTTACAAGCTAGGCCAGTGGTTCCCAAAGTGGGCGGTGCTGCCCCGTCAGGGGCGGGCTGTGAAGCAGAAATGGGCGGTTGGGGGGCGATAGGAGACCCAGTTAATAATTACATTTCTGTTGTCTTACTACCTTTGTGTGACCAAATGTTATAAAAAAACAGTATGATCAACAAACATGTATGCATGTAATTTGTAAACAAAACAGCGTTTCACTAAATCAAGTTTTATTGTGAAATGCGTCTTTGCGTTCATTTTTATTTTAATCATTTTCAAACATACCAAATGTACAATACCCAAAAATTGTGTTGCTGTGTGTGCTATGCATGGTAGGGGGCGATAGAAATTTGTTGGTCAGAAAAGGGGACGCTAGCCAAAAAAGATTTGGAAACACTGAGCTAGGCCGTTTTCACTGGATATGCCTATGATTTATAGCAGCAATGTCCAACCGAAATGCCTTGCTGGGCCACAAATTATGCCACTATCTACGTGAGGGCCGCACATTGAATGACGTACTTTCATTTTAGCCAACTAAAGTGTAGTTTAAAGCTACTAAGAGCATCTGAATACCAACTCAACTGCAAGTCTGCAATGGTAACGACTGTATGGCACTTTTAATCACTCCCAAACTGTGATGCCACAGGCAAATTTGTTGCTAATGGAACAGCAAGGGTATATTTAGAAATTAGTTTTGCACCGAGGTGTCAGTGGACGCGTGGAAATCTACCAGTGCGTAGTGCATGATAAACAGGCACTAAAGGGCATTGCATCGAAAGTCACGAACTTGAGATTATAAAAATAAAGGCTGTCATTGGATTGTACATACGCAATAGTGAAAACCTTACTGGGCTTCACAAAAACTTTTGACCTGGTTGGACGTAGCTGATTTAAACAATTTTTAATTTTCTTTGAAGGGCATTTTTTCTTCCAGGTATATCGATGTCCCTTAAGTCGTTGAACTGTTTTGGATGGGAAATCACCTTGTTTGAATTTAGTTCGAAATTCCCTTGCATAAATTATCGCAGCGTGTGTAAACTAACAAAAATTGATTTTATCTTTAATTTTCATGCTCTTCAACATTTTTTTCTGGTGCGTTTGCGGTACACAATCGTGGTGTAAATTAATCTTCAGGCCAAACAACTCCAGATTTGTAAAAAGTGCTGTTGTTTCAAAATCTTGAAAAAAGGTGTTGTCAATCGAAAAGATCGTTTTTCTGTCTCGCATCCTAAGTTGGGTGTCCGGCCATATGCTGTCGCACCAGCGGTGAACTTTGTTGACCCTCTATGCTCTTCCTATCAGCGTCGGCTCTTCAAAAGACCTGAGAATCGTGAAATCTCAACCTGCAATACAAAGGTGGATCGTGCAGAAAAGTTTGATGCTTCCAGCGGTTGTATTCTGCGGCCAAAGGAGGGTACTAGTACGCAATCATGGATTAAACGTTATAGTGCATGCATAAGGACTTGCGTCAATCAATGCGTGATGATTGAATGATTGATTGATACCAAGAATACCGGAAATAAACTTACCTCAATCTATGTTGTGCAGTGGGCAGGGCACAGGTCTAATATGCGTTTTGCTTATCGTTGACCCACTGACCATATCCACTATCCAGTAGCTGATGGCCTATCATCTGTTTGAAGAAGTGAAGGCCATTTAGCTGGTATGATTCGAAAATTTGAAGGAAGAGTTCTGTGATTTTACATCATGCGTGTCTTCGAGTGTTTTCAACAACTGAAACACCAGCTGATTGTTAAAAGTGTAGTATACGTACAGTAGGGAACAACGTAATTGTGAAAAGGTTTTGTGGTTGCGTGTAAAACCTGGTCCTTCACCTAAAAAAAATCTATTTCAAAGCTAAGCACACGATAAGTCCAACGCGACGCATCTGGAATCATATTGCGTGTTTTAGCTACACCAGTTACTGAGTGAAATTTTGTTGGGGGTAAATGTTTATAGCTTTCGTTAGCAGTGCTGCTCGAATACATCGTTCTGATAGTCCGGCTCTGCTGTCCAGATTAAAGCCGGACTGCCTATTGAAATCTTGATGGAATGGTAAACATCGATGTTGTGTGAAAAGAAACAGATAAAATAAATGCCGTGGAGTACGGTTTTATCCCTTAATGTTGCTTCATACAGAGCATATCCGTTTTGATTGCATGTTTCATACAGAAATACTACTGCCTGCTTGCAACCTATGTAACTGCAGTCAAATGACTCGAACCGAATGACCCCTTGCTAACACAACATTTTAAGCATATCGCTTCCAAATTTGTCTTCAGTTTTATTGCATTCTATGAATGACGTGCGGCCGCTTGCATTCAATTGCCGAAGACAATTTGCTGGCAGCAACCTTTTCCTGAGGTCCTATAAGGCATTTTGCACGCCCTTGACGTGCTGCCGATAGTTGTCACGGTGCCGCACGCGTAGACGAGCCAACAGCGCATTGCATGCGATAGAAGGTGGAGGAATCTTGCTGGAAAATAATTGGTCGTTGGTACAGAAATAGACGCGATGGTTGTGGTATGTTTTCATGGTATGGATAATTGCTCCGAAGTGAACTGGTTGATTGCGCAGCAACTGCGCCTCCACTGCTTCGAACGCCGGAAATAACATCGTTTGTATTGGTCAGGTGTACTGAGTCGCAAGCGGCTCGATAACGTTCTCCGCCGTAAAGCACATTGGTTTTGGTGCATAGCGTGAGCTATTGAAGGTCAGTAGCGCTTGTAGGCTTGTGCAAAACTACAAGCCTGTCTTGTGCTTTTTGTTACCAAGCGTGTCGCATTTTTTAACCTGAGCAACATACGGTTGACCTGACGAATTAAAGAGGCTTGAAGAAGTGTTTAACGACGTTTTTTACAAAGTTTTTTTTGTCATTGTTAGCGATAACGTCAGAACAACAGTTACGCGGGTTTATATCTTTTGGAAACTGAGTGCAATTTGAGTAGAGCCCTAAATGTCCCGATGAAACGGATGTCGAGAACATTTCGTGATGGTCGTTTCTCAATTCCATAGTTTTTATCGTATAAATGTGTATCAGACATGCCCTAATGAGAAAGGTAAAAGGAAGTGGTCATCTTTGTCCAATGGGAGTCGTGTAGCTCTGTGCTGTAAGTTTGGTACTTCATCGGTTAGCTGAAACGAGTTTTGTTTTGGTGTTTATACGCCACAGTGACAAGCTGGAGCCAAAAATACGCGTTGGTCGAGAAATTTGCTTGAAGTAAAACGCCCTTCCATATCAACTACAAACTTTTCACCTGTTTTAATATGAACCCAAATAGTCATTTTTTTGGCATGGTCCCAACTGAAAATATCCATTAATAATCAAGTTGTTAAAGCCCTTCAGAAGTTCTGTATGATTTGGGATTCCACCCACCACAGTGTAATGTGATTGACGTCGCTTTCGTCACGCCTTGCAAGGAAAGAGTTTTGCGAAAAAGAGGCAAACCTCATTTTGCTGAGGCACGATTTATGTCGCGCTGATGTATATGTCCGAGTTTGAAGCATGATGCTCACTGGTCGTGTTTCCCAAAAGACTTGCAGCATGCAGACTTAGTTTCAGCACGCGTTCTTCTGTGAAACAACGCCACTAAGTATGTTGGCCGATCGTTGCGACTGTACCATTTGCCGCTTGGCCTGCAAATCCTTTGGTTCTTTGTCACCAACCAGTTTTTTGATCTGTTCCTCTGAACTCTTTTTTAAAAACTAATTGCAGATACAGAATGCGAACTACAGGATGAGCTGAAGTCATTATTTAACGCTGCTGGCAGACAGATCAGGAAGGTAATATGTGCAGTAGGCTTACTCCACAGCTTGTGCTTGCAGGTTAGGTTTCATAGGCTTATCGATGCTTGCACATAGCATTGCTAACTGTTCACGTTGTCAGTTGACCAGTGCGCTTCGTAGCCGCCATTTTGTGTAGAATGTTTCGCTTTGTTGGCAACTGTATAAATAAAGTTCTGTTGGCCGAAGTCAAGGTGAGTACGTCATGCGCTCACGGGGCGTTCGTGATTCTAATCCAGCTGTTTCCAAACTTTTTTTCAGAGGGCCACAAACGCTATTACACAACAGTTTGAGGGCCGGATATCTTTCGGGTATGTGGTTGTTTTGGGATATGTCACATTCTATCAAATCAATAAATTTTCCATAAATATCTTATTTTTTCATCGTTTGCAAAAAGTCTTCGGGCCGTAGTTTGGGGACCCCTGTTCTAATCTAATAAGACAAAAAGAACAGTAGATTGTCATTAACTCGCTGCATTACAAGTTCACAGCTACTTTGAGGCTCTGCATTGTAATCTCACGTACTGGTTAGTTAGAGTTTCACATGTTGTTGGTGCCCTGGATTAAATGTAGCTCGTGTTACCGCAAGACCAATTTCATAAAATTAAATAATTCAGCGCAAAATTGAAGGCTTGACTTGAGGAATCTTGCCCAATTCGCTATTTATATGCCTGCAAGGTGCCTTTCTGTTTTTTTCGCATTTGAAGCGTGGGTCTGCTGGATGTCAGCCCATTGGAAAAGTCGGAAACGATTGCGCGTCGTGTTTGGAGAAAACGCCAATTTGTTTGTAAGCCGACATGCGTAAAAAAAGAGGCTATTTTCTTTGCCGACTTAACACGTGTTGCTTAAAATACTTTCCTCATCCTTAAAACGTTGTTTGACTTGCGGCTTGATTGCGTGAGACTCGAAAAGTGTCCGGAAAATCTGCAAATCGTATTATATCATAGGACTTTGTGTATAAGCTGCCTGTATATGTATGGCTTAGTGGCCAGCGAAATTTAATCGATGCAATGCGATACAAAACCCGTTTGCATTGACTTGTTTTACAGTCATATTGTAGAATAGTTAAGATTGGCAACGGTTGATCATATTACATAAGTGACGTGTCCATGACGACGTGCGTTACACCGCTGAGTCCCTTCGACATGCGGATGCTGCGCAGCAGCGATTACGCGGAATGCTCGTCGCTGAGTGGCGACGACGAGGATCGTGCGTGCTCTGATTACAGTCTCTCGGACATAGACGATGCTTTGGACATAAAGAACGAGAACGCAAGTGTATCTGTGCTGCCGATTTTTCCCGCCGCTGTTGAGATTCCCGTAAAGCTTGGCAAACGTCCGTCACTAGCATTATGTGACGTTGTTAAGTCGGACGCGACCGAGCAGCACGCAACAAAGCCTGTGCAGCGGCGGCGCCTTTCAAGCGGCGGATCGCGCTGCGTAGAAACCAACCAAAACGCAACCGGAAAGTGGATTCGTCGCCGATCAACGAGATTGTCTGTGAGCAGAGAAACAGCGAAGCTGGGCATGTTGCAAGTTGCCCACTTGCTTGAAAACCATGAGAATCACGCCCCTAGCCCTGACAGCGACGGTGACCGCGCGCCTCCCAGGGTCACCAGCGAGTTCCCAACGCCTCACACGAAACGCCGAGCGAAAACTCTCGCTCCGGTCAAAAACTTCGCCGACTCGCCCAAAGCGGCAACGCTGTGCAGACCCAAACGCGGCGTCGACGATAGTGAAAGTGACGTCGTTTCTCCTTTGAGACGTCGTAGCCTGAGCCACAGCCGGTTGCTTGACTCACCGAGATCACGCAGCTCATCCATCGTCAGCAATAAGAGCACAAAAACGGACGTTGACTGCGATGACAGCGGCCAAAGCGTGCGCCAGTGGAAGCATTACAAACGCGCCATGGAAGCGTACCGAAAGTCTGCTGAGAAAGCCAAGGCGTGCGCCGATGGTTGCGACACACCGAATTCGGACTCCCGTGATGGCACTGGCACTCACAGCGTGTTTGAACGCGTGAGCATTTACGACATGTGGGACACCAGAAGCCGTGCATCAACCCCTTCGAACGATGAACGCAGCACTATATTTGAAAGCCCAAGCAAGGATTTCGGTTCGCCAGTGCGCGTCGACCTGAGTCCAGCCTGGCGCGGGCGCAACGAGTTATCTACGCCTATCAGGAAGTGGGGAGCGAAAATCGACGAACCCAACCAACATTTAAGCTTGGACTACCGGACTGTAGTGAAAAGGACGCCGAGCAGAAGCAAAGGCGGTTGGACTTTGTTGAGGCAGTCTTTTCGCCGATCGAATCGCGAACCGACTTCGATGCGAAAAAGCATGGAACCAGACCCGATAACGGATATCGATTCCATGATCGGGTTGAGCGACTACAGTGACGTTCCGAAAAGCGATGTGGATTCCGATGAACCCGTGACTAGTTTCGATGTGTGCTCACCAGAAAACGTCAGTGAGGAACCGGAGAAGATAGTCTGGTCCGGCCTGAAAGACCTCACCAAAGATAAGGTTCCAGAAGTAGGCGAGTTTGCGCGTCCTAGCCTCAAGATGCGACTGGCGGCGTTGGAGAAAAGGGGCCAGGACACCTCAAGTCTGGTTGACATCATTTGCCAGGACGCACTCGTCGGCAAGCAGTCACGCAGGCAGTCGGAAGAAATGAGATCGCAGGGTGATCTTTCGGACACGAACCTGCGAGACAATGAGATAATCCGCAAGAGGAATTTGTCGCTGTCAAGCGGTGCCCTTCATTTCAAGGAGCACGGCAAAAGTGTGGAAAGCATCAAGGCATCGCATCGAGTATTTCCTCAGTTCGGCGGAAACTTCCACACAATCGCTAGTCCAGCGCGACTGGCGAAGATGCTTCGCAAGCAGGCAAAGCGGCGCCTGCTCTCGCCGCTCACCTCTCCGCAAGTGGCCGGAGACAAAACTGATGTTGGGCTCCGCTCACCCAGACGCACCACAAGCTTAGGTGGCCAGTGCGAATTCACTCTTGACAAGGACCAACTCACCGTGCTCACGACCGAGGAGGATGTTGTGTCATCCGACGAAGTGTTTTCTATTCCTTCACCTGCGCCCAGATCGCACACGGACGACTGTGCATCACTTGATTCGTTCTTGTTTCCTAGTCCGCCATCTGACTGCGAGATGGATTTTCCGCCGCCGCCTCCCGTATCAGACAAACAAAGATCCTCGTCTCCTGGCGACATGCCTCCTGTAGATGTGGAATCGCCTCCTTGTCCTGACTGTTTATCGCCGCAGTTGTCGGATAACAAGGACAGACTTCCGAATTGCGATTTTTCTAGCGAAGTAGCCGGCTGTGGCACATCAGTAAGATTGTGCACCACAGAAAAGTCGCCTACCTCATCTGCGTTTGCCACTGAAACACGCAATGGTGCTATGAACGAAAGTGTTTACCAGAACTGCCAAACACCAAAACCGCCTCGTCTGCGCCATAGCAGTCAAACGAAACGCGACCCACCGTTATCTGATGTAGGGAACAAGCGTTCCTCGTGGCTTTACTCCAATAGCTCCTGTCTTTGCGAAACCAGCGACGGAATTTCGGCCACCAATCTTGTGTATATGACCCTCAGTGATATACCATCGAACGTGGCGAAGCCTGAACCCGAGCGTAAGCTCAACGTTCCAAAGATACTGGTGACACCTATCGGCACTGACCCCAATCCAGTGCAGGGGTGCGATCAGGCCGCCACAATTGTTTCTTCCCATTCCGTTATTTATAACAATACCATCAGCGTGCCAACTTGCCAGGGTTCCGAGTCCGACGATGATTACGTCAATTACGATCAGTTTTACAAAGACCGACCTTTGCCCAGCTCAAAGAAATTGTCGAAACATGAAGAAGCCGAACAGGAGTACTTTAATCAGGAAACCATACTGCGAGAAAGCATGTCAAAGCTGGACCTGGACATTGAGGGTTATTTCTCGTCGTTGGGGAACAGGAAGCATCTCGATTCGTCGCGTAGCAACGGTTCGAGCACACCGAAGTGTGTTGACCCACGCCCCAGTATCACATGCCGCAACCAGAGGCCTGCCGGGTATGCGAATCCTATCGTAGTGAACTCGAACGCTAACAACAGTTCGGTGAGAAAGTACGACTGCTCCCGGGTGCCCGGATACCGAGATTCGAACACGTCCAGCGTCATGAGCAGTTACAGCGGCTCGACGCGCTCCAGTTGCGCGACATCGACACGTTCCAGCTACGCCACAGCGTCGTGCAGCGGCACGCCTGTCGCGGAGCACGTGCGCGTTTTCGAATCGGGCGACTTGACCGAGTCTCGCAAGAAGCGGCGAAAAAGCAAGAAGTCGAAACGGGCCAAGGAAATATCCGTGCCGCTGGCTTCTCCCAGTCGTATGCCAGAGGCGGCGTACCAGCTTACTCTTGGCAAGAATATCGGCAAGGAAGGCACGATGCACCAAATATCGGAATTCATAAACAGCGATTCGATCCAGCAGGTGGGCAAGATTCGTGAGATGTTCGAACAGCGCGCAAAGGCGTCCACCTTGCCAGGCAGGAAAGAACGGCTGTTTCAAGGAGTTTCTAGAGTATTGAAACTGCGCAGGATCAAGACCAGAGAAGGTAGATATATATATTATAGGGATGTAGCCTCGTAAACTTTGTTGCAAAATGAAGCTTAAATGTCCTTCTTTTCAAGGGGCATCTACTATTTTTCCTCAGCTGCGACTGATCAGAAAAAAAATTTCAGTTTTTTTGCCTATTGGTGTTCTTTTACCCTGAACTTAAAGATTTTTGTACCCAGCCATATTTCAATATTTGCCACCGCCCGTAAACATTTTGGCATGGGCACCGAGGAGACTTCCCGCACTGTGGCTCCTTCAGGTAAAACGTTAGCGTTAGAACATTATCAGAAAAAATTAGAGTTACAGCTTTAGCAGTTGTAGAAATTACAACTAAAGCTGTAATCTAATACATTACTCGCAGCTGGTGTTTTGAAACCTACTGCGTTGGTCGTCAGTGGTTCGAAATTTACTGGACGGTCACTTCGACTAAACAGGCAGATCACTACGTTTTGTCCTCCGTAAAGCTTATATTTCAAAAAATTTGCGGCAATGTTCTTATTGAGTGATGCTTTTTATGGCTTGTGCGAAGTCAGTTTTCATCTCTTAGTTTCACGCTCATTGCCGAAGCATCATATGCCGCAACCAGCAGGTGTCGCACGATCGGCCTTTGTTAGAAATAGGGAAATCGGAAACCAAGCAATATGCAGCGGAATGAATTAGTGTTGTTTGCCTTTACTCTCGGTTTCCAATGGCTGTTTTAACCACGACATGTTGGTTTTCTTGCGGTGCATTATTTTCACAAGCGTAAGTTTTAAAACTAAATCTTAGCGTACAGTTCGAGACAGAAATTCCGGAAGTTTAGACCAGAGCCAGCGTTATCACTGCCGTCGACTCGGCGTAACTTGCTGGTAACTATAGCGCTTAATCGTTCTCCCTCAACTGACAGTCCAGTAAAGCACCGACCGGCGGTCCGGTGCTCGGAGGACCCAGAACACTGCAACTGCTAAAACATACTTCTTTCATTTAACCTTGGCATTGTTCTTAGCTCGCGGTCGCTCGGTTCGGGATCCACCTGGCGGTTCAGGGCCGCGAACGCCATCAGGTATCTGCGTCTTGAGGATGTAATTTCATGGTGGTTCCCAGATTTGTTTCGACTATTAACTCTTTTAATTTGCATTGTGGATGCACGAATCTAATGGTATTTTACACCTGGAATTTTAAGAAGTTCTGCTTCTCCAATATTTTGTACAAAGCAATACTTCCGCCTTAAATTTCATGAAATTCTTCTCAACTGAATGAAAATTTAAAAAAGTTAAAAATGATTTCAAACGGCAGACATTAGTAAAAATAGTCGGAAGCAATTTGTCACAAAATGGGTTGTTTGCCGTCAGCATGCCATTCTAAGGTTGCTTACAACTGTTCGCTAACGATGCATGCACGAAGAAAAATCGCAACTACTAGTAAAATAGTCCGAAATGGCAACTGCTTCTTATGCGGCGTTGTTTTTAATTGCTTGCGGTTGTGCAATCTTCAATTGGCAGTTGCTTGTAAAGTTTAACCCGTGATTGGCGAGTGGTGTGTATTTTTCGTTATACTGATACCTTTGGAGTTCTTACTATAACCAAAAGACGACACGTGTGCGTATTTTTAACATTCGCTAATTGCGTTGTGTCTTACAAAATACTTCAGTTTTCGCTCATTTTGTTCTACATTTTATGCTACTGTTGGTAGTATAAGCATAACTTTTATTAATTCTAAACTTGCTTGTTTCAAAAGTTCGCCAATACTGTGTCTTGTCAATAACAACTGTGTCGTTTTTTCATGCAAACAGTCACTCAGAACCTACTTGCACAGCAACGCGATTCGTTTCTGTTACAAAAAAAACGCGCTAGTGCAATAAAGTGTGCCGTCCTACTTCGTTTCTCATGCTGTTAATATTATTGCCTTTCTCAGCTATCCAACACCATCAACAGCACCAACATGCAGCCCCTCCACCCGCTCTACACTCGCCCACTCCTTCGTATGCACCTCCAGATATCAAACCGGTAAGCAGTTTTGGTTGTAGGCAGGAAAGACGGAATACGGGGGCATGGGGGAGCTTTGCCCCCAGGTGGTAGTGGGGCAGCAACACCTTTTTTAAACATGACTGTTAGTTACTTTTATGCTAAGTAACTGCAACCACATTTCAGCGTGTCACAACTCCAAAATCAGAACGGTTTCACCATGTTTTTTCTGCTCAAAATTGTGCATAACAGGAGAGACAACAATCAATCCCAACAGACTTGCGTTTCTGGGTTTTTTACTTCAGTGGTCAATGGATTAAATTCTTACGAAACACTCTTGACTATCACGAAAAATGATTTACATTTCTCTGCATTTTTGTTGATTGATATCTTATCGGGCGCCACTGTCGTAATTGACAGGTATGATGCTCACAGGGAATTATAGCTCCCCAACTACAAAAAGCCGCCTCCGATTACATAAACTTAATTATTTAAGAGGTTTATTAAAAAAATTTAGGCTGACCATGGAACTACAAGCAACTTAACAGTTCGCATTCGGTTTGCACGTCGCTTCTGCTCCTTTTGAAAGCTCTTATAGCTGTGTGGCGTCAGCGTGTATTCACGCTGTTGCTACCAGGTGGACGTCGTATTAAAGTACTACTTCTTATGGATGATCCCATGGAAACGGGATACTGGTTTCTGGCTGCTTGCACTAGTTCGATTAATAAGGTTGAGGATAGATTGTGCTGTAACAAGCATGCGCAGCGATGTTTAGTGGCACCCACAGCTTTTCGCATGGCCTCCCGCCTGCTCCACTGTTTCAGCGCCACTGGCTGAAGATGTCCCATTACTTGTGCAATACGAGTTACTTTCATTCGTTAATTCTTCGTTTTATTTACTGGACGTTTCATTGTCGTGTGCCGGTCAAATGCGTTTGTGACGTTCTTGCTTTGTGGACGTGACACAAATGATTTTGACATAACAACCACCTCACCATTTACGAAATCTTTTCTGCAGGTCGAAGACAAATCGAAAAAGGGGAAGAAAAACAAGAAGAAAAAGTTTACCAAAGCTGATATCGGCGCACCGTCTGATTTTAAGTAATATTTTGTTTTGAAACCACTAGTGTCTGTGTATATTTTGCTTCTACAGATTTGCGCAAGTTTGTAGTAAGTAGAACTTTGTAAAAGTGACCACGCAAGCAATTAATTACAAGACCTGTCGATACTCTGGCGGCGTAAGGAAGTGTTGCGATAAGTCTTATGACAGTAATTCCCAAGTTGTACGAATTCCCGATGCTTTGAACAAAAAATACCTGTCCTAAAACCAACTGAATTTTGCACGTGCGGTTATTGTTACCTCATTTGTGAAACCAATTTCGCAATTGTTACGTCACTGCACACAATTGACATTCCCGCGATGACAGATTGTTTAAATGGCACTTTGCCATTGCCGTACTTGGGCAACGGTTATCACCACGCAACAGCGCGACTCCTTTCGTGCGATCACCTTTGGGAAAAACAAAGACAATTTGATTTGCATGTATTGCTCAACCCTGCGATTTCACTACGTTGTAGCTTTCGCTCTGCCGTACATTGAATGTTCTTGTTGCATACAGGCACGTCGGTCACGTTGGATGGGACCCCAACAAAGGATTCGATGTAAGTTGTTGTATGCGATGTAGGAACTTATAATGCACAATATTGAGTTATTCCATCCAATGCGTTTTTGAGTGATCATAATTGCCACCCTTTTCAAGTTACTTTGCATGACTGTTTCGTGTTTCAATAAGTGTTACAGTTTGCAGACATGGTTCTTGTTTATTTCACAAAAATGCCGCTGGTTCTCTTTGATGCTTTCCAAATTCTTTGTAGAGTATGCACCACAGAATATGGTCGTAACATCCTACGTGGTTGTTAAAGACCTTTTAGCGTAGTACACTGTTTAAGAAACAATTGTCGCTTGTTCCTTCATCAGCGCCAATTCATCCACAGCACAACGAAGTGCTTCATCCCAAATAATTTCGTCTTGCTTTTGTGCGTGAAGTGTGTTCTTTCATCGTTGCGTTTAGTGCAGCAGATGTTGCCCTAACGACAAATCTTATAATCCCTACACTCACCCTTTTTACGCGCTGTTGATGAGAATGAGAGAGAGGGCTGATCTTTTTTTTCTTTCGCCGAAAACCTTTGCAGCGAATTTGTTGTGTTGTTCCTGTGTCTTCAAGCTCTCGGCAGACTGTATATGTCAGTTCTGAGATCGCCTTGGGCGTCCTCCAGGTTTTGGTTCCAAGCGGAACCTCATAGAGACGAATGGTGTTGCTGGTGAAGCATTTCGTTGCGCTTAGCTTCCTTTCTAACATTGTTCTGTCAGTTTTACACCGAGGTTCCTAGTTTGTGGAGAGCTACAGTGCACGCGCCTGCTAAGAATGACTGGCAACCTAGATATCTGTATGCTCTTATTGCCCACGTTCGTCTACGATGCTCCGCTGCTGACTTGCGTAAGTTGACTTGCAGCGCCAACGTATTCAAACTCAGTACGTTTTACTACGGTGCACGTTATTCGTGAATTTAGGACTGACTGATATCTGCGTGTGAAATGGACAAAGTCGGTGGTCAGTGCTGCGTGAACGAAAGCATTTTATGCTTTGCAGATGAATAACATGGACCCGGACTTGAAGGATCTCTTCGTGACAGCCGGGGTGACCGAGAAAGATATGCAGGATAAGGATAAGGCTCAATTTATCTACGACTTCATCGAAAAGCAAGGTGGCATAGAGGCTGTGAAAAAGTAAGGAACGTTACACTGGAACCGTAATCTCCTCTGTTCTTTTTATGAGTCTGCCGATGACGATGACAAATGATTGCAAGTCGGTGTGTAGCGAGCGCAAAAAATCCACTCGAGGTTATTATTATTGTGCTCGGCGTAAATGTGGAGATGTTATTTGTAAGTTTGTAACTACAGTAGTCATTCATTTTCATCGCCGCCCACGTAAAGTTCATCATTTCACTCGTTTAATACAACGAAGTCTGAACAAGGTGATACTCCGAGTTAAACGAGCTTTCTTGCACTTCCACTAAATGCTGGTCATACAACTATCGATAATATAATTTGAGGAATCCGCCAACATAGAATCGCAATCATTTTTGCGTCTGTCGCCGAATCGACCGCTGCTTAGTTATTGTTCGCCTCGTCCTCGTTTCCCCAGCAGTTGCGCACCGCTAGGGTGAGTAATTTTCTGCTGAAGCACTATCATACCTGACCGATGGACAGCGGTAATTTTTAGAGATCGACCGATTTTTGGCTTTTACCGATANATCGGTATCGGCCAAAACGGCCGATATTATCGGCCTCAATAGGAGTTGACAAAACGCTCTTATATTCCTCACGCATCCAGACAACTTGCGCAAGAAAGCACAACGAACCAAGTCGAGACAGTTCTCTTACGGCAACGTTAGCAGGTGCGGTTTCATAAACAAACAGACAAGATTAACCATGAAGCGCGCGTCGGACGTCACAACCGAAACAAAAGCATCAACGGGAGATTTCGCAATGCTTGAAGCCACCACGTGCAGGTGTTGTGTACGAATAAACTCCAGTTATACTTCCGGAAGTTTTCGCAGCACGAAAACTTTGACTGGTACTTAATGTGCAGAAGTCCAATCGATGCCTAGTTTAGCGCAGATTAATTTAAAAAAGCTTGCATGAAAAATGAATTGCGTTGTGTTAAGCAACATTTATGGCGTT
>JGI24159J19872_10002183_pt1 | contig 22938 bp, 13 predicted proteins | sample Ectturendosymbi4_FD_19872 | JGI IMG/M metagenome (IMG submission 19872) | reverse complement strand
TTCCAGACAGCTGAAAATATTTTCAATATTTCCTAGTTTTTACTGAGATTTTATGCAAAATGGTTTCAATGAACAACGTGAAGCTTCATGATAATACCTAATCCTCCTGTAACACCCACGTGAGCCACCCTATAGTGGCTCTCGAGAACATTTTTTCGGCCAAAACTCCCGAGCCACTGAAGCCACTTCAATTTTTTAGATGTTGTGTACAGTGCATCTTTTGAGGTGTAAGTTGCATGGGTTTGACGTCACTGTTGCTTATGGCAAGGGTGAAACAGATTTAAAACGCTTTATGACCTGCGTGCGCCACTTTTCTTTTCTTGAAATCAGGGTCTATTTGCAAATCCATAACCCGCAAGGCGATTGAGCTAGAGAGCTGTTCAAACCCTCTAAAGACTCGGAAGTCTTCTACTTTAGATTTTCAAGAAATTGGAAGGTTTTGGATTTTTGTTTTTTGTTGGTGACCTCGCATTGGCATAGGTTTCAGTTTTTTTTGGATGACGTCATCGCGCTTCGGGCACCAATCCAACGAACCAGTTTTTGGCTCAAGATTTTAGGAGTTTTCTTTGAGCAAGAGAGCTGTTCAAACCCTCTGAAATGCGGAACATTTTGTAGTTTAGATTTTTAAAATTCCCCTAGGGAATTAATCAATGAATTTGCGGTGGTTTGGCCATAACGTTCGAACCACAAACGCTAGAATCCAACTAAGAGCTTTAATAACTGGAGTTTCCCCCAGTTTCCAATAAAACTCGAGCCAAAAAATTGGCTCGTTGGGTTGGCGCCCAGGGTCGGGTGACCTGGAAAACTGCGTGAGGGTTCAGCGTGTTTGTACTGAACCACTGCTCTAGCGCAATCGTTTCAGAAAGTGTGGCTGAAATTGTCCTCGAGAGTGAGCTATTCCCGGCAGAAAATGTTCGAGTCGTTGTGAAAAGAATACCATAAGTGCGAATCATTACGAAAAATACCTGCGGAAATTCGTATACAAGTCTTACTTGCTTTTTAATATAAGCAGATGATTTGATCTCACACCGGAAGAGAAAATTGCATGTGGAAAATGTTTGTTTTGTTCAATTTATTTGCACAATCTCCAAATAATGACGGTTACATAACGAATCATACGAAAGAAACAACGCAAACAACTCAAGACCTCTTTGACGTCAGTGCGATTTAGTTGTAGTTTATGCACAAGGCAATTACACATTTTCAAAGAAAAATGTCGTTTACAAGTCAATGATATGGCCATATGCTGTTAGAAATTGTCATCTAGTGTTGACATGAAAGTGTTTAAGAGTTTTCGGTATTGTGCTTCGAGATTTATGCTGTTAATTTTGAGAAGCCTAAAGCGGAATGGACATGCATACATTGAGCATTTTCCTAACTCTTTACACATGATGCAATAACAAACATGATGACGCTTGCACTGAGCTTGAAAATAACCGCTGGTGTGGCAACAGCAGCGGTTGATCCGTGAGGGAATTGTGGAAAATTTCGCACTGTGAATCGACTATCGCATGAAAAAATGCTCTCAAATGTCCATGACTACTTAGTCTCTGTCACAGTGTGGGGTGAACTTCGCAACTAGTTTGGCAGCTTCTATCTGATTTCCGCATCAAGCGACAAGTCCAGAAAGAAGGATAACCACAACAGTTAATGTTTCCTCGCCTGAAAAAGAAAATTTGTGCGAATGTTCAAATTATGCAAGCATCAGCATCATGTCAGGAAAAATATCACTATAGACCAGTGATTCTCAAAGTGGGCGGAATCGCCCCCTTGGGGGCGATTTTGAATGGCAAGTGGGCGAAAAAATCAAAGGGGTCGATAGGGGGCGAAACAACACAAAGGGGGTCGAAAATTCTTAATCATTAATCGATCATTGAACGAACTTCAGTAGTCTACTATTATGACTTGTTAGTTTCTTGCAAATTTTAATTTTCTATGATAATGATTGGAGGTTGTTGCTAAAGCAATTTATCTGTTGAATTTTTACACTGGATCGTCTATGTGCCCACCTACAATGTGGATTATTTCAGGGCTGCGGAGCCGTCGTAAAAATGACGCAACTCCGGCGCTCTTCCTTTCATGAACATGGCCCCAGCTCCGGAGCTCTTGGTTTTCATGAGCGTGGCTCCGGCTTCTGTTCGTTTTCACACGTAATCTCCCGGTTAAGTTCGCAACTTACATCTGAGCTGTTTGTGCAAACTTATGTGGTAGGTGCGAACTTAGCAGTTGTCCTTTTAACTGCATTAGCAAACAGATGCTGATCATTAGGGCTAATGTTTGGAGACTGATTGTTGCTTTCACTGAAGCTAACTATTCTTTTTAGCAAGGCATATAGTATTCATTTACATTATGCTATTCACTTCACGAACAATGTTAGGCAAAGCCAAGCGTTTAATTCAGTCACAGAGATTGGAATTAGACTCTAAGTCAGCTATGTCCAACCCAAATGGCTTACTGTGCCAATAAGCAGAGGTGAAAGTAAGCCGGAACGGCCCTATTGCCGGTACGGCGTTTCGGTTAGAATTTATAGCAGGTTGGTATTATGACGCTGACGCAACAATGGCGGTACCTGAACTTTACTAGAAACAGCTTATACATCTTATTTCCTGAGCAAGGTATCATATGAGTTCAAGGCAAATCATTTCAAGCCGCCTCTACGTTCGTTTCAAATGAACTTGTTCACTCCCTGGCCGAGCACTTTTAAATACCGGTGAATAACCTAAATAACGTAAATTTTAATTATTTGAAAATTCCCAAAAAGCATTGCGGCCGGCACAAAATGCCATCGNGGGCCATATGCGACCCGAGTCTTTGAGCCCCTGATCTAGACNTTTCGAAAAGCTCAAGAAAAAAATGTAAATGGTCCTCGATTGTCCTTGATTGTAAGCGGCGGTTTGCAATCGAATAAATACAGTATACACTTTTCCAGGTTTATTGCCGAATTTTAGCTATGCAACATGCTCAGAAAGCCTTCTACTTCTGCCAAAATTTGGTAATGATTTTTGGTGTTTCTGCGCAATGGCGCACCTGAGAGGGATTATTGTGCACCGCTGCCCTTTTCATTAGTATCATTGTGAGTGTTTTTGTTCGGATATCGAGGGAGTTCAGAATAAAGTAATATGTTTATGAATTGAAACAACTTACTCAGTGAATGCAGCGAGTACGTGTAGACTCGGTCGGATTTGCCTATAGGCTATAGCCTAGGGCCTCAAGATCCAAGGGGGCCTCCAAAAAACTGTGGTGCGCATAGAGTCAATGGCCGGTATATGATCATGTAGATTTTTGACTTCGTCAAAAATGGATGTCTTCATTATTCACGAAATTTAGTTTCATTCAACTTTCGTGGTGATAACGCTAGAGTCTTCCAACGAGTTTCCATGACACTCAATATGACGGTTGGTCAAGCCGCATGCCAACTATTGTGTGGATATACTCAAAGCCCGCTGGCTGCGTCCTGCGTTTGCTGAATTGATATTTCGTAATTAGTACGTAATATTCCGACCTCAATTTGGCGACCCCAAAGAGCCGCGCCCGGGGGCAGATGTCCCCCCTTGCCCCCCCTCGTTACGCCACTGCTTGGAACCAAATTCAAGGCACTAGTAAGAAGTAGAAAAAGTTAATATTTATATCCATTTACGCGATTTTGCATACGCGTGTATATACATAACCGTACTATATTCTCATTTCATGTTTTTTTTTTGTTAGAAAAATCAAAGTCATGGAACATTTGTGTCATTTCTTGGGAGTGACCGGACCTCAACAATTTGACTTTTGTAACTGGACCTGAGTAGCCCTGTTTTAGTTTGATTATTATGGTCAACTGCCAATCTGTTCAACTGTTCGAATGGCTTGTGGTAGGCAACAACCACCACTGCTGATGAACCTTCACAGCTTTTGGCTGGTTTCAAGCCTGGTAAACACCCTACCAAAATGACCACCGTGAGCCACTGTTGCCAACAGCGGCGTACACAGAAAATTTCCGAGGGGGGCAAGTTTCGTCACAATGGTGTGACGTCACAAATCAAATTTAGGCCAACCATTCTAGGGGTGTCCGGGGACATGCCCCCGGGAAAATGTTGCAAAATTACACCTAAAAATACGCAAATTACACCTAAAAATACGCATTTACCCCTAAAAAAGCGCATACTGTTTATACATTTTTTTAATTTTTAGGGTCTGACGGGGGACCATGGCACATTGCGCACCCCCTCTCCGTACGCTGGTGGTTGCCAATGCAGCGTTTTAATAACTGAAGTGGTTCAAACACAACTCGTCAAGTGGAAAAGTTGTGACGGTTTTAAGTCTTGCAATTTTATCTGAAAATCAGGGGATCTATTTTGCGTGATACGCAAATAACCCAGCGCTCGTTGAAGTGCTGTCTTGCTTGTTGGTGGTGGCAGTTCGTGCAGCGGCTTTAAGTGTTCCTGATCAGGCTTCATGACACCACAGCCCACACGGTATGCCAATATGATCACTTCAGTTACCGACTAAATAGTTGGGTATTGTGCAAGATGATTTGCCATTTTTAGCGCATCGAACAGGCGTCGAACATTTGTGTCATGTTCAGCTTGCGTACGGCCTCCTATCATCACATTGTCTAGGTACGGAAAAGTGCCGGTTAGTTTTTTCGAGTCGACAATTGCGTTCACGACCTGCGGCTTCGAAAGCAGTGAACGTTTTATCAGCTCCTTGCATTCCCAACTGGTGATATGCGCTTTTTAGGTCAAAGGTGAAAAGATCCTGTAATTCGCCATGCAGCTTGTTGACAATATCTTCGATCTTCGGTGGTGGGGTGCTTTTTGCCAGTGTCTTGGTATCCAGCTATTTGGGCGCACCAAGTCGATTTACTCTCCCTAACTATGCCTCCCTCAAACAATTGCTTTACCTCGAATTCAATGTAAGCAGCGTCAACCGCACAAAAACGACGAGATGGCACGCATACAGGAGACAACTGAACCAATCAAAAATTGACGTAAGACAATTGAACAGTGGAGAATATTGCACAGTTGCTGCTGCCACCGCACAAGTTTGTCATCGCTGGAATGGCACCACCAGTACCCTGTTTGGTACCGTCGTACATAAACACAACACATTCATGTTGTCGTTGGAAATCTTGGCCGAGGAACGCGTCGTCGCGCAAATTCTTCGTTACTTGCAGGGTGACATTTTGGTACCGAATACCGTTTAGCGTTAATTCTGTAACGCAGCCGCCAAGCACGGATTCGTGCAGTGACCGCACGGTCATCGAGACAGTGCGAGTCAAGGGTTGAACGGACAAATGTAGCGATTGAGCAGTTTTTTCGTTCACGTATGTCAGTGTACCTTTGGTGTCAACCAAAGTGAACCGTTGCTTGCCCTGCACAAAAACGTCCACAGCTGAGAACACCAAACGCTCTGGGCTTACTGAATCGCACACGACAAAGCAGGAGCAATGCAAGCCAACGCGTTGTTTGGTGCTTCCTTCTGCGAACTTCTACCCACCTTCGCATAATGACCGACTTTCTGGCACCCGTAGAACGTAGCTGATCGCGCAGAACAGACTTCGGAGTTTTATTGTGCAATATCCAATGAGCGGGATTTTTGAATAGCAGCGTCGATCGTCACCGTACTTTCCACTAAGAGCCGATGGCGTATGGGATTTGACAAAATGCCGTTAATGAACGCATCTCGAATGAAGCCATCACGATGTTCGGTCTTTGAGACAGCTCGAAAATTACAATCCTTACTCAACCGACGAATTCTTGCAAATATTCGTCCATGCTTGGGCCTGGTCGTAGCAAGCAAGTACCGCGCAAACAATTCATTAGGGTCTTGATAAATACATTGTCGAGCGCTATAATAGCACTGTCGTAGGCCTCGCATTCATCAGTTGATACGACAAAAATTGGTTCAGTGGTCAGCAAACCAGAACTCTGTTGGACGTGTGGTCTAAATGATTTGTTTACTAATAAAATGACAAAAGAATCGAACTGTACAAGTGTCATCTGCAAATTCTGAAAACGCATTGCAGCTTTTATCACAACCAGTCCCATATTTTTCTTGTATTTTCCAATTCAAAGCACAAGCTCCAGACGTTTCAGCCGCTAGTCGTTTCCAGTAAAAGAACGTCTTCATCGTTATTAATCTTTTTCTAAAGCACCTTTACATGAAACACAAACAGTCCGCAATTTTGCTGTGGAAGGATCAGTGCCGGCGCTGCCACTAGGCAAACTAGGCGGCTGCCCAGGGTGCTGAGCCGAAGGGGGCGCCAAAATGGACCAAAAATTGGTGGTGGAAAAGGATTATAAGAGTAATCCTTCTGCACCACCAATCGTGTGGTTCAGGAATTACGAACATACACCAATTAAAAGTGAAAAAACATGATAAAAGTGAATAGAACGCACGTTCACGCAGTTTATGAGAAAATATTGGCACTACACTATTACAAGTTTGGTGCAGAAGGAATGCTCTTATCAATTTCAATTTCATATATACTATAGATAAGCTATGTCGCAATTTGATATAAATTGTATTCATCTTATAAACGTTTCTCGTGTAAAACAAACGTCCTTTTCTCCATAATGTAGAACGTGACGATATATAGAATAAAGATCTTTGTTCAGGAGTGGTGGGTGCTGGAATGGATCTTGCCCAGCGTGCTTACAAATCTATCAATGGCGTTCTGTCAGGGCCAGCAGGCATGCATCTCGGGCCATACTTTATCAAATTGACTGCAAAATTGTAAGGTTGCCATCTCTATTCTTTTTATTTCTTGATTTTTCCTGACTGCGCCGCTTTTGCCGGAGCATAAGCTTATGTCATAAGCTACCTTCACTAAATCATCTTTAAGCCATCCAGTGTAGTCAGGTTAGGAAACGGTACCGAAACGCCAGCATTATTGATGTTAGTACATAGTAGCCTATTTGACGTGTAAGTTTTAGATTATAGAATGCACCGCCTTAATTTGTTCTACCAAACAAATTCCAGCTGGGGCATTCGCCAACGTTAGAAGTTTGTTCTGCATATGGAACTTCGTCGATTTTCACAACACCAGACAAACAATGGGCCTAGGACTGCGCGTATTGAATGCTTTTGCATTTGAATCATTGCAAAGGCTGCAGAATGGTAGAGAGGCAGACGTGGTACTGCAAGGTGGTTGGAATTTTTAGTCTCAATGGCATTGAGTTTAGCCACAAACAGAAAAAAGGAAACTCACTTTGACTATAACGCAGAAGTTGACACCACAGAGCAGTGGTTCTCAAACTTTGCTGCGGACCCTTTCACTGCACCCAAAGCCGCTACGGAGTCCTTTTTTGTCAAAGTTTTTTCGATTACTGGCAAATTTGATTTGGCCGTTTCTTCTCATGGGCACCTCAACCGCCCCGGAAAGAAGGAAATTTCAGATGAAATAAAAAAAGGTTAGTCGACTTGCGACATGAACAGATCTGACTACAGTTGTGGCGCGATTAAGCTGAATAATGACCCAAATTGGCGGATAAAAACTGACGGCTTTTCTTGATTGGATTTTGGTGTTAAGGTCCCCGCAAACAACGTTCCATCTTAGGTGTGCAACAGCGCAGCGTCACCAAACCAGCAGCGCAGTGAAATATCATATTCTTGCGCACTTGTAAAATTCCAAATAGCCCTTGAAACGCTTTGCTGGTTGTGTGTCTACATGGTTGCCCAATTGCATGGGCACTAAAAAAAATATTTGCGCAGTGTAAAATTTTTTTAGAGGGAACACTGCCTTCAAAACACATTCATTGACACCTAAGGGGTTCACGGACCCTACATTGAGCCAGAACCGTCGCCAGGTAGTCTTCAAGTGGGATCTTTACGTTTGTGCAGGGGGCTTGACATTCTGAAATTTTACAAAAATTATATGTATTTATAGTGTTTCAGATTTCAATTTGGGGGGCTTAGAGCTATGTTTGGGGATGGCTAAGGCCCCGTGCCGACGGGACTGGATTGGACCACTGCCATTTCAAGGTCAACATTTAATACGGTACATTAGACATAGCTATCTCATCTAATGAGAAACGCTTCCGGCAGATGCAGGAGCACAGCTCTGTCTTTGGTTTTCTCAATGGCATTCACAATATGTCCAGTCCAGCAAGCCAAATCAAGTTCTTTCTTAATCACTGCAAAATCATGTAATAAACATTAAACATGGTTAAGATATTGACGCAGAGGACCTCTGTGTATAGGTTCTTCAAAAAGATCCTCAACAAATTTTCCACTTTCTTCACAGACACAGTCTGATAAAATGTTTCCCAAACATATCAGCAGACTTCCGAATTCTGCTCACCCTCCCTGCATCCCTAGTCACTGGGGAAAGGAGCTTTTCTCAGCTGAAACTGATAAAACCATACAACCAGGTTGCAGTAGATTGGTGGATCTAGCCGCGTGTCTATTGAGTCAGCGGGGACTTTCTCTGATGAAGGACATTGTCAGTCAGTTTGCCAATGCCAAAGAAAGACCAGGAAGGCAAAGTTTTAAGAACTGTGCTGCATTTTTTGGTTTACATGAATGTTGCAATGGTTGTTACTTGTGTCAATAACATTTTTTTGTGAATTTGGTGCACTGGTATACTCATTAACTTGGTATTCATGCAATAAATGAACTGCTGCAAAATTTTAGCTACCTTATGTACAACGGAAAAAGTCATAAGTCATTTTGAAGTGAAGGGTGCTGTAATGGAGTTTTATGTACAAAGAGAATGCTAATTTTGCAAAAAGGCCGTACCACGGTTGATTGAATAGAATGGGGCCATCAATCTGCAAGGGGGCGCTAAAATGGATCTCCCCTAGGGCGCTGGAATGGCTCTGCACGTCCTTGGGAAGGATAGATACTGCAATCATGCTCACCAGGAACATAGCCCCAAAACCTAGGAATCAACAATTCCAATTCACATTAAACACCTAGCAAAAAACACACTTCAGCAAAACATAGAACTTGTGATGAGATATACTGGCCACCGCAGTACTCAATAAAACAAAGTTTAATTGTAGCGCGCGAGTCGAATTATGGTAGCAGGATAGTTCTTGAGTTTATTAAGTGAGTTTGATGTATTCAATCCATTGTGTTACTGCATATGAACCTGTAAAACAAACAAATATAAGTGTTTGAATATCACGTGACTTTTTCCTTGTCAAACATTTCTTCCATCAATTGTAGTTTGAAACAGCCTTTCTATTATTTTGCAACGTACAGGGAACACTCTCAAAGCGTGAGTGCAAATGATGCAACAGCTAAATGTATCTACATGCAATGAATATCCAGTCTCTCGCTTCAGGCAGTAAACGTGCAAATGGAGGACCATTTACTAGAGAACTGAATCTTTTTTATCAGAAAAGTCAACTTTAATTCATGTCATCTCAATCACGCCCCACTCCGATTTTTAAACAATCTGTTCGAGGCTTAACGCAAATTCATATTTTTGCAATCACGATTCATTTTTCATTCTTTCCGTAACTGACATATTGGGTAAAAAAATGTTACTATTTCGTGTTGATTTGAGATGAAATGATAAGCGAAAAGGATTATGTAGTTTTATTCGATGAGATGTTGCCCTGAAGTATCCAAAGACTATCGCGCTTGGTTTGCAAGCGTTTTTTGTTGCTGTCAATATTTACGTCATTCTGACTCATAAAGCACAAACTTGTGACAAAATCGATTGAAAAACTAATTGGCACAAGCGCGAAAACTTGATGACAAATACTTTTTTCTCAAATTTTGATTTTATGCACAGTTTTTTTTATTAAGAAGATCTTCTCTCAATTTCGCTTATGCTACTACAAAATGGTGTTCTTGAATTCCGCAGTAAAAAATACTTGTTTGGAGGTTGCGGTTGAACACAAAGCCACTGAATGCAATAGTAATTTGTGCATGCATGAAGCAAAAGCCGGTGCTTTGCCATATCAACATGGTGTAGCCATTTATGAACTCTTCAGACGTTGCGAACTTCACTGTTCAATCACACATCCAAGAGCGAATCAATAGTCTTGATTCACATTTATAGTCTTGAATCACATTCAAGACCAGCTCACTATCTCGACAAACCAAGAGCACAAACCCGTCGATTTGCCAAAATGTTGTATTATATTTGTCGAACCGCTGAGGAACCAATCCTTCGCTTGTATTTTTTCTGGCGCTGTGTTTTCGTGTGATTTGTACGCGGCAAGTGCTAGCTTGTCTATCCGATACAAGCAAGTCGCTGAATAAATTTTGCAATATTTCCTGATTTTTGCCGAGGTATGAGGTGAAATTTGTTTTATTGAAAAACGTGAAGCTTCATGAAACTACCGAATATTAAGCTTACGATGTCTTATAGCTTGAAAGAGTGAACTGCTAAGTACAAGTGAGAGACGTTGTGTGACAAATACCTGTGCCACTTCGTATGATGTCTGTACTAGATTTGCGACGTAGATAGCAGCTCTAATCTCACTCACAAAATATTTCTGTGTGCAACATTCTTGTTTAATTCATTTTCTTTTAATTGCAAAATCATCAAACACTATCTGGTGCATAACCCATCACACGAAATATTAACACAAGAGCAAATTATAGCAAACGGCTCACGACCCTCTTTATGCAATCAACGTGATATAGTTATGCTTCGTGCACAAGGCCCTCCAGTAATTTCTAAGAAAGTGTTTCACAATCGCTGTGATAAGTTCATTTGCAGTTGAAAATGGTCGCCAAGCACAGTTTACGCGACGTCTCTTAAAGTTTTTCAATCATGAGGTTCGGCTTTTATGCTAATATATTTGAGAAGTCTAACGTGGAGCGAACAGAGACTAATTTTCATTTTCGGGCCCAAGGCTATTTTAGATAGTGGGCGCTTCCGGAAAATTTGCGACGACTCATGTCATACAAATTAGCATTGCACGTGCTAGTTACACTCACGGAACAAATTGTTCCAATTCATAAACATATTGCTTTATTCTGAATCCCCGCGATATCAGGAACAAAAACGGTCACATTGAGACTAATGAAAAAGGCAGCGGTGAAGAAATCTGACCACACTCCCAATACCTATTTATTGAGTACCTCACTGGCCTCGTGTAATCCGAAAATTGGATTCAAGCGTTTTGTTCCACACATTATACGTAACAATAACCCATTGTCAACGCCATACAAAGAGAATGCTCTTCGTCATTCACTTCAATCCTTGGCGCTCATTCTTCTCGAGAGACCGTTTGTTAGCGGCAAATTGGGGGCCTTAAAAATATCTGGCTTTTTCCCTTTTTAGCCTAATGGTAAATCCACGCCTGAGAGCGAGCATACCGTACTTACAATGAGTATCTTCCTAACAGGATTATGCATGCATAAACAAATGTGGAAAGTGGAAAGTTTCCATTTATAAAGGTCTAGCCCCAGGAATCTCAAACTCAAATTGCTCCGAGGGCCAAACATAGGCTTAGCCAGGGGGAGCCAGGGGGGCCATGCCCCCCAAACTTTTTAGAAAATATAGTTATTTTGTGCTTTGAGAGGCGTTTTTACAAACAAAATAGTGTTATTTGCCAAAAATCAAGCATTTTGGCACCCCCAAAGTTTTTGGCCCCTCCCAAATGTTTGGGCTGGCTACGCCACTGGGGCCAAATGAGGATTTATAAGGTAACTCGAGGGCTGCATTATGACTAGTGTTTCCAACCCGGGTTTTCCCGAACCCGAAACCCGTTTTTTGGCTATTTTCTACTACCCGAAACCCGTTTTTTTTTCAACTACCAAACCGGGGTATTTTTAAAAAATTGGAATTGCTGTTGCATTCGAATATTAGTGATTCTGACAACACTGAAGTTGCAGATTGGCGCGTGTAACGGTCGAATTAGCACGTTTGAACTTTCAACTATTGTCATGAGGCACGAGGTGCCGGTTTTTCTCGGTTACCATCGTACGTTCGTTGTTTTGTCCGCTTATATTTTTGTTCAATTGAACTATTTAGACGGATCGTGGCCTCATTTTGCACATGATAGGTGTCTACGCGAACTTTTGTTTTTTCGCTAACCTAATTAAAAAATAACTGCCACGTGAGGTAGTTCTTCAAAGGCACGCCGTAGTAACTAGTTACTTTATTTGTAAGCTGTTATCTGTTAGTTCATATACAAGATGTGACTCTTTGAAAAATCGATTCGTTCCTTTTCAGTTTGCAATAACTTTCCACAAAATATTTGGCTTTCCTTTAGAAGCGACTTTAAGTAGATATTTAATCATAAACATACAGTATAAAGATGTTAGTAATCAAAGAAAATCAGAAGCGTAGAGCCAATTCTTATACTACAACAAGGTTCAACCAACACCAAAGTGCAATTTGTGCTCCGTTATACAAAACGAGGTGGTTCAAGCATCGACTGTTTGATCAACCATTTGAAATCAAAGCAGAATCCACGAGGGTGAAAACCACAAACGCATTGCGGCACAGGAAAAGATCCGATCATAAATTGTGATAAAGGCAGAGTCTTTTTGAGGCTACTAAGAAGAGGTCAAAAATAACCTTGAAAAACTGTTCCATGCCTTAATTACAATCAAGCCCACATCAGTGGAACCAGAGTGGGCTTTTTCAGCCACCGGACTATTTGTCACAAAACTCAGAAACAGACTGAATGATGAAAGTGTGCCTTGATTGTCAGGGGTCAATATTATAAACATCATTGAAAAAACTGTGCTAACATAATTCGCTAATAAGTTGCGTAGGGACTAACAGTAGTAATTCACAATGATATTGAGATTTTATCGCTCAAAACCGCATTCATTTCAAAACCCGAAAAAAACGGATTTTCCCGGGTTTCCTTTCTCAACTACCCGAAACCGGGGTTTTAAAATTTTGCCCCGAATTGGAAACACTAATTACGACGCTGACGCAACAATGGCCGTATCTGAACCTTCCTAGAAACAGCTTTTATATTTTATTTCCTGCGGCAGGTACCGTGAGTTACTGGCAAATCATTTTAATCATCTCTACGTTCCTTTAAAACGAACGTATTCACTCACTGGATGAGCACATGTAAACACCGGTAAATAAACTAATTAACTTAAATGTTAGTCATTTGCAAATTCCCAAAAAGCATCGTGGACCACACAAATTACCCTCCCGGGCCACATGTGGCCCGCGGGCCGCGTGTTTGTGACCCCTGCTTTAGACGATTTATCAGTTGGAAGGGTGGTAGCAGCACCAGTTGATCCACAACGGAGTTGTGGAGGATCGCCACTACGAACCGACATTACGCCAATGAAAATATTATCCGGTGTCCGTGGCTACTCGTTACGTATTCTCTGTCACAGTCTTTTGTGAACATTTTAAACTTCTTTCAGAACTTCTTTCCGATTTCCGTTTCAAACGCCGAGTCTTCATATGGCTCTAGACAGCAGGATGTCCACAACAGTCAAGTTTGTTTGCTTCAAAACAAAAGTTTGTTCGAAAGTCTTTTACAGTTAACTGTCAACATCACGTGGGACAACACATGATGACGACCATAGTCGACTTAATGAAGTATCGCTTATGATTGACATGATTTATTTCCTACCACTTGGTATATTTTCGCAGTGTAGGTATCATAGATGTATTTCAAGTGAAATAAGATATTTTTTAAGCAATTTTCAATGTTATACACCATAAACATTTCAAAACGCTGTTGGAAGCCCTTAAAATGAAGCTAACATTTTCTCAACTCACCATACACCAGCACATATGTAGTCAAACCATTGTTATGCACGCAAAAAAGTGTTTCACAAGTAATGTTTGGAATAAATGGCATTTCATATTTGCTGAAAAAAACATAAAATTAAAAATTCCATTGATTTTCAGCATTTTCCAATTTGCCATCGAAAACATGTTAACTCAATTCACGTTCAAAAAATCATACGTTTCTGCAGATTATGACTAACTGAAAATACAATACAAATGTACCGTGCTTTCAAACTTCTTAAAATGCAAAGCTTTGGTGTATCCCAACAGCATTTAACTCTTAATTAGACGAAAACTCACTCAACGCAGCCACATGACTTTTTCAACAGTAGGTCTATTTTATACACTTATCAGACTTACCTTTTCTTGCGGGTAGACCCATCACATTCGTAATTTAATGTGTTTGTTGCAAGAAATTAAACCTTTGGCAGCCTCTCGAAACCGACCATCTCTCATGCTATAGATCACGACATTCCAAAACGAATTGGACAACAAGATAATAACCGCAGCTAGTGTTGCATGTTCAAATACAATTGCTTCAGTTTGTGTTGGAGATCTGAAAATTTAATTCAAGTGTACGAGATCCTTCATATAGATTGAAAGTTTAACTTCAATGAACTTACATTCTGTAAATCTTTCAATTATGTTGGTTTCACATTTTGCAGTATCATAGTCATAAAACTTTGCACATTTCACTAAAATGACTAATTTTTCATGGAAAAATTCGATTTTGGTGAAGAAATAACCGAATAAATATAAGCAAATTGCTGTTAATAAAATTATTGCAGATAACTACGAGCTTCTAAACAAAAACAGAGTAATTGTCGTCTATGTTGTTTTCACAAACACGCAATTTATCTACTTACCTTTGCGATGAAACGAATACGATGGAGCACAAAGCTATTGGAAGAAAGGAAATTGTAAATGCTCCAACCATGACTGCTATTGTTCCAGCAAGTTTTTTCTCCATGTCGTCGTACTTCCTTGGTAAGGTGGAGGAGGCATGCTCTTCAGTGAGACTTTCTGGTTGGAACTACAAACAGAGCAAACATTTTCCTGCATCTGTGTAACCAATGAACGTTATCATAAATAAATATATTTTACATATTAAGACTTGACCTTCTGGCCTGGTTTTCATCTTTGATTAAAAGATTTGGGAAAGAAATAATTGCTGACAGTACTTGCCTTTGGTTTTCTAATGCGTTTATTGCGGGCATTCCAGCTTTAAAGTAAACAGAAAAGAGACTGCATGAAAAGATGCCGGAGCACAACATTCAAGGAAGATCAAGTTTTAAAATTTCGCTAAGAATTGCAACAAAAGGTAGCATAATTTCCAAGAAAATACGCTACGTAGAGAAATGTTCTTATATCTAGCGATAATGTTTCTTCAAAGAATATCAAACTCATGAGCAAAACAGGAAACTACAGAGGTAAAACGTAACAAGTGGGTTAACTTGACATAGCATTAACATTTTTCAATCAAACTAAAAAATCGAAACTTCAAATAAAGTGGGGCGTTAAATATTTTGATGTTTTCAAAACTTTTCTCTTCTTGAATATTTTGCTTTATCTACAGCATGATAGTTGCCCATGATATTGAAGTGAAGTAGCATGTAGAAACAGTAATAGGAGTATCAGTGTTTTTTACACAAGATTGCCAGGAAGCACGTTGTTCTGTGAAATTAATAAACGTAGCTTTCCTTTAAATACATTATGTTTTGTTTCGTTTTCCGACTTAGAACTTCGTAATGATTACATAAAGTTCGTTTGCTTTCAGCCTCGACACTCTGCCGTTCATCCACTACGTTTGTTAGATTCAGGCAGGCTAGTACGCTACTGGCTGTTCAGACCTTAGGGCAATGCACCCAAAGCAATATTTAAGAGAATCATGCGATTTATTTTTTACGACTGCAGCCACGAATCAAAAAGGTTTCTTGGCAGCTGCTCAAAAACAAAACTACGTTAACAAAACAACCTGTCCGAAACAATGCCAGATGATGGTTGTTATTGTTAACTTTGTCAAACCATTTACGGACACTTCTGTGGAATGTGATAATAATAATAAAAAAAACTTACAACAGGTTTTGTGGGTATTTTTCGTTGTTTATGGCATTCCTTGTTATTTACTGCATCTTCTTCATTCGGCAAAGATTGGGTTCTAGAGTCAATGGTTTTCAATCTGAAACGTAACTTGAGAGATTTGAAGTACTTCGAAAGTTGACACATTGTCAATCCATTTACTATCCACATGTTCAAGAGTACAGTAGTGATGAGAGATATGTAGACAAAAGATGCTGTTTCACCTTTTCCGACAGTATATCCAGACGAAGTCACAACATACCTTTCTCCAAGAAGTATTGGAAGAATGGCAACAACCAAACTCACGATCCAAACGAGCAACAGAGAAGCGACTGCTCGATTTTTTGTGAAGTATTTTCCCTGACGGTGAAGCAAAGGCCTGGCGATGGCAATGTAGCGGTCGATACTAGCAATCAACAAAGTGCAGACAGAAAGACAAACGGATAAATATGTGAACACACCCATAGCATCAAAGTAATTTTGCGTAAGCAGTCGATGTGGGAAAAGACTGAAATTTAGTGCATAAATTTGGTATACCAATCCTGGTAGAACTACGACACCAACCATCATGTCAGCAACAGCAAGATGAGTTTTGAAAATTCCAGTTACGTTTCTAAGTGCGTCTGACTTCAGAGCAACTGCAAGAACCAGTGCATTGGCAGAAATCACAAGAACAGACAGAACTGCAACCAAACTCATCGTGATTGGAGATATTTCGCATATTTTGTGAGCGTGTTCAGAATAATCATGAGATAATACGCATGATCCAGATTCCGAAAAACCAAAGAAAAATGTGCGACATAAAGGAACAATTTTCCAGTCGATTTCGGAATACTCTGTGTTGGAAAACGGCGTGTTGAAGTCAAATGATTTGGATCGCTGCGCACCAATCAAATTCGAATCATTGGTCCATTTGTATTGATAAATAAGACTCTTGAAATATAATTCAACTTTCTCGCAGAAGGAATCGGTTTCCTGCCCAGCATAGGCAAAATGCTTTTTTCCTCGTACAGAATTATTGGCGTTTGTAGAAATATCAAGTCCATTGATTGACAGCCACCGGCGTACTATCCAGTCGAAGTTGACTGAGCTTTGATCAGAAATAGACAAAGGGCAGACGTTTCTATAAGTTTGGTTTTGGCAAAATTTGAGATAGACTATTTCGTAGTATTCTGACAGAAATGCATATGTTCTCTTGTTGCATTCATCTACAAACCAGGTGTTCCCTCTTAACACGCTGCACAAGTGCAAACGCATCATGTACGTTGGAAACCCACTTCTACGTTCAAAGCAAGGTTTCCTGTTGCAAAATGTAAAGTTGTTACTGAATTGAAGCTCTGCTGTGAGGAATGGCGTTTGAAGAGATGTTGATGAAAGCACTTGAACAACTTTTTGTGCTCCATCTCTTGTGAACACGTCAACTGTTCTCGTTTGAGTGATAGTCACATCCTGGCCACAACACTTGAGGAAAGTCAAACAGAGCACAAATGGGAACAGCATGCTTGCACTGTCTTATTTCGGTGTGCATGCGGTACTCTGTACAGCTTCGAAATTTATTTAGAGAACCAGACTTTTTCGAATGAAACTGTTAATGACATTTAAAAAAATATTTACAATTTGCACTTTTCTGACACATGTCTTTCTACTAACGACACATTTATCTACTTTTGCTATAACACAAGTCATCCTTGATTTCAGATAACAAAAATGCTCGGCTCTGCTTTCAGAGTGATTTTTATTTGGTAGAACTTGCTTATGTTCGTAGTCAAGAAGGAAGTACTCTGCTATGAAATGAAATGACGTCCACATCGTGACGTCCACATGGTGAGCTGAAGGGAAGTCATTTATTATATACCGTCCGAATTTACAGCAGTGCAGTGGCTGTGTAAACTGAGAAGTTGCAAGAGAAAAATAGTGTTAGAAGTTCCTCTCATTAATCAGCGTTTCGTTTTCAGCAAACAATTTATCTTGTTTTTTCATAAGTTCTGCAACATTTCCTTCCAACATTTAATTCTAGATGCTTTAGCTGCGATTTCCAACCGTCCGTTGTTTTAGCGGAATGTCTTGTTGCACACAAGGTCAACAAATCTGATTAAGATGTAAAAAAGAAGATTCAAAAACTTCACTGAAGGATTTGAGCGTTTTGCTCTCAATTGTATCTAATAAAGCTTTTTATCTTACAAATATTTCTTTTGTTCAGTTAAAACAAGCCAATTACGTTTTTATTAACAATTCAAAACCAGAGCAAAACAGTTGTCAAGCAATAAGCTTCAGCAAGAGTGGAACCAATGATTTATTGCGAAAGCCGAAAATTACACGTATCTTGAAAAACAAAGCTGTAAACGTCAACCAGCACAGAACGCGCTCAATGTCTGTGACTCAGAGGGAAAAATACCGAAAAAAGTCAAGAAAGACCACAACAATTAAAATGTGCGACTTAAGAGGTAAGAACTGTGGCGTAATTCTAATGAATCCCAAATGAAAAACGAAGTAAAATATGATCAATCCACTATTGATCCATCCATTGGCCAAACGCTGCCTTGTATACCTGTTTGAAAACGACATCCGTTGATTTTCCATTGGCAACGTTCGGTTTCGAACAGGTAAAAAAACGATTAAAGCGTTGTTCGCTAAAATCGTTTTCAAATGCAACAAACTAATTTTTTCGCCAGCTCATTCGGAGATGTTGATATGTTTGCTTTTTCTTTAGAACAGGGAAGAAGTCAGATATTTTCATTTTGTGGCCAGTTTTGCAGTAACTGAAGCAATCGCTAGTGTTTGTAGAACTTTAAATAGAGACACGATCTGCCTTCAAAAGATGACTTCACTTAATTGTACGTCACATCATTACGTTTCGCCTTAATGACGATCGTATCTCAAGAAAGGTTGCGTTGAAAAGCATTTCGTGAACACTGACGCGAAATCCATTTTCCTAGCAAAGCAAACTGCGATCAGATTCGGCTGCTTCACCCTTGTGGTGTCTTGATGCTTAAACGTTTACGTTTCACTTAAAAGATTTCAAAGAATCCAAACGTTCGTGAAAACGCGCGTGCGCTTCTACCGACACTGGTTTCAACAGACAGAACCATGTGTTGAAAAATTATGTTCAGGAGTTTAAAAACATCAGTCACAATATGTCGTGGCCTTAGTCTTGCTTGCAGATCCATGCTACGCTAATGAAAGGACACCGAACAAAAGAAAACTGAAGGGACGAAAGTTACGTACGTAACGTCATGCAAACTATGTGCCTTCCGCTTCGCCTTCAGTACGGCGTGAGGTGTCTATTTGCAATTACTGAACGAAAAGGAGATCTCGGTGAACTGAGAAATTTTGTTGTCACTCCTATAAATGTCTTACTAATCGTGTAAACATCCGAACGGGAACAAAAGATTTTAACAGCCGGTGTCCTCTCTGTCTGCAGTTAATTTAATCCTCCAGTTGTTTTGAACAGGCGGAGATTCGTCGACAAACATTTCTACATAAAGGCCATTAACCCTATGCTGTTCAACAAAGAAAATTGCAAGATAGCTGAATCTTTACGAAGACAAGCAACTTCGCAAGTAATTCTTCACGACACGTCATTTGGAGAAGCTCCGCTCTGCCTGTGCATCCAGTGGCAACAGGCATGGTGATAAAATTTCTTAGAAGTTCGTGGATTTCCGGAAAGGTTCGTGGTAAGGATGAAAAACACCTCTAATTCCCTCATACAGGCTTTAAACTGACTTTCTTATGTTGCAGCTTTCGTTTGATCTGATGCACCTCATATTTCAGAAAGTCGCTGCTGCAGTGAAACAATTTTTCTACGCGTTGAATTGCACATTACAAAAAACAGTGCTTCCAGGCTTTGAACACTGGATGGCTGATACAATACTGCTGGTCTCACTATTAAACCTGCGTTTAAGTTCGAGCACCAGCCCAGCAAGCAATCTAAAATTGGCAAAAATACCGTATATCAGTTCTTAATGGTGGTGCTGGTTGCTCTGTGGTTATTCCTTTCTCAATAAAGACAAAATCTTTCAGACATCGTGGCAACTACTTTCGTCTTCATTTTTTGTTGCAGAAATTTTCTAATTGGCGCAACATTCCGCAGCATTTGTTTTTAATAGACAACGGGAGGACGTTTTGAAACGTTTGCAATTTGGCAAAATTTCAGATAGACTATTTGACGTATTCTTTCCCCACTGCATACATGCTTTTCTTGTATTGGCACACTTTGACTGCGGCTTACTTTGCATTTTTTGGGTGCAGAAACAGTTTTTTTTTTCTTGAAGATTTCATCATGTCCAGCGACCAGCGGCAAAAAACGAGAAAACGAATCCGGCAGTGGCACTGTCATTAATGCTCTTTTCCCTACTGCGCCACACCCGGAGTAGCGGTCAACAGAACTTGTTCAGTTGATTTAATATAATGTCGGTTTTCGTGTACTTTTTCTCGCAAGCTTTACTTGCAATGTGATGTACCGAAGTTGATTGGTCAACCACCCGCTTTAATTCAGTCCATGGCATCAGTGACGAATTGTGAGTTCGTGATTTAACGTGCTTTTTAAAACCGTACTTAGAGTGTTGAGCTTTCTTCCACCTTGGAAATCTATTCGTAGCAAATGCATAAACTTTCCCTGATCCAGATGGCGCAAAATGACGGCAACCAAAACAAAAAAGCCGTGTTTCAAATCAGTAAATATTCCAACCATGGATATTTTTGGAACCATAAAAACTGAAAACAGCTTGGTCCCGGGTTATCACCACCAACAAAATTCGGAGAGTAAGAAGTCAGTTTTAAAAAATGAAATGTCTGTTAAAATCTGCTCTTCCGAATTCCCTGCAAAGTCATCGGTTTCGTGACAACCCATTGGAGAAGATAACCGCATTTAATTGCTCTGTTTTTTTCTACACAAGATTTGATCACCTTTCATGTTAGATTTACGTTTGCAGAAACTGCCTTATCCCAGCTGTAGCATGTATTAAGAAAACTGCTGTCTTATATCTTGGCAACACACATGTCAGGATATCTTGTGAACTTATTTCAAAAAGTACCAAATATGATACTGCCGCAGTCTTCCAAACTCATATCTAATTGACTTGAAGGCGTCTTCACTAAACTACACGAAACTCACATACTGTATCAGTTCTCCAAGGCACTTGGTCCGCTAAATAATGTCTCACTGTCTATACTCTGCTAATATGATGTGCAAAACCGAAAAAGTCAGAGATACCTCAGAAAAAAATTTTTAGTTCGATTTCAAGCGAACTTTTTATTAAATTTTGCTGGAGAGCCAAAAGCGTAATCCCTTGAGAGGGCGAATCCTGCGATATACTTTGACTGTTCACCTGCCAGGTACGCACCTACTTTACTAACGAAGACTGTACTAACCGTTCAGAATGAAGTTGCACACTTACTCGGGAGATTAAAACATGCTTTCGTTTACTTCAAGCTTTGAATTGTACAACTCCTATCACTTCAAAATATGGTATATTGACATATTCTGTTTCTTTGCAAACATTTTAACAAATGCAAGCAAACTGTTCCATTGTTTTTACATATACTCGTACATATTTTTCTTCCATCTTTCTGGTGTACGCAACCATTACACTGCTGTCATTTCTGTTGCTCTATAATGAATAACTCTCCCAAACTCATGTTAAAGGTGTCATTTCACGTAATAGCGCTTCCTACTTGCCTACAAAACCAGTAAAATCACACAAGAAATCATTGCATTAAAAAATCACAAAGGATAACACTGCAATCGAAGCAAAAACAAATAAATTATGAATGGAGTAGAAAGATGTGTGCTTGAATACGGAATTCTACAAATAATGGTGTCAGTGTTATGTGCAGATTCGTTCGAATAAATCAAAAGCGCTATGTAACTTCAAATCAAGCTGAGTACAGCGTTCAAAGTCCATATCATTAAAAGAGGGGAAGGCGATCATGCTTTTTATATTGGATTCCGGGTTAGCTTTCTTCATGTGTTTTAGCCAGGTGTGATTGTCAGTTAAACGAAAACAGAAATTCATTAACCAACTTTGCATTTTGCAACAGGAAGCCTTGCTTCGAACGCAGCAGTGGCTTTCCAGCGTATATGATGAGTAATGCGTATTTACTTATGTAGCTTGATGAAAGCTAACACCGAATGTAGATGAATGCAACAAGAGGGCATACGCAGTTCAGAGAGAAAAGCCTACTATCAAATAGTCCATCTCAAAAAGCGGAACTTCTCAAAATGTCTGGCCAATTTCTATTTCCGATCGGAATTCAACCAACTTTTTCTCTATAGTATGCCAGTGGATATCAATCAATGCACTTGGTGTTTCTACAAACAACGAGAAAAGTATAATTTTGTTTATGCAGAGCAGGAACAGAACTATTGCCAGAGTGCCAGGACGTGAGTGTTGCTGTGACGAGGAAAAACGAATAGCATACTGTAGAAGCGAGTAATATAGCCAACCTTCCTTTGATTTGGCTTTCTGACCATTCACTTGCATCAGTGAGTTTTCTGGTGAAGCTGTTGGAAAGTTAGTAGGAACGGGAATGAATTAGTCAATTTTGAAGTTAGGTTTGGCTCAATACAAACGTCGCTACTTTAACCCAAGACGTGATTTGTTTAAGGTGCAGCTATGCCTTGCAATATTTGACATTTATTTTGCATAGTGTGCTGCGAGAAGAAAAAGTTTGAAAAGCACTGGTCAAGCACCCTGCATTTGTACAAGTTGAGTAAATCATAACTCGACAGTAGATTGAGTTGGATTGCTGTTCAAACTCACTAAAGATGCGGAAATTCTTGTAACTTCTATTCATAAAATTGGGAAGTTTTGCATTTGAGATTTTTTGTGGGTGACGTCATATTATGATAAAGTTTAAGCTTTTTTGGCTTACGTCATCAGGCCCTGGGCCCCAACCGCAAGATGAATAATTTTTTTTCTTAACCCTGCTCAGGTAACCTCTGCCCAGTTTGGGCAAACGGTTCTTCTACTTAAATTTAAAATTAGTTAACGTTCACGTAGAAAGCTGGTTTATTCAGTAACTGTATTTTTTAGACGCTCTTTCGGACAGTCCTATCGAAATCTTCTCCTGACTACTGCCTTGCCGCGGCGGAGAAGCTTGCGTACCTCTGTGACCCCTAGAGCTATGCTGGCGGGAGCGCAAGCTCCCAGCAGGGCCACCCATGCCAGACAGGTCAAAGGATAGAGGTCTGA
>JGI24159J19872_10002178_pt1 | contig 22953 bp, 13 predicted proteins | sample Ectturendosymbi4_FD_19872 | JGI IMG/M metagenome (IMG submission 19872) | reverse complement strand
AGCCTAAGACGTGGAGGATTAACTGGCGTTATCATTGTTCTGTGACGTGCGTTATGTAACAATGGACGGGCTCCCATGAGAAATCTCATTCATTGTTGCGTAGCCAACGTCACGGAGCAACGATAGTGCCAACCAGAATGAGCAAATGGAAATTTTCAGTGATACAAGCCCCGAACGGTTGCATTCACAAAGTGTAGGTTGCGTGATGAGCCCAAGGGGCGCTGCTGATCTGGAATGGTCCCTGAGTGAAGGTAATGCAAGTTAGTGCACTGCCGCCTGTCTGAATAGCCATGATCATTTCTTGTTGAAGCGTCAAGCAGCTTAAATTGTCAAGTGTGACACTTACGCACGTTTGTGGCACAAACAGTCACAATTGGTGAGCAAAAGGTTTGCCCGGAATCAGAGTCGTTAATATTTTCTGCGACTCCGACTCCTTAGGTTGAAAATCCTTCTGACTCCTCGACTCCGACTACACAGCTTTGCTGAAACCCCAGCAAGTCATCCAAAATATCAAAAACTCGGATTGTAACCTAGTTTCCAATAAAAACTTCAGCAAAATACTACCATCTGACAGTTTGAGCCCAGGGCCAGGTGAAGATGGCCTAAAAGCCCTCCACTTATGACGTCCCTCACAAAAAAGCTGCATGCCGCAAACAAAATTTTTTTCCGAGTGCAAGCTACAAGACTTGCTGCGTCTTTTGAGCTTTTGACCAGGTCTGTAGCGCTTACCAGACTGGAGAAATTCCCACGCAAAGCCACATGCATTTCGGTGTTTTTTTCTCAAAAATCCCTGAAAGCGGCTGGTTGCCAAAGTGTTAATACAGAACCATAGCCAGAAAATCATCAATAAGGTGGCTTTATGTTTGTGTAGGGGTGGGCTTGGCATTAAAGTTTGACTAAAATTCCCATAACTTATAGTGTTTCTTAATTAAATTTGGGAGGCGTGGAGCTTTGTTTAGGGGGGNTAATCCTACCAAAGACCCCCCATGGTGACAGGACTGATTTAATACAGGGTGAAATAGTTGAGTTTGTCATAATATACAACCTGTTGTATGTTTTTCTTTTGTTTTTAACTTGTTATGCCAGAACTTACTGCTGCAATATAAGAATTGTGTATTTTTTTCACAGGAGCATTTTGTTTTGCAAGCACACAACTGACATCCCAAGTTTATGACTTAATATGAACCTACTGAGAGCCTGAAATATGCTGTAATACTATGCTAATGATGACTTAGTAACATATGATAACTCATTCATCCTAGAAGTTCTATGAAGATATATGCTGCTTTAGGGTGTGAATATTCATCTCCACACATACAGTGTTGATNATGTTTTCTCCTTGTTATCAGAAAACAGTATGAGATACTATGTTTAATTGTTTATGACAACGTCACAGGTGGGTCATTCCATTTGCAATCGACTACATCTTGTAACCACTTTTAATTCCATTTGAAAAAGATTGTAGCATTCGTAGGACTGAGGATGCATAGTGTTTTATGAAATCGATATATTTGCTGATAGATTCCTTTGTGGAGACTAGTTACTTGAATACAGAGATGTGCAAGTTTGAATCATCAGCTTTTGCAGTAAACCAAGAGCTTTTTATTATTGATGTTAGCAGGTAATGGAATCCACTTCTAATGGATTTTGTTAAATCTTTTTTTTGTATATCATAGAGATTGCAAATCTCTGAAGAGAGCAAAACGATGCAGGTGTATTTTGCATGCACATATGATTAAAATTGGTAGATAGGTATAGTATGTGAATTCTTCAGGAAAAGAGATGTTAGTATTAAGTTATAGCACTTCATTGACCTTCCCCATACTTCTGTTAGTCAAGGAATGAGTTATTCTGCTTGCCTTCTAAAAATAGTGCATGTGCAGTTTCACCTCCTCCCCTGCATTGACATCTGGATGCAACTATCAAAATTGAAAAACGGTACTTGCAGAAAATTCTGCACACCTTCATTGAGCTAGTGTGGTAATAACACCTATTCATATTATGCTGTTCATTAACTTGGTCTTGTATTTAACGTGACTGTAGACTCTACTTTCAGAAGGCTCTTGCTTTATCCAATTTGTGTGCATATCAAACGGAACGCAACGAACTTATATCCAGAGTGCAGCCAACCTGCAAGGCATATTAATGTGGCATTTAGATATATATACGTCATGTCCAACAATGGCGGCCTATAGCAATATATCACATTCTCCCATCTTACAAAAAACAAGGTTATAATGTGGTGGTCATGTGATTTCTTTCATTGATTCCTTTGTTTAGTTTATATGGACATCTGTTGCCATGATATTTAAGAAAAGTACCCCGATATCTACTAATCTTGATTCAGTTCGTAAACAAAAAATGAAATAAAACAAAGTAGTATAAGACAAACACACTCAAGAAGCACTCTCTTTAAATATCCATGTAGCAAATACACCCGGAGTCCTTGACATGATCAAATCACCACACTTATGCGTAGGCTTTCCATTAATCCTGTTTTATTAGCCAGGACAGTCCCAGTTTTAATGCTTGGCTCTAGTATTTCGTTATGGTCATCAATCCTACTCAATCAGACAGCATGTGATGTATTGTTGACTTGTAGAAGAGTGATGCATGTTGTTACTTTATTGTTCTGATGTATTGGTGGTGTGGATCACTGCCACATGGGTTGATTGTATCGTATTTGCAATGGTACTGGTTCTCTTCTTCAACAGATTAGGCTGCAGGTTTGCATCACTGGTTTATTAGATATAATTTTTTTGTATTTATATGCATTTCCTTTTTACTGAAGTCATTCACTAATTTTCTATCTTTGCTCACCAGTTTGTTTATAAATGCTTGGGCCTACTTCTCTAAAAACGTAAGTATTGAAAATGCTCAAATGAAAAGGCCAGTTTATAACAGACACCAAAAGAGATATCTATCGTTTAAAAAATATTGGTGGTAATGTGCATTGCAGTTATTATTTTTATGTTTTTTTTCAATTAGCCATGGTGCACACTCAGATGTTAACAACCATGTGGAAAGTAGAAAACACAGAAACTTTGGTTGAGGTAGTAGTGTTGACAGCTTGGGTGACAGCTTTTTCCACAAAGGCTAATTGTAAAGAACCTTTATCCTTTTGTGTATCTCACACTTAATCATGCACCAAGTTTTAAAAGTTTTTGTTGCAAGTCGGTTTTAAAATTGTTTGAAGGAGCAAAATGTGAAAAAGTGCTTGTTCACACCTTGGCTTCTGTTAGGCTAAGGCTAAAATCCAGCAGTTTGCACATGTTTTTTTGTGGGAATATCTCTGCCGATGATTGCGCTAGGGAGCTGTTCAAACCCTCAAAAGATTCGGTAAGTCTTCATGTTTGCAATGAAAAAAAATTTTTTTGGTTATGGGTTTCAGGTTTTTTGTGAGTGATGTCATAAGTGGAGTTGTTTTAGGCCTTTTTGGCCCACTTCATCTGGCCCTAGGCCCAATGCGCTACATGGTAGTAGTCGATCAGGTTTTTATGGGAAACTAGGCTAAAATCCGAATCTTTTGATACATTGATGGGATTTCTGGTTGAGAAGTTATGATCTAAGATAAACAAAGTAATTAATGCCATAATTAGATAATCACTTTGTTTATTTTAGATCATAACTTTAGAACCAGAAGCGCTAGCAAATCGATCAAGGTCTCAAAAGACATAGATTCTAGCTTAGTTTCCAATGAAAACTTCAGCACATTACTTCTGCCTAGCGTTTGGGCCCAGGTCAGGTACCAGCAGCCAAAAATGGCCAAAAACACCTACCTTACTTATGACATCACAAAAAAAACAAAACCAAAAATGTTTTTTTCATTGCAGACTCTAAGACTTTCCGAGGCTTTTGAGGGTTTGAACAGCTCTCGGGCGCAGTCAGCTGAGGAGCTATGCATTTGGTAAGTCAACCGAAATATACCTGGTTTTTCCCTGATTTCCAAGTACGATATGTTCACAGACCAGCAGCCAATGTGTTATTTGCATTTGCCCTAATGTATACTGCTGAACTATGCCAAGAATTAGGTAACAATAATTTTGTCACTATAACAATTAACTTGTTCCTGTGGTGACTCACTACTTTATAGTTGGTAAACTGCTTCCTGATGAAACTGCTAAAATATTTAAAATACCTATCTGGTTTTGGAATTTTACTATAAAAGGAAGCTAAAAGGAAAAGTTGGATTTTGTGCTGGCAACTGCAACACTATCTTTTAAGGTGTGAAAAGAAGTGGATGAAATAATATTTTCCTCAAAGTCAAGGAAAATGTTTTAAGGGGATATAATAGGCATTAGACATGCAGTTCATGTTATTCACAACTGCCTTGAACATACTGCAGATACTTTGCCATTATATGTCAAAAGTCCAGAAAATATGTACAAATATTTTTGCATTTATACTGTTTCAGTTACAGAGCTCAAAGCATTTACTCTGCTGAAATTTGGACTATTTGTGAATCTTGCATCATGGTAATTACCAGAATTTTGTCTTTGCTTCCAGCATCACAAAGATGAGTTCTATCTGGAATTTGTTCAAGGACAACTGAATGACATCAATAAGACTATTCTGAAGTTGAAATAAAATGCTAGTGCTGTAGATGTGGTAAATGTTCTATCAGAGCTGAAGCTGTGGTATGTGCAAAGAATAAAGCACTTCAATTCCATCCCAAGCAACGGCTCTTTTAGGAAAGCTATAGAAAAAAAGTGAAATAGAAAAATGTTTTACAAAGAAACAAGTGATTTTGCAAGAATGCATATCATATCTAGATCTTTATGACGATGTTTCTGAAGATGTAAGACCTTACCTTTGGATTGATTTAACAACAGATGTACCCTAGTTACAAGTGCTTGAATCTGTAGAAAGGGTTAACAATATATTTCGGAAACATAGGTGATCAACAGCGCATCTCTTTTCAACAAACTTTTTCTAGTCATGAGGTATATGTCCAAATATAACAAGGTAGATACTGATGAAAAGCCACTTGATCGAACAAAAGTGGATGAAAATGTTCAAAATTTTTCTAGAGAAAGCCATATGCATTCCAAATTTTCTAAAGCTGTTTGAGTCTGTGTTTAGCTAACTGGGATTATCAGCTATACTTGTTGAACGATTTTTTTCATGAAGAACATGTGGTCTGATAACAGAAGCAGAGTATTGGAGCATAACACAAAAGCCCTAATCGCTTGCAAAATTAATACTGATTTGTCCAGTTGTGATCTTGTACAAAAATTAAATTGAACAAAAAGTTCCTCAAAAAGGTATTATTTACAGAAAATATGATTGGTTTAAAATGTAAATTGAAATCAAGTGCTTATTATGCATTGTTTTGATTTTGTATAGAATAATTGCAATTTTATATCAATCTTGCATTTTAAAATTTATTCCTTTGAAAAATTTGCTACATTTTTTGGCTGTAATGCATTTTGGTGACTGGGCACAAATCCTGCGGATAGCTACAGGGATTTTGTGAAAGCATTCAGTTCAAAACCTTAAGGATTTGTTGCATGCAAAGGAGAGTAAGAGAGAGACAATGTAGCTAGCAAATGAACAAGTCAATCAGAAAATGTGATGAAAAGTTTTCCTTGTTTTGTTTCCACTGTTGGTATGGCATGTGAAAAGGCTACCATAGAGAATAAAACTGTGTTACCAAACTGGAATCAAAGTTTTGTTGTTTAATCACGCCATCTATCAAACAGAGACAGTTGAAATTGGTTGCCCAGATCAGGAGACCCCACATAATTTGGTTCCCAGACTGGTTGCGCTGGCCAAACGAATCTAAAATCCAATTTGGTCAGTGTCAATTCCACCACGGAGCAATTTAGTCATTTTGCCACTGATTCTAGAATTTTTGTAACTGGACCATCTTAGAACATTCTAGAGTGTGAGCATTGTTGCTTCATGGGAGTTCGTTGTGCACCTTTCCCACTGATGAACTCTTGTTGATCACATTTTCTATTTCCTCAGTCACATGGAAATTTGGCTTCAGTTACGATCAATGAATCGTAAGCTGTTTTCAGAACTTTCATCTTAAGCATAGCATGTTAAGCCCTGACTCCTTGTTTCGCTTATCCCCTTTCAATCCTCTCATATTTTTGTTACATAGCAGACTTACTTAGACTGTTTTCTCATATTGGTCTTGCTGCACTCTTCACATAGCTAGTGTCTTTATCTCTCACCCTTCAATTTGGTAGCATGTTTGTTGTCACCAGCCATCGTAAGCTTATTTTTCTTGTGTGCTTAACTGCTCATTATTTTCATTCCTATTTATGCTTCGCCCTTGATCCGCACACTTTTTCATGTGCTACAATAGGGTGCGCTTCTTTTTATTGTTTACATCAACTGTTGTTTTCCTATCAATTTTAATATTTAAACCTTGCCAGAAGGGCAAGGCTTTTCCGTGTTACATATACCAATTACTAACTGGGACATAGACCACACGTACACCCATCAGACTATGTCATTACACACGTACACCTCTGTCCTCTATGCATATACATCCATTACAGCCAAGCCTGGATTACCGGCCTTGTGATCTCCTTGCCATGAATGCTCCGCCATCACCCTGACATTCTGATTTCACCCCCCATATCTCTTGCAGCAGTCAACGGCAGCATGCCCCAGATTAGCAGTGTTCTGTAGGACATTCCTTCTCTTATCACTGCTAACGTTTTTACTACTGTTACTTCCAACACACGTATCACTTAAGTTGATTCATCTCCTGGTATCACAGAGCATGACCTTTACCCTATAGTAGGCTTGTGTGTATAGTAGGCATTTTTTTGACTTTTTCACCCTATTTTTAAACTGGCACATGCCTCGTTTTGCCTGATATGCCACTTTTTGTTCTTGTTTTCAGCTCCAACATCTGAAAACCATACTCATGATACTGAGTAAACTACAACAAGAAATTACTTTTACAAGAAAGAAGTTTCATGATTGCCTGAGAAGACACAATGATGTGAGCAAGTGTTTTGTCTGATTTCAATGTCAGATGGAATGTCTATAAACCTTCCCTTGGGATTTTTACCAATGGCCGTTGACCATCCTACTGTTTCCACACCATAGCTTGTATACTGCCTGCTGACAAAAACGTCTGGATAGCTGGACAATAGCTAAAAACTGTGCACTGTGGCATCACCCAAAACGTGCTGCCAGCTTATCTCATTGTTGGAACATTGCGTTAATCTAAACCTGCCCTCATATAAATCATTGTGTCTGTCAATTATCAGAGTTCTGTGGTGCTAGTTCTTTCTTTTGCTGAAACAGTTCAGTTATTTTTTGCTGAGACATTTTGGTCATTTGTCTGACAGTTGCATTAAAACTCAACGCAACTGTGTGTTTTAGCCTGTATTTTCAAACATTCTGACTGAAATGCCTCAATCTTTTTCGGCCATTTCAAAAATGTTTCGATCTATGACTGAAAAAATCAAGCTGTGGTGTGCACATATATTCATAACCTTGCAGATGGATTAGCTCTTCTGGTGATTATTTTATTATTAGCTGACGTTTCACCCACCTATTCAAGTGGGCTTCCTCAGGGCAATTAATAACTTTGTCTTTTTCATCAAGTAAATAAGTTCAGTATATAGGTTTATCTTTATATCTGGTAAATAAGGTTAATGTAGAGGTTTATCTTTATATTATAAAGGTAACAAGCCATGATACAAAGAAGATGAATAAACAAATAATGCATTCAAATACTTATATCTGAAGTAGTACAAACAATTGTACTGTCTGAACATGATATCAGTTAACATCACTTATGGTACTAGTTTAGCACTTCCAGTGTGTGTACCCGAATGTGCATGTGTTAGGTCAAAGTCTACAATGTGCAATGGCCTGTGTATGAACATGATATGAGTTATCAAAAGTGGTGCAGTACATGTGAAAACGGACTTCAAAAATCAAATAGATGGGGTGTGATTGAAGCATTAGCAATAGCATTGTGCAAGCTTTGTTGCTAATTGTTCCCATGTGTAAATAAATCATGTTGTATGTGATGTATCGTATTGTGCAGCATGATGTCAATCCCCATGGCACATATATTTTGCACTGTGCTAGGCAAGGTAAGCCTAGCTGAAAATCAGTGCCAGAAAATATGCAAATTTCCTGGAAATCTAACTTTAATTTCTCACNAGATGTCATGGAGTTTTCTCAACNTACTTTTCACTATTGTAAAAGTTTTGCATATGAGCTGCACTTTCAAAGTTTCTGTCTTTCTAAATAAAAATTATTAACATACCTCAGCTGTCATAAAGTTCTTACCCACCTTGTTTTGCATTTCAAGCTGCTTTTTTGCTGATGCTGACATCTGAAACGCCCTGTAATTTACTATGGTTAAATGCAGACAAAGGGCAAGGAGTGATCAAGACAACCAACTCCTCTGCCACACAGAACACAATAGCAGGCAACAGAAACAGAATAAAGTACAGTGCATGTAGTGGTAGGAAGTCCCACGTGCACCGCTTTTTAGCAGAGCGTTGCAACACCATGACTTGCCAGGCGATTGAATTGAGAGCTATTGCAAACCTCTACAGATTCGACAAGTTTTCTAGTTGAGATTAATTTTTTTTCCTTTTGGGTTTGGGGTTTTCTGTGGGTGGCGTCATAATGGAGGCATGTTTTCATTTTTTTTGGCCAATATTGCCGGGTCTTGGGCACCAACCCAGTGAGCCATTTTTTGGCTCAAGTTTTTAGAAACTAGGCTATCATCCGAGTCTTTGAAGCCCTTTATTTGCTTTCTAGCATATCTGGGGACACAACAATGGCTCAAATACCCAGTTTTTAACAAAAAGAAAAATGTTTCACAAAAGGTATGATTTGCCCTCTCAGGGCAAATTTTGGCCATCCATAACTCGGGAACAGATTGAACTAGAGGGCTGTTCAAACCCTCTGAAGATGGGGAAAATCTTGTAGTTCAGAAGAGAACTAAATTTTAATGTATAAAAAAGAAATTTTGGGTTTGGGGTTTTTCGTCGATGACATCATGATTGGGGTATGTTTTGAATTTTTTTGATGATGTAATCAATTGATCCAATGAGCCGATTTTGTGGCTTAAAGTATTATTGGAAACAAGGCTATAAGTCTTTAGAGTCCTTGATCCACTTTCTAGCATTTCTGGTTCCAAAGTTATGGCAAAAAATTCCAAATAATTCAGGAATTCCCTTGGGGATTAGCAGGGCTTTTCCTAATTAACACTTTGAGAGCTGGGGTACGATATATTCATACTTCAAAATCGGCCTAAAACCAGCAGTTGTCAGTTGCCTTACCAACGCCATAGCTCCTCCGCCGATTGCGCTAGAAGCTGTTCAAGGGCTCAAGCGGATCAGCCAGTCTTCTAGACTGCACTCGAAAAACAATTTTTTTGTTGGGGGTTGCGGATTTTTTGTGAGTGACGTCATAAGTGAAGTAGTTTTTCGGCCATTTTGGCTCATGTTACGTGGCCTAGGGCCCAACCGTTAGGCTTAAGTATCTCGCTGAAGTTTTCATTGGAAACAGTCTTTTGAGCCTTTGATTGACTTTCTAGCGTTTCTGGTTCAAAAGTTATATCTAAAATAAACAAATTAATTAATTATCTAGTTAACTAATTAGTCAATTTTTTTATTACTTTAGATCATAGCTTTTGAAACCGAAACCCCAGCAGGTCATCCAAAGTATCAAAAGACTCTGATTGTAGCCTGGTTTCCAATAAAAACTTGAGCNAAATATTACTATCTAACGGTTTGGGCCTAGGGCCAGGTGAANTGGGCCAAGGTGGCCTAAAAGTCCTCCACTTATGACGTAACTCACAAAAAATCTTCAACCCCCAACCAAAAAATTATTTTTCGAGTGCAAGCTACAGGACTTGCTGCGTCTTTTGAGCTTTTGACTGGGTCTGTTGCGCTTACCGAACCAGAGAAATTCTCATGCAAAGCCATGTGCGATCCAGCTGTTTTTGCGTGAACCACTTGAATTAACCTGGCTGCGAAAGTGTTAATATGTATTTTTTGGCTGTAACTTGAAAGCAGAAACGCTAGAAATTCCATCAAACTGCCTAAAGACTCGTATTATAGCCTAGTCTCCAATAAAAACTTGAATCAAACAATGGCTCATAGCGTTGGCATCCAGGGCCTTGTGACGTCATCCAAATGTAAACAAATACCCATAAACATACTCCCATCTTGTAAACATAAACAAAAAGCTCGACATTCAAAACTTAAATACATTTTTTAAAACTAGACTTTCCCCATCTTTAGAGGGTTTGAACAGCTCTCTAGTTTCATTTGGCTGGCAAGTTATGGCCTTTAGCCAAAATGGCCGAGGTTACCCTTTGTGAGACTTATATTTTTGCTCAATTTTTGTTTTTTAGCCATAATTTTGGCTCCAGATATGTTAGAAAGATAACCAAGGGCTTTGAAGACTAGAATGATATTTTTCAAAAAAAGCTTGAGCCAAAAAATGGCCCATTGCGATGGCACCCGGGGCTCAGCCAAAAAGACATGAAATCATGTCCCCATTGTGATGTCACCCACAAGAAACCGAAATCTAAAAAATTAAAAAAAAATTTAAACTAGAGGACTTCTCAATTCTGTTGATGTCTTGAACAGCTCTCTAGCTCAATTGGCTGGTGAGTTATGGAAAAGGGTTCCGAGTAAAGACTGATGTCACTTGATAATATAATGAATTCTCAAATTATGCATAAAGGTGCCACTATCTTTGCAAAAGAACAGCGGTTTTATCGGCACAATGCTAAACGTTAGCTGAAAGTTGGGTGTCAAAGCGTTAGCATTTCATTTTAAAGCACAACAAACATATGCAACAACTAGTTTTGCAGTTGCAGGTAAGCAATTGCTTGTCACTACACTGCTTTACTATAAACTGAGCTTACATCCCATCCACGTAAAGTCAACTTTATGCTAGTGACATGGCAGGTTGTTCACAAACACAAAGCATTGTGTTCTGAAACATTCAATTACTTTGCATGACAACTAAGAACTTTATGCTGAATGAAAAACTTTGACAGATGACACATGAAATGCTTTACCATCAGTTGTTTTCAAACTCGTGTCTATGACATGAAGGTCAAAGCAGGTTTTGTGCGATTTATCCTGTCCATTACTATAGAAACATTGTGCATTTGTGATTACACATTGCTAGAGATGAAGTGCCAAGGTCCACTTTTAAAGTGAAGGTTCAATGCCTGCATGACAACACTGGCACCTATGCTGATGTTTAGTCCTTTCCAGCATACAATCAGTTCATTGCTCATATTTTAAAAATCTTTCTTGTTTGTAGAAGTTTTAGATCAACCACGGACTTCATGAATTTTTTCTAGAACACTGCCCATACTCTCAACTACAGACTCCAGTGGATAGCTGCAAAGTATTTGGGTTATATGACCCAGAACAGGCCCTGTTCCCAAATAAAGATCAGACCTCATGAAAACACTTTGATACACATCTTTGTCAGATTTACAATCAGTGAGAGAATCATAGCATCCATACATGTTGACACACAATTTTCTGACCTCTTCACTATAGTCTGGCACACGACACAATAGTGCAGGTCTAATGATTTCATTTATACAGTAATGGCTGTCAGTCTACACCAGAAATAATGTCAGCGCTCTTGCGATGGGATTGATAATACCCAACGACACACAATAGTTGTGGCACAGGCACAAGGTTGAGCGCCAGTTAAATAATAAATGCTGTAACGAACATCACGAACAGGCCAGCAGTGAACTAATGAACCTGAACTTGCATAGCCCCATATGATCGCATTGCAACTAAATTGCCATTTAATTTTGATCTTATCAAAACCAGCAGGTCTTCCAGCCAACTGACAAATAGGCTACTTGGCATGACCATATGCAGCAATGCGAACGCAGCTACCCTGGGGCAGTGCTTTCCGCTATTGTGATTCATGGAGGGAGTATACTTTAAGTAGGATGGCTTGACCTTCAGTAACCTATCATGATGGAGGGAGTGTGCTTTAAATCGAACGGCTCGAATTTTGGAAGCTGAGTAATGTGACATATTGTGCTAAGAGTCTATCCGCGCCAGCTCAAATTTTTTATTAACTACTGAAATATTTACGAAATTTATAGTGTTGCTGCAAAAAATTTCCAGTAAGCATGTCAGGTTTCCTGGGAATGACATTCCCATATTCCCCAATTTTTCCCAGCCTGGCTGAAAGCAGTGATGTTGCAAGTAGAAGCTCAAATTGAATTGCAACTGCAAGCTGCATAAATTTGTTATGGTTGGGATGGACTGAACATGAAGTTCGTGGAAGACAAAGTAGTGGGGAAATACTGCAAAGGTAATCACCATTGACAAGAAGTCCACTGCTACTAAAGATAAGTAGCTGCTAGCATTCAACAAAGTTCACCTGAATGCATTCACCACAATAGAGGAAAAGGTTAATGGCTTGATTACCTACTTTGATCTATATCTTTAAGGTGGCAGCAGCTTGACTGCTACAGATTGCATGAAAGATACTTTGGATAAAGACTAATGTAGAGAATGCAATGGATGGCGATGCCGCAAGCAGTTATTATCACAACATGTTGCAATTGTTACTATCAGAGGGTCTGAGTGTCACGCGCACAAAGCTTCACACTGTGGCAGCAAGCAACAATAGAGATCACATATCATGATCACTCTATTATTGCTTGTTAACGCTACATACATATAGGTGTTATGCTTAGTGCACATCCCGTATGTAGTACATCATGCATTCAATGCCGCATTGATTGTGAGGTTGCAGACACTATGTGGCTGGGCTGAGGATCCTTCATCCTGTTTCGGCATATGGTTCCTGCCTCATCACACCAATAAATCCAACTCAACCCTATGCCTATTACAACCTTTCCTTATGTATCTAATGTAATTTTGGTAATTTGCACTAAAACATTAACCATAATTATCCCAGGTGTCACCAGCTTGTTGCTTAAATAACTCAACCAACAAAGGTAGTGCAAAAACAGCCAACTTGTGAAACATTTATTTGATGATTTTGTACCACAACTTTTGCACCAACACTGCCCGTACTTGGTGGTTGTATCATAATTAGCCCTGCATTTGGTGCAATAAGATGCATTAGACATAACGCATTGAATACATTTCTCATGTAAAGAGCTTACATATGATAACTTATATGAAAAACATTGAATTGGTTAGTTTTGAGTTATTTGACTTTAAACAGAACTTTAGTTTGTTTAGAATTAACATTGCTTTGTTTTAAAGGTAAAAACAGCCTGTAGTCAAAGGTGTTAAAATGTAATATCAGCAAAGTCGCAGGCTTTGAGTTGCAATTTGAATTTTCTTTTGGTTGATATGACATGGAATAACCCCCATTTAAATAAAATTTGTTTCAAAATTTCATTTAATTTTGTGTACTCTGTGTTTTCAGTTAATGAAATGATTTTTGTACTATTTTGAGCTTTTGATCACATCTGTAGCATGTCAGTGCATCAAAAGATGTGGCATTTATTTTTAGATGCACTCTATACCATGTAGTGGTGGCTAAAAACTTGAAACACCTATATCTTGGATATTTTCCTTACATTTTTACAGAGAATAACATACTTGGATCTGGTTAAAATGTGGTAGTATGGGCTACAAAATTGCAAAATAATTGTTGAATTATGATGGTATGGCCCCTATGTGCTAAATGCACCACGTAAATGTGGCATTGAATTTTCATACTTGTAGTTGTGGAAACCAATGTGCTGCAAATATTGTTGAGTTTTAAGCAGTAAAAGGAATGTGGATGCACTCATTAGCATATTGTGAGCAAGATGACCAAAACAGTTACAGGAAAAAGGTTGTGACATTGCTTGTGACACATTTCTCACATCCTTACTTTTCGAAAAAAAGTTACATGTAGCATGATTCAGACAAATTGTTTTTTGTTTTTGTTTGTTACTGAGAATAACTGATTGCATTTTAGACATGCATTTACTAATAATGAAATGATGTGTGTGCAATCATACCTACAATATTTGCAATATTTTTGAAACTAATTTTACAGCACTCAGTGGTGTCAACTCCTTGTCATCTTTTTCTTAACACTGGCCTTCAGGCAAGGTGTTGAATCAATGACAATAGACCAACAGTCATGGCAGAAAATAAATGGATTAGTTTTCAGGCTTTTGAAACTTAGGTAGTTGCAACATGGCAACACTTTTGTGTGTGGCAATGCATGAAGAAATGAAGTAAAAAAATTTCAAAAGCAATCTCAGGCAAAGAATATAACTGTCAAGTTGCCCAGTCATCATTGTGCCACAATCTACATACCATGGTCACTCTATTTTTGCTTCAGTGCATATGACGTAATAGACTAGTTTTAAGGGAGAGTCACATGAAAAGGTAGTTGAAGTCGAATGTCATGTGATTAACATGCTGTTTTGTCTTTGAAGGATCCTGAGCTGATACGTCAAAGATTAATATGGCTTGAAAAAAAGATTGAAAAACTTGTTAATAACAGCAGTGATGATCACTGGCAAGCAAGATTGTTGGTACGTGAAATTTAGAAATCATAACCACACTGCGTGATTAGTGAGGTCGACACTGCTTAAAGTTTTTATTTTTTGCATGTTTCTGGTGTTGGTGGCTATTAGAAGCATGAAGTTTCTGGGAATGGTCAAAGTCTTCAGTCAAAAGGTTTAGACCAAGTAAGTTTTTCTAGTTTTATCACTGTTGATACCAATCTACACTTACAGTATTTGTTGCAGATAATATTCTGGATCCCAGACTGCTTAAATATATGTATCTGGCTGAAAATCTTTCCTTTGGATAGGATGTGAATAACATACTCCACGCATGATTGTGTGTGTGGTAGAGTCCTGCGTGGGGCGGGTTAACCTGTGCGGGTTGCGGGTACCCGCATTTGCAGAGCGGGTGCGGGAACCCGTACTGCTTTGCGTGCGGGTGGAACTTGCGGCGGGGCAGGTGTGGGTTGTACTTGGTGCGGGTTGAGTAATTCTTTGTGCGGGTAACTGAGTGTTGAGCCAAAGCATGTGAACTTAATCAGCTCAAAAATCGCAAAACACGTGGATGTACAGTACTTGTTTGCCAGCATTGGACAGTAGGCCTGCAGCAATTATTACATTATGATATAACAACCCATTGTTGTGAAACATTAGCTCTCAGACTCTTGCAATGTGGTGGGCAAGTGAACATTTTCCAATGATGCCGTCATACTTGTTGAGGAATAATTCAGTCTAGGAGCACTTCTAAATGGATAAAACGACGCTTAATGCACAGCGAGTCACAACTGAAACATGTTTTTTATCACCCCAAATCTGTTGACAATAGAATGGAAAAGAATGAGCTTGATTTTGCTGCTTGTTAGACTTGTCTTCAGACATTGGGTAGGGCAGTTTTAGAATGCTAAGCAAACTGTTGGCAAATGATCACCATTTCTCGCCAGATAATGTTTGGAAATATTTAGCATTACATGTAAATAAATCGCTTGAGTAAATCACTGTCGTTTAAATTGCTTGTGCATAAATGCAACCTTTTACTGCAACTTTTGTTAAAAATATATGCATGTTTCTCACGATTTTATTGCAACAAAAACTTGCCCTAGTTATGAGTTTTTAGTAGTTTTCGGAGAGGTGCGGGTTTGAGACGGAAAAAGTGCAGTGCGGGCACAGGTTGGGATAGTCTGTGGGGTGGGGCGGGTTAGAAGTATGCAGGGTGGGTGCAGGCAAAATTTCTCAAACTCCTGTGGGGGTGAGGTGGGTTTAAATTTTGCGGGTACGGGCAGGTGTGGATACAAAATTTCAACCCGCACAGGACTCTAGTGTGTGATGATATAATTTATGTATCTAGATTCAGTTTATACAGCGTTTAAATATTTTGAAATATGTAGTATTGTTACAATTTCTAAAACTGTTTGCTTGAAGCAGCATTCTTTTTCAACATGGCCCCACTAGGCTGCATGAGCTTGCTGCAAAGTTGGTTATTGCTGTAGAAATGTTTTAGAATGTTGCATGTAGGTAGGGAAGTGCATTTTTTGAAGTTGCTGTGTCTCAGTCAAAGCACTCAACATCCAGCCAAAATAGAAAAAAAATTGCCCAGTTCCTGTGCATTTTTTTATCACACACCTTGTACTGAAAGAGTTAATGTAGGTCAGAGCTACATTAAGGTTGCTGAAAATAAATTTTGTGAATGGTGGTGCTGAAATAGCTGATGTTTGTTTATTAGTGTTAGCATTCAGTTTCTTGCTATGATTTTCCAGTAAGATCTTATGCTATGAACAGGTGTTGCCAAAAAGACATGGTAATATTAAATCACCGTCGAAGCTGCTTTCACTGGAAAGACTGAACTGGCAGAATAAGAAGTTTGTAGCATTGCCTCCTCTTTTGTCTTCGAATGGTAAATTTGTTTTAAAATTGTTTGTGAAATTTGTAGTGTAGCATTTCATGCAACACAACTAAGACTGTCTGAATCAGGGTGGATTGATTTAAATCAGTGATTTAAATCATGATTTAAATCAAGCAATAAAAATCATGATTTAAATCAAACATAAAAAAAATCATGTTGTTTTAGAGCTTTGTGTGATGTCTATGACACATTTCATTAGCATTCTAATAGGTTTTCACATAGCCTATGCAGCAGGAGTTCCCAACCTTTATCTGAACATGTACCCTTTTAGCATTTTGATACATGAGCATGTACCTCTAAAATTTCCTGTGACAAAAATCCTGAGTAAAATACTAAAATTCTACTAAATTTTTTAATAGAATTTTTAGAATCTTGAAACTACAAAGTTATACTCCATTTTCATGTCTCAAATTTAATTTGTTGCAAATGTACAATAAATGAACCCTGCAGATATGCAAATGTACCCCTGGGGGTACATGCACCCAGGTTGGGAACCTCTGCTATACAGTATTAGTGTAGACAACCAAAAGTTCTAATGACGACATAAGTTGAAACCATTTGAAGTTTTATCAATCATAGCAACTGTGAGGTCACACGGAACAGGACTTTTCCATCTGCCCATTTCGGTTAATGGGACATTTCGGTCACAACATTTCTATACATAAACAACTTTACATTTCTTTAATTAAATGATTATAGGAAGCGAAATTTCAATCTAGCTGGTGTTGTACCAACTCCCTTTGAGGAGTCATGATTGTGGTTAAATCTGAATTGTAATTGTGACTTTGAAGAATTCGTATTTAATTGCAAAATGTCAATAATGATTTAATTTGCTTGCTGATGATAATGTAAATCATATGTTGATGCTGATTAACTGTTGGATCCTGGACCATGTTTGTAGTGTTTTTAAATAAAACTTCTCGTTGATTTAAGTATGTTTGCATTAAAATGTGAACATTTAAATTTCTGCAAGATTTCATAGTCTGACCAAAATGTCCCCAGATTGAAACAGCCCAGACCAAAACGTCCCTAGACTGAAATAGCCCAGACCAAAACGGGCTCAGACTGAAAAGTGGCGTACTCGAGGTCACAGATTCTATGTCATTCAATTGCAAAAATGACATGTGGACTGAAATCACTAACCCTTGCAGATTCAAAAGTCATAATTGTTAGAATGCCGTGAGTTTGAGAGTGTAGATTGGCATAAAGTGAAAATTGCATTTAAATTCCATCAAATATGAAGGCTGTTGACTGTAAACATAGTTATAGAACATATTTTTGATTCATAAAGCAGATATATTATTGTAGGTCTTGAACATTTTATGCATGTGTGCCATGAGTGTCAATGAAATTGCTAAACTGGCAGTTTCAGTATTGGCATTTCAATAAACATTTCATTTTGTTCATGGGTACTGGCGTTATGAATTAATTGCATTAATGGATATTGCATAAGCGCAAAAAAGTTTGAATGAAAGTTTATCTATTTCTCATCAGGATTGATTGATCTAAATCATTTCATTTAAATCAGTGATAAAATCAACAAAAACAACCAAAAAATCATACGTAGTTTTAAAGCTTTGTGTGATTTTTATGACACATTCAATTAGTATTTTAATCGGCTGCACTTATTGTTGAAGAAGGCAGAGACTTCTTATGACAACACAAGATATAAAGTGATTAAAGTTTTATCAATCACAGCAACTGTTGCTGTACTAGAAGAAAAACAGCACAAAAAACTTATACAGTATTAAAAAAACTCTTAAATCACTACTTGTTTGATGGCCACTCTTGACACAGTAAATAAAAAAATCATAAAAATAAAAAAATCTGATTTAAATCAAAACAATCCGATTTTTTTTATTTGAAAAAAAAATCATGATTTTTATCAACCTTGGTTTGATCCCAGTCAGGTCACACCGAACACTTGAAAAACAATACTTGTGGCCTGTTCAACCTTGTGCTCAGTTATGGGTGGGTAAGATAGAAAGCTTCACATGCAGTGTTAGTGGTCTGCCACTGGTGCAGCATTTACTGTGAAAGTAGCTGCATGGCCTACTATGCAGAGTTAAAAGAGATTAGCACCTGCAGACTACTTGTGGCACTCTTAATGAGAGAACAAAGCAAGTATTCTGCATCTTTCTTTCACTTATTTTACAATCTCTCACCATCTGAAGAAGCAGTGTTTAATGAAGTGAGCTGTCTTGCAGGTACTGTTACAAGTGTGTATTTGACCTTGTGTCAAAATTGGAAGCTCTACTTATTTCTTGAGCATCAGTATCAACCTGTGTCTTCCTTTCTATTAACTGCGGCGATTCTTGTCTACCCGTATCTTCAATTCAAGTACTGTCTGTGCACAAGTAACAAAAATCAGCACGCATTGATGTTATTTAATGGAAATCGATTTTGCCATGTTCGATTTCCATTAAATAAATCAATGCGTGCTGATTTTTGTTACTTGTGCACAGACAGTACTTGAATTGTGTCAAAATTGGTAATACATAGCTGATGTTGTGTGTCTCGTATTTCACAGATGCTGATGATACAGATAATCGTGGCAATAAGGTCAAAGATGACATGAAACAGAAAAAAGTATCTAATACGCTGATTGACAAAATCAAAGATTTTATGTTGCTTGGGGCATCTGCTTTGATTATCATTGCCAAGAATGCCAACATTGGCAAAGAGGTATGATGTACCTTTACCATCAAAATTGTGACACTATTGTGCTTTGCACAGCGTAGATCAGTGGTTCCCAGATTTTTAATATATTCCTCCCTTCATCCATTTTGGAACTTTTCATTCCCGAGTATAGCAAAAGTAGTTATAGAATACACTGAAGTAAAACTCATTCAGTATTAATGTATTTGAACTTTCAACTCAATGCAATAATTGCCCTTGATTGACAACTATTTCTAAATTGCCAGCAGAGGTTAGCAGCATGCACATGGTTCAGTCTGCTCGCAAGTAAAGTAGCACTGAAGAAACTTCATTCCAGGACGTGTTTGGGCCGGCATACGTGGCATGATTGCCTTGCAGTTGTACTACTTTTGTTCCTAGCATAACGTATAGTAGATCAAGCAGGCTGAAAGTTTAGGAGTGGTATTCAGTAACTCCTAATATATCTTTCTCTGTTGAAATGTTCAAAGAATTGAGGTATGAGTGCAGTATGTGCCACCTTTTCTTTGTGTGTGGGGCCCAGCTTCGTGAAATACTGTACTGTGTTTGAATCAGGGCTGTGGAGCCGGAACTCAAAGTTTACCTTCCGGCTCCAGTGCCAGTCATTTAAAGTTATTGGCTCCAGCTCTGACTCCGACATCTAGTAGTTTTTGATTCTGGCTCCAGAATGGTTTTGTTCATTGAAAACTGAAACTGTTGTAGTATTTGTACAACTCGCTTGCCACAGAAACTAGGGCTGTGGAACCCAGAACACAAATTTCAGGCTCCATCTTGAGCTCCATTTAAAAGTTTTTGGCTGCGGCTCCAGCCGTCCAGAATTGTTTGGGCCCTGGTCCAGTCCTGGTTTGAATACAGTGAGGATGTTTAGCAGACAAACACCACGTTTTTGTAAGGGAATTTTGATGCATGTTCTATGAAAAAATGTGTATACATCTTTGACTCTGTGAGCTGTTAATGCCTGTCTAGCAGGCGAATTATGTAGCCAACTCTGAAAGATCTAAGTGTCTAATTCTTTGCTGAGAAAGGATTCCTTGAATAGACAATTTTTCCATGCAGATTTGTTTACGAAACGATTTAACCATGTTTTGCCGCTTTCAGCTCGACGTGCGACAAGTGTTTACTAAGCCAGTGATCTTGATTCGTGGAATGGAAAACATTACCAAGATACTGCAGCTCTTTTCTCTACCCTACTACAACTTGCACGCAAAGATCGAGCACAACGTCAACTTTTACAGTGTTGTGGTATGGTTGATTTAGTTCTTAGCAAATTTCTGTTTTCTCTCAGGGGTTGTTTTTTTGTCCGATTTGATGAAACATTTGACATCAGGTTGCTTTTCAAGTACTGCAACTGTTCTCATGTGCGACACAAGCTAGGATTTTATTTGCAGATTTTTAATAGGAAACCGATTGCATCACGCATCGTCAGTCCTTCAGTCTTATTCAACTGGGTTACTTCTTGAATTGCAGTCCTACGCTTAAACTTCACCACCAAACCGTTGTGTTCGTTAGTCCTTTGTCACTCAAGGTGGTTGGTGGCAGTTGCCTGTTTCACCGGTAAATGTTTCTTTTATTCGGGGAGAGGGAGGGAGGGGATGTAACAATGAGCCCTACGTCACGCGCCGCCACCACCTCTCAGCTGCACCTCGTCAAGCGATATATATGCGAGGTGTGCTTGTCAAGTTCAGAGGAAACTTTGCTGTTTGCAAGGCATCATTTTTAACGACCGCTCCCATATGCACGTGACGATAGTGGATTCGGGCGCTACTGAATCTTGTCCAATAAAGAACTCGCTTACTTGGGCGCTGTTTTTCTTTTCGGTCGTTCGGCCGAATTTTTTTTTTAAATGACCGAAAAAAAATTAAGTCAATTCGATCATAATGCTTTCTTCAGTCATGAAAAAAAATATCCGAAAACGAAAAAATGACAGTTTCAACGCTATTCCGGACGAATGACCGAAAATGTATCAGCGAAAACCAAAACCCAATTTCGGCGACCCACTTCGCTTTATCATCGTCGTTTTTTGCGCCAATGACGATGTTTTTTTGAGCCAATTAAATTTTTTGCACCAGTTTTTGCGCTTCGTTTTGTTATCGTCATTTTTTGCGCCTTTATCATGGTCATTTTTTGCGCGTTTGACCCGCCGCCATTTTGTGTGTAAACGGGCTTCGGTGTCTGTTGATCAGGCTTTTCTCTCCGGCTACAAGGAAAAATGCTCAAACAAAGCGAGATTGTTTCCGCAGGGCATCGGTACTCTGACGCTGTGGTCGGCCTGCGGACGGTCGACAGCCGGCGCTTACCACGAATGGCAGGGGACTGTTTGCACCGGAAAGGATCCGGCTGACGAAGGCGAAAAGACCTGGGCCGATTCTGTCCTCGTCGCGTCGTTCATCTGCTTGGCTTTCTTTCTGCGCTTCGGATGGACGCTCTTTCATGCGGATCTTCCACTTTACGCGTACCACGACGTGAGTTCTGTGTCTGTTGGTTGAATTATTTAAATGGCGCGAAATAAGAGGCGACCCTCCTATTGGTTGTGTTATTTGAATCACGGATGCACTGTGGACCGGTTTCAGCCTGGCAATATTTTGCGGACCGACCCTCAATAAAATAATGAATGTTTGGCAAATGCTAATGGGAAACGTCCCATGGGATGGGATGGGACAGCACACATTTGTACTTCCCATGAGAGTCAGAAATAGAATGAGAGTATCAGAATGTTACTGAATTGTCATATTTAGTCTATACTTTTGAATTTTAAAGTCAATAAATTTTGTCGTTTTGCATGTCTATTTGTGCATTTAGTCCTATTTAGTAGATACTAAACCTAAACTTTCATAAATGTAATAATTTTAATTGAATTGTGTTCCATATTAATATTATAGTGTAATGGGAATCCCATGGGATGGGACAGGCATAAGTTGCTATGGGACGGGACAGATAAATTTGTCCCATAGACAACCCTGGGGATTATTGTTGCTGTAGATCAGGGGTGGTGAACCTACGGGCCGCATTTGGCCCGCGTGAACATTTGATATGATCCCATCAGAATTTACGTTACACAAACTAGAGTACAACATCGCGTCAGAACGAAGCTCGATGGTTAGGAGGTGCTTAGATAGTAAGTCAAGAGGAGCCACTCTTCCTCATAGTTGGATAAAGATTTAATTTTAGAATACAATTTATTCATTTTGCGGCCCGCCAGCGGTAATGCACAAATCATGCGGCCCGTGATAATAAATAGGCTCCCCATCCCTGCTGTAGATACTTCCTTACATTTGAAAAATAAATTAGACCGTGGTGGCGGTGTTTTGGAAATATGTTGAGTGTATCGAAATCATCTCTTAGTTACAACAAACTGTTGCTTTGCTGCTTGCAATCGAAAACTCGATAATTATTGTCCCACACTAAAACGTTCGAGAGATTTACCCTGGGAAAAGCTTGTTGCTTCACCAACTAGGTCCAGTTACCAATATTTGCCTCATTCCTTTCTACCCATTCTGTTCAAAGCGGTCCGGTTAGTTTTGTCGAGGCAAGAGGATAATTCGAGGAGACGCGCAGACCAGTGATCCTCAACTCTTTGTGATTCGTGGCCCCCTTTCAGAGACACTGAGTACCCATGGCCCCATGCTCTTTTGCAGTAATCAGCGTCTAAAATAAACAAGGCCATGAGCAGAGGTCTGCTCGTGACCTCCCCTCCAAAAAGACCCTGTGGCCACCTTGGGCCGCCACAGGCCCCCGGTTGAGAAACCCTGGCGTAGACGGGTATTGCTTTTTCCACGAAGCGATAAATCCGCTTCCTCCCCCCCAGGCTTCTTCAAAGCGATAAATCCGCTTCCTGCCCCCAGGCTTCTCTGCAAGAATTGACCGAACGACGGGTCCGCGACATGAAGGTGCAGATCTA
>JGI24159J19872_10002177_pt1 | contig 22962 bp, 11 predicted proteins | sample Ectturendosymbi4_FD_19872 | JGI IMG/M metagenome (IMG submission 19872) | reverse complement strand
ATTCGTTGCATAAGCAGTGTCATAAAAGCGACATCGCAAGCACCTTTGCGGAGTCAGGTCAATGGGGAGTCAGGTCACGCTTCGCACCTCGTGTATAAATTCGATAAACAAATTTCGAGGTGCAACAATTCTCAGATAAGATCATTAATTTGTTTGAATTCCCACACGTACTAGCTGCTTCGACATCTAAAGCGAAACTGCAAATGACGAATTAGACAAACAAAACGCTTCTCAGGGATAGAAAGAGGTGACGAATTAACCAAATTGACGAATTAGACGAGGGCGAATTAGACGAACAGAAATGTACACAAAAGATAGGGATTCTGCCGGGACCGACGAAAAAGTGATGAATTAACCGACTTGGCGAATTAAACGATGACGAATTAGACGGGTTCTACTGTATATGCTATTTCAATTTTAACACATCAACACTTTTCTTGACCAGGTCCAGCCGCGACGTCTGTTTTTCTTTGCCCGTTTTCCCCGGTAACGTGATTTTGTTAATCTGATAAAGTACGATGCGATGTAGTGTGGCAATTCTCTGCAAAATTTTGACATTGTTTGTGGAAGTTTGTAACATGCTCAGTATCCCGAGATATTGTTTTTAAAAGCATTCTTATGTTATATAGTAGCATTACCTCATACCACTTCCAGCAAATTCTGGTGTCTCAGTCGGCTATTATTTGTCACGAAATATTATCAACAACACTTTTCTCAACATCGCAGAAAAGCAAAATGCACTGTAGTACCACTACAGACCGTAGAATTATCTCACAGCCACACTACATGGTTGTTGGTCGATACCAAAAGCAAAATACTTTTGTTTTCTAAGGCTGTATAGAAATAAAAGTGGTTTTAATGTCGGGACACTACTCGCAGTTGAAGGACGCATTTGATTTTGAATAATTTTAACTATGGCATGTGCATTTAAGCGATTGGTATCTTAGTCAAAAAATGAACAATCGTGTATCAGGGATGTTGTATGAATAGGATTTTTTTACATGAAGCTGCAACACGGTTGTCAACACGCTTATCAACTCACTTGGTGTCAAATTTAAGCATATAATGATTTTGAAAATAATAGCCACTGATGTATAGATACATACATATTTCGAAATGAATAATATGTAAACATATTTTTTCCCTTCTATTGCTCGCCATAAATGTACTCCTTCAGATAGGCAAATGCACCCCTACCATATAGGCGTAGCTGTGGGGGCAAAGGGGCCATGCCCGCCAAATGTTTAGAAAATAGTCATTTTGTGGTTTGAGAGGCGTTTTTCTAAGCAAAATAGGGTTATTCGCCTAAAATCAAATATTTTGGCCACCCCCAATTTTTTTGGCCCCCTCCAAATATTTGGGGTGGCTACGCCACTGACCCCTACTAGTCTAGGGGTGCATTTACCTCAGTTTGAGATTCCCTAGTCTAGGATTAGGTGTTAGGTTAGGGTTTAAGGTTTGGGTTCAGTATATTACTAGCAAGTGTAGTGCGTCTAGCACACACTTGTCGTGCGTTAGTGTCACATTACAGGCAGCGGACGAATAAGTTTTCAAAAGTGCTCTGGCGGACCTATAGCCATTAAAACTTCATGGTTTTATTGTCCAAAGGACAGCGAACTGAAAACTTAAATGTTGTTACTTTCGTTTTGAGGTTATGGCATATTACGGGGCACGGGCCAGAAAATAAGTTGTGGTTTAGCATAGACGGGTCGGGCGGTTTCTTATTAGCTCCAGGCGGGCCGGACTGCAAAAGTGCTGGCCCGTGCTGTCTCTAGTGCAGGGTGTTAAGATGATAGATTTTTTTGATTAACGGGAGTTTTAAAAGCGGGCACCACGGACGTGCAGATTGTTTGGCTCCTTTGAGTGCGCATCTTTAAGTGCCTTGCTCAAGCGCACAGCAACGATAACACAGGCAGGTTTAGGGAGTCAGATCGCACGATGCGGAACCGTTGCTTTTATCATTGCGTTGCGTCATCGAAGTCGCGTACATATTTGCATCAGTAAAAGCAATTACCGTAAAGTTTCTTGTCTGGGAGAACTCAATATGCAAGGAACTTCAATCCCTAAAGTTAACAAGCAAGGTAACTACAGAATTTACCTACAACGGCATCTCTAGGGGATTGCATGAAGAACGTTTTTGCCGAATTGACATCATAAGCGAATTGAAATTCATGTAAAAGATGCCATCGCGACCAAACAAAATGTAACTCTAGAAAAACTTTTGCAAAAATCTACTAGACCCCCCTGCAAAAAATTCTTCCGACACCCATGCACACAAGCATATAAAATTACACCATTTTTGTTAAAAATTGTGTTATATTACACCATCTGGCAACCCTGTTCAACAACACCAATGCGGTAAGCAAGCCACAGCAGGGTGACAGACTATGATCTGTGTAGTGTTTATTCTGCCATAAATTACGAAATCCTGCCAAATTACAAATGATATTGTCAAAATGTTGCCAAATTCTGCAGCATTTTTTTCATTAAAGGATTTACTTTAACAATGGACCCAATACTAATTATGTTACTTAAACTTCTTTAGGCAAACTTTGACATTTAAAAGTGTGGGGCCTAGATCCATGCGGCACCCCCGGTTGCGCCACCTATGCCCCCGTGTCCCCCACCAAATTGCGTCCATGCTTGCAACCAATAGCAAAATGATTCACAAAAGTAAGAGCTCTATATTAGATTTGAAACCTTAAATTTTGATTGAGGGACCCTATTTGTGTTTAACCAAAGACTAATAACCTTCTTATCTTCTGATTAGGGGGACCTAACATCTTGGTTGAGGGCCTTTCACATTTTGACAGGGGCCCCTTGTCCTTTGATCATTAACAGAAAGCTATTCATGTTTCATCATTTCAGTTTGGCTACTTAGCTTCAGTTTGAAAATACAAATGTGTTAAAACATACTATTAGTAACAATATATTGCAAACAAAATTACGTTTTGTGTAATAATTATAATGAAAATGCAATCATAAAGAAAATCTCACAAATTTTTGAAAGCGCGTGAACCCCCTCACAGCGCGTAATTGAAAATGGGGGTCCCCATTTTGCACATCCTGCACACTCACTAAGCACAACCCAACAAGGTTGCGGGCCCCTCAAGAAGATCCGTTACAATAAATACTTAAAGTCTAACTCAGTGGTTCCCAACCGGGGTGCCGCGGCACCCTAGGGTGTCATTTGCAATATTGAGGGGTGCCGCGAGTAAGACGTTTTCCAATGTATCATTAAAAACTCATTTTCAAAATGTCATTAAATCTTATAAGCAAATTGCTATGGGTTCGCCACTGGGTGCCGCAAATTTTATATTTTTCCTGCAGGGTGCCGCTAACCTAAAAAGGTTGGGAAACACTGGTCTAACTCATCGCAGTAGAAATCGAAATGTCTGCGAAGCTTATTAACCCTTTAGAACTCTCAGAGCCTTTCAAATCACATTCATGGAGACCAGGTCAAGAAACTGTGATCTAGAGATTGCGTCCGGGCAACCGTTGTTCGAATCTTTCGCAGATTCGTTTGCACTCCAACAGGGCTATGGATCCGGAACTTCAACTTCGGGCTCTAGTCCCAACATCTGAAGCAGGGATTCACGGTAAGATTGCCAAGGGAACTTGGATGGCAGTTGAGTTTTCATGTATTGCTGTTTTTTAATATTCTTTACTAGAGGAAAACGCGTACCGATTGAAAACTCCGCGTAGCTTTTGCCTGATCTTGCGTTGTTGTGATGCAACAGCGTGAAATCCACGGCTTTGCCAGTTGACCTGGGGGTTCGGGTTGATTGTTTTATGACTCGGGGGTACTTAAAGGGAAAAAGGTTGAGAACCCCTGGTCCATAGGTTTCTGCCTCCGCCTCCAGAATGTGGTCCATTGCAAACCAGTGTGTTATTTGTACAGCTGGCTTGTCCCACAAACTAGGGCTGTGGATCCGAAGTTTCAGGTTCCGGTTCCACTACCTCAACGTTTCTGGCTCGGGCTCCAGCCATCCAAAACTGCTTGGACTCCAGCTCCACAGCCTTGAATTCACTAACGGGCAAGCACACCGCATTGACGTAAGGAAAATCTGCACGAGGGCGCTTAGCAATGAACTTTACGATACAATGGCATATTTTAACGGGTGCAGCTTTCGACGACAGAACACGAGCTTCTGCTGACAGTGTTCGCAGATGCGAGCGGGGTGGATTCTTTCCGGAGCTGGTCGCGTGTGACGGATCTGCTTGACTGATTACAATCGATCTTGCTCGTCAGAACAGATACGATGGCGATGCGTACGGGGGTTGCGATGAGGTCGAGCGTAAAGCGTGGAGCGGTGATCCCGTCGGGTCAACGAGGTCGCTGCGCACGTTTGCTGCATGCAAATTGGGACCTGCTCAGCTGTATGCAAATTACCTTCTCAGGCGAACAAAACCTGTGCCTTCTCACACAGCAGCTTCTGTGTTGGCTAAGTATCACGTTGCTGGGCATTCGTTTAAATTAAGGGGAGAGCGTGTTGTTCACTAATCCACGATAACAAACAAGTACGGCATCAAGATTATTTTCGGAGCCAGGTTTACCGACAAGCGAACGAAATTCGCTAACACGCACTATAGCAGCGCTTTCCAGTTGGGTATGCTTCTATCACAACAAGTTTATTTTCCAAAGACGTCAAGTGGCGAAGAGAGAAAAGTTGCGGTACGGTCCACTCGGAGCTGCCTTTTGCTTCAGTTGATTTTACAGTGAATCACAAGGCGACGGTTTTCGCCCGCGAGACCTGGGTTAGAGTCAAAGTCAACAGGGACACACTCTTTTCGAAGCAATATTTTCACGCGAAAGCGAAAAAGAGAGCTGGACAGTTAACACAGGATGACTAACGGTTAACTTTTCGGCAGGCTTTTTGTGCGAATACCCTTTATGATCTTCCAAGACTATGACTATGAGACACATACCCACAACGCGACACCGCCGAGTTTCGAAGATAACCTTTGAGAAAATGCTGAGCACCGTTTGGTATCGTTTTCCAATAACAGCAATATACTAATGGAGCCGAATTCGAAGCGCCTTTGGAGAGTGCACAAGAAAAAGCGGAGCAAAGTCTGAAACCCGTGAGTTTTATTAACTTCGCTTAATGTCTCAAGGCACGTTCTCTCGTCGCTGAAATGCGAAGAAGTCTCGGATTCGGGTCACTGAGCTTCTGCGACCTTTGACCGGGGGTCAAGCAGCTGATTTTCGCGCAAGGGAATTAACGGCGATATGAATGAATTCGCAAAGTTCATTGTTATATTACAAAAAAAAGCATATCGACGCGTTCTTTCAGAGTCAGAGACGAACGCTTTTAAGACAGTGGGTTCAAAAGAAAACAAAACGCTTCGTGAAATCCACTTTGGTGATTTTCAATGCGAAGAAAATAACATCGCAATAAAGTCACCATACACGCGTAACTATGACGTGATGATGACGGCATCGAGAAAATGCAAGGGGGGGGTGACACTCTATGGTACCCTTCGGCATTCTTATACAAGACTGGGGTCGTATTAATGGCTGAACGTCCGGAAAAAAGTTTCAGTCGGCACTTGGGGATGGACCCCAGTAAGACCATATATGACAATAGACTCTGAAATTAACCAGAAAAATGAAAATTACATCGAAGTCGCAGCATTTCGATGTGGTTCGTGATGGATCGATGTGGTTCGTGATGGAAAAACGTCAAGACGTCGTTCGTCGCCCCCAAACAATCGCAGCGCGCTTTCGGAAAATCGGGTGGGGGGAATGGGTGGGGCGAGTCGGATGCCCGCCGTGGCGTGACCGGACTTGCGAAAAAACGCGTCGTAAAAATATCAGGAGCAACAACTCATAAAATCTAGCGACGGCAACTTCGCGAGTGCAATTGATTTTTCAAACCATCACAACAACAGCAACATATTCCGGCGCGTTTCAGACTGGAAACCCCCCTTTTCCAGTCTTTTTAAAAAAGCGGTCACGCTCGAACGGCACGTGACGTCACTCGCGCATTGCGACACTCGCAAGTTTGCAGGTGGTCGACGTACGACGAGTAAGGCATGCAGCCTACTGTTACGCAGTAAAATTATTCGAAAGCGATGTCTAGGACTCAAACTCGGGGTCCGCTGCGGCGGTGATTTTTCAAATTCTTTCGCTACAAGCGCTTGAGCACCCGCTTCTTCTCTTTGCGTTTCTTTTCCAGCAACTTGTCCGCGGCGTGTTTTTTGACGGCGGGCGCGCCGTTGGCGCCCGAGTCCGCGAGTTTGTGAACGCCGCTCGTGGACGGCTTATCTTCACCACTGTTCGTTTTGCCCGACGACGACGGGACAGCGTGGATCTCGGTCATCAGCTTCGCGCGCGCTTCGTAGTCTGCGTAGTGTTCGAGCAACAGACGACCAGCCTCCTCGTTGAGCGCCGATTCGGGGTTGGGGTGGATGAGGAGGCATTTGATGGTCTGCGAGGTTTAACAGTAGTTGCTTTCAGTGTTTTGCTGCTGGTGACAAAAAAAAGCTTATTTTCGGTAACTAATGACTTACATCTGATCTTCAGGGGAAAGCTTTCGCAATATTTTGTTTCGCTCTGGCCAAGTCAGGGAGCCAAAGCTTTATGATAATAGTAGACTTATTATATTGCTTTGGCACATTTCGCAGAAACGCTACGACCTGCTTCACAATTAATTTATTTCGTTCGATTTTTGTGTTTTTGCACCAACACTAAACCTCCGTAAACGAAACAGCAGGAAAAATCCGTTTTGCCAGATGTGACAGGAAACTTTTGCCACCTGCCACAGGAAAAGTTTGACACCTGTCACATGAAATTTTTGCCACCTGTCACAGGAAACTTTTGCTATTTGTCACAGAGAAATTGGGCGTCTTTCCACCTACCAAAGCAATCCTTTAAGTAGCCAGCAAAAAAACACAATNATGTTGAGGGTCCCGATGCTAGGAAATTCATATCGAGTACCATGCCCTTTCAAACTGAGACTAACCACNTGGGTTATTCACTACTGATATTTCATCACTGTTTTGATCAGTCACGAGACAGTTACTGTGTTTCAGAAACACAATTTTAAAAAGCACTTTTAATATTTCTTTTGAACGCAGCCTACCGCAGTATGAACTGTGGAATGAAACAAAACATAGGGTAGAAAGTTAGAAACTAAGTAACAGAAAATTGAGTTTGAAGAAGCCCCAGTTTAGCATTTCACTTGTTTGAGTGATGGAGCAACAAATGATAAAACCCATTTTTCTTGACATTCGTGTTAGAGTGTGCCTTTTTTGTGTTAAAATCACTATATTTTCATGTCATACATGACAACATGCCTGCTTTTTTTCGCTGAGACATTTCGGTCATTTGTCTCACAGTTGTATTAAAACTCGCCGTATCAGCGTTTTTTAGCCTATATTTTCAGACATTCTGACCGAAATGATTTAATTTTTTTCGGTCATTTTAAAATCTTTTCGGTCTATGACCGAAAAAAAACCAGCAACATACACTTCAGTGGTTGTTTATTTGCATGAGCTTGATTGTATCCAGTGGACGCAAACGCACGGTAAGCTTTGTGTGTAATTGTGTATGAACAAAACGACTCCTTCAGAAAGCTTAGTGTTATAAGCCTTAGTTGCCAACAAAACTCGACCTAAAAATGAGCCAAAAGCTTCAATCACAAATTTTTTCCTTGTTACCAAATAATCTGTCTCGCAGAAAACAAATTAATCATTTTACTGTAAATTATATCGATGGGAAGCAAGCAAAAGCAAACGCTTGGCCAGACAAGCAGTTCGGTAACTTACCAGCAGTACGTTTCGAATTCCCATCTTTGAGTTCCAGTCTTGCTTTAATGTGTTCACGCATATTTCTCCCGAGCTACTCACGTTTGGATGGAAGATCTTTGTTAGGAAGTATCCTTTTGGTGGAGATGATGGAAACTCTTTGGTGAGGCAGATCTTCATCTTAAACACTCCGCCAGCAAACGGAGTACCCTCTAAGCAAACAGATAGTATGTACCGATGTAAAAACAAAGATTAAAAGGTTAAAATTTTGAAAAGCATCTAGCGTTTCTTTGATGTGAAAATTCTTTGATGTGATTAGGTAGCATGGCAACTATCCATTGCTGGTGACCAAACGTAACTCTTGAACAATTCCAGTGTGGCAACATAGTTCATCCAGTATATGAAGCAACTGTTTCATTTGCCTTCTTGTCTATAATTACAAGAGTTCAACACCAAGTGCCACAAGACCAATTTACTCATCGATGCATAAGATCTCAAATTCAGAGTAGAAAGAACACAAAACAAAACAGCTGCTTTGTCTAATGACAGCATTAGATGATAGGAAGCTGAGCTGACACCAAACAACACAGCAATCATTGTTGTTTTAACATGACAATACAAAACCGACCTCAAAACCCCAGCTCATACTAACGAGCACGTTTTCTTTCCATGGCTTGGCTCTAATCAGGCCAGCAACAACGACTGTCCAAACCAGCAAATGAGCTTAGAACTTAAATTTTAAGTTTAATAAAAATATTAACTCATTTGTTGTGCAACGCGGCAATTAACTTTATGTTCAACTAATGTTGGATATGTTTTTTTCAATTTTTTCATGTATACACAGCCTCTCAGCAGTTTAACAGCAGATTTTTTTATTCCCACAATTTTTAGTACATACTGTAGTTTACACTGCCAGTTCAAAATGGTACCAGTATCTACCACAAATTATAAGCTCAATGCTTCCTTTTCCTCGTCAATATTCTGGTCGGATGAATTTCTATTACCACACTCACAAGAAACATGTATTTCATTTTCTATTGTAGAATACTCAATGTAAAAGCCTCTGACAGAACCCACAGCTTTGGCCTGTTTTTCCACGTTGATCTAAACTTCAGTTTAGAGCAGGGGTTGGCAATGGCAAGTTGGATTTGACTTGCTAGGTGAAATCAACCAGCTTATAACCTCTCACATTATCATATGCATGCAGCTGACTTATCTTTGTAATATTTAGCTTCAGAACATATTAAATAGGAAAACAGCTTGCATACTATAGATACCTGCCGGTAACTGTGCATGCATNGAACTGAAACGCTTTNGTGACAATCATTCATCTTCCAATGATGGTACTTATGAATCAAACAGACGAATAGAACAAAAAAGAGGATCACTTGATCATGCGTGTGGCCACCAACAACTTAACCTAATACATTTTTGCATATGAGACACTGGAATTAATTTTGAGATCTCTATTTAGGGTCTCATGTTTTTTACAAATAACAAATCAATAACAAAAACCATCCACATCATGCAACTGCAGCTACAGAACCACTTACGGGGGCCTTCCAAAGTGGCATGAATTTCTGATACATCATCTTCATTCATCGTTAACTGAATTCCTTCAACTGGATCAGTTTTAAGAGCAGTAAACTCCTTATAAACTTGCCGCACAATATGAGGTGATAGATTTTCTTGGTTTCCATGCTAAAGACAATAACACGAGCAAGTTCAAACATTTATAGAAATATAAAAAATGCTACTCCAGAGCATTAAAAACATCATCTGAAATTTATGCGACAGCATTCAGCAAAAATAAACTACAATGAAAATGTTTTACTTTCAAGAAGTTTACCAAGTGCAAATGCTTACCATAGACATAATGGATTTGTTTTCAACCTTAATCAAACAACTTGTTTTTTAATCCACACCTATAAAAGCTGAAAAACACATATACAAAATATGTAAGCCTGACATAATTTTTTTTAGTGTCTAGTGATAAAGGAAAGAAAAAAATGCCAGACTTGTTAATTTTATTGCTAATGGTGTTGCTTTAGGACAGGGTCTCCAAACTTTTTTTAGAGGGTCACATAAGATATTACACAACAGTTCAAAGGTCAGACATTTTGTGTACTGTTTTGTTTCAGGATATGTTTGATAATGTCAATATAACTTTGCAGGCCGGATTTTGTCCCAGTTTAGAGACCCCTGCCTTTAAGAGATTAGAAATAATTCAATTGCCTAACTCTCCCTGTGCAAAGGGGTGTCAGCTGTTTCTGATAATTTGAGTTCTATCATGGTAGTACCCTACTTGTGTTTTGCCACAAGCATCTTGTAAAACAAAATATTTATTATGAAGCAGCACTTCAATCAAAAATTTAGAACATTGGAACTTCAATAAAAATTTTGTGATTGAGATTGCTAAAATCATCTTTGAAAGCTTCAAGGCATTTCGTTTGAAGAAGTTTTTGTTTACCATTAAAATTCCACTATTAGCCTGGCCTATGCAGACACATGCACAAACACAAGCATCTGAAACAAGCAACAGGAGAACCATACATCTGCAATATGACCTTGATTCACACAGAAATGCATATTATATGAAGAAAACTAGATTCTTATGAACAGATGCAGAGAATGATACAAACAAACCTTAGGTGCTGGTCTGGCTATTCACAAGTTTATCAAGCCTAGTGTTATGTTCAACTAACAATGACTTTTTTAAAATACTAAACATTGAAAAACAAAACAAGTTGCCATTCTCCATGAAAGACACATGTTTCAGAAACTGATTCATTAGAATACATCAAGCTGGTAGTACAAACTGCCACTATTCAAGTCAACCCCTACCTTGGTGGAACAAAATGCCGATCTAAAGCAATCCCTATGCTGGTGGTACAATACAAACAGTCACACTTCAAGTCAGTCCATATGCTGGTGGCCGATCCCTTCCCTGGTAGTACATCCCTAGTTGGTGGTACCAACACCGCTGACTAGTCCTCTTGCACAGCAACACTAGTCACTGCCCACGTGACCACGTTGACAGTGATGTGAACCAAATGCCTCCAACTCAGTTTTGTATCTGGCACAAAACCGGATACAGTTTTAGTCCTTCAAAACTGAAAACCGGAAACAGTCATTTAGACACTACCTTTTGTTTTTGTCGACATTCTGATCAACACAACTGCAGCTCACCTCCTTTTTTGTATGACAGACAGTTTTTGATCATCTCTTTCAAATGGTGGCATGTGTTTAAAGAACAATGTTCAGCTCAGTGATAAACTGTGCATATATAGTTTCAGCCCTAACTTTCTATGTCTAGTTCTTTGTAACTCATAACTTTGTGTTATTTGCATTTGGGAACCCACAATAAGTACTTTAGCCTTAACTAAGTGTTTCTGCTTCCAGGAAGATGTCTTCTAAATTCACATTGTTGTGCTATGATTATATCATTGTAACCTTGTAATACGCTTTTCCTGAATCAGCAAGAGGATACAGTAAGCACCAAGCCAACTTTTAAATTCTCAATCTCGCAAACATGCCTGTTGAAACTTAAGACAGTACTACTTTGGTTTTAGCCCAGTGGTTCTCAACCTTTCATCGTTTGTGGCCCCTCCAAACGACTCTCAACACTTGTGGCCCCTGCTCATCAACAGGGTTTTGCAATATCACAGCAGAGCTATTTAGTAAAGGCCTCTGCTCATGGCCCCCAAGGGGGGTCGAGGGCCCCAGTTGATAAATCCTGGTTTAGCCACTCCTGTTGAGCCCAGCTGGACTGAGAGTTCATCAAGATAAACAGTGAATAAATATGGTCTCAGAAGCCACCTTGCCTTACCCCATTGGTTACAGCAAAGGGAGATGAAAAGCTAGTGCCCCACTTTACTTGCATGGTTTGTTGTCTATGCCAACTTGTCAGCAGTCTTACTATGACCATGGGTACATTGCGCTTCACTTGTTTAACAAACAGCAGGTTATGGTTAGTTCTGTCAACTGCCTTAGAACAGCTATGTCCAACCAGTGGCCCGCATGCGGCCCAGTTTAGGTTTTCGCTATAGTAAAAGCATACATTCTGATAACCTGTCCTTATTTTGATAATCTTAAATTTGACATTTTTGATGCAGGTGGTCCTCAGTGCCATTTTTATCACATCTGTTGCCACTGCAGTTTGGATTCAAACACTTTCAGTATGCAGTATTAGTTTAAGCTTAATTTAGTTTGCAAAGAATAAAGTTAGTCATTCAATGTTAGTATGTCATTCATTATGCAGCCCTGGTTGAGATAGTGACATGACTTTTGGCTCAGTAAGCCATTTGGGTCGGACATAGTTGTCTTAAGAAACATCCAAGAAAGCTGCAAACACTGGTGTATCCTTGTTTACATAATATGATACAGTCTGCTCAAGTAAAAATATACACATATCAGTGCCATCTTCTGGTTATAAAAGCGTTATGAAGATGAGGTATTTTTGATGAATAACAAGAAGGTACAAAAGTTTTATCTCCCAAAAGAAGCAACATATGCAAAATGAACACAGTTAAGAAAACAAGTGCAGGAAAATGGTAATATAACAGCACAGAAGCGCAAATGGTAAATCAAATATATATATATCAGGGTTTTTTAAAGAAAAATGTTAGATACCTGGTATGGCCCTGTAGGGACCCAATTTCTCTGATTGTAGGGACCCGATTTTCAATTCAAGGGATCTGAATCGTGTCCCTAAAACACTTTAAAAAACACTGTATATATATGCATAACAAACATTAATGCAACATAGATGGTGGAGAAGCAATGGGTGAAGAGTTGAGGTATGTGCAGATGAGCAGGCAAAGCATCCACATAGGCGAGAGAAGCAACAATATTAGTTATGAGGCAAAGAGTAATGAAGACAGTAGTCTAAAGAAATCCGCACAAAAACTTTTCCAAGACCCTAAAATCAAAATCACAGGCCAAAGTGAACGCCACCTTGGAGCAATAATTGGGACAGAATTATTCAGGGAACAGTACACTAAAAACAAGGTTGAGGATTGGATAAAAGACATTCAGATGCTTTTAAATTATGCACAAGATGATCCTCAAGCAGCCTACTCAGCGTTCACCAAAGGATTATCCTCCAGATCCAGGTGGACTCATTTCCAAAGAACAGTACCTGACACAAATGATTTTTATTTAAATCACCGCAAAATGCCATCTGAGATCAGTTTAATCCTGCTCTGGTAAGACGCAAGGTAAGTGATGCGGAAAGACAAATATTAGTTCTTTCTTTCAGGCATGGTGGATTAGGTCTGACAAATCCTCAGGAAACTGCCAAGGACAGAATGTGAGAACTCCTTTCTGATCACTGCTAAACTAACAGACCAACTCAATCTTGATTACAACTAGAGATCAACCGATATGTGGGCCTGGCTGATATATCAGTCGATATTTAGGTTTTACCGATTATTGGTATCGGCTGCAGTAGGTGTTGACAAAACGCCGTCATATTCCTCACGCATCCAGAAAACTTGTGCAAGAAACAGTTATCTTGCAGCAATGCTAGCAGGTGCGTTTTCATAAACAAGCGGACAAGATTAATCATGGAGCATGCATCGGCTGTCGCAGCCACAACAAAAGCATCATCGGGAAGTTTTGCAATGCTTGAAGCTGTCTAGATCATGCTACCATGTGCAGGTGTTATGTACGAATAAACTCCCGTTGTAATTCTAGAGAAATTTCACAGCACGAAAAGTGTGACTGCAACTTAAGGTGCAGAAGTCCAATCGATGTCTAGTTTAGTGTAGATGAATTAAAAAATGCTTCCATGAAAGATGAATTGCATTATGTCAAGCAACATTTGTGGCGTTATGAGTATCACTACTACAAATGCAATCGCTACTCACTAGTGATGCCAACTGTCACTGTGAAGCAATTGCACGTAACATCATAATTTTTAAGGATTCTACTTTTGTTAACTTGATGCATTAGGCTATAAGCATGCTGATTTATATTGTACGCAAGCTAAAATGTTCTGTTTGTGGGTTAAGTTAATAGACATTTTCTACAAGGCATGTTAATGATAATTGTGATCTCACAATTCAAGCTGTTGCAAGTGGCAACGTGCTGGTTTGTCGATATGGCACACAAATTATGGAAACGCTACTCCAGCCTTTTACAAATATGTTGAAGTGGTGATCTGGCATTTAGTCCAATAGCGGCACGGTAGTCAGTATTCATTGTTGCATCACAACTGCTGTTGTCCGTTTGTTAAACACGACCAGCAAAAGCAGTGTTTGCGACAACGCAACTTACGCAAGCTACAGTAGAAGCACAGTATTTGTAATTGGATAAGAACTGCTGCAGCATTATTACACAATCATCAGATGCGTAATTCACACATGTGCATGCTAGCTATTGTCGTGGTGACTTTGTTCTTATGGAATTTACTTCTGGCGGATGGGTGGTAATCAGTTATAGCCTATTGCTGCTTAATACAAATAATTTTGTTTAGGCTAGATTGTAGATGACCAGCTAACTTACTGCAGGCTACTTGGTGAAAATGCAGAAAAACTTTGCTTCGTATATGACAATCTTAAACTGTTGAGATGGAACTATTGAGTGTTGACAAATCAGTTGAGGTGTTTCATTTCACATATCAATGCCAGTACTTCAATTGCAGTAACTAATGCAACTAGTTTGCTTTTTTATGGACATGCAGTTATTATATGTTACATTACATCAAAATTCCCAACTTCATTCTTTAAGACTTGGATTGACTTTTCAAATTGAAAACCCACTGAGTTGCAGAAGAGTCTGGTTTGTGAAACACAATTTCACAAGAGTTATAATGTAGTACAGTGACTGTTAACAAGCATACTATCATAGACCAAAAAAGCTACTGCTGTTTTGGAAAAATTTTTATTTTGGGGTATGGTTAAATTAATACAGTATTGTACTAATATCAACCTCCTTAACTTGATGCTCTGTTTAGTACTTCAGCCTTTTCATTGTTCACCATCTTTCAACCTTCAAGCATGTTTTTTTTCTTTTTTTGTTGCAGGCACTGTAAGCAGTTCTCTTTCATTGTGTTCTGTCCTTATTGTTTTGTTATTTTTAACATTCTTTTTTTATTCATGGCACTGTGTTCATTCATTGCATACAGTGTATACTTTGCTAACTGCATACAGTGTATACTTTGCTAACTGCATATAGTGTATACTTTGCTAACAAGTTAATCAGATTAATTACAAATCATTGTAAAATATTGAAATTGCTGCAATTTGAAAAATTTCAGCTCATGAATCCTGATATTTTAAGTTTTTGCAAAAAAGGTAAGGCATAGAATACATTATAATTTTGACAATGAAGCAGAACACAAGATTTAAAAATTTTGGAAATATCGGCCCATGAATGGCTGATATATCGGTATCGGCCCCCAAAAAAACATATCGGCCGATCTCTGATTACAACCCCTCAGACCAGCATTATACCAGAAACACGAAAAGCACAATATGACAAGAGAAACACACAAAATGCTGAAATAGCTGTAATGAACTACTGTATAGAGGAACTGACCCCTGAGCCACAATGACTTATAAAAGGAGCAATGGAAAAAGGGGCATCTTCTTGGCTGTCAGCCTTGACAGTTAAAGACACTGGGTATGCACTAAACAAACAAGAATTCATGGATGCCGTCTGCATGAGATATGGATGGAAGGAAAAGCATACCCACCCACAGTGCTTGTGGAGAGACAAACTCTGTGGATCACAGCCTTATATGTAAACCAAGCAGTTACACTTCAATGAGGCACAACTCAGTGAGAGACTCTGGGGCACAGATAATGAGAAAGGTCTGTAGAGATGTTCAGACAGAACCCACACTTTTTCCAATCAACAAAAACAATTTTGAGATAAAGGTCGACTTTGCTAACAACGCAAGATTGGATATTTCTGTGAGAGGATTGTGGAATACTATGAAAAAACGTTCTTTAACATGAGGATCACCCATCCTACCTTACAGTCTTATTCTGATAAGTTCCTTGCACAGATCTACCAACAACATGAAAAAAGAAGAGGAGAATGTACAATTAAAGAGTGGTTGACATTGAGAGGTCTTTAACCAAACCCGTTGTCTTTACAACAAGTGGTGGGAAACAGACATGGGGCAATAGCAACTGTCAACAGTAATCGATTAAACTGACCAAAAATTACATGTAATCGATTACATTACCAATGTAACCATAATCAATGATTATATACTTTCGCGATTCAACTTGGAATTCTTTGCACTACATAATGTGCAATGAAACATGGTTTAGAAGCTAGGTTGTCTCCTTTATAATTGTAAATTCAACTGTATGTGATGTACACAAGTGAATCCATCACAATATATTTGTACAGGTATACTGGTTTCAAGTATTTGATGCAGGTATAAAAGTTAGCCAGTATGAAGCTTGCTAGCAAATGTTGACATTGAAACAAATGTAGAAATACACACACTGAATAAGGAATAATCAGCAAGAGCGGGATAATTTAGCCTGGCTAAATTGACACTTTGATAAAAGGAAACTTATATTATTTACAAGGATAGGTGTTGGTTTTATGTACATACATTCAGAATGAACCCATAAATGCTACAATAGTCATATAATTAGTGGACAACCAATTCCTTGACCTAAAAACTTAAAATTTTGACTTCATAATTTACAAAATTTGACTTGATTTTGATCTATCGATTTCTTGCATTTGCAACTGAAACACAGAAAACAAAGCAATGTATTAGATTTAGAAATTACAACAATAAGTTTAAAAACAATTGTATTCTGTTGAAATGAAACAAAAATCAACGTGTGAAGGACCCAACAATACTAGAGGTAAACCACTGGCGAAAATCAATTTGAAAGCACAAGAAAAATATCTGTGTCAATAAATATCCTGAAGTCACTAAGAAGGTTCTACATTGTTATACTTAATCATCAAGGAATGCATCACATTATTGCCTTCCAAGTTTTTATATGCATAATGCATTGAGCATTTACTAAACCAAGTACTGTAAGACCATGTTTTGTGCTTTACTACCATACCTAGCCTAGTAGTTAATATTCTTCAATCATCCAACAGTGGCAAAAACAATATAATGATATATAACATAATCATGATTGTTATGTTAGAAGTCCCAGATGAACACAGATAATATTTTTAAATTGCAACTAAACTTCCAATTAACAGCGATAAAAAGACTCAAGACAAACTGTGTTTCAAGAAAATTTGAACTTAACAAAAAATTCGACTTTGTTTTGACCAACTAATTTTTTTGGAATAGCTCATGGCATCAGCATGAAATTTGATTTCTTGTGCAAGTCTCATTAACTTTGACAAAAGGCATATTCACCTTTGGTTGCCCTAATAATTCATATAGTAGTTTAACTTTTTTAGACAAATGAAGTAATTTAGGAATGACTACAGATACGCCTGGCCTGACGATATTCAATTAAAAGGGTCAGTTTGTCATTCAAATGGCGTGGGTCTCGTAATGTAGCGGTTATGCGTTATGGCTGCTATGCCAATGGTTTTTGGTTCGACTCTCACTTTGCTGACTTTACTTTTTTTTCTTTACTTTTTTTCAGGCTTACTTGTTACCTTTACGTGTTAGTGTTAGGTTAGCATTACCTTAGGGTTAGGTTAAGGATAGGTTAGTGTTGGGGTTAGCCTCAGCTTGGGGTTAGTTTAGCATTAGGTAAATCATGTTAGGATTAGGTTTGGGCAGGGTTTTTTTAAGGCATTTTAGGGACCCAATTCGGGTCCTTAGAATCAGAGAAAATTATCATCGGGTCCCTATAATCAGAAAAAAATCCAGTCTCTAGAATCAGAGAAATCGGGTCCCTACAGATCCAATCCAGGTCCCTAATGTTTACATTTTCTTTAAAAAAAAAACTGGGTTAGGGCTATGCCTACAGTTAGGGCTTATCTTTTACGTCTACTCGTTTCTACCAAGCCTACTGCACTCTCATCGTGCATTACTATTACGTCACAGGTGGCATATGAATAAGTTTTCAAATTTCAAAATCTACAGGCGTATCTACTGTATAGCCACTGCCAATAATTTAACCCAAGTCGAACTCATATTTTGATTCTAATGTACTCTTGTGACTGCCGAAGAAGATCCATGGGTAGTTCTGTAGCCACTTCCATTAAACAAACATCTTGGAGATAATTATTTAATGATTCATTTGAAAGAGGTTCTGCTTGCCTGAAAAAATATTTCATGCTTAGGCTATGTTAACTGTAGTATGACTGGTATGTCACATAAGCAAGGTGAAATAAATGCCCTTACAAGTTACATATATGTAGGGTTTCAAATATGACAGGCTGTGCTAGCGACGATGTGCTAGTGACGTCATCATCACCAAAATAAATTGGTCACTTGGTGTGCGACCTTCTCTCACCACCATCTTCAATCGATGACATCATCACCCAGGAAGATGGGATGGGCGAAATTTTACACTACATCCTGCTTTTTTTTCATTGACACATTTCTGTCATTTATGGTGAGACATTTTGGTCACTGAAACATTTCGGTTATTTTTTGTCTCATTATATACTTTTAAAACTTGCCACAATAGTGTTACTTAGCCTATATTTTCAGTCATACTCATTCTAACCACAATGAAGTAACTTTTTCAGTCATTTCAAAGGCATTTTGGTCTATGGCCGATAAAAATCAGACTAGATCCACTTTTTTACCAGTATCAATCTAATCTGGTGGATTATTTCTTCCTTAGCTGTGCAGTAGTTAAATTGTTCCCTGTGGTTATCAGTTATCTTCTAAGTCAGTCTTTTCTTGACTCTGATGCATCCTGGTGCCATCCCACTACTGGCTATGAGTTGATTTGAGTTGATTTTATTTGGCGATATTAATATTCAGCTAGAAAAAACACAAATCAGTGCAAAGACGCCAGGGCATTGAAGGAACCGGAAGGTTGTCGAGTCGATGCCCCTCTGTGAAGACAACGGGATTGATTGAATGAATACTTCTCAGTGATTTAATGTCAATCACTCTGGTGGTTGTAAGTAACTTGTTGTTGTACTTACATTACTACGCTATCCTTCTCTTTTTCTCCAGAAAGAAACTGCTGAAACATTATATTTTTGCTAGGAATTTATCACCTGTTAAACCTCCAAACGGTTTTCAAAACCCTGCTAGAGAAGAAAATCGGTTAACTGCCAGATTGAAAATTTTACAGCTAACAACGATAAAAACCTGATTCATTTGGTAGCAAATCAGCTGAACTGAAATGGCAAAACTGCGCCGTGGGGCTTCCTTCCTTTTCGTCGAAACCAGTCAAGCGTATTTGATTCGAACTTTGTCACGTGACAAAAATTTCGAAGATGTGCTGTAATTCCAAGTACAATTTTTATATCCTGATATCAAACCTGCTGCCTAATGTCCTCAACTGTGCAAATGATTACCACTCCATTTTCTGCAAAAACACAATATTGCAGCCAGCCATCAACAGCAGAATCACTTCATAGGTCAAACCTTAACATTTACGATTCTATTTTGTGCACACCAACTTCCTACTTCAATTCCAAAAAATTCAGAGATGAACGCATTGATGTGTTTCAAAATGCAATCCGATTCAATATTATTATTTCAAAATTCAATCTAAATCCTAAAACTCACAGTTTCAAAATCTAAGTTCTGTTTGAATCGAAAATCCCACCACTCTTTTGCAGTGATGGACAGTGATGGAGTTTCGAGACTTGGTCTCAGTTTTGAGGCTCATCTCGAGACTCGTTTTTGCGAGTCTTGGTCTCGAAGGTTTCAGGTCTTGTCTCGGTCTCGGAGGTTTTAGGTTTCGAAACTTTGAATATTGCAAAGAAATGGTTTAGTAAATTAATATAATTCAACGATTTTTTGTTTGTTGCATTTGCAAGTAAGAAACAACCAATGCATTTGTAGGTAAGAAACAACCAAAACCATGGTCATCGCCAGCGGGGAGGCTAGCGGTACACGTCCCCCCCATTTAAAATATGTGACCCCCATTTCATGTTTGGCACCCCCGGTTGCTGCATACATCTAATATTGTATTTAAAAATGTGCCACCCCTTTGTCGTCTTTGGCCCCCCTTATTGCGAAATCCTGGCGACGGGCCTGACCAAAGCACGTCGGAAAACTGCCAGAAATAAAAAAAAAATCAAGTCAGCAGTAATGATGAATTTTTTTTTTATATTCGGCAAAATGCACATATTTTGAAGTCTCGAGTCTCGGTTTCTAACTTCATGTCTTGAGTCTCCGTCTCGGAGTTTTTGATGAATTTTCCGTCTCAAAGTTTTAACCAGATCTCCGTCTCGGTCTTGAAGGTTATGGTCTCAACTACATCACTGGTGATGGACTCTCGAGACTTGCTCTCGGTCTCGAGACCCTGTTTTACGAGTCATTTTCTCGGAAATCTCAGGTCTCGTCAAGGCAGGAGTGAATGGAGTGTGTGGCGGTCTGTTACTGGCGCCACATGTAAATAAATGGTCACCGCTAAATGGTGCCCATGAGTAAGTGCAACCTCTCCGGTGGCGTTGCGTTGAATGTGTGATCCACTGATCCACCACGAACGGGATGTGCGCGAAGAACAACAATATATATCCGTGGCGCGAACAAGCAATAATAAGAGATATTGCGAGAAATGCATAGTCTCTATTGTTGCTTGCTGCAACATTGTGAAGCTTTGTGCACTTGCTGCTCGGGTTTCCGATCGCAACAAAATCGTGCTGTGACCAGGATGTGAAGGTCGTGCCGGGTTCAGCCTCCACACAAAGAACGTGCAATCGGTGCGGTTCGTTGTAAAAAGGAGGGTATGATTCACCACGAACGGGATGTGCACGAAGAACAACAACATATATGTGTGTGGCGCGAACAAGCAATCATAAGAGAGATTGCGACGCATGATCTCTATTGTTGCTTGCTGCCACAGTGTGAAGCTTTGCGCACTTGCCGCTCGGGTTTCCGATCGCAACAGTAACAAGTCACTGTAAGAGTCATCACAAGCTAATTATCGTAATTCACTTATCCATATACTGCAACCTAGTATCAGTAGAGGGAGCTCTATTGCTGCTGGTTGCAAAGTTACTATAAAGTCTTTATAGTAACTTTGGCTGGTTGCTTTCCTGAATTCCTGTTAGTATGCCCCGAATCACCACCTTTCTCTTGTGCTTGCCTCAGAAGTTCAAGACGATGCAGATACCTGCCACTGCTGGAATTGCTTTCACACACCATTTTCTACTAGTAACTGCACTTGAAGATTTTGATTTTTCATTTCAATTTCTGTGAGTAGCACGGGTACCAAGGTTTACTGGATTACTGACAACATTCATTAGGAACCATTAGGTTTCCTAGCAGCAGCGTAACATGAAACATATGACTAAGTGGTGACGAACCAACATAACTTCGTATGGCAGTACATTTTCAGAAAAGTATGAAAATGCAATGCAAACAAATGTGGAATTTTCTTCATCTTTTCATCTGTGGGAACAAACTTTACGTTTCCAGCGTGATAACAAGCCTTATTTTCTCCTAATGTCTAATTCTCTAGCAGGTCAAGCCAAAGCAGATGGTGAGAGCAGAACTGACAAGCACTCGCACAGCAGGCGTCACTCAAGTTTGTTCATCTTGCTACGAGCAATATGAGCTCAACTTTGTATGTGGACGATGGCGGATACAGTTTTAATAGCAAAATAGTCCCAGAAGAATTTTTGCAGGTATGGCAAAATATACACTACCGTTTTTAACAAATCTGTAAAGTAGGCTATGTCTAAAAATTTTGGTGTGGTTGGAATAATCACATTAATCGCAGTTTTTTCAAGGTGTTTTAGGGACCCGATTCGGGTCCCTGGAATTGAAAGTCGGGTCCCTAAAATCAGCGAAAATTATCACCAGGTCCCTAGAATCAGAGAAAAGCGGGTCCGTGGAATCAGGTCCCTAACTTCCTACAGGTCCATGCCGGGTACTTCAACATTTTCCTTTAAAAAAATCTTGTTATTAGTGTTAAGATTTTGTCTGTAACCCTGCAGTTCTGCCTTCAACGTAGTTGCAAAAGTTGTCTGTAACTCTGTGATTACGCTGGTTCCAATGCCAGCGTAATCATAAAACGTTATTAAAACGTTCTCTTTTGTCTGTTCTTATCGTTCTCTTTTGTCTGTTCTTATCGTTCTCTTTTGTCTGTTCTTATCAACCTACATTATGCAGAGTATGTGTGCTTATTGGCCTACTATGGACTTTGTGTCTGCTCACAAACAAATGAATTGAATTAAAAATTGAAACAACAGAAATTTTCTCGGACCGATCCAGACCTGTCCGACAATTTAAAAAAATTGCAGTCCGATCCAGTCGTTATCCGGCCAAAATTAGCTTCAGTTCTGATCCGTTGGAGAGGAATGGGGTTTCTGGCTAGCGGGTTGATGCCTGCTATCTCAGCCCGAATCGCACCTAATCCAATGCAGCGGGTGCGTGGCAGAGGTCTGCAATCTGCATGGACTGGATTTGAGATTTTTTGAACCGGACTCCAGAGGTGGGACCGGATCTGGAGTCGACTCCGGCATGATTCTGCGTTTTTCTTTCGGACCCGGAGTAAAAAGTTTGGGAAAAACCGGACCCAGACGCGGAGTCATATTTCAATTTTGGGAGTAGCATTAGTCTATGTGTCTGTGTGGTCATTTCTTAAGTAAAAACATGGGTAAATTACGGCTGGATCGATGATTGCAGCCGGAGTCTGAACAGGAGNCGGATTCTCAAATTTGAAGAATTGCCGGACCCGGATTNAAAAATTTTGGAATAGGAGCNGAGTCGGAGTCTGAAAAAGTGACTCTGGCCACCTCTGCCGGACTCCTGCTACTTCCAACAGGACCAGGAGTGAGTTTTTCTCTGCTGCAGCTGGATCCGGGTTGGATTTTGTTTTTGCTGAAAAAACGTCACTGGTTGTTTGTTTGAATTATATTAAACCGGAGTCAAACAGGAGTTGGATTTCTTTCTCGTTGGTATCGAATCCGGAGTGGATTTTGATTCAAAATTTGCAAAACAGAATTGGATCCGGAATAAAAAAATCTGAGTCCGAACACCTCTGGTGCGCGGTGACGCGATGCGCTCAAAGACATAGGCCTACGAACTTCAACTCGCTCGGTAATGAATGTAGCCTAGTATGTAGATCGGTGCTATTCAACAGGGGTTCCGCAAAACATTTAGTTGGGTTCCGT
>JGI24159J19872_10002176_pt1 | contig 22984 bp, 14 predicted proteins | sample Ectturendosymbi4_FD_19872 | JGI IMG/M metagenome (IMG submission 19872) | reverse complement strand
GCGTCACTCTTGCGATGCAAACAGGCCAAGTAGAGAAATACTATTCCCTGTTCAGAACACAGAAAATGATGAGGGGCGATTTCGACAAAGTTGAGAATCATAACACAAAATTCAGTGCAATAACGTTGTCAGCAAAAGTATCAATTATTCGTGTTCTACCTTTAGTGCAGAAACAACAATTACTTTTCCTGCTCAGGAAAGGATTTCTGAAAACGTAATCTTAGTGGAGTATTACAATAACAACTTCAACCGGCAGACGTACTGTTATCTGGATGTTTGAGATATAAATCACTGTTCTATCTTAGCGTGAAAGGCCGTTCAAGAGCGGCAACAACTTTGTTTCACATTCAAAGTACTCTCAACAATGAAATAAATGATGCAATATCAAAAAACTGCATGTTATTTTTAAAAGTGTCTTTAGGCATTTTCACTGATGAATGAAAAAATAGACAACTAGTAAATGAATTTCAGAAATAATTAGTTATATACAATTTTCACTATGAAAACATGCCGTTTTTAAAAAAATGAAAGAAAAATTGGTGTGGAACAGTTAACTAAACAATTTAAAAGAAGAACAGATTAAAAAAAGCTGCGACTTGTTTTTTTGAGTCAGTACCTTACAGGATATGTTCCAAGCTAACGCGATAGGCATACCTCGATCAAGTTGATGATAGCAAACATCCAACTGAAAGTCGATCTTTTGGTTGCTGTATTGGCGTTAATCATCAAAGGCACGAACAACCAAGCAGAGAATGTGAAAATGACGAGCAAGATGCAAATCCACCAAACATGAGGAACTTCTTTCAGGAGCGGACGAGATTGTTGCTGCGCGAATACAAAGGAAAAAATTAGCTGTGTTTATAAAAAAACATCGCCCGAACGTGATTTGCTTTTTATCTCTAATAAACGACTGTGACGATTCGTGATCGTGATTGCAATGAATCTACAAAGGTTTGCATTAAGTCAAATAGTCGAGGAGATCTGCTATACCTATTGCATTTAAATGGTCTTGACTGTTCAGTTGATAAAATTGAAGATCGAAAAGTCACAGGTGATCACAAATGTGTAATAATGTGAGGAGTACAATCGCCGATTGTTTTATTTTAGTTACTATTAACAGTAACAGCTGTGTTTGCGATAGGTTATTCATGTTACTTGCATTTGTTGGAGCATACTTCGTAGAATCAAATATTGGGCGTTCACACCTGCAAATTTATCTTGTCAATGAACAACGTACCATCTTTTTGCGGTTACTTAAGTCAATCCTCGTGAGAAGGAGCATCAGTAAGGTCACAAAAGCTAGTATGCAGACTGGAATGATTAATCCAACATGTAGAGAAAATTCCCGTAAGAAGCAAGCGTGACGTTCTCTGTATTCCGATTCAAACAAATAATCTGAAAGAATTACAGCTATTATTTCAAAACAACCTCAAAAACATAAGTATTTCATTTGTGGACAGTCACTTCACCCGCGCTCAACATTTAAATGAATTATTTTTCGGGAAGCCATCAGATTGCTGAAGCTGAATGAACGCGACGTTGACTATCAGCCAGCTGTGGCACAAATGAGGGCAAGTCTACATTCCAGTTTCTCCCAAGACATGGTGAAAGATATGATATCATTAGCATCTAGGTGGAAACCGGACTACATCCACCCAAAGTCAAAGACATTGGCATAAGAAAAACTTTTAAGTTCAAGTAAAAATTCAATTGCTGCAACTTACTCGCTTTGTAACTAGAACTATGTAGGAAAAAGGTTAAATAAATTCTCCTACTGCCTGGAATGAACACAGCAGTATCTGGAATTCGTTTGGCGCTAATGCCGACAATGATCATGCAGCCCTGTTGAAACGTTTTCACAAGTGCCATGATTTGACGGCAAGACAACCTATTTCGCAATGCATTAAAAATATGTTTGTGGAACAACCTAAAGCTATTCGTCTCGATGAGTGTGAAGATGAATGTTTTCATAAAATCGACGCGAAAATTATCTGCAAAAATGATTTTGCCCCTTACAGAGTAGTTGTGTTTTGCCCAATTAAGTTCTTCTTGGTGCATGATTTCTCGCTCCACATGTTTTGTCATTTTCTTATCTGTTGGTTGCAGGGCTGTAACTTGTTTTTCGATTTTTGGCAGTGTTACAGTGCTGCACTTCAACACTGGCGATAGTTTGGCAGTGCACAGTGTGTAGTAAGGTCTACTTTTGGAAAGTTTTGCGTGCTAAACTGCCGACCCGTCGATTTTCACTACTTTTCAATTTACCTCATTTCTTTTATGATATGGCGTTTTTTTGCGTACAACTGACAATGGCGTTTTGAGGAAAATTAATTTTCCCGCTTAAACAAACTGTAAACTGATTTTTGCGGAATACTTATCTAAGGCGTATCGTGCAATGATGGAAATTTGTTAGAAATGCTGCAAAAACGAGAGACGCCAACCAAGTGACATTGGTGTTTTATGAGACATTTTCGTGATGAAAGCTTCTTAAATAGTTTTTAAAAATTATACTTGCATAATTCACAATAATTTAAAACAACAAACATTTTGAAAAGGAAGGTCAGTATGAAAATGTTGCAAAATAATTTTCCCTTATTTTAACGCTAATTTACTTGAGAAAAAATGCTTTAGAAAAAGCTCCAGGATTCACAAGATAAAATATAACCATCGTAACACAAGCACTAAAATATTTCAAAACAGAGCTCACTTTAACACTGAAATTATAATTACTTTATTTTCTTTTCAAGAAACTCCTAATACATTTATAGTGTAATGCTGAGCTGTAATAAAGAAAACTTACGCCATTCCTGACCAGAATTATTTGCCACAAACGATGCTGCCAAGGTGTTTATCAGAACAATTAGAAATGATACAAAATAGCCAAGTATAAGCTCAGGAATAACACTCCACCTTGTGTATGAATCTCCATTCTGCAATAGAAATTGTATGCAAGTTACTGAAACACGCTTACATAAGAACGTACGAATGAGAGCGTTGATTTACAATGATTTTGGAAAAGGTTATCGAATGAAAAACACCTGNGTTAAGTTGAAAACCTTAGAGACTACTATTTTTGTGACTGCAATGAAACCTTTCAAAATCATTGCGTGGNTCGTTGATGATCTTAGAATCAGCCTATTCCTATAAAAATCATGAACCTTTGGCTGCCTGAAAAATGGGAGATGGGCGGGTTGACTTGTCAGCCAAAAATTATTTGGTTTAATGTTGCCTGATTAAAAAATTGTTTGCTTTGATAATGCCTGATAATCAAAATTGTTTTCCTGAAAATGTTATTCCGATTTCATCGCTCAGTGACATTGCTTGTGATATTTATAAGCGGTTTGTCTACATAAATCTTTGTTCCCTTTTCAATTAAAACTTCCTGTTGCACAGAAAGTCTTGAAAAACCAACATATTTCCCAGATGCTTCTTTACAAAATCGATCACAATATTAAGAAAAAGTAGTTGGACATTGAAAATCAATGCTGCGCCACGTCTTATCCAACATACAGGTAGAAGTGTCAATGAGTCACTGAAATTAATTTGCGTTTGTGTTTGTGTCAAATTATATGTAAACCACACAAATTTAACATAGAAGTTGTACACAATTTTGTAATAATTGCTTATGTTTTTTTGCAAAACACTTCAGCTCAGTTGCAGAGTTGCTTTATACCGCGTTTTGACAAATAATGCACGTTTGTGCCAAAGGGGAACCTTTCCCACATTTGAAAGACAAATAGTCACTCCTTGAACGTCTTTGTCATCATGTTTTGTTGGTGAAACAATGCACCACGTTTGCAGTGACTTAAAACAAATCACTTATACCTGGAAACAATCGAACGGAGTTGCAATGATAACTGACATAGAAGCTCGAATGGGTGTTCAGACTACCTGATAAGAAAATTCTGTGTTTTGAAGTGGAAAAGGATATTATTGATGTGTGTTAAATTGGCCTTGGCAACTACATTTAACACAACAATTTTCAAACATTGCTTTGATTGAGCGAATAAGTGAAGGACCAACAAAAAATAACACGTAAGCCGAGCTTTGAAGAATCTGTGGAACATCTGCCTTACCTTCTCCACAAAATGCTTCAAGTTGTTTGCCATGGCGCAGAACCAGAACCATGCGCTAAGAAACATCCAATGCCACAAAAACGTTAAGAAATTGCAAGCTCCATGATGAGTGACTTGTTCACATCCAGCTCCTAAGAGTAGGTTGCTTGCAGCAAGACAAAATGCGCTGGACATGATGGCGAGGGAGGGTTTGTGTCGTCGCAGTGATCTGTCAATGAAAATAGTTTGATACTGCTTTCACGCCTGAAATAAATTTTGTCTACCTGCTCCAAATTTTGAGTGCAAGAATTTTGAAAAAATAGACCACAAATTTTTTCATCAGAAGAAAATAGGCTGTACTTTGACGCAGAGTTGAAAATTTGTCACAACTCACTGTGACAAGCAATTTCGACAATATTTACCAAACTATAGAAATTGTAGTAGAAGGAAAACGTATCATAGAAAAGTAAAGGTTAACGGTCATGAGAAACTGTTAAATTGAAATTTTTGAATAATATCAAGCCAGCGTGTTCTGTATTGTGTTGCAATATTTTCTTTGTTTTTTTGTGTGTGTTTGTGCATGAATGATTATGTCTTGATTCGCATCAGCTCAGATTGAACTTATCAACACGCCGCTGCGCAAACAAGCAAGCTTGGTTCCAGCAGCAACAAGATGCCGCAAATTGTGTCAAATGGTTCACTTTTCGCTTCGTTGAATGTCAGGACGTTTGGGAAATTTACCAGTAAAGTAAAACTATAGTGGAAGTATCCCATTGTTCTCAGGTGATTTAGAGGTGATTACACTCAGCGAATGCCAAACTTGCGCATATATGTCGAGAGTTTGAAAACCGCATTGTAACTTTGCGTGAGAGTGATAGCTTAGTTACATTTTCTTTTTAAATGGTCAATGATGTTGATAATGTTCAGAAATGCGCGAATTATTTCATGAATCCACCGATGTAAGCGACTGCTCCAGGAGGCCTAACGGCCATCAATCTTAACGTGCGAAAATAACTGCAAGCAGCTAGACAATATTTTCGTTTTGGTGATATTTATGATCTTGCGTTTGGGATGTACACACGGTTTGCCGTTATAACCATATCAAATATAATAGTTCTACTGTACAGTGATAATTTGCGTGGTGATAATTCAATAGCGTCTCTTAGAGTGAAAGTGAGAATTACTCAGACGTCGGGATATCGCGTATGACTTTTGGTGAGATTACGGATAGTTCGTAAATCTTCGTCTCTATAGAAGTGATCTCCGTTGTAAAATGAGAGTTATCTTTTGAATGGTAAAATTGCAGGTCTCGTGCTTGCTTTCTTGAACCAATAACGAAAAGTTGATTTATATCTCTAGTTGGTTAGCACTAAGTAGAAACGTGTAGAAATGAGCACACCAAGAATGAAACACTTTCCATTGTCAATCAATTGAGAAAGTTTATGACAAGTTCACATTACTTTAACAAAAAGTCGACTACCCTGCCAAAATAACATAAAGGTCGAGAAAAGGCGAGATTTTGTTTGGTGATTTCTCTTACTTGATGCAAGCATAAAGAAAAGTTATTAGCAGATAAAGAATCGTTGTCAGGGCGCACGAAATCTCACTCTCTGGTGGAAGGTCGAAGGTCTGGATGTCGACATGTTTCCACTGGAAATGAAAGAGATTAAATTATGTGCTTTTAAACGCCAGGACATCAAGAAAACAATGGTCAGAGATTTTACACAAGTAATAATTGAAAAGGTGTTATGGTGCACAGTGCCGGATTAACAATAGTAGCAAATGTAGCAATTGCTACGGGCCCCGCGCTTTTGGGGGCCCCGCGGTCTTCTGTAATAAATCTTATCTATTACATTATATACAAGATTGCTTTCAGTCTAAGAAGCCAGTATTTTGATAAATTTGCTATAAGTAGTAAGCGAAGGTTTTCAATTGAACGCTGTCTGTGTCCAGAAATTTTTGTTTGATTCTTTTTGTACAGTTACGTAACAAAACACATAAGATTGCGGTCAGCAGTGTTGCCATTTTAGCTGATTTAGTGCTAAATCTAGCAGGATTTTCTCACTGTTAGCTGTGAAATTTTCAATCTTGCAGTTTGCCAGTTTCTAGCAGGATTTTACCAACCGTTTGGCAGACTTAGCAGGTAACAAATTGCTGACCAAAAACCTATTTCAACAGCTTTTCAAGGTAAAAACTTTTACACCTTCATCAAAAAATATACTTCTCTTCTTTACGACGTTATTATTGGATGACACCAAGACAAAGCACAGGCCGCTGCCTGCAATTATTTGGAATTTTTATTACGATGCAACGAAGCTGCTTCAAGCAGATAATTGTATCATAATAACAAGTTATCAGATGGCTTGGTGAAGCCTAAATGATTTGCTTGTGCGCTTAGTAATGAGTGCGTCAGGTTGAAAGATAACACTGGTGGAACATGCTTTTACCCCACAGCACAATATTTCCAAGTCACTCAGTTTTGCTAGAATGTAGTAGTGTCTGGTGAAAAACTTCTTAGTAAACCAAAGCTGCCAAAATTTCGACATATGTGTTTGCAAGATTCAGAACTAAAAGTTGGCTGGTAGTGCCTGCTTCCAATTCTTCTGATTCACGAAAAGCCTTTTGCGAAGTTTGCAATAATGCAATCATAGAGAACATTTTGAGCTTAAAAGGCATAACTGGTAGCAAAAGCACTCAGATAAGACGAAAGAACGCTTTGCAGCTCCCTAATGTAACACAAAGTTTTAAGTTGCAAAGACCAAACTTGGGAAGTTGTGGGGCTCAAGTCGAAGCTATGGTCAGATTGAAGGCGAAGTTATGGTCAGATTTGGCGAAGCTATGCTCAGATTGGGCGAAGCTATAGGGCTGAAGGCGTTAAGCTATGCTCAGATTGTTCATCACTGAGCATTGTTCTCCTGCAGGGGCCGGCAACCTTTCCCTAGTCGCTGGCCAAAAACATACTCTGCAAGATATTGCGGGTCGTACTAGTATTCCACCAACAAATCCGTTCCCTTTACTGTTCTTGATGTTGTTAGAATTTGGGATTTTATGGAATTATAATCAATTTAGCTCCTGATTTTCACAGTTCATAAAGAAAACGGAAATACGAGATACAGTCAGTCCCGTCGCCATGGAGATCTTTGATGGACTTAGTCCCCAAACAAAGTACCAAGCCCCCCCAAATCCAGTATGAAACACTATAAATTAGTGGAGATTATATGCAACTTTCGATATCAACCCCGCACTAACGCAAAGCCGCGCACACAAACATAAAGACCCCCTAGTGAAGACTTTCTGGCAACGGTTCCGCGTACAGTGCACGTGAAGCACTGTGCCGTTTCTCATAAGTAGTTCCGCATAAGTATGCAATACAAGAAGTTGCATGGAGGGCAGATTCATAAAAGTGTAATACCACTAGGCGGGCCATACATATACTAGATAGGGTCTGCGGCCGGATGGTTTTGCTTGTCGGGCTGGATCCGGCCCGCGGGCCGTAGGTTGCCGATCCCTGTTCCACTGTATAAAAAACATGCAACCATATGAAAGAGATCGTCAAGAACTGTGTGTCATACAAAAAAAAAGATAAGCTGCAGTTATGTTGCTCAAACCGTTGATTGAAATAAAATTGTGGTCCGTGTGTTGGTCAAGACCGGCATTTTTAGCCCATACTCATTGAAAGCGAGTGCAAGACGAAAAATTAATATATTGTATAACTTTATAGGTTTCTTTTAATCATCTTAAAAATAACATATTTTTAACAGAATATCACTGCCTTTAGCAGATTTTACCTGAATGTTTGTGACAAGATTTTTAGCAGAATCTAGAAGTTTTTTGTGACACCATTTAGCAGATTTAGTTCATAACCATCTGGCAACACTGGCGGTCAGTACGATAAACTCGGACTGTTTTGTCACGATGCAAACTGGAGAGAGCATGCAGAGAGTAAAGCTAGTAACACGGAATTCTTGCCCACACACTTTATGATTTAGCAGGTGTTGAGGTCTTTTTTTAACTTGGGGCCCCGCGCTCTTGAAATGCTACAGGCCCCGCGCTATCTTAATCCGGCACTGGTGGTGCAATGTTTTGGCAGTCATCAAGTGCAAGTCCACTGGAAATGAATTTCATTTACGTTCACTGACGTCTTGCTTTTTGTGATGAAAGTGGTTTCAGATAAAAAAAAAAACATGTTAATTTAAACCTTCTGCGCAAACAATAGAAGGAAAGCCAAATTTTTTGTGAATCAACTCACCTCAGGAAAAGGAAATGCTAGTGTTGTGAACCTTTCAAAACACTGCACGTCAGAGTGACTAACCAAACATTTCGTTGATAATTGCGGTGCTTTTCAAGAAGCTAGCGAAAATGACATTTACTAGACATTAGCACTTTTAAAGGTAAATATGGCCTATATAAAATGGTTCGAATTACAGCAATCATTCCAAACGTTCCCAAGGAGTTGCATCTGCAAATGATGTTTCGGGAAGAGGTACCAACAAGCCAACACAATCCAGAAGACCCAGAAACCCAAAATGAACCATTCCATGAGACGCACATTGGAGATATAAGACATACCTATAAACAGCAAAACGCTAAAAGTTCATTTTTATGCAGAACAAAGTGCAGTTAAGTTCTCTCAACTTGGCAATGAAAAACTAACACCATGTTCGAGAATTGTCTCTGCTTCAAATCAACTCATCATAGTTGATGCAAACGTATCCAAGTCATCCTAGTAAAAAGTATCCAAGTTAGTATTGTTAATTAAAAAATCTGAGCTAAAATCTTTCAAAATTTCATCTAATTTAATGCGCTGAGTTTTATAACGGAAGGGTTGACATCTGCACTGTTTCAGTTAATGAAACCACAGCGTAAACTTATAGACTTTTTCGGATCGTGTACCATTTGTGGGTCTCGTACTGCCACCATGTACCACCTTGTTGCACGAAAAATATCGTTCAATTAAAAGTTTGGAAAACCAGAATTGACACAAATCCAACATGAAAAAAATGCTGCGAAAAATTATAATGGCTATTTTCAGTAAACAACAAGGAAAGAGGTACACAAAAATTCCAGAATTTATTAACAGGACCCGATAAGTAAAACTGTAGCTGTGAATATATCTTTTGTGAAGAAAAATAGAAAGTAGGCCTATTCGTTTGAAAACCACTGCACTAAACATTGTTCTTCTTCAAAACCTGCACGTTTTCGCGAACTACGTCAAAGTTTGACGTAACGTACAGGTTTGTTTTTCAGGAAGTTTTCAGGAAAACGTTTTCAACAACACACGGAAAATTTGAAAAACAACATCGAGTCAAAATTCAGTTATCAGACATGCACAACCCGTCGTCCTGGTGTATAGAAACTATTTGTGGATTTAGGCGTTAAATCACAACCATTAACATATACCTGTAGACTGTTTGGATCCGTTTTGTTGAATGTCGCGCATGGATTGGGGTAGTCTATAACAATGGAATAGTCGAAAGTCGTGTTGATGGGAGGTGAGGTTTGCACAGTGATAACCTTTGAAGTGGAACCAAAATGAAACGACCAGTCAAAAGTTTTTTTCACCTCAAGATCGTAAACAAGAGATCAGGTCATACGAAAATGGCGAATATTTGAATGAGGAAACATCTTGGGAAAGATATTGCGTGCAACTGTTACAACATCACGCAAAGCATTTTTTTTGTTTACGCATATGAATGGCAGTAAACGTTCAGCTGCATAGCAAGAAAACATAAATTACTAGCAACGTTGATTGCACCCGCAATGAAAGCCTTACCAAATCTACAAAGAAAGTTTCCTCATGTCGGTGACAGGAAGTTATGACAAATTTTATAAATGATACTACACACATTGCCTGCCTACCTCAACCGGTACGTTTTTACCAGGGAACAACACCGAATCTCTGTAAAAAATGAATTGCACTGTCTGTGCACCAGAGCTTGAGTTTCCTGTAGTAGGAACAGCTGCACGCTTCACTCTCTCGTTTCCTGGAAATATCAAGTCTAGCAACTTTCCTATCAATGTGATGGTTGTTGGTTTGTACGTGCTAATTTCATTCATGTAAGACGATGTTTTGTAGATCAAGTCGTCATGAAAAATCTTTTTCATAGGTTTCATAAGCTGAAAGAAAATCAACAAGGTGTTAATAGCATATGTTTTCATTTCAAAGCTCGCAGAAACAAACGGAACGAGTGTTTTAAAAGTAAAAATATTTTACCTTCAATTGCAAATTGGGGTGGTCCATCGTTATCGTATTGTTTCTAGGAATAGTGGAATTGAACTGCACACTTTCTGCAAATGCGGAAACATCCTGACGCAGATCCTTTTTCATGCTTGGCCTGGCCGAGGTATAAACACAGATATGTTTTTCAGAACAGCGCTATATATTCTTAGATCAGCATGATTTTTCTTTACTTTGTTAGCTGCTGCAAGTGTGTGTCATAGCTTGTGTTTAGTGGATTTTTAAAATTTACATTTACAGCAGTTCCTTAACCTTTCAAAAACTTGGTCCTACAGTATAATTTTGAGATATGTTCAATAGGAACAAAACGCAAAAGTGTTTTGTGCATCAGCGTATTTTTCATCTGAGACAGTTTCAAAGAATGTGGAATCAAATTAGATGAAATGTGATTTGTGACTTTTAATCGAAAGTGTTCATGAACACATTTCATATCCGAAGCTCTTTGAAGAATAGCACATTGTTTGTTTCAACCAGTGGTCCTCAAGGTGGTCGATATCGACTCCCAGGGTTCAACTGGACCATCCAAGGGATCGATAAATACTTACGTGGTCAAATGGGGGTCACTGAATAACTGCAGGGGTCTACTGGAACAATGAAGCCTCCAATTCAAAATTATTGTTATTTGCTGTGCAAAGAATGCAAACGGCATCTATAGTTCTAAGCAAATTTTAGGATTGTGTATTATTTTATCATGCATTTCAAGTAAAAAGTACCGATATTTATTTTGACACATACTTTCCTTGTATTAGCAACATTTTGACTAGGCCATGGGGTCTACAGAAAATTTTATACTTTAATTGGGGGTGAACGTGCAGAAAAGTTTGAGAACATTTGGTTTAAACGCAGCTCTCTTGTTCTTCAGATAATCTTGGACTTTTTTCATTTTACTTGAAACAATATTGTATATGACAATCTATGGAATTTGCTTAGTCCTGAATGTTGCCAGGTTCAACCTCATGTTCAAAAACTATGTCGGGATTTATCTAGTTTCTGATCTTACCCGTTCATTTCATTCGTGATGTAATGAGATCTGTTCAATGTAATAATTTTTGGTGAGTTGCTTTTTTAAGAAAGTGCTTCAGAGATGACAGCATTTTCTTCCATACAAATTCCAGAATGCAATCCCGTTGCTTGGATATCCATGTAGGCTATCAATGGTAAATCCAGANCATATGTTTTTGGGTCAGTCATGTAGTGGGGGGCTCTAAAATGTCTCCAATTGTTGAAATACCCAAGATTCTCTTTTACGATCGTTTNGTTGGGTATAACACAAAAGTGGTTGCCTTACGAAGGCAAGAAAGAGGCTATTTTTGTTGGTTGAACTAATTCATCTTTCAGGAAATCACTACGGTTTAAAATTGCCGTATATCAATAATTCGCAAAATTTTGAAGCGAGTCAAAAACGCGCCCCGGTTTTGCACAAGGTAGACAGTAAATACGAACACTGTTGTTGTCCCAAACAATTTCTTATGTCTACAAAATTTATTTAAAAGATTTACCCTAGAACCAATGGTGTGCGTAACTGATCGGAGGCAGGGGTGCAAACTGCCCCCTTGCAAACTAAATGTGAAACCCGGGTCCCCACTTAACTTATATTCTGGTATTGACTATTCCTTTTGGTTTTCATTGGCTTGTTGTTTTCTATGTTTTTCGGAGTTTTTTTCGGTTGATTTCTGCTTTTAGTATAGACATTCTATTTGAATAAGACAGAGGATACTGTAGGTAACTAGTCCATTAATACAGTTCTATAAACAATTAATCTACAACTTGTGGCTGATATTCTGATTTTGGATAATCCATCATATCACGAAAGAGGGAATGAACGGGTCTATATGGAAAACCATGTAATTGCGCATTTGAATCTTATACTCAGAGCAGCAGACATTTGCTTACTGATATAAAATTTTCCCTTTACAATATAAGTAGCTTCACCCTAGGGAGGTCAGCAGCCTAAACGACCCCTGGTTATTCGCAACCTCCTACTCCCCCATGCATTTTATAAATCGGCCTATTTGGAATTCATCGCAGATTCGCAGCACAATATTATAACAACCATTATGGCGCCATCCATCCATGCGACCTTTACAGGTGCTTATGTTTCATCAAAGTATTTGTGCTAGCGCGACCAAGCGTGTTTTTCTACTACTTTCACATCTCTTTTCGTGTTCTTTCATGTATTTGTGTGTTCCTTGTTACTGCCGTGCATGGTTAAGCCTACTGCGTTGCATGCGGCAATGAAGACGTTATACAATGCAATCATCAATGCCCGGGTTCATTATCATGTCTCAACTTCTTTCTCGTTGGCTAGTTGCCCCGCTACGGTGACCAGTGGCCCCCTTCGGCTAAGTTTTCTCCCCTGCTAGAACGTTTAGTTATACCACTGACTACAGCATAGTGTTTGACACTGTTAATGCAAGCTAGTGTTTAACATTGCTTTGGCTATCTGTAGATCAGAAACGCTAAAGTTTGAAGCGTTTTCCAGACCTGGTAAGAGGTAAATCCTCGAGGTATAACCACATGTTAGCATCAAGACACCACAAGGATGACACAGCCGAACCTGATCCCAAAGTGTTTTACTAGGAAATCGATTTCGCGTCAACGACGCATCCTCAGTCCAGCAAATTGCAAGCAAAAGTTTGCAGGTGAAATGGTGAAGAAGACCAATGCATAACTGGAAAGGTTCTTCTTACACTAACAAGTGACAACTCAAGTTACATGATAAGAGTCGGGTGAATAGGTAAATAACAATCGTGTTTCCAGACAAAGCTTCGAAAGTTACATCTAAAGCACATGGAAAGCATATTTGTTGTTGAAACGGCGATTCAAAAACAAAACATAAATAAAAGGCATTTTCTATGACATTGATCCCACTTTATGTATCTCTGCTGGTTATCCTGTAAAACGGGCTCATAAACGCATGATAGCTTCAACTTTGGCCTTAAAGCATGTCACACTAAAATACATAGGCTCTAACCGCAGAATTTCAAGCAAGACTTTTAAACCGCTTGGGACGACAGCATTTTCTGCGGACTCCTGACTGATGTCGAAAAAGAATCAATACCTCAAGTCCAGGCCTTGAAAAACGTTGTGGCACTGTTCAATAAAAGCAGGACACGGACAGCCCAATGTCTAATAATTTGTACTGCATATACAGTATAATCTAAGTCTTTTTGCTTGTGATATATTTGCTTGCAAATATTTTTGCATTTTTCACCTAACATCTCCACAAAATTCACCAACCTAAATATTTAATCTGTTTATCGATGTGTTGTTTACCTGATGTAATGTGATTGAACTGAATAGCAAACACGCTGGGCATAGGCTGCGAACTTTACAGACCATATACAGTTTGTCATTTCGCTATTGTATTCCACCTTTATGTTAGAACGTAAATGTTCACTGCAACAGAAGCACTTGTGCTATTTCGTGATATATATCTTAAAAATAGCACTGAGAACACAATTACCGCTTCAAACCAAACAAGGAAAGTGCCCGATTTTCCATGTAATCGTAGCACCAATACTGCAGTGTATCAACTTTGGAATGATATTGGATACTGTACGTTCAAGAGTTCCATTATATTTTCAGTTTCACGACCCGGGTAAGGCGACGCTTATCTCTGCAAAATCTGTAGACACATGACCAGTTGCCTGCAGAAACTTCCTATGCGTTTTCGAGGATCTTGCGTCAATTATGTGCTTTCCATATTGCATTCCAATTTTGTCTACTGCTTTACCTTTCAGTGCTGCCATCAGTTATTAAAAATGAACTTGCAACAAAAAGAAACCGCAATTTTACACAGCCCAGCGGCAAATCGAGAACCATGCTTGTTATCGAATGCGATTGCGTTTGTAGTTACCGAATCAAGGCTGAATCTGAATCGAGTATTTCTCACGCTCGAAGGAAAATAAAGAAACACTAGCATTATTATGAAAGAATAACATTGCTGATAACATTCCATAATAGAGGCTGGGTAAAATTCCGGCCCGTAAATCTTGCAGTTCAACAGAGTGCTAAAGCCTTGTTTCATTTCGAAAGAAACTGCATGTTCGTAATCAGGGGGACGTGAAAGATTCGCAAGGGGGACGCGAGGATGGCAGAGTCATATTGTTGAAACGCTTTGAATGGGTTGTTTATATCATTTGTGAATTTATTGTCATTTCGCTATAAACGTCCTAATGAAAACAAGGCGGTCAAGTGAAATTCTCTGAACAAACTANAATATGAAGCCGAATNGCGATGAACGTTGTCTTCAACAATGCCTGGAATTAAACTAATGCTTTCCAAAAAACAGTTTCTTTAAGCAGGATAATGGTAAATTCATTGTAGTTCTGTTATTTTCTGTTTGATTTTGAGTTTGTGTGAGACGCGAGTATTAATGACGAACGCCAAAAGAGTGCGACTGGAAAAGTTTAAGTACCACTGATAGGGAGTAATTTTAAATCTCTGTTTCTACTTCGATACGCTGCACAAAATGGTGCATTTATATGAAAGGGCGCCACATAGGTTTGGGGAGGCAGTTGCCCCACAATGTTCGCACCTGGACCCGCCAATGCCAAACAATGCAGTCTATTATTGTCAGAAGAAGTCAAACCCGCAAAGATTGAGAGAGTTTTGTAGGCATTTCATAACAGTGTTTCATGTCCTTGAGAACTTTTCGAACGAACGTCTGATACCAACAATTAAATGATTACAGCAGGAAATTCTGGAATAACTTGCTTAAGTTTAAAAGCCAGAAAAGTGTCAAAAATGGGTCCTTGTTTGACTGCCTATATTTCAAAGACAAAGGCAAGAAATTTACCATACATTGTTTCATGCCTTTTCTCTAAAAATATTCAAAACTGAAAGACATAACGAGAGATCTCAGTACAAACTTATTATAAATACAACAAAAACGCTCACACAGTATTTTTAAAACTTTGCAGGGTCATATGTTGTAAACTAGATTACTAAGCTGAATTACCGTCATTTTCTGTGAAATGTAATAGAATTCAACGAAATACTCACGAAAGTACGATTGCTGTAGAGCTCTTTCCTGTTTTTGTTGACTGAATGATGCTATTTACAATCGAAATGACATTGGAGAGCACAGGAAGTCGAACCTGAAGTAAAATCAATTCAACATTAATTGATTTTGCCAGCTTACTTACAATATTTCAATGTTTCAGATGAGTCAGCTTTTACTTCTATTTTGTAGGTTCAGAACGAACTCCTCTCCCTGAAGCAAGAGACGCTTTGTTACATTTCTTGTATGATATCGGAGAGTGTTGTAATTTTTTTCTTCAGCAACCGACTTTCGAGATCAGATAACATAACCACGATATTGAGGCTTGTTATTGTTATTGTTGCTCAGTATACATTAACCTGGTGTCAGACGGTGGACAACATGAAATATCTTATAACATCACGAAAATATCTGGTTTCGGCAAAGTAGACAACAGACGTGCAACGGTAGGAGACCAACCCTACAAAACGAATGCTGTGCTGCAGCCAGTGGTGGAATTCAATTTTTTCAGAACAGCTTCTCTCACTCCAGGACTTACTAGCAGCAGGTTGTCTCATTACCATAGTCTCCAGGGGCAAACCATGCTGGTTGCCCCGATATAAGAGCAAAGGTTGATCTTTGTGTGGCCAACTGATACAGTCTAGCAAGGGACATTATTGATTTTATTTATTTTCCCAAATTTTAGTCTTGTTTTTCACTATTTTAAAGGTTAGTAACAGGTCTATGATAGGTTTGCCAACATAAGTTATAAGTGAAGATGTTCATGGGGAAAGATTGAGAACCCCTGACGTAAAGCCAACAACCGGTTCTCGAGATTAAAGAAATTCCAAGAACAAGTTCTTGCGAACCGGTCGAATCCCATCACTGGCTGTAGCGTCCTGGGCATCAACATATAACCAAACTTATCATCAAGCGCCTATGAAGTCGTGCGAAGCAACATCATGATGTGATCTTCGACAATACACGCTGCTATTATTGCGTAGAGCAGAAGTGGGAAAACCTCTTTCATTGAGGACCACATTGTTCTGTCAGTATCCAGGGAAGGATAACTTTTTATATAAAAGTTAAATATAACATATTTTATTATTTGTGATGTTTCATATATTCATGTTTTACTGTTCAAGTGTAGCTTATTTTATTAACATGATGATATCTTATTGCATGTTTTTTTGTGTTTTTTAATACCGTATTTTGATACTCGATCAGTATAAAAAAATACCAAATATGTGCATTGTGCATACGAGGGCCACATGCGGCCCGCGGTCAGTAGTTTTCCTACCCCTGTGGTAGAGTCTTGCAAACGTTTGTCCTGACGCAGACATGGCCACTTGCCAGGTCGAGCGTGAGTACCCCACTGGATTCACGCATTTCACAATAAATTTGAAAAATACAATGCGCCTGCATTTCTCAATTCATCGTAATCGCTTAAAAATATAAGTTCGAAAAATGAGATAATTGCCAAGAGGCAGTCCAAACCTTAAAAGTTAAATATAACTACGTCTTACCGTTTCTTTTACGGCACGAAAAGTTGACACTGCTAAAGTGAAGGTGCGAATTAAGTCATTCGCTTGACTGGCTGTTGGTCCTGCTTCTGTCAGTTTGTATAGGTCTTGAGTCGCTTTCTCCATCATTGATGCATTGGAAATGTTTATTCCAGTAATGAACTGAAGACATCAAAATCGTTTTTGAAAGCGTGACTTTAGGAAAATTATCAAAAAATAGGCTATATTTGAACAAAATTGAAAATTGCGAACATATTTCTCACAAACCAATGGCACTGCCTCTCACCAAGGTAACCACATTGATATCCTGCTTACCTACGACCTGCACAGCACGAAGGCCACCAATAAGCGAAAGACACCTGATATGCATACGTAATGTGATTTTATTTATCACCAATGCAAGTAGTAAACTGCACAACAAACACGTAAAACAGGGAAGATTTGAAAAAAGGTTCTGGGGCTCTCAATTCATATGCACAGTTTTGAAACGTAGCGATTGCAAGAAAATACAAAAATGATGCAATTTTTGATTATCTCATAGATTTTCATTCTATGCTTGAAAAAATCAAGCGATATGTTTACGATAAATATTAAAAACATAAACAGTGCTGTATGTTAATTACTGCCAGCAATATATGACTCTACTTTTATATTGATCTGGGTGACAGCATTGGCGGCAGGCCCAAGTTTAATGTTTGTTTCTTTCCTGGGGGTTCAAGTGAACGATTTTGTTTATAGAGCACCGTTGTATTTCACTCAGTTGCCGTGAATCCAACACCCACAATTTGAGAGTTTTGCACTTCAACACTGAACTATCGGCGCATAAATATATGTGAACTTGGATTGAAATATTTATTAAAAGTTCCATAAAAATAGTTCAACTGACAAATATTTTTGTTGCGTCGACGCAAATCTCAGGTTTAATCAGGACGTTTTTTTCTGTCGACAATGATTTCACGCACGGGTAGGTGTTTTGTGTGTTAACAAAAACAAAATTTGTTTAAAAAGCTTGTGTAGACCATTAGTGTACTGTATATTCATTGCTGATTTACGTGGCATTAAATCTCTATTTGCAACGTTATTTGTGATGTTATTGCAAATTCTTCCAAATAATGTTTTTCTGATTCTTACAAGTAATGTTTTGGTCCTAGAATCTGCAAGCCATGCTGTATTCATACATTTTTATCAATTTCGAGTAGTACTGGCAATAAAGTGTAATAAAAGGTAAAGTATATTAGTATGGAAATTGTACAAGACCACTTACAGATCTCTGCGCTTTTTGATAAAACTTGATGCAAATGTTTGATTGTACGTTTCGTTTGCAGGCTTGAGTAGCTGCAACAAAATGTCAAAATGTCAAAAGCATTCAAGTAATTAGTCCTCACCAAAGCGACTGAGCTGAATCCTACGCAAATTTCTTTAATAGGAAACCGTTTTCTCGTAAGACCGCGCGTCCTCAGTCCTGGAATCTGCAAGCAATGCTTACGGGTGAAAAGCTGAAAGGCTAAAGCAAGAACACAGAAAGCAAATAAACTCGAGGCTAAAATTCAAAAGAATTTTTCCAAACGCTGGAAAATACGTCGCTCCTAAATAATTGCTTTCACTGAAACTGATACCGATACAAATCAAGGGTTTTCCTAACAATTTCGCAATATGTGGAATGCGTACCTCGGTAAGAAAATGCATGGGTTGAAAGTTCGCATTTTATGCGTAGCACGCAACAAGGGACGATCATGAAACTTTGCATTGGATGTAAACAGCATCAAGACACCACAAGGGTGACACAGCCGAATCTGATCCCAAAGTGTTTTACTAGGGACTCGATTTCGGGTCAACGACGCATCATCAGTCCAGCAAATTGCAAGCAAAAATTTGCAGGTGAAATGGTGAAGACTAAAGCAAGATCAGAGAAAGTGCGCAGACTACAGTAACAAGTCCACAAAGCTGCTAACGCGAGAGCCAAAAGCCAACTAACTCCAAAACCAAAGCGGCTGACGGCGAGGAGCGCAGTGAATGAGTCACCCAGCTTCGCAAACATTACGGCAAGGAACTCCCGTCCAGCGCACTAACCGCGGCCGTCAATTACCAAGTTCGTAACGATAAAGCGGTTCATTAGAACTACCAACAAAATTTTAACTCTTGCGTCAGTGCAATTCCAACACTTCTCGAAAGCTGCGTTTGCAGGGATAGCCTCTCCGAATCTCAGAGAATAAAAACCCCAGGTTTGGCTGATAAACTGGAGGAATCAGCCTGCCACGCACTGCTTTCTTAACTTTGCGATGATTCTGACTGCACATAACCACATTTCAGCATCAAGACACCACAAGGGTGACACAGCCGAATCTGATTGCGAATTCGAGCTTTCATAATATCCGTTTTCTTTTGAAATGCTGTTGAGCGAAAGTGAATTTTACATTTTGTGATATCTGAGTTTGAAGTCAGTTGAAATTATTTTGCCTGCACAGATAACCTGCCCAGTTTGGCAAAATCATTTTTCATCTCATTTGCAGTAATAATTACAGCTCATGAGCTGCTTCTTCCAGTAGCTGAATTTTTTATGTCTTCTCTCGCGCGGTTCTACCGAAATCTGCATAACTTTTTCATATTTAAAGCAGTGGTGTGCCTCATCGATTGATCTTTGTCCAGTCATAACTTCCCGGCTGATAGAGCTAGAGAGCTGTTCAAACCCGCGACGGATTCGGGAAGACTTCTAGTTTAGATTTTAAAAATTTGTTTAGTTTTGGGTTTGGCTATTTTTGTGGGTGACGTCATGACGGGTTCAGGTTTTCGCACATTTTTGCTGAGGTTACCTGGCCCTGGGTGCCATCCCAACAATCCAGTTTTGGGCTCAAATTTGTTTTGGAAACTAGGTTATAATCCGAGTCTCAGAGGCCTTGATTGGCTTTCTAACATTTTTGGAGCCAAAATTATGGTTCAAAAACCAAAATTTTGGTAACAAATCAAGGCCTGCAGATACTGTGATAACCTTGGCCATTTTGGCTAAAGGCCATGACTCGCCAGCCCATTGAAACTGAGAGCTGTTCAAACCGTCTAAAGATGCGGAAAGTTTTGCAGTTCGATTAAAAATGATTGAAAATATTTGAATTTTGTGTTTATTGTCGATGACGTCGTAATGTGTGTAGGTTTATGCATATTTGGATTTCGTGATCAGGCCCTGGACGCTAACCCAACTAGCCATTTTTTGACTCGACTTTTATTGGAAACGAGGCTGTAATACAAGTCTTTTGAGATTTTGATTGACTTTCTAGCGTTTCTGGTTCGCAAGTTATGGCCGAAAAAACGCAAATTAATTAGGGAAATCCCGTCTAACACCATAGGAAATAATCAATTAATTTGCGTTTTTTTGGCCATAAATTTGGCATCAGAAACGTTAGATGCAAATCAAGTGCAAAAACACTCGTATTATAGCCTACTTCCAAAGAAAACTTTGAACCACGAAATCGGCTCATTGGATTGGCCGATGACGTCATCAAAAATCGCACAACCTACCCCAATTATGACGTCAATGATAAAAAAACGAAATCCGAAACTTAATTCTTTTTTTGTTATAAACTACAAGACTTTCCGAGTCTTTGGAAGGTTTGAACAGCTCTCTAGCTCAATCTGCAGCTTTGTTATGGCTGATCAAAATTTGCCTTGATTGGGCAAATCATCCCTTTCTTGTCATTTTTTTTATTTTTGCCAAAATTTGGGTTTTGAGCCATAATTTTGGATCCATAAACGCTAGTAAGCTGGATACTAGCGTTTGGCCGCGCTAGATCTCGCGGCTGGTGTTGAGCAGCCAATCGATCGTCTCATCATCTAAAACCGTCTGGCCGTGCAGTCCATGATGAGGTCGATGGATTTGACATTGGAAGAAAACATGGTCAACGATTTTATTTTCTGCGCCACACTGACAATTCTCAGTAGCGGCCATACTCCATTTGTGCAAACAGGAGCGGAAACGTCCGACACCAGTTTGGAGGCGGTTAATTGTTCTTGCTATTTTGGTCAGATGAACTGATGAGTTGTTGTGTAGGGGTTATAAATGGGTGTCTCGGTTTGAGATGCCTTGCATTCCCATTCGAGGGACAGGCGAGTGCTGTGTGGAACAGATGTCTAGGCTCCATCGCACGGCGTGCTGGAGACAGTATTGGTCCATTGCGACGAAACTCAGGAGGTTGGATGCCTGCGAGGATAAGAAGGTTGTCCGCTGGTTTAGGTCGCAGGTATCCAGTCACAGTTCACAAGGCGTCGTTGATGACAGAGTAAATGAGGCAGGTGTNAGCACTGCGGCACCAGACAGGAGCGCAGTTCACTGCTGTTGAATGGACCAGGGCTAAGGTGGCTGTTCGCAATCTTGTTGCACCAGCACCCCAACCAGAGCCAGAAAGACCCCTGAAGAGTGCAATGCGTGATGTCAACTTTTTGCGAAGTGACTCGAGGTGTCGCCGTTACGTAAGTGTACGGTTCAACGTTACTCCGAGGCAGTGGGGTACGCAGAAAATTTCTGAGGGGAGGGACAAAGCATAGGCACAGCCAGGGGAGAGTCAAAGGGGCCGTGCCTCACCCCAAATTTGTAGAAAATATAGTAGTCATTTTGTGCTTTGAGTGGCGTTTTTCTAAACAAAATAGTGTTATTTGCCTAAAATTAAACATTTGGTATACACTGCCGAAAACTGTTTATACATTTTTTATTTTTAGGGTCTGAGGGGAGGGCCACGGCACAGTGCCCACCCCCTCCGTACGCTAGTGCTCCGAGGTATATGGGCTCTGACCAGAAGAGCAGGGTTTCATTGTTGTGGTTGACTTTCAGCTCACGTTTAGCATCCTTGTTGTTGAGATGGAAGACTGCTAACACTGCTTTTGTAGCACTGAGCTTTAACTTCCAGGTCTGGAGGTATTCACCTACGGTTGCCATGTCTCTGCTTAGCACCCTTTCCACTGTTTGTCAGTCTCCATCAGCATGCATGATTGCTAGGTCGCTGGTGCATACGTTATGGAGACGGTGGTTGACACGTCAGAGGTGTAGATGCTGAAGAGAAGGGGTACCAGGACGAATCCCTGCTGTACCTGGACGCAATTCTTGAGGCGTCGTAACCTACTCCGTTTGCCATTAGCGGTGGTGAGGGTGAAGGTGCGATTACCAACCAACTCCATGATCACGCGGACCATGCGCCTGTCAGGTAGCAGTCGCACTAACTTGCAGGTACAGGCTGCTTTAACTGCAGTGACTGATGTTATAAAAGAGTTTGCTTGGTTGATATAATCGTCTGCTTCTTCACAGCAGGTAGTGTGGAATTTTTGCAATTATCATTTTTAAGCTTTTTGGGGAGGAATTTACAGTGTTTCAGTTTGTAAGGGAGGAATGTGAAAAAACGTTGACAACCACTGCTCTAAAGACTGGGATTAATACTAGAACCGCAAAGATTTCGTCACGTGCAAAACAACCAGCAGCGGTCATGTTGACCGCAATGCTCACAGTAATGGGAATGCGATACAGGATGCGCGGGTTAGTAATTTGTTATTAGCATTTTTGTATTCATCAATAGCGCTGCAATCCAAGCAACAAACGGAACTAAGTAAAACATTAAAAGATGCAACAAAAGCTACAAATTATGTGAAAATAAAATATATAGTTGAAAATATAATCTTTTCGTTTTGGGGCCTTCTGCTGTACAGTTGCGCAGTTTTCACAAAAAGACTCTATTGCAGCTTGCATTTCCCGCAAATCATTTTGCAACATTTCTGGCAAGATTTAGCTTTTTGTTGTGTAATAAGTTGGCTGCAATAAGACATTGCTTCCTCTGCTGTCGTCTAGCTAGAGCAAATTTTGAAATACAGGGTGACCCAATAAAAGCAGAACCCACAGATCTTTGAATAATTTTTCAATTTCAATTATTCCTCTTCTTTTTCAGGTTGTAGCAGTAGCAGACTTCTCTCCTTGTCACTTTTTAGGTCTCTCCTTGTCACTTTTTCGTTTGTACGCATCGTGTGCAAAACATATGCATTGATGAAAGCCATATCTAGAGTACAATATAGTAAAAAAATCAAGAGGCCAGCGAAGAGTACCTGCTTTCACGGAGTACAGCCAAGCCATCTGATATGCATTGTCCACTCCATACTTAGTGTGGTGATAATAAAGTACAGATTTTGGTTTGCGTTTCTCACTTGTGGCAATACTGGA
>JGI24159J19872_10002172_pt1 | contig 23005 bp, 18 predicted proteins | sample Ectturendosymbi4_FD_19872 | JGI IMG/M metagenome (IMG submission 19872) | reverse complement strand
CAATCTACTAGACTGGCCGATCCGTTTGAGCCGTTGAACAGCTCTCTAGCGCAATTGGCGGAGGAGCTAGGGCGTTGGTAAGGCAACTGAAAACTGCAGTTTTTTAGGCCGAAATCGAAGTACGAATGTACTGTAGGCCGGCAGCCAACGAGTTAATATAAAACAGTAGCTTACTCATCAAAACCATGAAATAAAAAAGGAATAAGCAGTTTCTTCTTTTACTTATGTACCTAACTGATAGACATTACAAGACAGCTGGTCTCACTCATCAAGCATTCACATTTTTTCCAGTGTATATAATGCAGATGGATTAGCATGCATTCAAAAGGTTTTTCACAACTATGGCCAAGACCAGGGCTGACAGTGCGAGTTAGGTTTTCACGTTTTCATCACCCCAACACTGTCCATATCAGATCAACTGCACATGAGAAGTTTTTGTGGTGGTACCAGCAAATCCACAATGACCACAGTTTTCATCTACGGCATTGATTCTTGTTGTAGTAAATTTCTATTATTTTGAATTCGAATTTTTAGTACTTTTAAGACATTTAATTTGACAACTTCATTGTGCTGTGCAGAAAAAACCTTGTGATGCATAGCAAGTGTAATTCAAAAATGAAATTTTCTAAAATGTTTGTATATTGAGAAAATAAATATCATTAATGGCCTTTAGTTTTTTTTCTTGTGTTTGCATGTACTTGGAAGTTGACAATTTCTAAAGGAAAGTGTTGTTTTTTACAGTTAACAAGCAAAGGATTCATTCTGTTCCAAGCTGTCTGTCAACACTTAAACCTAGTTGAGAACGATTACTTTGGACTCAAATTTTATGGAATTCATGGCACAGTGGTAAATCCATTAAATTTTCAGTGGATAAGTGAATATTTCAACATAAACATATTTGTCAGTAATGCAATTGGGCTTTTGATAAACATTATGTACAAGTAGCATTCATTGACTTACCATGAAGTGGCTTGTTAATTAACTATTGGTGATATGGTGCATAACTGCTTATACATGTTTTCTTAAACTCCTGCTGCATGGGAGATTTGGGTGAATTCACTAATTTGCAAGAAACTTGTTGCTTCATTACCATGTGTTTGGCAATTTGCAGGTTGTTACACAAGTGTCACTTCTGGGTAAATGCACTGTAAATACTATATAATTTCTTGAGTGTATCAGTTTTTTCTTCAATGAAACTAGCTACTTTACAAAAAGACATTGTGTGGACTTCATACTTACAAGGAAATAAAAAAATAGCTTCACTTTTTTGTGTGTCTTATCTCTGGTGAAGACTTTTGGAAAATTAAATATACAAGCAATGTTTGCATGTAAAGCTCTGTTTGCAAATGGAGTATGCAAATTATGTTACATGTTAACCTCTGTAGATGGTTTGAACCTTTTTAGACGGAAAGATCAGTTTTTGTTCATACCTATTATTGTATATATATATACCATATTATTGTATATATATATATGCCACATTTAAAGTAAACGTTTTGACATGTGTGCTATTTTATGTCAAAGGAGATTATTGTTTGGCAAAATTTATAGTTGCTTTGCACTGCTTATGTTTCATTTAATGTGTCAAGTAGCTGATAAAAAATAGCTTATTTTGTTTCTAGCATTGGGTGGACCCAATCAAGCCTCTTTGTAGNGATGAATTTTTTATGGAAGGTATGTTTGACCACAATAAGCTTTGTTTAATATTTACTCATAGGAACTGTTTTATGTGTTGTGTACNCAAACTAAAGAATTCTTCTGACAGAGGGCCTCTCAGGTTTCAAAGAGAATAGAAAAGTAATAAATTTTGTTTGTTGTGTTGGTAGTACAATATAAACATTCCTAGTGCAATGTGGTAAATTTGTTTTTAGCTTTGATAAATGTTGCTTAAGATGTAGGCCCATACTGCAAAGCCACAATTGTATGTACATTCTAGCTCATCATTGTTTATTCAATGTTTTAATGTGGCTCAAATGTGTCGACATATTTCTAGTCTAACCAAGATTGTGAAGGCACTTCACTGCATTGAAAAGATATGTGCAATCTTGTTTCTCAAATGTTTAATTCTGGTTTCAACAAGCATTGAGTTTAACCCAGGTAAATAATCTTATCCTTGCTACTCATTTTGTTCTAAGCCTTTCAAAAGGTCATTTACGGTATTCTAAGCAGCAGGGATTAAGCCAGTTTTTGAACTTAGGTTGCTTTTGGATATCCTTGATTAGGGCTCTGCTGTCACATTGAGATACTGATATGAATTAAGCTGATAGTGATGCTGATGCATAATATCAGCAAAATTCTGCCTATACCAGTATATTTCAGCAGCATATGGTCACAAAAGCCACTCAAATGTGGTTCCTGATCTATGAGTTTAATTTGTTAAGTTGCAATTATTTTGAATCATTACTTTAATGTGATCAGCACTTTGTGGCACAATCTTTTGAATCTCTCTTGAAAAAGGAAGCCCCATGCCTGGGTGCTGCATGACTTGCAAACAAGTTGGCTAGCATGGTGATTTGATCAAAGCTTGTTTCTTATCAGTCCCTTATTTTCCAGCTTTTGTTAATGAGCCATGTACGCTGTACTTTGGAGTCAAGTTTTACGCAGCTGATCCAAACAAGATAAAAGAAGAGGTGACGCGTTACCAATTTTTTCTTCAATTGAAGCAAGACCTTTTTACCTCAAAGCTCACCTGTTCATGGAAAAAAGCAGCAGAGCTATCAGCGCTTGCGATACAATGTGAGCTGCCTGGCTGCCGAATTTACTGCATTCGTTTGTTTGCCTATTTTTATTCAAGTAGATCAGGGGTGCAAAACCTGCCGCTGTCCATGCAGCCTTCGATAAAAATTTATGCGAGCGTGCACATGTCATGTAAGATATGTTATGGCGTCCGTGTTGTTAAAAACTCTGTCCACTGCATGCGGATGTTCCGTAAAAAAACTTAAGCCGACGTATAGAAGCAGGCTAGGTTTAGTGTGTGGAAGCAGGACAGAAGCAATACAAAAAGATAACTTGAACTCACCGCCCCATAATTCGTATAATTCGTAAAAGTTAACGACATGCGGTCGGCAATGTAGAAAAGCTTGTGCACCCCTGATGCAGGTGTTATGCTTTACAGTTGACAGGTCGCGTGGCAGTCGCTGTCTGCCAGCTTTATGCGTGAAACCCGTTTCAAGATGCGTCCTCGAAATCTCGGCCGTGAAATGAAAACAAGGCAAAAAACGCTGTTTTACGCACCAATTTCGCTTGCATGCGTCGATTTACATGTGCGTCAGATATTTTCTATTTGGTACCGATGAGCTTTTTTCTGTTACATTGCAGCTGAAATAGGTGATTACCATCCGACCGAGCACAAGTCAGGCTACGTGTCCGAGTTCCGTTTCGTGAAAAATCAGGATGAAAAATTTGAAACTGAGGTTGCTCGCCTTCATGCCATGTTCAAGTAACGTGTTGTCGATTTCCGTTGTGTAACTGTCAGCGCTCTCTGCTGTTTTGTGACAAACGATTTGACTTTCTGATGGGTTCTACTTATGAACAATTAAAGTACATTCATGGTTGGTAGCTGCCTGAGGGAGAGAAGTAGCCAACTGGGTGTTGTTCGCTCAGAGCTTGAAGTGTGGCGCAATTTCGCCCATTGGCGATCAAGCAACGAGGTTGTTGGGAGAATTTTTGAAACTTCGCAAACTTTATTGCCTGAGGACAAGCTTACATCATGAATTTACCTTAAAGATTGGTGTGCGCCTACTGTGCAAGACAGCATTTTCGATTAAAATTCATGGTGCTTTGTCGCTGCTTTTTTTCGCCGAGATATTTCGGTTCTTTTTTTGCTGAAACATTTCGGACCTAAGATTTTTATAAAAACTCGCCTTAACAGTGTTAATGAGCCTGTGTTTTCAGATATTCTGACCGAAATGACAAATTTTTTTTCGCAAAAAGTCCGGTCAATGACCGAAGAAAAACAAGCTGTGTAGGATACTTTCACTGATATTACGCACTTGTGAAAGCATTCTCGCAATCCACGCAATTTTGCCGCGAACCTACCTATCGACGTGTGGAATGTTTCACGCTTGGTGTTTTGCGATTAGGGGTTTGGTTCCCGCGAGCGCAGAGGCCCAGTATTTGCGTAAATGCCACCAGCTGGACACGTACGGCGTGGAAATGCACTCCGTGAAAGGAGACGCCGGCATGCAATTCACGATCGGCATCTCGCCGCGAGGAATCGAGACCTTTCGAAACAAATACAGGATTGCCGTGTATTACTGGTGAGAAGCCTTGCTGCGCGGTTTTCCATGAATCAGTGCTTGTTTGTTTGTTGTTGTTGTTGTTTTTTTATTGTATAATGCCTTGAAGTTGTTCGATCAGTGGTTTTCATCCTGAGTATCGCGAAACCAAGAGGGGTCGTGAACCATTTCGGAGGAGTCGCGACCAGATGTTTCATTTACACAGCGGTATTACATTTGCTTCATTCGAGTTTGAGACGGGGATCGTTGGGTTATCGTTGGTTGCTGACGGGTCACGGTACAAAAAAGGTTGAAAAACATTGGGTTAGATGCATATATTTGGGCGATTTTTATAGCTTGAGTTTTTTGGGAGCGAGTTTTATAATTAAGTTTGGGCGAGTTTTGTGGCATAGCTTGTTTCAAGTTCTTTATCATTGAGTGATTTTAATTGACGAGGACGCTGGTGTTTAGGCCCAGGATCGAACGCGTCGACTACAAGGAGCAGGTCCTGAAAGTAGAAGTCAAAACAAAACAGGTACTTTTCCTAACCGTGTTGGCTTGGCGCGTATTCATCAGCGAAGTCGCATGTTTGTTCAACCAGTTCTCGCTCAGCGGCGGCAAAGACGGCTTGCTGCGCTTTCCGAAGCGAAAAGTTTGGCGACAAACTTTGTGTCGGTTTTGATTACCAGGGCCGCGAAACGACCCACAGCTTCGAGCTCCAATCCAACGACCACTGCAAAGCGCTGTGGAAGAGCGTGGTCGAGCACCACGTCTTCTACCGACTGCCTCAGAACGTGTCGCACGCCACCTGGAGCAAAAAGTTCCGGTGAGTGTCTTCTCGTGATCACTGCGTAACAGCAACTCGCGTCAAAGGGGCAATAGCTGTGAGGCTGGGGGCGAACTAGACAGAATCATTAATGTCTGTTCAAAGTTGAAACCTCCCACCCGAGTGACTTCGGTTATTTGCAAACGCCCTGAGTTTCAGTCGAATTTTTCTTATTTTGAATGGGTCTGTAACAGATTATATGGTTTCATCATCTGTCTGTGTCTCCATTGCTTTTCGACCTGTGTACACTAGAAGAAAAGCTTACCTTGAGCAAACGTTTGTTTCAGTGAGCATGAATATTTAAAAGCGGAGTTATCGGGGTTCTAATGAGTTGCAAACTTCATGGGTTATTTGAAAAGGCATAAAATCTTATCAAATACAAACNAAGTGTATATTTGATTCAAATAACTTCTTGTTTTCGTGCTTTTCCACTGTTGACACGCTTGGGCAAGTTTCACTGCTGAATCCTGATAGGTTGCTGATTCATTAGATATCACCTCCAACATGTCGATTTTTGCAAGTGCACGAGAATGAGATTTCACTGCGCAAATGGTCTTGTGGTACTGTGCATTTTGCGCACCTTAGAAGAGGAAACATTGTTTTCGACACCTCCGAAAGTTTAGGGATCGTCATCGCCGTCCTTACACGTATCGAATCTTCTAGAAATGTGTCATTATGTCGGAAATCAGTGCGGCCACTTATGTTATCCTTGTGTCAATCGAATTCGCCCTCACGAAATCGCCAGTTAAGTNTGAAATCGCTACTGACTTCTTTTATCCGGAGGCCCCACTGTNCAGTTCGGCATCGATCATGATGTTCAGACTGGTCTTGCCGTCAGAAAAGCTGAAAGATTACAATNCTCATTCGTTTGTAACATCTCTTGAGCGAACCACTCGTTGAAGGNTCGTGACCGTTNGTAACCTCGGTAAACCTGCTGCGTATGCTCGAAAGTCGACGCAGCTTTGCCTGGTCTGCTGCTAGCAGACGTAGCAACCCTTGGCAATCTGTTGTAAGCGGGCTTGTATTGACTCACGTGCAAAATCATGTAAACGTAATCGAACACGTGATCCATCAATGCAGCTTTTAGAACGGACCGGAGAGGCTGCTCTTGCGGGTTTTCAGGTGTATCATCAGATTCATATCAAGGCATTTCCACATGCGAAGATAAAGCTGTATCAGAATGTCACTTTGCTTGATCGTAGTCCATGATACTTTGCTTGTAACATGCTTTTTGTATTGGAACCAGCGTTTGTGTTAAACAGACGCGATGTCCTGAAGGAGGTTTTTATCAGGTAATTGCTGAAGGAGGTTTTTATCAGGTAATTGCTGACAACTTTTATTTGTCAGTTCACAAATAGGGCTCTTGTCTTTCGTAGCAATTTGCCCAATGACAGGGTCAGGAGACTACTCACAAGTCGAAAAAGTGATGTGGTTGAAAGGTATTCAATTTAAATTAGTTTGGTGTATCGAAAGACGTGTTTATTTCCATGTAAAAGAGCTTATGGCGGTCGAGTTCACTAGTGAACTAGCAACTGTAAATTTGTGTAACCATTGCAAGTTGTGTTGTTTATGTCAGAAGTCGTAAAGTATAAACACTGACGCACGATTCCGGTTGCGTTGTCGTGCTCTCACGTAGGCCATGCTACAACCATGGGCGTCGGAGGGTGTAGCTGAGGGAACCGATCCCCCTGGATTTTGAAATTTGGTGTGTTCCTATTGATTTGTTTTGTAGAAAAATGTTTTTTTCTTAGTTTCGAAATGGTGACATAAAATTTCACCACTGTTGCCCCCCATGGAAAAAAAACCTTTGGCTCACGCTGGAAAATTTTACTATTGTCCCCCCGCCCACTGCAAATAGTCCTCCGACGCCAATGGCTATAGCGTCATCATGTTCCTGGAAAGAAGATTGCCGACCGCGTTCATCGTCCCATTGCGACTGAACGTTCACTTGCCTGCACGTGCTTCGCCGGTCGTGGAAAGATTTAAGGAAAGACCAAAGCGCTTGCTTTTCAAGTCTGCTTTTCACTGGGCCGCAGTTGTATGAGCAAAAAACTCGCCTGACCTCACTTCAGCACGAATGGCTTGCTGGTAATAAAAAGCATCGCTTTCGCTGTTTGTTTTCTGACTTAACTCTGCCCGAACGGGAAAAGCTCCAGCAGCAGAGTTCGCTGTTCCGATCTCGAATATGATCGCGTGTGGTTTGCGCTGAAACGTGAAATTTAACTGCAAAGGTCGGTGAGTATTTACAAATTGCCATAAACGAATCTTCAGAAATCAACTAAAAGCTCTAGCAAGCAGATAAGTTGTTCTTCTGGCGATTATTATATTATTTAACCGACGTTTCGCCACCTATTCAAGTGGGCTTCCTCAAGGCAATGTTTTCAATCACAAAACATGTAATTTACTGATAACAAGAAACAATGAGCAGTATGACGTGCAAAGACACAAACGCAAAACCGACCATCACGTTATGGGAAATGGGTGACATACTTGAATAGGTGGGCGAAATGTCGGCTAAGTAATAAAATAATCGCCGGAAGAACAACTTCACTGCTTGATTTGAAACCTGGTGGCAAATGCTACGCAACAACATGAGTAGCAAAACGACAGCATTTCGAAAGCTCTAGGCTTCCTATAAGCTTTCGAGGAATCAGCTGTCTCGGCTCTGCTTTCTTTCTGCAATGATTCAAACTTGCACATATCTGTATTCAAGTAACTAGTCTTCACTAAGGCGACTGAGTTGAATTCATCAGCAAGCTATTAAAACAAACTGCTGATGGATTCACTTGTGCCGCCTTTGTGCAGACTAACTACTTGAATGTTCAGAAATTTGCATAAGTTTTTAGCGAAAGTGAACCTGTGACTGCAACAGGCAGTGAATAGGTTAAACACTGAGTGGATGCTTTTCCCGTAAATTCGTTGTTAAGAAGATAGTACATCTGTTGTCAAGAAAATATCGCTGTTGTTTTTGTTTTAGTTTAATAGTTGACTTTTTAATTTCTACTTTTTGGAATCGTTAATGATTTTTTGTTTAGCTTGTTGCACTCGTGCGATTCGCAAGGTCTCCTTACGAGAAATAAGGTTGCCGTTTTTGCCAAAGTGCCTTGAAAATTGCGATCACTTGTGGCACGTGATCGAGTCACGTGACTGACTTCTTCGATCAGATGCAGCCCGGTCTTGTCCAGTGCTCGACATGTTCTCCGGCGATGCTCGGCTTTGATGTTCACTCGGTCTCATAATTTCCGCGCGTCCTGCGCTCGCTTTCGTGTCGGCGGGAGACGATTTTCAACAAAACTGCTTCCAACCAACAAAGCTTTGACATTTGAATCATGTGTTGACTCGCGCCTCCACATTCGCGCATGTCTGCGAACAACGATTTTATGACGCGTTTGTCAACCGCTCTTGAGCACTGGCCCGCTGCTGTTTCCTCCGGTTTCAACTTCGCTCGGCGATGGTTTTCGTGGCCGGTGAAACAAGTGCCCGTGGGCCGTGATGCATGCGTTCGATTGATTGAGAGAAAAATACATTTGCATTGCTTGCAACGCTTTATGGCAAGCTCCGTTTACTTCGGTACAATGCTAGGTACGGTCACTGGTAGTGCGAATTTACTGGAAGCGTCGGTCTGTGACGCAACGCGCCGTCACAATAGTGTCGTGCATGTATGAATCGAGGAATGACGTTCACATTGTTGAAACCGAAAGACCGTTTTCTTGCCATGACCTCATCGCATTTGCGATGGTGATCGTTTTGGAAATTCAATTGGCGGGTTTAAAGTTAAGAACCGGTGATTTGTTTCTCGTAATCCACCGCTGGTGTGGGATTAAGTAATTAAACTCGGATTAGAACAGCCTTACCTACAAAGCGTCATAATCACTCTTTATGCGCTCACAATCCCGCTTTATGCGCTCACGGCACATTTAAAATGACGCCTGCTGACTACTGCAGATACAGCGGGCGCACCGAAGCGGAACTGCTCCAGTCGGAAGTGGAGAGGGAGGAGCCGGAAGTCCATCGCGGAAGCAGCAAACGATATCCTCCCCGTTCGGATTACCAAGGTGATGGTCATTTTGTATTCGCGATTTTTGCTTTACGTAATAACACATGCAAAAAGTGCGTGATCGAACTAGCGTCTGTTTTTGACTAGCCCGTTATCAATCTTGTCAATGCTATTCTTTATTAAATGTGAATTTGCGTAAACGTCTTGGTCGTCTGGTAAACCTGTCCGCCATGGTCACTGTTGGCGGGAAACAGTCTTTACCGCGGAAGCGTCTGAAACTCAAGTGTAACTTTCTTTGTAAGAAAAAATCAAAACAATGCGTGGCAGCCATCAGCGTTTATGGCCGATTCATCACACATTTAGTTAATAACCTGTACTAACAAACGCACTCACATAGATAGATCAGTTTCGTTTATTATCAACATGGATTGTTTCAGGCTGTTTTCGCCATTGTTTTTTTGTGTCGTGTCCACACTTACTCTCGGTCCTTTCAAAGACACAGAGTGTACCCCCGTAACAGCCGGCATTTTAATCCCTGACAGCTGCAGGGTATAACTTAATCGATGGCAATTGTCACTGGACAACGTCGCACAGCAGTTTGCCTCCAGATAGACAGAGCACTGCTGCACACATACATACATACATACTGGACCGCTCGGACGCGCGTCTAACCACGCCGGCCTCGGCCAATTCGCAGCTGGCCTGGAAATGAACCGAGGCCGCACGATGTCGAAAGATGCGCAATCAAAAATAAACAAATGTCCCACCGCGTCGCCACACAGACCATGTAATCGGCTGACACGGCGTGACGTGTACCGCGATTGATAAATTTTCCGGCGCGGGCCGCGCGACTGTTGTCGGTGCCCTTGAGACTTGGTCTTGATCTGAGAAACGCGAAACAAACGTTGAGCGAACGCGCTGCGCAGGCGAAGCGATACTTGCGGCCGATAACGTGATGCGCGGAAAGTGTACGGGAAAATATTCCTCGCGGCTGTACGCGAACCAGTAACAGCTTACTCGGCTTTGAAAGCCGACCGATGTCAAGCGAGGTGAGCTGGCGTTTCGCGCAAGGTTGGGTTTAGCCTTCGCTGTTTCTCCTAAATCGCTCGATTGTCCACGCCTGTTAATGCATCGCATCGCTTGACTCATCCGAACGACCCACCCCTCAATAAAGCCGCGCTTTTCGCAGCAGGCGAAACCGCGAGAGAAGACAACGGCGAAGTCGCGAAGACGACCACGACGAATGGAAACGCCGCCAAAAGCGCGGACTACCTCGATAACAAGTCCTGGAACGAAGTCCTGCAGAAAAAGTGAGACGATCATCACCACTGTTGTTAACGCACGTCTCTTTTGCATGTCCTGTTCTGAGTTCTATCCTTGGCTGCATCGCGCTTTCGGGCCGAAGCTGTGCCGTCGCTTGCCGAGGCTGCTGTTGCTGCTGATAAGCATGTTTTTTGCCCATCTTCGTGTCACCGGCCTGTCTGTTGACGAAGTCTGTTGTCATATGCTGACGCAGTTTTTTTTCGCGGGTCATTCATTCGCTGCATTATAAACCTGCGTGAAAGTAAGCATTAGAAATTGAGTATCGATCAAAAAACAATTTTCAATATGAACTAACATGACTACGAAGAAAAAAATCGTTTGTTATATGCGCAGACAGCTTCTGCGCAGGTTTTGCTTTAAACACCCCCCCCCCTACAACTGTGACATGTTGGTTTACCCCATCCGCATGAGGCTGCCCCCGATTGCCTAATCCTTGGACCGTCCCCCTCCCCCTTGCTTTCGCCGCTTCACTACTCGCCACCAACTGCTTGTTCGCAGAGGAATGTTCAGCGTGTCGGATGCCGAGCACAGCGCCGTAAAGTACATGACGCCGAAAAGCGAACGGCGCGAACGCAATAGACAGTTGCAGTCGCTGAGCGACAACGAGAACCGCAGCCGAAAGCTCAGGTAAATAAACTTCACGCTTGACTTGCGTCGCCAACAGGTCCGGTGCGGTGGATTTCAACAAAGACTGTACGTTTCGGGGTTTTTGTGTATCTGCGTTGGGACAAAGTAACGCACTGTGTGGTTTGTTTGCTGTGGTGATAGAAAGAAAAGATCGAGGCTTACAACTCGCCATTGCTTACGCATCTAATGCGTGTGTACACTTCTATATCGTCCATCGTTGGGGAAGAAGGTGACATTGCGATTTAATTGTTGCAGCTATATTATTGTTTTTTCAACGCACCCACAGCACTGCATGAGGTCAATGTCGCACGCCTTGTCTGCTGAGCGCTCAGCGCTGAATAACAGCGATGCTTTTGCGCCGAGCAACCGAACGATGGCATTCAAAGCCGCAGCGTGCGCCTGTTTCACCGCGGCACTCCGTTCTTCATTCCGCTCGCCGCGACGGAAAGAGGTCGCGCTGCAACTGTTGCAAAGCTCGTTCTTTATTGGTTGTTTCTTTGCTGCCGCGAATAAACTCTGGTTCGCATCGCACAAGTCTTCAGGAAAACCGTCAGGCGTCTGAACGCACACGTTTGTTTGTTTCTTTCTGTTTTCGTCACGCACCGCCATGTCCGGGACCGGCATGATGCTTGCACGGTTGTTTGTGAACGAGTGTGCTGTCCGTGTTGCTTGGCAACAGGTTTCAAACCAGAAACAAACGGAGGAGGTGAAGCAAACGGCGCAAGTGCATGCACATGATCAAAGCGCGATCTCAAACAGCTTGATCGTTTCCGTCCGCTCCTTTGGCTTCACCTTCTTTTTGTGTTGTTTGGCAAAACGCACTTTCGTGTTGAGCAAAGCAGTGCAGGTCTATTGGATAATGTCATGATGTGTGCGTCTGTCTCTTTTATGACAACAAAATATGTAGTTTTTATGACAACACACACAGCGCTAATGCACAAGCTGTCTCACTTTCCAAGTGCTTCCATCAAAAGCGCTGGAAGTAGCCGTGACGTTGAGATCGATGGGAGATTGAACTGAAAAGTCGACCAAACACATGGATTAATAATAAATTCAAACCCGACGCAGCCGGCGCCGTCATGTCGCAATTTCCTTTCAAAATATCCCGACCTAAATCATTGCACGGAGTGACACAGATCAGTTGCTGTGTCGAAAATCAGGACTGTTTANTACACCGACCGTCGCCAAGTTCAGTTAAATCATCGTTGATAGAATGATCTTTCTGGTTAACTGAAAGAAATGCTCACTTCAATCGGAAGCAGCAGCTGGGTTAGTACCTCGGTTGCTGCCGACATCGCAGTAAGTTCGTTGAGTGTTTTCCGAGATGCGCAGATGCTGTTTCTGACCCGAACCTGCGGCTGTGTCGCTGCGATTCGAGCGACGGAGATTTCCGTGAGACCTGGTTGGTTGCTCGCAGTTTTGAACCGGCTGGAAAGTCACACTTGTGATCAAGACGCGTTCATGTTTGCAAATAGAGAGAAGCGGTTGCGTCAAAAATTACCACAAATACTTCGTTGCCGCGTCTGTTTTCGCGATTTCGTAGAATCCTCTTGAATGTTGCTTGTTTTCCTTCAAAACAAAGAAGCCGATACTTGTTCCTGTTGTGACGCTCTTCACAAAAAAGCGGTGCTGGAGTCCTTTGCCCCCTCCCCCTGGCTCCGCCGAAATAACGGGGATTTTTGCGCAGGTCGCATCGCGGCCGCTCGAGCGGCGAAGAGTCGGACAGTCCGAGCAAGCGCAGAATCCGGCGATCACGTCACAATCGCTCAAACAATTACCAGAGCGACGCCAGCGATGCGTCTCACAGGAGGAGGTAATTGGCTCAGCAGCATGGCGCCCAACGGCGATAAGTTTTATGACACCGATCAATATCCGGCGTTTTATGGACACGGCTTTCTTGTCGATTACCGAACGAATTACCAGTAGAGCCCTGCTGCTGTGTGCTTTTCTTCCTACTTTTTTTAAACCGTCTCGTAAATTTTAGTGCCGCCCTTGTACGAAGTTCTGCTGCTAAACCACTTGACATTTGGTAATCCTGCGCTCAACTTACGTGTGGAATAAAGCCGGAATGGATCTGTGCATCGCTCCTACCTCGCCCAACGCATATGTTTAAAAAATTCAATTTTGGCTAATGTCGTAGCGTTCGATTTTTATTATGCCGCGCAAACTTCGGTAGTTGGCATCGCAGTCGAAGTTCGTTTGATGTCAAACCGCAGCTTATGCCGCGTATTTCGGGTCAGCGCTTAAAACTGCACGACAGATGAATCTCTTCACTCTGAAATGAGGTTTATTCTTTAACCTGCTCAGTGTTTTTTTGCTTCCGCTTTTGCCATACTGTCACTGCACGATTTAGAAAGGCTTCCCAAGCTGATAATACCATTTATTTCTAATCATCATCAGCCGATGGGATGCGATTACGGATTTTGAAACTGCTCTTTTCTGTCATCAGTGGTTGAAAACGCTTTTTTTTCGCGAAAAATTGCATTTGACCCGAACACTCGACATCAAGATGATCAACTGACACAGCGGTTTCACTTCAATTGGATCAACTGTAAGCTGCGCTGTTCAGTCAACCGTAACCTTGACTCTTCGACGACGGTCAAAATCAAATCCCTGGTCTCAGTATCTAAAGCTGGAATGCTATCACCTCCTTGCCAGTGTTCAGGCTGAGTTAACCGCGCAAGCGGCGTGCACACATCGGTGGTGTGTTACTAAACTTTGAATTTCCTGTAGGAGGAGAGCTTATTACACGGACACGGAGATGGGGAACCGGGTACGCGCCGACATCGAGAAGTCGAAACGGCGCCAACACACGAACTCGGTGTCGTCGCCGAAATCGGAAACTAGCTCGCAGCGAAAACAGAAAAGGCGAGTTTTTTTTATCTTATTATAATTATCTGTCTGAGCAAGACAAATACTTGCTGGGGTTTTCAGGCCGGATTCTTTGTTTGCACTGCTTGCAAATCGTTTTCGAAACTTGATTTTCGTAAAATTGCAAATCGCAGTTTTCGACGCGTAATTCAATGCCAGGCTCGAGCGCCTGATCCTGAAACAAAACAATCATTTGTTTGTTTTCAAAACAATCGTTTTGTTTGTTTTCCAGGTTGTCGCGAGAAGACGAGCAGGCCAGGCTCGAACTATGGCAGCACATCAGGTGAGAATCCACGCCGATCGTAACAGCGCCGTTGCTCTCCACCTCATGCGGAGGTTGCCGTGCGTTGCGATAACGTCTGTTTCAAAGTTGCCTGCGTCGCAAACCATTGTCTGTCCGAGGAAGCACGAAAGCTTCGGCAAAGCATTTCTGTTTGAATAAGATTTCAGGACTGAGGATGTGCAGTGTTTGCTCGGAATCGACTTCCTACTAAAAATGTGATGTTTGATTTGAACCTCGACGCCTTACGTTCCATTCATTCCCACACCCGCTTTTCCTCTGGGAAGGGTCGTGGGTTCAGCAGCGTAAGCAGCTGGCATATTCCGGCTTCGCAGGTTTCAGGCAGGCTCCCGTTAACCAGCATGGCGACAAAGCGGCGTTGTGCAAATACAGTCTGCGGTCGCTGGGAAAGTCGCCGATTCGGTTCGGCGATAACCGACAACATTCACCTCGGTGTTGTTTTTCCACTGATAAGTCAATTAGGTCCTCGCGTCAAGTGTGTTTTGTGTGCTTAGCTTTGACGTTTCGCATATATTTGCTTCTCCTCGCGGAAAAATGCCAGGCTCCGCCGAAAAAGAAACCCAATATCGCGACCTACGTTCGCACACGTGAAGATTAACCTCAGACAGAAATGAAACGCCGAGTCAGTCCCGTCGGCATGGTGGGCTTAGCCCCCCAAACAAAAGCGCCAAACCCCCCAAATTAAAATATGAAACACTATAAATCACTGGAGTTTTTATCAAATTTTCAGTGTCAAGCCCGCTGTTGAAGACTTCCTGGCGATGGTTCTGCGCAGAGTAACCCCAATAATACACGTTGAGATCAACTGTGCGGGTTGCCATGTAGAAGGTAGCTGCAACAAAGCTAAACAGTTGGGGCCAGGCAAGAATATCGGGAGCGCACGTCTTCTTCCAATTCCGCCAACACTGCTGTTCTTAGCTGTTCCCAATAATGTCGTTGCTTGGGCTTATAAAATGCTAATACTCTGGTATAAAAACAGGCGATATCGCCACAGATTACCTCGCATTTGCCGGTGCAGGCGAATTGGTAAAAGCTGGAGGATGAGTTACAAAAGTAAAAAATGTATAGTGCTTCTTTTATGGCCAGTTGTTGTTTCAACGACTTGAGCATTTGTATTTTCCTCTGTTTTTAGAGAAATAAATATCAAATTCGCGAGCATGTGTTAAATGCGCTGCGCAAAGAATCCAGTGTTTAGAGCAAGTTCACGCAACCCGAACAAAATAACGTCGTGGACGTGTATTTGCAGACGAGACCACGTCGACCCGGGCGATTCACCGGACAATTTGCACGACATCCCGTACACCGAGATCAAGTAAGCAAGCCGCTGCTCTTGTCTTTCTTGCGCTATTGCTGCTTGCATTCATCCTCGGCCCATTCAAAAGAAAAGCGTCGCTAACCACAGCACCGATTTTTTGGCAGGACGCAGGGCAATCCCTATCCTAACAGACGACACAGTCGCCAGTCCAACAGACGCAACTTGTCCTCTTCCGGCTTGGGGTAAGCCCTGTGCTCGCTGCCTTATTGTGACGTCCTCTCGCCGGCATTGTTATCGCACCGCTGATCAGCTGCTGCTGTCGCCCGGAAAAAAGTCGCTCTCCGGTTTCGGGTCGCGCGTTTTGACAGCGGCGCTGGATCAAAGACACGGGACAACGCGCGCGACGCTGTAGTTCGCCCTGTCGTGAAATAATTACGTCATGTTCGCGTGACGTGTTTCCCGTTGCGGCCGCAGAGTCGCCACATGGCATGTAATCGGCGAAGCTCTTGAACTTCAGTGTAGAAAAGCCGGTTTTGAATAACTGCTGTTAGTCAAGCAATGCTGCGGTATCATCTAAACACTGTCTTGAATTGTTGTTTTCTCAACAAAACTGTTACAGTAAGTTTGTAATCGGAATCTCCATTCCGTGCATTTTTGCTGTCATATTGAAGATTCCTCATGCAATCGAAATAGCAAATATCCTCTTGAAGTTTAAGACTCGAAAATCTTGACATTAAGCAATTTTGTTGTTAAAGCACTCAGAAGCTTATTTCCTACTGCGCCTTTTCTCGTCACTCCGAATATTAAGCTCAGAAATACTTTTAGCGGGGAGCTGATGGAAGACGGCATGGTGTCCCCCCTCCAAATCACCACCACCGTGCAGCGAGAGAAGGAACGCAACGCGTACGGCAACGGTCATTACAAGTACAGCTCCTCGCCCAGAAAGACCCCCGGCAAGGACTGGGACACCAGAACGCCCCTGGCAGGTAAGAAAACTAATGTTCCTTTGCTTTTGTAAGGGCGTTTTTCTTTGTTCACGGCCAGCACTGTTTTCAATCGCGACCATTACTTGTTGCGTTTCCATTTGGGAAAAATGATAAAAACCGGGGTCTTATTCCTTTCTTAGATTTGCTTGTGTGTTTTTTGGCGATCTGGATAACTATGACTTGCGATTTATCGCTTAGTGTGAAATATATGCACAAGAAAATGGCCTTCGTGAGTGGATCTTTCCGCGGACATGTGGTGTAGTGACAGAACGTAGCTCAATCAGGTACACAGTTGAGATGAAACACTGATATACGACAGTACTCTCTTAGTGCAGCGTGTTGCGCGCGTAGGCAAAGGCTACAAGTTGCAGCAGTTTCTTGTGCTGATGACCGTCCGCTGGAGTCGAACGGATTTTTATTTGTGGTGTTTGTCGAGCGTCAACACTGCGGTGTGGTATTGACCGGTAACATGGTAAATAGTGGCCTACTTTCCTTGCGTAATTCTGCTATGTTTTAAGCCAGGAGTATTCAACCGCGGGCCAAAAATGGCGCGGGAGCTGAGGTTTTGTGGCCCGTTGCTCCACAAGCGAGCATTACGGTTTTTGAAGGGCATTGCCAATCTTCCATGGGTGGCCAGCGAGTTGTCTAACCCGCAGAGCTTGACACATGCAGTTGTAGCCCGTGGACCAATCTGGTTGTGCGCATTTGGCCCGGCAGTCCTGCATGGTTGCATACCCCTGTTTCAAGCGAATCGGCTCACTGTAGAATGGAGCATTATTGATTCGTTTTTTTGCCGCATATAAGTTGAAAATATTCTCTTTCGTCCACACGGCTTACAGTTTTTGCGCTTATCAAAGTGAGTATCGCAGTAAATCGCACTCCAAGTGACTTGTACACGCTGGTCACCCGTTCGGCTTGACCTGCGTACTGCGTAGAAGACCTTTGCCCTCTCGATAAGCAAAGCGATTAAAGCTTGTCGTCCGATCGGATCAGGTGGTACGAGCGCCCAGCATAGCAACGCTCTCCTGAAACTCTGTAATGTTGGTCTCGGCTTAAAGCAACCGAAGAAACGAATCTACGATTTCGGTTATCTTGGTCGAGCAGCAGCAGTTCTTTTCAAAGCACAAAAAAACGCGAGCTCCGCCTTTTACCAGCATTGCCCCGAACCGACGTTTTCCTCCCATTTTTTCCCTTCCGTTTCAGGCGTCAACACAGCGCAGCGCCCGCACCACGTCAAGACGTCAGACGCGCGCAGAAGCAAAGACGGCGGCCTGAAGCTCGTTTACAGTCACAGCCCGATTTGAAGCCTCCCTCAGGCCAGCCGTGCCTCATGACCGCCGGAAGAACTGAGAGCAACTAGCGACAAGTTTCGATGCAGTTTCATTCTATTCATTGCTGTTGTTGTCGCGACGACACGCGGTGAAAACAAGCGAGTAGCTTTTTGTTCGCGTAGGTTTGACGCAATAAATGTGATGTCACTGGCGGATGGAATGTTCGGTCATTTCCGACCGAACGCAAGAAGCCGCGCAACAACTTCTTTTTGACGTATCGTTGACAGTGACTAGTCTATTCCCGGATCGTCCAACTTCCGTTCGTTTGTAGGGACTTTCGTCTCTCAGTTGAAGTCGTATATTCTAGTTTTTATCAGCTCTGAATCGTTTGCTGTATCGAAAGTTGCTTAGAGGGAGACTCTGACTGTATCTCTCCCTTCCGTGCCAGGCGTTGCGAGCAGCGTAGATCTTAAAACGCGAAACGTTTCGGCAACACTTTGAATCCGGTTCCCTGTCAAAAAAACCTGCTTGCTATGTTCACGGTACCGGCTTGGCCGATAGCGAGTTGCGTCAAAAACGGGGTCAACAAGCCATACATCCCTCACCCGTCGAAAATCTTGAGAGGCGGTGAACATTGTCGTTTTGTTCAAAACCATGGTCGATAATTCCGCCCTCCCCACAAGTCTCCAATCCTGACCATCGCGATAAACCCAGGTGTTGGGCGCTGGTGCGAGAAACGCCAGACTGTAAAAATGGCGTGTTTGTCAGGTCTTACTGATTTTCTCATAAACTTCTCCATGACATGTTCCCGCTTTAGACCATTGGCAAGCGGACCGTGCGAATGAACCAGGTTGGCCAACAACGACCTCAGGTGAAAAATCCTAGTGTCTGACTCACTGTTGCGAAAGTCACTTTCACGGAAAAAAGCGGCAGACCGCTTGTTTTTTTTACATCGACAGAACATGTTTTGTTTTTTCAGCAGTTGTAGTCCGCTTTTTGTTTGCCTCTAGATCAGAGGTATGTCTAAACGCAGTTTTCGCGTCTGTGCAGAACGCTGCTAGATGACGTATTTGCATCGCTGTCGTATCGGTCGCGATGATTGTGTCGCATGTTGAGTGGTGCGTGGGCACAAAGAGTTTTCGTTATTTTGCATGTCTTCTGTTGTTGAACAAACGAACAGTGATTCGGTGCTGCGATACTTGAGACTTGCTCAGACAAAGAACTATTAAAAACCTACTAAAACCTCCTTCGGTCGAGACGTTTTAAGTTCTTATTTGTAATTAATTGCGTTGTTTTGCGATATGCAGTATTAAGTAGAAGTGTTGGTGCGTGTTCTATTTCATAACTTGCTGTTGTGTGAGCTGCTGCAACCGCTCGGTGGTGTAACAATGGAATTGTGACGTAAAAATGAAATAATCCAAGGTTTTCTGTTCTGAAAATTCAGCTCGGGCTGAAGCGCGGTACAAATGTTTAATCGAGTTTTTTGGTTTGCTTCAGTGAAGACGTTCATATATGTAGATTATGAGATCCCAAGCCACATTGTTTGAACGTATATTGCTTCAAGTTACGTTTTCTCGCGCTGCACTAGATGGGTGGGCCTTCAATCAATGTTGCGGGTCTCCCAGGGGCCCGGTCGGTCATAAAATGCGTCAAAAGCTTGGCAATGGCAAGCTTTTTTGGTTCCGTGTCCAGCAGCTTCTCCCGGCCACACGTACTACAAAGCAACAGTGCATTCTCGTGTCGTGTTCCGCTGATCCAACGTTTCTCGTCGCTGTCGGAAGACTTTTTCAATCCTTGTATCCATTAAAATATGAATTTGCGTATTGGGTAAAGTGTTGTGATTAAATTGTTGCGCCTGTCTATCGTTTGTGGTGTTTTCCGGCCCGCCGTGTGCAGTTTGTTTCCAGCAAGTTCACGCCGCACGGACTTATCCCAAGGTCGAAGGGAACAGCGAAACAAGCAATCGGTCACTTCTTTTTTTGTGGGGAGCTGAGCCACATGACTGAAACAATTGGCTGCGACCATCTCCCGTCGATAACCGCAAACAAAGGTGGCTTCCCCGCTATGGAGCGGATTGTAGCGAACAGCTTGGGAGACATTTCGGTCAATTTTCCGCTAACAGTATTTAAACTCGCTGTAACAATATTCACTATTCTGTATTTTCAGACATTATGACCGAAATGACTTAATTTTGTTCGGTCATTTTAAAAAATGTGGCGTATGACCGAATACAAGGCTAGTGTCACAGTAAGTGTAGATGAGCAGCAGACGTCAGAGCACAGTTTTTATGTCATATGCGGCGGTAACACAACACTGCAGCAGGACCATAGGTCGTGTGAAAAAGATGGTTTTGCCGTTTGAGGTCGCCCACTTCTTCAGTGACGTCAAAAAATGCATTAAACGTCTTTGCTTGCAAAACACACACGTTTTACGTTGTATTGCACACAGCCGTCTTGGTTGCTTTGCGAGACAACTATGTTTGTTTCAATAGTGCTTCCTACAGTCTCCTTACTTGTTGGACCTTGACGCATGTGTTGCTGCCAGGGAAGCGCCCATTGCAAGCGTAGCTGTGGCTTTGAAATTCTGATGCTTTTCAGAGTTTTTCATTTGTCAAAATATTCATTAAAATTTTGCGCGCTTTAGACTCTGTTGCAAACGATATATATCAGATTTAACGCAGGTTTTCTGGACACTAAAAGTTCATCAGTGGTTTAGGATATCACGCCTGGAAAATTCCTTTCGCTCCAATAGCAAAAGGGAAGGGTAGACCGCGGTGTGAAGAGTGACCATGCCGAAAAAACCTGCTAATCGGACCAGTAAATGCAAAAGATATTATAGCCTATTACAAAAAGCTGCTTGGCTAAGCTACTTTATGGCATGCGATCATAGTTATCTAAAATTAAACCGGCGTTAAACTAGATGCAACGAGTCCCTGCGATGAAGCAACATAATCAGTTTCGAAAACTGCTGAAAATGTTGCGTGATATATAGGCTAAGCCAGGGGTCACCAACGTGGTGCCCGCGGGCACCAGGTCGCCCGCAAGGGCCATGTATGTTGCCCGCGGCTTCTAAAAATAACATTAGCATGAATAATGTCTTCACCAATATCAAAATGATGGAAGGTAAATTGAGCAAAATTTTTATTTCAGAAGTGTGTAATACCCACTTCTATCAAACTAGTAGCCCTCCGCATTAATCGGTAGCTCGCAGTTTCAAAAAGGTTAGTGACCCCTGGGCTAAGCTATCAGTCTACAATTTAAAGATGACGTTTATGATAAATATTTCAGACCTTTTAATTTTCTAAGCATTTGTGAAATCCTGAAATCTGCAGCAGTTTTTCTTCCCACATCTGTGTGTGACAACGTAATCATTGTGCCAAAGGTCATATTGTATCGACTCTGTGCGATTCACTTCAGGTTTACTGGTTTCAAACAGATGAAAAAAGTTTTTAAACACTGCATGTGCTTTGCAATGTGTTTAACCACTTATGTCGTTTCAGTGTATTGCTCTACAGGTTCCTACTCTTCAAGTAGGGGATCATTTTCATTGGTTTAAAACATGTGGGCAAAGTATAATGTCATTCACACATTGAACTTTTTGCTTTATTTTACAGAAATGTAATTTCGGCAAAATGTTGACACTTAATTGCCTTGGGCTTTGTTAAAAAGATAAGAATCCAGTAGGCATTTCAGAAAAAAAAGTGTTTTGTCTGGACACCCTAACGTAAAAGTTATTTTACTGTCGTTAGATGCTTGACGATACAATCTGGTCAACAGGTATTTTCGGCGTTCCAGTGTTTGCACCTCAATTTAAATACATCTGTGTAGTGTTGCGTTAGCAAGCACAAAACAACATATCGGATATGCACAAACGTATACATTTTGCTGAGTTAAACATTTTTGCACGAGTGAGTTGCATTGTAACTAGATGGATCCAACCTACCCTGGCAATACCACTACACAACTGAAAATGGATGGCAGAGTGCTGATGGATATGAAAGTCTTTCAATTTCAAAAGTGCTTCAGCTTCATTTTCTCCAATCACAAGGAGCTGAAGAATAGTAGAATACACTGACTTGCTCTAAGTGTTGTACGCGTTGTCGGTTAACTCAAACTAACATACGCAAGCATGTGCAGCGGCTGAGAAATGCAGAACTTCCAATAAGATCAAAATGGTTTCAAACCAGTGAAGTGTTTCCTTTTTCTAAATTGACGTTTAGCTTGCTGAATTTATGTGCAATATCTGTGTTCATGGACAGCCTAGCAACAGTTTGGTGTCCTTCAGGAGACCCACTTCACTACCGTAGGCAAGCTACAACAAACAAACTTTAGCCCGGCGGCAAGTCTTTGAGGAATCTGCCTGCTTTCTACTTTCATTTTTCTGCGATTATTAAAATTTGCAAGCATATATCTATTTTTCCATAGTTATCAGCCACAAAGGTGGCGGCAAGTAAATCTATTGCAGTTTATTAACAGGGAAATGTTAGTGATACTTCGTACGAAGACAAATTAGTGATACTTAGTAGATGAACTCAGATTGTTCTAGATTCTAAAATATTTTCTTGTTGTTTCATGTTGACATCGGAAGCCTAACAAAAAATTGGAAATACTTGAACATCTTACAAGCTTTGGAATGTTACCTGACATTACAGCAATAACGGAAACTAGATTAATAGCAATAATTAACAGAAACTGTCCTGCTACATTTCAAATGCTCAAAGAAGGGCGTGGAAGACTATTAGACGTCTACATTTTTTTCATTCATCTACCCATAGCAGTTGGATTGCATACGGAGAGGAAACACTCCGTTCTGTACTGCAAGACAACTAGCTGTATTTTGGTTGTAGTGTTCGTTTAATTAAATACACTTTCGGTGTAGGTATTAGCTTCGTTCACTTCATTAACCTTTTCAGGGGGCACCCTGATATTGCCTAACGATTCTGACGAATCATCCATTTCGGCGTTCTTGTGGAGGCGTGCGGCCAACCACGACGAAGCACAACCGCGTCAATGCGCGGTCAAAATGACGCAGTTTTCCGAAGCAATACAGTTTTTATGGAGGCAAATTTTTTGGAAATGAAGAAGCGCTTTTAAGCGCGATAATTCGTAGAATGCACGTAAATAATAAGCAAGCATGATGATTTGTTTCATCAACACTAAAAGAGCCTTCAAAAATCTATACAATTTTTATTTTGAGACGTTTCGAATTATTCTTAATCCATTTTCAGTCAAAAAAATAAAGCAACACTTGGCAATGCTAGCAATTCAAAACCAAAAGACTCTGTGACGCAAGAAACAACAGTGTGACGCAAAAGACGTCAAAAGCAAAAAC
>JGI24159J19872_10002169_pt1 | contig 23012 bp, 15 predicted proteins | sample Ectturendosymbi4_FD_19872 | JGI IMG/M metagenome (IMG submission 19872) | reverse complement strand
GGACGTAAGGGCGCCGTGTTGCTGCAGCTTTGCAGTTTATGAATGTATGGGGCGCAAAATATAGGTTCAAGAATCTGTAAATAAAGATTTTAATTTTTGCCAAGCAATTTTTGCGCCCACCGTCAAAGTGGCGCCCATGACACGTGCCATGCCTGCCATACCCACATACGCCACTGTATGAAAGTTAAGTTTTTTTCACTGACCACTTCGAGACTTTGAAATACACCAGATTACTGCATGTTCGCTGCTTTTACGAAAGGTTTTCAAACACAAAGATCTGTGCTGGAGATGTCATACTGAAAATTCTGAAATGTCTCTATGTGACCAAAGCAGCATAGTTGATTGCGATGACCTGCCTCTGGCGTTGGTGTTCGAAGATGTACAACTTTCAAGGCTTTTGCAGAGTGATGGTGCTCAAGCCGGTGATGAAAGCGGGCTTGCGGGTGTTTGAGGCTGTCGCAAAACTTGTCGACGACACCGAGTTGAGTGAAGTATCAGCGGATGAGGTGGAACTCTGACAGTAATGGCCATGACTTCCTACCACGGCTGGCTATGTTTTTTTCTTCAGACGAGGACTTTGCAGCTCCAAGTTCAAGAAAGCGTCAGTGCCCTTTGAAAGCACTGCGTAATTATGCCCACTACAGAACCGTCGCCAGAAAGTCTTCAGTAGGGGGGTTTACTTTTGTGCAGGGGGCCTTGACATTCTAAAATTTGACGAACTTAACTGATTGATAGCGTTTCATACTTCAATTTGGAGAGGCATGGAGCTTTGTTTGGAGGGTGTAAGCCCACCAAAGTCCCCCGTAGCGACGGGACTGGTCCAATTGCAATAACTGCTACGTTGAACACTGCAATTGCAATATCTGCTGCTGTGGATGCTGAACTGAGATGTACAATCAATAGCACATTAGTCCGTCAAACCAAACTCTGTTGTGACCTGGTAACACGTGCGTTAACTCAGAACAAGAGTTGCCGAGTTGCCGCCGTTACATGCGTGAAGTAACATTGTTTTAACTTTTTTGTGATAGATACTGTGCGACAAAGTGCCAGGTATTGTCGTCATAGAATATGCTCATTTCCGGTGAATAGACCTTATGTGAAAAAACTCAAAAAAATTTCCTGAAAATAACATATTTTCGTGTCTCAACCTGATTCACTTTTTTTGAACGTACTTCCGCCAGTTTCGAAGACATCACGACATGGATCTTGTACAGACCGCCAAAAAGGTCTGTTGGCGAAATTTCGGAACTTTTGGTGTATTTTTCGTGTCTGTTACATTCGTACTCACCGCGTTTTTTGGGAGGGATATGTGTTTAGTTTTCAAATAATACAATTTTTTGGACACGCAACAAGTTACTTTTTTAGGGTGAGATGAGTTTGGGAATAGTTTCTGAGTTGTTTAAAAAGGCGCCTGTACTCCTAAAACGTTTCCGTAAGCGTCGGTTATGGGGGGAACAATATTAGCCCAGTTACGGCAATGAGAGTAACAGTGTACATTTAGACCTGAGCAGGGTCTAATGACTAGGCAATAACTTGTGGTACTTGTTTGTTGAAAATCTCCCACTAAATAATAAACAATGGTATAAGACGTAACGACAAGAAATGTTTGTCGCCAATGCCGCGGTGGGTGTGAGGTGATGTGTGATGTGCCGCTGCTAATGATCGAACGATAGGAAAAAGCATTGAGATAGCTTTGACTATTATAGTCATTTCTGTTCAAGCAGGGCTTGTATATCATATTTTGACTGGAGAGGGGGAAATGTTAACCTTGAACTACCGGATTAGTGATATTTGCTACCCTGCGGTCGAATGTCATCTTCTCTGCGCTTGATTCAAAGTACGTTTGACTGGGGTGGAGGGAAATGACTTTGGCTGGGGACAGGGAGAAAGATGCAGAGACTGCGGGCAATTACCATCCAAGTGAGTTTGAAAAAAACATGATTTCAAGACAAGCAGTTTGTCATCCTGGATTTGACTCAGGCTTTTCAAGAAACATTTTATTAATTTCTTCACTCCACAACCACATTTCCATGCTTTTTTTAAGGTTTGTAAGCACAAAAACGGGAAGATTTTAAACTATTTTCAAAAATTAAAATTTAATCAGTAATTTACCGCGCCCGATAAGGTGCCGCCCGGTGTCAAGCGAAATTTCTGACCTCTGCGAAATTTCTGACCTGATATTGTTTTTCAGTTATTTTTCTTCTCAGAACAAAGAAATAAAGTCTGGCAATTACTTTTTCGATGTGTGTTGTGTAAATTAAAACATTTTGGTTGGATATTAGGTACCCACAACAAGCTATAGCACGGAAATAATTTTAACCATTGAAAATTTTCGGACCTAGTGGTTGACCTCAATTATTTTTCTTTTTCTCACCCTAACCCAAACCCTAACCCGACACACTTACCTAAACACGAAGTCCTAAACCCTAATAATCAATAACATCAGCTTATTTGGTATGTAGAATATTACTCTGTGCATGCGTACATGGTGTGAAGTCAGAAAATTCCCAAGTCAGAAATTTCGCTTCACACCGGAGCCTCAGTCGCCTCCTTGTTGTGCTTCACAAGAAATGGGTTGCAGAATCAGTAAAGGTTAAAAACGCATAATTTTCTTCATATACACTCGCACATTGCATGTGTGTATGTTTACAATAAAACTTCCATGATTTCACAATCAATTTATCACGCAAATCTCGTGAAATCAATGGTCTAAATATATTAGCGGGTTATCCGGTTATAGCTAAAATACACAAAAACTTATTCATATCCGAACTAACCCTATTCCCAATAAAGACAACTACTGCTTGAATTGACTCTGGGTTCATTTGCAACTGTCAAACATTCCACTTGACTCGAAGCAGGGCCGTCACCAGCGGGGGGACCAGTGGTGCCCGGCCACCCCATTTGAAATCAGTGCCCCGTGGTTGCTGCATACATCTAATACAGTATTTTTAAAATGTGGTCCCCCTTTTGGTTTTTGGCCTCCCCTGCTGCGAAATCCTGGCGACGGCCCTGACTCGAAGTTTGATGCAAGTGACTCGGGCTCGATTGGAAATAGCCTGTCTTAATGTTTAGTTGATTTGCTTACGTACTTGTAAAAGTTATATTTTGTAAAACTTTCCCGCTGGACCAAAGCCTGACATGTGCAAACTATCAAACCTATTTATGTGACGACTTTTATCTGATATGTCATCAACAGTAAACAAATATTGCAAGAGACGGTAAGCGCACCGAAATACTTGGAAGAAACCAGATAATAGGGATGGCAGCGACTAAATGGCCTTGTCGCGGCACTGTTCAGTGTTTCATGGCATTATAATTAAACTACCAATCCCTGAAGCTTACACTGTTACTTTTGTAGAATAACCTGGTTTTGACTCTGGATACCTGTGATGGTAAATGGCTTAACAAACTTAACTCACAAACCCTGCTCGGGAAACCTGGGTGGTCCACCACCCAGGGCTTCTTTTTTGTTGACTTTATATGCTTAGAAAAATATTAGAAACCTGTGTTTCCATGATTTTTCCTTATTTTCAGAGACAAGTGGACTGGTGCCAGAGTTATTTTACAAAAATATCTCTGAAAGCCTATATATAGAAAACTGGGGTACTATACTACCCATGGTTACTTGATGTGTAGCAAATTTTGTGCATCTTAATACATCAATGTGATTTTAAGTGCAAAACTTGTTTGGCCAAATATGACAGACGAAACGTTTTATGTGAAGTCTTCCTACGCCATGACTACATATGAAGAAAAAACGGATCTAAAATGCGCATGACGTTTTCTACACAGAAGCAAAAATTCCCTTCTAAAAATCCCCTTTTGGGGGTACAGTGTACAAAATTGGTATGCTATGTATGTTTCGATGTACAGATACGATTTCGGAACTATTTCGCCAGATTTCTGCTCCGCGACAATTTGCCACGCGACCAGTAACCCGCAGTTGCGCATATCTTGAATTACTCGGTAAATTTGGCTTTCTGGGCTAAATCGGGCTTCAAAAATAAATGTCAAACTCGGGCCAGGTTTTGGGTTGTGATTTCGGGCCGGGTTCGGGATCCAAAATGAGCCCAATGAAGTTGAGTTCCGGCTCGTCAGCCCTGGTTGTAACTTGCCAATAGTCGTTTCTACCTATCTCGACAAGTATTATGACAGTTTTTGGTTTACAGAAACACTTTTCGTCAACTGCTGATGCTACTGTTACTCTCCTTCAAAATAATACTTATCAAAATTTTGCCCAACCCATATTCTTTACGATAAAGTACATCCTTGCACCTTTGCATCACTTCAAACCACAGCTTTTGCTCATATTTGATAGTATACTAAAAGCAGCAACAAATACTGACAACAATTATTAGCTTTTACGACATATTCTTCATTCACACTTACATTTGTTGACATACCAAGGCACCCATCCTTCTTTTATTCAGGATTGGGTCTTGGTCTTTGTTATGTTCCGGCAATCATCGTAATAAGCGAATATTTCAAGAAGAAACGACCACTTGCTATTGGTATCGCAAGTAGTGGTATTGGCATCGGTTCTTTCATTTTCCCGCTGGTGCTGGATGTCTTGCAGGTATTCCCACCATTTTTTAATATCAATTGTACAAAAAATGACTGAAAGCGTGGGTGAAACACGTTAGAGTTACTGTCAGACCAATTTGAGATCTTTCAGCCATTACTTAGTTCATCACGCGAAACGTTAAATTCTTTAGACAAACTGATGGCGGAATGCAAGTATAGAAACAACACATCGATTTTTAGCGTGACTACCTTATGGGGAAAGGAAATAACACGATCAGAGCTCAATCATTTGTAATGCGTATGCTTGCTTTGTCCGAGTTCAGTCACTTCAACTCTATCTCGCCTCGACCTGTATACGAACGATTTTCATCGCTCAAAACCACGTGTGCTTGAGTTTTGGAAGATTTTTTGGGCGTTGCCCTTATTTATGCAACACATCTGTTAACACCAATTAACTGGAAACATTATTTTCGTGTTTTTGCGCCACAAAAAGCTCTCAGGCTGGTGTTTGCACCGTGAACATTCGTTGTAAAAACCTCAAGTGTATTTTCTTGAGCTTATGAATCATCTTTAACACGTACTCTATAATAGGAGTATGTAATTCGCAAGTAAGCTCCTCTTACAAATTGTCGTTTCAAATAACATGCAGTAACAATAATGAACAACACTTTTGCAAAATAATAATGTTGAATTTATTGCAAAAACTCTTTTAAAATTTGCTTCCTTCAACTCGGTTCATTAAGTTTTCTGGTTGAAGCGCCTGTGATCCTTTAAAAAAAATTTAAAACAAGCTGAAAGACTTTCAATATTGTCAGAAGGATCTCTCAGCTGTTTGAAACGACAGTTACACTGGCACGTCACGCCAGGCCTGTAACCAGGTGGGTGTGCAACCGGTCAATTGCTCCCCGAAATTTTCAAAACATGTTTGGTTGTTAGATACAGCAACAACTTACAATCATTTCCCCCTAAAATATCAGCTGGTTGTCGCCCTGGGTCACGCTCATAAGCAACTTGATCAGAAGCATAAAACAACAATCGAAAGCTCTAGGTTTGCTGTAAGCTTTCGAAGAATCAACCGACTGGGCTCTGCTTTCATCTTTTTCCGATGATTCAAACTTGCGCATATCCATATTCAAGCAACTCTCTCCACAATGGGAGATAAACAAGGAATAAATCATTAAAACTTACATAGGAAATCGATTTCTTAGTAAAAATTTTGCTGATTGATTCCTTGTTTATCTCCCTTGTGGAACGTAGTTACTTGATCAGAAGCACGTGTGCTTTTTTGTTTTGAAGAGTATTGACCCCAACGCAAAAAAGTAGTGCCAAAGAAATTTGTTTCACCGCGAAAACGATTGTTATTTTCCACCCAGTCAAGAACGATGTAATATGCCAGGAGTGTGGAACCCGCAGCCCGCGTGAACATTTAATTTAGCCCGACACAGAATTTTTGTTACCCAAGTTAGAACACAACATTGCGTCAAAGCGAAACTTCATGACAAGCTGACACGTAGAGAGTGATCAAGAGAAGTCTCTCGCTCCTTGACGTGTATAGTTTTCTCTCTTTATTTTCCTGAAAAAAATAAACGCAGAATTTTAAGATAAAATAAATTATTTTTGCTGCTCGCCAGTGATATTCATTAATTCACGCGACCCGTTTTAGTAAATAGGTACCCCCATACCTGCAAAATACCCTCCGATGATTGACATCCTTTAATACAGGGTCTCCAAACTACGGCCCGCGAAGACATTTTGTCAATAGTGAAAAAAATACATTTACGAAACATTTGTTGGTTTGGTAGAATGTAACATCCCGAAACAACCACATTATGTAAGATGTCCGGCCCTCAAACTGTTGTGTAGTAGCGTATGTGGCCCTCTGGCAAAACAGTGTGGAGACCCCTGCTTTAATAGACGCAAGCTTTTGTTTGGCTGCATCCATCAATCTCCCCATTAAATATACACTGAACCACAACATATACCATGTTTAAATGATTTTGTTCAACGCATTGTACTGCATGGCAACTCGTTGTTTGAGAAGTTTAACACAATTAGCAAATCGCGCTTATTTCTCGGTGCAGTTACTGACAAAGATTTTCTGATTGTTAGTTTCCTGGAAAATGCAATAGGTTGTTTATTTTAAATTTCTTTTTTTTCCTTTCAACACATTTGCACAACACATGTACCTTCTGTTTTATCCGGAGATGTCTTTCAATTTTTTTGCTTTCAGGAGTCCTACAGTTGGCGAGGTTCGATACTGATTTTGTCTGCATTCATGGGAAACGCATGTGTCTGCGCTGCTGTTATGTTCCCTGAGCCAAAGCCTCCAAGCAAATGTACCGACAACCCCGTTGGTTTTTGTGATCACAATCAAAATACAAAGATATCCTCCTTACGTCATGTAAACACTCGACTCCACAACCAGTTCGAATCAAGGTTCGAAGAAGACAATTTGTCGGATGCTCGAACCGAAGCAAACGCCATTACAAAAATGGACGGTCGCGATTCCCAACGTCGCAACAGCTTTGCTGTGATTCGGAACTTCGTTCTACATCCTTGGATAAGGCGGAAGTCTTCCGTTGCAGATGATGATGTTTGCGAAGAATGCAAGTTAGACCAGATTGATTTCAAGTTGGAAGAATTTGAAAAATTAGAGGTGCATTTACATGCTGATCTTTGATTTGACTTTGATTGCGCATGTTTCATGAACAGCTGTCGTAATTCTGTCCTATGCTTATGCGCTAAAAATACTGCTTGGAATGTCCTTTGCTGGCTTCAAACAAAGCTGTTGCTTTAGACGCCTGAAGACGTCAAATAAATAAATTCCGGCTTGTTAAAAACGTCATTTCTTTTCTTTTCAAGATAAAAGCTTTCAAGTAAATCTAAAAGCGAACTTTTCAGCTCAAAAATAACTTTTGCTTTTGAATCGAATCATATGGTAAATATTTTTGGTTTTGCCCAAGGCTTACACGACGAGCGTTTTTGTTCAGTCATAAAAGCGTCAACTGCATTTAGCGACAAGATCATCATTGTGGCGGAAGCATTGCAAGCAATGGCATTTATATTCTACGCTAAGGGTTCTGTTCTGTTTCGGTTACCAGCAGAGTAAATATATTTTGTGACAAATAAAACAGCCACAATAATCGAAAACATTGTTTTATTCGACGTTTCGGCTTATGCGTAAGTCGCATTTCGTTGTTTATTCCTGTCGCATTTCGTTTATTTATTCCCATTTCGTTTATTCCTGATGATGGCTTACGCATAAGCCGAAACGTCGAATAAAACAATGTTTTCGAATATTGTGGCTGTTTTATTTGTCATAAAAATCTACAGCGACTCCGTGCATAGTTTACCAAAATATATTTTGCATTCACTATAATGCATATTTTGCCGAACTTTTCTTGCAAAGAGATTATGATGTGATTTTTTCAGACTCTGCACGAAAGCTCCGAGCTGGCGATTTTTTCATCGCCTCATGACGAACAAATCGCTGATGTAGAGAAGGAACCCGTCGTCGGCTCTATCAAAAGTCTCAAAAAAAGTTTTTCGTCTCAGTCAGCGGAAGTGTTGTGCAATCCCTATTTCTACGTTATGGCATTCAGCAACCTTACGATGTTCATTGGAATGATGATTGTTTATGGCTTAACCCCAATTCGTGCAACGAGCGATTTCAAATTCACAAAGGAACAAGGTTTGCGGCATTTTGCGCTATTTTCACAAGATAATGAGTATGGACATCCATCGGTCATTTAATCCTTTGAAACGATATTCATCCGTTTCTTGTTGAACCTGTAATTGATTAATTGCTTGAAGTACGTCGAAGTTTTCACTGGCAGTAACAAAAGCGCAAATTTTGTGCTAGATGAGAGAACATTGCTAATAACGACCGAATCATGACGTTGATATTTGGTGGCAAATATCTCTATGCAGCAGTGAAATTTGACATGGAAAATTTATTTTTTTCAGGAGCCCTTTTCGTCGCTACTATTGGGTTAGCCAATTTGTTTGGTCGCTTTGCGTGGGGTGCATTGTCCAACCTGTGCTCATTTGTCAGTCCGGTCACGCTTTTCATTTGTCTTCGTTTGGCAGCATCAGTACTGACTTTTTTTAGCCCTCTCGCATCCAGCTTTGGGCTTCACATGACGTTTTGTGTGACTGCTGGGCTTACGTTCGGATGCTGGTCATTGTACCCGCTTATGGTGGCCAAACTGTTCGGTAAGTTTTGCTAAATGTTAGGTTGTTTGTTTCTTGTGACAATCTTTGTGACCACAGGGCCAAAAGTGAACAGTTGCCCTCATAATGTGATATTTGCGGAGGAAAATTTGGTGATAATACAGTAATTCTTTACGTTGCTGTATTCAAGCGTTTTTGTCGAAATTCAAACGCCAGTAGTGTTTCGCTTTTGAAAAGCTAATGGATAATGAAGTTTTGTTGGATGATGAAAACGTCAGACTTTCTAAACTATACAAATTCTTATGATAATGAACGCATACTTCTCGTAGAAACGATGGTTAAGTTGAAACACTGATAGCGATTTCTAGTAGAAAATTCATGTTCCCTGTAACTACAATGGCAGAGAGTAAGCTGCTGTCGACGAGGTTTCTTTTTCAACATGGTGTGCATGATCAGGTTTAAAAACTGTACTCTGTGCAACACAATCTTGAAATACAAGTGCAGTTTCAAACTTTTGGGGTGTAAATAAGGTGTACATCTTTAAATTTGTTTGAAACTTTTTATGTGGCGACTCTTAGATTTCCTTAATGTGTGAATTTGCTTAAACTCCACTCATCTTTCTACTAAGACCTGGTATTTGAATTTGTAACATTTCTGTACTATGGTTGTGTGCAATACTTGTAACGTGGCTGATGGTACCTGAATCCACACTTTAAAAAAGATATTAAGTCACTGCATATTTTTAAAAGCGCTATATTTTTGTCAAAGTGCACGTACATCGCATTCAATAAAAGTTGTTCTTTTGTTTTAATGTATGTTATGCTTTTGTGTCTTACGTAGGACAAAAACATCTATCAATCGGGAGGCTTTAAATTTTTGTTTTCACTTTATTTCAGGAGAACGATGTAACGGGACTGCATTCGGATTTCTCGAATTCTTTGATGGTATTGGTTCCATACTTGGGCCTACTTTGGGTGGTTTAATTTTTGATATTTCGGGATCTTATTCCAAGTCGTTTGTTCTTTCGGGAGCATCGTTGGCGATCGGTGCCTTGTTCTTGTTTGTCATGGAATATTTTCGCAAATATCGCAGACGCATGTCCCACAAATAGTTCAATCGTGCTGCTTTGACCATCCGAACGAAGTCAGGATTGTACAAACAGATCAAACAGTAACCGATTTCACATGCGATTCTCGCAGCCTGGTCAAAAATACTTTCAAGGTGGTGTCCTGGATGGATGGTTTGCAAAGTAGAAAAATATTATTTCAGTGTGAAGGCCAACTGTTTTATTATTTTTTCAACCGTTGCTGCAAAGTCTTCACCTTGGTGTTATATGCCTAACTACAAAACACATGTGACAGAAGTTCGAACAAATACCAAGTATATTTTTGTCAAAATATCGTTTACCAGCCAACATTGCAAACTTAATAGTTGACGTAAAGGGTTGCCAAAATTAAACTGAGGCAAACCATACTACTTTCTGTTAAAAAAGATTCGAAATGGTTTATAATTTTTTCAGTCGATTTTTATACCATGGGTTGCCAATTGGAATTGTTTTTTATCCAGCACAGGTTTTTTAAATTTTTTTTAGGGACCCCAGTCGGGTCCCTAGAATCAGATAAAATTATCGTCGGATCCCTACAATCAGAGAAAATCGGGTCCCTAGAATCAGAGAAATCGGGTCCCTACATGTCCATACCGGGTACCAAACATTTTCCTTAAAAAAACCCTGATCCAACAAAATACAGTCGTCTAATTCGTTATCGTCTAATTCGTCAGTTCGCTTAATTCGTCACTTTTTCATCGGTCCCGGCAGAATCCCTATCTTTTGTGTACATTTCTGTTCGTCTAATTCGTCAATTTGCTTAATTCGTCACCTCTTTCTATCCCTGAGAAGCGTGTTGTTCGTCTAATTCGTCATTTGCAATTTCGCTTTTGATGTCTAAGCAGCTAGTACGTATGGGAATTCAAACAAATCAAGGATCTTTTCTGAGAATTGTTGCCCCTCGCAATTTGTTTATCGAATTTATGCACGAGGTTCGAAGCGCGACCCTACTACTCATTGCGAGAATGCGGAAAAGCTTATTGAAGATTTAAAAGGTACTTGATTAAATGGAGGAGTCCAGATAGAGCNGAGGAATTAATTGTTGTGTTCAACCATAACGCCATAAACTTGTATTTTNATGCAAATAAGAGCACTANNTATACGAGTTACTATGATAAAGTATACGAGCTTCTGTGATAGAGTTTTCACCTGTTTGCATAATTCGTCACTTCGCCTGATTCGTCAATTTTTCTAATCCCCTTGAGGTGACGAATTAGGCAAATTCTACTGTAGTTTATGTCTCAAAATACTAAAACGGTATGCTAGCGTTTATTAAAACTGTACAAAAAGAAAACTTGGCAATCTCTGATTCAAGTCATGCAATGCTTGACACTGAATAATATATCGCCGCTTATGCATAACGAAGTACTTATTCCTGTAATTTCATTTAGCGCATGCTGCAATGGCTTTAGATCGCTTGCTACGTAACAAACGGCCTTTAGCATTTGCTGTATTTAGATCAAAGTCGCGTTTTGTGTTTGGAAAAATTCTTTAACAATGTTGATGGTATGGTGTTGTCCTGTCATTAGAAATTATGCTAAAGCAAAAATCATATGATATCAAAAGTTTTTCATGAAAATGCTTAAATTTGTTTCTTTTTCACATAAAGGGTTTTGTGTTTTGCTTGGCCAGTTTTGCTAAAGACTACTGGATATCTAAAGAAACATAAAGCAAAAAGTTTATCAACGAATAACTTAAACAGTAGATAATAACTCTCGATCTGCCTTGCTTTGAAATTTCTAGCAGCAATATAAATCACATCTTTTATCGCTAAGCAGTAATCGAAAAACTGATATGCATCTGACAATCCCCTTTGAACGAAATGGCAAACTACGGTACGTTACTGAAATCTTTTGTTGAAAGCGCAGGAACATTGGATCAGGCCACAAATTAAGACACACAGTATTTCAACTTTCAACGCGCTTTGCATTTGACACTTTCGGAAAATTTGCACGAGAAAAGCAATGTTTCTGTGAACTTTGAAATCAATATTCTACGTGAATATTATACGTTATACGTTTAGCATATTTACATGTTTCAAACATCAAAATTTCAAACATCGGCATTGTGCAATGTTTCTTTTCATTTGGTAAATTTGTTGCATTTTTAGTATGATTCCCTTGGGTTATGGCGTTATTGTCGCTTCAATCCAATGTAGTTGGACACTGTCAACAATTCCATGAAGTCAACATGCAGGACGGAAGCAAAATGAAATGCCCTTCTGTCACATGCTTTCCATATCATGTGGTCCTGATTGGCCATCATTTAAACTGTATTTTCCACAGACGTTGGCATTTACAAAATCATAGAAATTGACCTGGAAATTATAATTAATTACATCAGCTTTTCATTGGTTTATTACAGCTGATTTTAATTAAGCTCATTATTGTACAGTATGTATTTTTAAAAGTAATCACAAAAAGACTGCTAGGAACTTGCGCAAGTACTCAATAGAAATCTGTTTTCTGAATGAATTTACTGAAGAAAATTCAAGTGGAAAAAATCACATCCAAAAATATCAAACGAGCTTTACGCGATGAAAACGCGAACAAAACTACTGTATTGCTCAGTCACCTAAGAAACAGCTATGCTTTTATTGTAGGTTACTGCTGCTAGCCCTACACATAGCTCTTATCCACAGTGCAGCCTTGCTTCAGTCAAGTGCAGTGACGTAACGAGAGGTTTGAGCCAGGGGAAATTAAGCTGAAGGGAGCCCACTGGCTAACACTCAGAAAATAGTTGAAAAACAATAGAAATCCGGTATTGAACGGCTATACAAAAACCCGACATCACCGGAAAACACTCCGAAAAACGCAAAAAAATAACAATCTACTGAAACCAAAACAATAGTAAATACCAAAATACAAAGTAGGTAGGGGCCGGGGCACGGATTTTACATTTAGCTTGGCAGGGGGGCGATTCGCACACTTGCCACCTGTCAGTTATGCCACTGACCAGGTGCATTTCAAACATGAACAGCCACAAGTTATTTTGATGGAGTCACACGTAACAATCGGTACGATTCAGCCAACGCAGGACGCAGCCATCGTGCTTTGAGTATATCGACACAAATAGTTGGCATGCGACTTGACCAGCCGTCGTATTGAGATTCATGGAAACTCGTTGGAGGGCTGGCGTTATCACCACGAAAGTTGAATAAAACTAAATTTCGTGAATAAGAATTGAGACAAAATTTTGACGAACTTTAAGCCTAATGATCATATACCGGCCATTTACTCTATGCGTACAACAGTTTTTTGGAGGCCCCCTTGGATCTTGAGGCCCTCGGCTGAAGCCTGTATAGCCTATAGGAAAAATCCGGCACTGATTGTGTCAGCAACGTTTTGCAACGTACAATTATCAAATGCTGCCACTGGTATTCAATTTTCCCAATGACTTCACTTTCTATCCCAAATTCATCCAAAAACTAAATTAAAGGTTCTGTAAGTTTCATAAGGCACTTGAAACAGACATCAATGTCATTTCTTTCATTATATTTGAATGAGTTGGTACCGTGTAGCCTACCTGCTTAAATAGACACAAAGCAAAACTGAGACAGTGCTTGGATTTCTCATGGATTCCTCTTTGACTGAGAACAAACCATGTCTCTTATCAAATTTGTTTCATAACCTAAATAAGGTTTTGCATTCAAAATATCAACTGCAGGATATATCAAGGGATGTAGAGTATTTGTTCTTGTTAGCACAACGATATGTTAGAACAGACTGTTGCTAAAAACAAAAGACTGTCCAAAAGCTTGCTTGTATTATTGCAACCTCTCCGCTGGCGTTGCGCTGAATGCGCTGTTCACCACGAATGGAACGTACGCGAAGAACAACACCCACATATATGTGGCGCGAACAAGTAATAATATAGTGATCTCGTATGGTGAACTCTATTGTTGTTTGCTGCCATAGTGCGAAGCTTTGTGCACATGCCGCTCGGGCTTTCCGATCGCAACAAACTGGTGCTGTAACCAGGATGTGAAGGTCGTGCTGTGTGAAACCTTCACAAAAAGAACGTGCGATCAGTGGCGTACCTCGGGTTTCCCGCGCCTGGGGACAAACTCAGTTTAGACGCTCCCACCCAGCCAGTTCACGGCAGCATAAAATAAAAGAAACACTGCAATCTGATGCGTTACTTCCAATTATCTATTTCCAAGCACAAAGTTTTATTGCCTTTATCGCTAAAAATGTATCGATTATATTGTCAAAAATCTGATAAGATTTAAATGTGTCACATGTTTTGACCTAGAAAATATCCAACGCCAGTGACTCTCTGTAAGAAATTTTGCTAGAAATTTTGTGATCTGAATTTCGATAATCATGCCTGTGGAGATGCTCAGTTTATAGGTGGAATTACATAAAACACAGATAGCAGCCGAAGCAGCGGTAGGGCAGAGGTCAGTAAAAGTATTGCGGGCAATCCAAACTTATAAAAAACAAAAAATTCTTCACCAATATGTTTGTTTCTGTTCAGCAACAATGTTGACCTCAAAAATTATAACAGAAAGTGTAGAAAACCGTTCTGTATGTTTCTTGTGGGAGGGCGAATAGCTGCAATAAATTTGTTTCAACTAGATCTTGTTAACCATGAAATTCCCTCTGATACTGCGATGAAAAGTTAGCTCCGCCTCCGTTGCTTCCCTTTTGAAAGAACAGGAGTAGTATATGCCGTTAACTTGACCCAGACTTTCTGGCGGTGACATCACGATTTGATGGCGGTGACGTCACATCTTGTGACATCACAATTCCCACCATTTTGTCGGATTCTATTTTTAGTCACAACGGCTGCCATTTTGTTATAGCGGATGGTACTTTTCAATATTTCCGGTGATGACGTCACATATATGACGTCGCATCTGATGACATCGCAGCCGCCATTTGTCAGTGATATCAAAAAAGGTCGCAAAAAGGTCAACATTGTTTTGAAAGGTCGGTATTTTAATAATGATGGTTAATTTTTTGTTTGGCGGCTGCAAACAATTTTTCAAACTGTTCGTTTTTTAACCTAATTGAATTGAGAGTGACGTCAGCAATGTAGTACGGATGTGAGGCTTGCCCGGGCGTGCCGCTGCTACTATTGCGCCACGCGACATTATGACGTCAGTTGTTATGATTATATGAGTATGACGTATGTCGTCCTGCCGCAGCTGTTCGCTTTCACTCTCGCTAGAACTGTGAATTTGTTTGGCAGGTGCAAACTGATCAAAGTGAGGTAAAATATTGTCAGGAATATTTGTTTTTAATTAAAAATCAAAACTTGGCGGAATCATTTCCTTATGGACAATTTAAAACTAAGTTTTCACCATGCAAGGATAGAGAAAGACTGGTAATTAGCACAAGGTGAAGATGTGTGCAACTCAAATGCAAGCTGTGGATAACATACGGTACATTGCTTCCGCTCTCACCAGACACGTCAAGGCATGCCAGTTGGAGACCTCAAAAAAATTAATTCCTGTGGGATTGTTGCGCCACGAGCGTGACGTCACTATCCTATGGGACCTTAGCTTTAATTAGCTAAGACACGATTAATTGCACAACGCATGGGTCCGGCAACAACAGTTGACATCCAATTAGCTTAACTGCTTTTGCAAATTTGTCAAAGAGTGTTCATAGCAAAATATAAAAACCACATATAGGGTATCTCACATTTACTGCATAGAAATTCACAGAAGATGTCAATTAATGTCCATTCACTTGAGAATAAGTTATTGCAACATTGTCAGATATTTTGTACGGCTGCGCGAATTGCAAGTCTAAATTTCTAAACAGTTTCATCAGCAAGTTTTAGTTTCTTGTCAATCACTTAGCATTCGAAACATAGTACGTTCAAGTCAGACAAAACTGCGCGAGGTGGTTTGCAAATGATGTGGCTAAAAATGTGATTACCAGAAAAAACAATTACTTCTATGAATTTAAGATTGAACAAGTTGTGTTGCTAATGAAAAACAACGATTAGTGAGTCGATCTTGTTCGGTAAACAAATTATATATACAGGTTTCACTAGATGTGGATGTTGCAAAAGCCATTTGTTTTCGCTGATTGTAGATTCACGCTATGAGCTTTCACCGTTTGCAAGTTGAAGCGTGTAAAGCATCTTCGTGTTTATTTAAAAATGACAGCACGGGGTGTTTCAGATCAACACTCAATAACTTTATTTCTGTTAACCAAGGAGATGCAGCTTGCCGATTAATGTTATTTCACTGCAAAACAATTGTAGCAATCAGTATACCTGTGATGTTTTTCTATTGAAACACAGAAAAATATCGAAACCGTTTTATGTGTCAGTGGATTTTTATGAATCTGTTTCAACAGNATTCAACTGCATTTGTTTGCAAATGGTTTGCTTCTTTTTTTAAACGCAGAAAAAAATCATGTATTATTTTTTCAATAGAAAGTATGGCATTGCAGAGATGAGCGGACTGTGAAATTTTTCAGTCCGAGTCCAATCCTGATCCGCAAAATTTTTGAAAATCATTAGTCCGGTCCAGTCCTGATCCGCCCATATAAAACCATGTATTTTATTTTGCCTCATGAGGCGAAATAGACATAGCCTCATGAGGCAAAATAGACACAACCTTTTGGCATTTCCAAAATTTAATAAGGCAGTGTGTATTTTGCCATAAGAGGCAAAAGCACTGCTGGAGTTATTTGCCATTAGGTGAACCCAATTGGTAGAATTGGTGAAGCGACAAGGATGATGCACTTGGGTTAGTGCATGCTGGTCTCTGTCACATGGCCTAAAACACTGAACCTGGAGCCAAAAACCCATAACAACATCCTTAACTTAAACCGATAACAACATCCCTCCTTTTCAAAGAGAGGTCCGGCTGGGTCACGGTGGATCGTGTGTGACAACCTGTGGGCAAGTGGTGACCTAAACCCATAACTTAAACTCATAACTGAAACCCATGACTTAAACTCAAAACTTAAACCCAAAAGCTAAACAAAACCCTAAAACTAAACCCTGAAACGAAAACCTAAACCTAAGCCTGAATCTTTTCCAAGACTACATTAAAAGCTCTCCCATCAAAGGTGTGAACTTTACCCAGGTATGCCAAAGCAAAGGGTGAGAGCAGAACTACTGAACACACGCACAGCAGGCATAGACACTAACACCTTGACTACGTTCACCTTGTTGCTAGTAATACGAATTCACCGCTATATGTTGAGTCTGGACAAAACTTGATGCATAGCAGAGCTTTTGCCATTGATGGCAAAAAAAACATTACCAATAACTAATCTGCAAAATCACATTGCAACTAACATGTTTGATGTGGTTAGAATAATCACATCAAAACAACAAATTTTATCAGTCCGATCCAGTCCTGATCCGACAATTTTCAAAAAATTGCAGTCCGATCCTGTCCTGACCCGGCCAAAATTGGCTTCAGTCCTAATCCGTGCTCATCTCTGTGGCATTGCATCGGTGTTGACCTTACACTGCATCCAGTTTGTGTCAGAACCGTCGCCAGAAAGACGTCAACAGGGGGGCTTTACGTTTGTGCGGGGGGGCTTGACATTCAAATTTGACAAAAATTCCACTAATTTATATTGTTTCATATTTCGATTCGGGGGGGCTTGGAGCTATGTTTGGGGAGCTAAGCCCACCAAAGCCCCCCATGGCGACAGGACTGGTTTGTATCATGACTTGGATTTGAAGATACAGTTCACATTAGTCCCAAGTAAAGATGCAATCAAACGACGGTAAATATTTGCAAGCCGCCAAACAAGTTGACCCATCCGCCACTTTAGACCGGTAACCACAACGAGTTACTTTTCAGGTCATTTGCAGGTTTAAAGTCATGATCTGTTTCCTGGTCATTTCAATAAACAAGAGGTAGATTATATTTTGTCATACATCAGGACAAGTTTCTTTCAATAGTTCCCGTTAAATCAAACCGAACGCCGGTGGGTTTGAACTCGACTGCAAGCAATGTTTTGTGAAGTTAATTAGTTTCAGCATATTCAATGTAGTTGCGGTTTGGAGTTATGTGGCAACACTAACGATTGTCGCAACAGACCTAAATGATCTACAGTAGCAGCTCGTCAACTTTGTTATGAAAGATGAAACGAAATGCGAGGTCAAAGTGCAAATGTCTCTCACTGTCAGATTTTCGTGTTGCGCGACGTTTCCAGTTGATTATGAAAATACTTCCATTAAATTGCTCAGCACACGACAACCAGCCATATTTTGTCAGATGCAGCTAAAACAATCATCGAGTACAGCTGCAAGTTTTCAAATCAGGGTAAGGTTTTTCACGTTGCTTAACAAGTAAATGAGGCTTGACGCATAGAGCGGGTACTCCAATGTTTCAGGTCATGTGCAGAATTTTTAATAGTTATGAGATGTTTCATGGTGGTGTAAATATTCAACTTACACCCACCAAATCAATTTAATTTTTGCAGAACGGTACGCTCAACTATTTACAAAGCACTGCATAGCACAAACGTCGAAATAACAAGCTGACCATCTGTGATAAACACTCTTTGAAAAACGCATTATGCAGAAAAAAAACATGAAGCATATTCTGAAGAGATATTTTTCAAACATTCGACAGAAAAAAAAAATCGACATAACGCAAGATTTTTATGAAGTATTTCCCCATTTTATTTCAGCATTTCCGAGCGTTTTACGAGAGACACTTCAATTTTCAATGTACGCCTTTGAGTTTTAAATACTTTTTCCTTGACTTGTTTCAAAAATTTTTATTTGTGCACAAATAGATTTGGTGTTTGCTTCTTGAAAATCAAACACAAAAAAATTAAAGCCGTTTTATTTTCAATAGATTTTTTGTTTTGCTTGCAATGTTACTGGGGTGATAGTTGAATGCTTACCTAATGCATATAAGGAAATTGTATTTTTTTATACATTTTGTTTGTGTAAGGTCATGTTGCAACTTTGCAAATCTGAGAATCGGTTCACATTTCAGAGAATTTGCAGAGCGCAAGTTGAATCAAGTAGCTCGCTTATGAGAACGTGTTGAAATAATAAGAAAATTTAATGAAAATCAGAACTTAATGCTCAAATGCTTTAGTTTGATCGGTGAAAATGATTGTTCTTACGAGTCTGTTGGTAATATTTTCGCATATCTGAATGCCAAGACCAGTCTTTCGGATTTACATTTCAGTGAAACAAAAAATAACACAGCAATTTTTTTGGAGCAATAGTGCGACATAGGTTGTGCTGTAAAATTTGTGATTATATTGTTGTCAAAAACTATTTTCATATTTAAGTGAAAACGACCGTCGCGAGAATCTGAAAGCGAGAGTTACCGTTTTTCTTTAATTATCTGAATTGCTGAACAAATTGTGGCTTTGCAACAGCAACCGGTGATTTTGTGTTTATGCCTTGTGAGAGGAATGCATAAAAGAAACGCAACTTTTGAAATGATAATAACTTATAAATAAATTGTTTACCTCAAAAAATAAATAATTAGGCATTAACGTTTTCAACAATCTAAAAATATTTTAAAATCGGTATGAAATTGTTTAGGTGTCAAGTTGGTTTTTGCATCAAAAAGTTTGCAATACAAGTTTAACATATTTTATTGTCATTTGTCCATTATGAAATATTGCCGTTTCAAAACATTTTCGTACCAGATTGAAGAAACTAATTACTTTGTTAATGTTTGTGATAAGCTTTAAACAATTTCTGACGTGCAAGACCATTTGCATCTGACCATTCGCATTTTCTGTAATCTGGAAAGCTTTCGAAATCAGAGCGAAATTCTTTCGGAGATAGAGTAAAACTAAACACTGTAAACTTGACAAAAGCTTTTTGTCTTGCGACGTGTTTGACGATAAGCGATATGGATAATTTTCCTAGCATTTACTTGGCAAAACATGGCTGGTTGTCATGTGCTGAGCAAGTCAATAGTGAATATTTTCATATTGAATTTAAACTTTCGTCCAAGACAAGAATCTGACAGCGAGATTCAAAATGGAGATGATCTACAAGAGCAGAAAAAGTCATGCAGCAAGCATGATGACTGACCTCATGTAAGAAATTCAAAGTTTAGAAGTGCATAAGAGAAGCAAAAAGCAGTTTTCCACAACACAGACCTGACCACACAGAAGCAACACAGTTAAGCACTGAAGAACACAATGAAAACAAATGTTGCGGTTTCACAGCAGACCTGAACAAGTTGAGTCGAAATATCAGCCAGTCAGAAATTTCAAATATTGCAACAGATCGCAAGTGTGATAATAAAAAATAGAAAGTGACTACGGATATGCCTGGTCTGTCGCAATTCAAATAAAAGGGTCAGTTTGTCATTTAAACGGTGTGGATCTCGTAGCCTAGTGGTTATGCATTACGGTTGTGATGCCAATGGTTTTCGGTTCAACCTTCACCTTGCCGACTTTCGTTTTTTCTTTACTTTTTTCAGGCTTACGTGTTACCTTTAGAGGCTAGTGTTAGCTTAGGGTTGGGTTACAGCTAGGGTTAGGTTACGCTAGCGTTAGTTTAGGTTTAGGTTAGGGCTACGGTTAGAGTTTATCTTTTACGTTTAGTTCGTTTCTACCTAGCCTACTGCACTCCCGTCGTGCGTTACTTACTGTTACGTCACAGGTGGCGTATGAATAGGTTTTCAAATTTCAAGATCCACAGGGGTATCTAAAACCACTGCCTAAAAAATAATCAGTAAATGAGACGGGTAGCCTACATGAAAAACATTATGGTTATTAGGTTCGTTAAGTAATAACTGTCAGGAAGATCTGAAAATTTAAAAAACATAACAAATTATCATTCATATGTCATGACATACATCCCACATGCACTGACTGTATGTACTACTGTATACAGTCCTACATTGCATAACATTCACAGCAATCAGCATACTCACTGTATGAAACAGTACGGAATGGTTTGTAATTGCACATGATTTGTTGAACAACTATAATTTAGGTTACAACTTGCCTGGGTCACTTGCCTAAATAGTAGGCAATGATAAAATTATACCAGTTTTATCATAAAACTCTACCCTTTATCATAACCCACTGCATCTGATCTTAGCCATTGGCATACAGACAACAGAGTATATGGAAGTAATTACTTTGGTCGATTTGGGTCGTATTTCCGTATAAGCTGTATACAAATGTCATACTACAGTGACATACAGCATACAATTTGTAGTGACATCACTGACATCGCCCTGCCCTACGCCTAACTGCATACGTATCGGGACCTGACGACCTGAAACCAACACCCCACATCAGCAGAGCAAAGCTACAATCCATTGTGGTTTTTAATTTCTGGACCACCTCGCCAGCAGGGCCACTCAAAGCCGCAATAAAACCACAATCTCAAGCGTGACCTCGCAAATATAAAGCCACAATCGACCAAAAGTCACAATTTGGCCACAATGAAATGCGCCATGTAAACAGGCTAGTAGTGACCTATACCTATAGTGATAAGATTTGACATGTTAGAGATAATGTTCAATAGTAGTACAAACAGTAGAATATTTATTTGCATCGATTGTGCAGATTTCTAGTCTAGCCACAGCTGGCAGAGGCCAGACTCTGCTCACATTTTGGAGCCATCCTGAACAAAGTTGGATGTTTGCCCTGATTGATAGTTGCAGCTTTAAAAATAGGAAGTGACTGTTCATCAGCCTGTCCTGACGCAATTCAGATAAAACGGTCACTTTATTGTTTAAACCGTGTGGATCGTATAATGGTTATGCTCTATGCCTTCTATACTTTAGGTTTTTGGTTCGAATCTCACCTTCACCTTGCCGACTTTGTTTTGTTTTTTTTTGTTCGACTTTCCTTTTGTTTTTTTTTCTTTACTTTTTTTCAGGCTTACATTTTACGTTTACAAGTTAGTGTTAGGGATACAATAGCGTTAGGTTAGGGTTAGGTTAGCTTTGGGTTAGGTTAGGGTTAGTGTTAGGTTAGCATTAGGTTAGGTTTAGGTTAGCTTAGTTTAGGTTTGGGTTAGGTTAGCATTTGGCTCTGATTAAGGTTAGGTTAGGGCTACGGTTAGGGTTAGGTTTGGGGTTTATCTTTTACATTTGGAAGTGTCTATTTTGCCGCCGATTTTCTGGCGGCAACAGATCGGCTGGAGCTATTGTGCCGCCAGTCTGACGCAATTCGATCGAAAAGGTCAGTTTGTCACACAATCAGTGTGCTGCTCCTCATAGTGTGTTGGTTATGCTTCATGCTTAGTATGCCATTGGTTTTCGGTTCGAATCTCACCTTAGTGACTTTTCTTCTTTTTTGCTTTTAATAAACTTTTCCATTAAGTGTTACCTTTAGGGTTCGGTTGGGGTTCTCAGCGTTACGGTTAGGGGTTAGAGTTAGGGTTAGGGGTTTGCGTTAGGGGTTTAGCATTAGGGTTAGGGGTAAGTATTAGGGTTAGGGGTTAGTGTTATGGTTAGGGGTTAGCAGTAAGGTTGGGGTTAGTGTTAGGGGTTAGCATTAGGGCTAGCGTTAGGGGTTAACATTAATGCTGGGATTAGCTTTAGGGGTTAAGGTTTGGTTTAGCATTAGGGGTTAGCGTTGCAGTTTGGGGTTAGGGATTATGGTTAGGGGTTAGCGTTAGGGTTAGGGTTTTAGCTTTAGAGTTTATCTCTTGTTTTTTCTTCGTTTCTGCCAAGCTTCGGACTGGCGGCACAAAAGCTCCAGCCAAGCCATTGCCGTTGGCATTTTGGTGGCAAAATAGACACTGCCTTTACATTTACTTCGTTTCTACCAATCCTACTGCACTCTCGTCATGCATTACTGTCAGGGCCGGATTAGGGTGAGGGCAACGGGGGCAATTGCCCTGGGCCCCCCACTGCAAGGGGGCCCCCTGTGATGAAATTTATTTGTTTCAAATAAAATACTCGTTTGAAAAATTTTGTAATTCAGAAGCGATACAAGAATACAACTCTATATTATATTCCTATGTACGTTAAGTATCAAGGGGACAAGAGCCCCCAACAGCAACTGATTTATCTACAAGTTTGACTATCTACCAGATTTAGTAATCGCTATTGAATAGACTATAAGTATATTCGGTTTTGTTGAATGCAAATATATTTGATTTCGCTGGTGACTTTTTCCTAATAATCGTTCTTTTGGCATGGGTATGACTCTCTACTGGTGCATCACGCCTATTGCACAAATGTCACGAAAACATTACTATTTGCGTGCTGAAAGCTAGTGGTTGCTGACTGCTGTTTAGTATCAATCAACGTTGCCACTGGGGTCAGTCT
>JGI24159J19872_10002167_pt1 | contig 23015 bp, 13 predicted proteins | sample Ectturendosymbi4_FD_19872 | JGI IMG/M metagenome (IMG submission 19872) | reverse complement strand
ACCGGCACATTAGTGAAAAGACTGGTTACGTCAAATGACGTCATAATCTTTCCAGATGAAGACCTGTCTTGAAGCAAGGATAGAAACGTTAGCGTGTCTTTTACACAGGTCTCATGGTGGCGGAGCTCCGACAACGAGTCGGACAGCCACTTGGCACAGTCGTAGCTGAAGCTACCTATAGATGATTAGAACTGGTCTTGACGCAGCGCCATCGTTTCAGACATCAAGATAGCACATGCTCTTAGCGCACGTCCACTTGCGTAGTAAGTCTTTTTGCATTACGGAACTGCCATACTCGCTATATGACACTCATTTCGCCTTTTCAAAGTACTGCACGAACTACAAGAGTGTTTCAGTTTCGGCTGTGAAAAGAGTAGAAGAAAAACGACTTCTGCCACTGCAAAACGCAAAAATAACTCTCTACTTTTCGCCTGCTTGAACATGCCAAACGTGAGAATCTAGAAATGCAGCTAGCACTTTTTTTCCGAAAGCAAACAAAAAATTGAAGTTCGGAAAACTCAATATTTCAGTGCACACTGCTCCCAAGCCAGTACGTTGATCTGACCAACCTGCTGAAACGCCATGTTATTGTTGGAACAATGTCATACCAACCCGTCATGCATGCTGCCATGGAGTACTTGCTAAAATAATTTAACGTCTTCTCGCGCTTGGGATCACAACGCCCCCATGGCTTGTACATAAGTTGTGTATCTCTTCTAGACATTTTGGCATAGCCCTTCGTTCCAACCGGTACGGCAATTCCATACTGCTTCATATTTGTTGGTTGATGCTTGTCGTGAACCTGTAAAATCGACAGATAAATGGGACATGAAGACAACAAGTTTATTGACTTAAAACGGGCAATATTTTTAAACTGGAGACTTTTATTACAAAATTGGAGTTTCGTGAATAAAAGTATTGAACAAAGAGTCAATATTTTGTGGCGATATTCAACATGCGACCGACTTATAGAATTTAACCTTCACGTAATTACAAGGTCGAATCTTCTCATTAACTATTACTAACCCCAGATTCACCACCTCCACGTTAATTTCACTAAAAAGTATGAACTCAGTAGAAAAATAAAGTAAGAGTACGCCCAACACAAAACTCTCCAACTTTGAATCACCATCATATATCTGTAAGCTGCTTCTAGAAGGATATGCTGAGGAAAGAAACGCAAAAACAACAACTTGCATCTTTTAAAATGTTGCGTTTGTTCTCTGAACCTGTTTGATCATAATCATTAGTGATTTTGTAATAACACAGAATGGTTTCCTTTAACCAAAAGCTATTTCTGCAACGATTTGCTGCGAGGAAAGAAACCTTAAATCTGCTTCTCAACCCAAAGGAACTAAGGTTATTTTGCTGAATTTTCTTAATGTTTGCAAAAATCTCGTTGAACAAAGAAAATTTCATGTTTTTCTCTTATTCTGTTACAGATAATATGGAGGGCATCTTGCCTAGGCGGCTGTAGATATGGGTGTACAGTTTTTGGTATTAGTTTATCACACAGCTTGCGACCAACAATCCTGTCCAATCCTTTTACTCAACCTTTTCAAAAGCATTTCACCAAATGTGATCATTTTCAGTTTCGTTGAAGTTTACACTTTTTTATGTTGAGAAAATTAATTTTTGCACCATGCGTGGCTATCCTTCGGTCATTCGGATGTGCTACGGTTTCTGTGGTTTTGCACTGAAGGCGTAAAAAATGAGGCCCACAAATGCGTGCTTTAAGCTGAAATTAGTCACTAATCAAGCGTAATTCTCCGATGATAGTTACTGAATACCTTAAATGTGTGATGGTACAATCATACGTTAACATTGCGATGTAACCACTATTTTAAATGTTGTCCATGACACTAAAATTGAAATTAACTGTTTTATTCTTTTGATAATTTATTAAAGAACAATTGTCAAAGGATTTTTCTGTATTTTACATTAATTAATGTAACTATATTAGATGTGGCTCTAATACGTTTATATTTTACATTAATTACTGTAAAGTAAAAAAAAACTGCTCATAGTAGAAAGCGAAGTAAAAGCGAAACGGATATAATTTCAACTTAAAAAAATTGTTGTAAGGTGCTTAAATTAAACCTGTTCATATTCCAATGACATCATACTTGAAATGATTTTATTGATTCAGATTGATAAAATTTGCAGGTCCTTACTCAGCACCTCTGTAAATGTAAAAATACGGAAGTTTCTCTCTAGATTGTTCTTCCCTGTAATGATGTGGAAAAAATGTGTCGCCATCGGTCTGCGTGACAAATGAGCTGACGAAATATTAAAAAAATGGAAGAACTTCAACATTTCGTACCGTTTCAAGCAATCAAATGTCGCAAACTTCCATTACTGCAGAAAAAGGTGAAAACTTGCAGGTTTACAGCAGAACTCACTCAGACGTTGCCGTTTTGGGTGAATTGTGCATCAAATAGCCTTTTTACAGAAGAAACGCAATGCACAAAATTTAATTTTACTACAAACCAAGTGGTCATCATTGATGATAAAATCTTTTTTATTGAATACAGCAAATGACAAACAGTCAACAAAAAAATTACATAAAGCCCAAAGACGCACACCAAATGTTAGTCAAACCTGGAACAGAACTCCTGCCTCTGAACGACCGAAAACGGGTTCTTCGGTGTAGTTATAGTTGTTTGCGTTGATAAGGACAAAAAGGCCACCGTCCGTCCCCGCAACTTGTTGTGTTCTGNTTGCGTTTACGTCNGCATTGAAAGTGTGACAGAGACCGAACTGCGTGACCACAGGCGTGAAGCTAGCCGCGGAGCAGCTGGTAGATTGAAAGCTGTATTGGAAAAAAATTGAAAGTCGATGGTGATCAGATAGGTTTTTCTCCGATTAGACATTCATAAATATTTAATTAAAGTCTAAAATAGCATCAAATCAACGCTCTGCGATTCTCCTCCTCCCAAGCAGTGTGGCGTATCGGCTACTTTGTCTTTTCTTTAAACTCGTGAGGCTATGCATTGTTAATTCATTGTTTCAAGTGGAAGCTTCAAAATACTTCTTCAAGAGCCAGCTTAAACCTGAAGGAATGAGAATAGCTGATGTTTAAAGTAGACGATGTCAGCACATAATGAAATTAGGAAGCCATGCAACTGCGTATCTTTTAAAGAAAATCAACCGACAAATTTTTTCCTTGAACTCATCATTCGTGTTCAAAGAACTGGATTTCACAACACCACAATTCTTTCTTAACAAGACTTTTGAAATTGCACATGCAGTGAATATACGCATATACATCACGCTGTCCATTGTTAGAATGTAAAGCATTTAGGTATATGAGCTATCACGAAATCATGACAGGATGCATCCTGTTAATCGTAGCGTTATGTATTAATATGAGCAAGCACAAGCGTCTTTTAGCCCTTCAGCACTAAAAAATAAAGCACGTGAACAGAAGCCACCAACAAATATCGAAAACAGCATCTAAAGTAGAAAAAATTTAAAGGTGGGAATCGCTAAGCAAGTCTCTAAACCGAGGTAAACAGTTTTTTCAAATAAAGAATAATGATGATTTCTAAGCAATGCATTAGCATCACCAGAAGCAGCAGTTACCAAGATAACTGAAAAACCTAAGATAATGAAAGAAAACGTTATGCTGCTGACATCTTTTCTTGTAATGCGTTTCAGACAAAAAATGATTCTTACTGTGTTTCTTGTTATTCTAAAGCTTTGCTTAGAAAGCATCACCATTTCCCTCTCAAAATTTAACCTCCTAATTACCGCGATTTTTTACTCGCAACATTGTATGCAGGCATAAGTTGACATAGTCACCAGCAAGTAGAGGATAATGCTGCAATGATTAAATGCAGTATCAGGCAATTCATTGGATAAAAACCGCCTATTAAAATTTATCTAAATAAAATTGCACGTTGATTTTGTGATTTATGCTTTCGCTTTGCTTCAAATAAAACTTGAAACTTATCATACCTTCAGAACATTAAATCTAGCAACTAAGATGTTTTTCTAGATATCTTTTCTTAGACCAATCATTCAAAATTCAGCTTTAAAAATCTGCTGTTTATTATTACAGTGAGTTCTCCGAAACAGGACATTTTCGTTGATTTTACAGCAGGTGAGTGTTCGCAGAAAAGAAATGAAGTGTCAACAGTGGAATCGAATGATACTAAATCAACGTAAATAATAGTGAAAACCGATGAAGCCACTGTAAGATAGGGTAAGTAAAGGAAAAAGACAATGAGGGAAAAACAAAATGTAGAGATATAATTCGAAAAAACAATGCGAATTTGTAGATTTTTCCAGTTGGGAAGAGAATATACTATGCATCAAATTATAAAGCGTCGATAAATTGGGTCAAAATGCCTTCGTACACAGATGCATCCCTTCAGTGTCCTCAACTTAATCAACTGCGAATGTTTTGTTTGATGAAAATGATAATTCGTTGTGATTTTATGGGTTTACTTTCAAGTAGATCTTATTGCGTATTTTCCAGATTTTGTGGCGAGTAGCCGTAATAGCAGCAGNCAGATATGTTCAGGGGTTCAGCGTATAATGCGTATTGGATATCGGAATGGCGAGGTAGATTGAAAAACTNAGGATAATCTCCTGTATATTTCTGAACTGGATAACTTTAACTGNGAAGTTCCATATAATTTGGGCATGCCTACATTCTAGGAACAGGCGCGCCATCCCATCCTGGGTGGTTCTACAGAAACATACGTTGCAACCTAGTCAAATGAGTGTAAATCCGTCTGTTGTGAAATAATCTTATAAAAATATTGAAAGATGTAGTTGATTACAAAAACGTACAAGCGATCAAAGTATTCCGTCTTGTCTCCAGTCTTCCTGTTTAAATTAGTTCTCACTTTTCAATACTTTTCAGAGCATGATATAAACCTAACTTGGTAACTTTCCCCTTCCCTGGAAATATTTTGCCAACGTCCTTGAGCAATAATGAAGCCTACAGGACTTGTCCGTAAAAACATTCAATAAATGCGGAAAAAGCAATATCTGTTGTAATTACCTGCAAAAAACTAGTTCTAATTTGTCGCGGAACTGCCATCCTTTGTAAGTGAGGTATTCGGTAAAGCTGAAATTGGTGTAATCACGATAGAAACCTAACTTTTTGTGGTTTACACTGATGTTGCTTGCTGTCGCATAAGCCATGGTTCCAGGTGATGATATTCGGTTGAGCTCTTGCATGGCAACCAATTCATCGTCTGATTCTGCGTCAAAAAATCTGCAAAAACATTTTCGTGAAGAGAAATACAGCATGCGTTTATTGTGCCTACTTTTTGGCATTTAGCGGCTGACTGCAAATTCAGCCGGTCCTAAACTTGATAAAAACATTAAGTTGCGTCCCTAATGCTAATTTATGATTGACTGTGTTTTGCCTACAACTTAAAGCTTGAGAAAAACACAGAAAAATGTCGTTCGAAATTTATCCATTACCATTTGGCAACAGTTTGATATATGCAGTTGAACTAAGATTAAATTTCAGTTTGATTTCGTTATAGAGAAAATTTCTATCCCTGCTAACTAAACGGATTTGCGGTAAAAAGAGTCAGGATGAATGTGGAATAAAATCAAAAGTTTTGGATGAATACTATGCAGTATGAGACCGACATGAGAGCAAAGAGGCAAGAGTAAATGCAACCAGCATAGTACAAATTTGTTTTGACATAAAAAATTAGCATAGGGTGCAACACTTTTTTGATAATTCGATGAAAACGTACAGCAACCTCTACTCTCAATATGTCCGACAGGAAGTTTTTATGCTTTTCTTGTTTTCACGGCCTTCAGCGACTATGAAAAATCATAGACTTTCGTTCCTACCATAAAACAGCTGAGCTACACTGGCTATAGACATTCGTCAACACGCTAATTTCTTAAACATCGCCAAACTCAAGATCAACCTGTTGAAGTTGCAAATGGTGACTGCAGGAAACTCGATTCCACTGACGAAGCTTCTTGATATCTCTGTGTTTGCATTGTATTCGTAGTATGCGGAGACACGTGCGATGATTTGATGCAGCATTGCACCCAAAAAGACTGACAATTCAAAAACAAATAAGAAAACAACCTGCACCGTGACCTCACTTCATATTTAACGTAAGGTTAGGAGCCAAAACCCCACACTTAACACAGTGTATGCTGTATACTGTACACCAGGCCTGCACAACATACGGCCCGCGAGAACTGTTCTTGAGGTCCGCGACAGCTTTCTCAATTGCAGAAAATGTTGCAAAAGCACAACATCGGACATTCAATTGTCGTTCCAGAATTCCTTCTAAACTACAACGAAATAGACTTTTGCGACCCGCGCAAAATTTACGTTGATCAATTTGTACCTTCGAGTTTTCTGAATTGTACAGGCCTGCTGTACATTACGCGTTCGTGCGCATGCAGATAAACAGCATACAGTAACACCGGTAAGACATGTAGGAAATCGCTTATTTATTGACGTGTCCACCAAAGTTAGCCAACTAGTGAAACGACGCTACTTAGGAAAAGCTTAGCACATGACCAACTGATAGTCTGGGCAGAGTCACCTTAAAGCTGAATGCAAAAAAACGAAAATTCACATTTGTAAGGGTCCTTAGAAATGATCTGAACATCATGCCACAAGCTTATCTTAAATCACTGTCCTGATAAAACTCAGGTACGAAGAATTTCAGTGACAATTACGTACTCTACCTAAAATTAATCCAATCCAGAAAATTCTTTGTGCACTGCTTTTACTGTTGGCCCAGAAGTATATGCCGTTGAAAGATGTAGTTTCTGCGAATTCTTTTTCGATGGCAAATCGCTTTTTCTTTTTTGATTCATATTGTGTTTTCACCGACATATTACCGTGGCGAGTCATAAGAACCTGTATGATGTGCCATAAGAAAATGAGTGGTTAAAATTTACATGTAAATTCGTCCATGAATCGCAAGGATTGATACATTTAGCGGATATCTTCTCTTGCCTGTTGCAGTTAACAAGTGGTTACCCGGAAACCCTACGTTGTAAAATTGCGAAGCACATAATCAAAATATTTTGCTACCACCATTAAAGACAGCACGGTTTGAGTACATAGCAGAATACTTTATCACATCTACATGACGCTTGGACTTGTAGCTCATATACGTGGTTAGCACCTTTTCATTGCAAACCAACGAAATGAAACAAATGAAATCTGAGTGTAACGTTGCTCAATTTGGTCTGGTTACATGTATGTTTTCACTTGTCTCATCTGAGTGGAACATAAAGCATGTTACTTTGCAAAACATATTCAAAAGGGATTTGCTATGGTTTCTAATACGAATGCATAGAGTTTGAATTTGCGCTGCGCAAGCTTGTATAGCGGTTTGCAACACTACAAAAAATAGGATTTTGTAAGCATGATAGACAGGATTCGGACTTTGCTTCCTTTATGAAGCTACTATTTAAATGACAGCTACGGCCGTCGCTTCCTGTCCCTGTATTCCTGATGAAGTATTATGTGCTTGGTCGAGATACAAAAATAAACTGAACTGAACCATATCTGCATGAATCCAGGTTCTAAACATACTATCATCCAAAATTCTAAAGTTCTACCGATCCAAGAAGATCTGCGTGGTTTATGAAAAAAAGCCGGTTTTGAAAATACCAGTTTTTTTCAAGAAAATTTTCAAAGATGTTCTTTTCCTTCCAAAATTGAATTTTCTAACCGAATACCTACATTTACCTCATTGAGGACTAAGTTGTTAAGTACTTCGTCTGCACCATACCTCTGATCTCCTTTGCAACTAAAGGCTAAATGAGCTGGTAAATCATACGTCAGCATCACAAATGTTTCGTTTTGAAACATCTTCACCGCCCCACCTCGCCAATCCACATCTACTTTGCCAAATCACTATCGACATTTACTTTGATAGGTTTCACTGATCTTTAATACGCTTGTTGCAATCACGATGACACGTCGATGTTCTAGTCCATGGAGGTAAGGTATGCGCATACTTCCTAAGTCAGTTTTCTTAAAAGTTGAAGAGGATGTGCGTATTAATTTTCCCAATGTCTTCGTCAAAAGATTACATGCTCACACTCTCGATAATTTTAGCGCTACAATAAGTGAACCTTGGATTCTTTCATGATTAATTCGAACTCAGTGGACTTCTACCTTCGTGGATTCCGCGACTACATCAACAAACCCATCTGCTCAAACCTCCGAGGTTTGGAGAGGAACTTTTCGTCACAAGCTTGCGATACTTTTAATTAATAATTAATTGGCAAGTTTAAAACCCTGACATACGTGAGAACCTCGTCCCGCAAGGTTTCCGCCACCTATCGGCAGGCACAGAAACGATCAACATAACAGCACAGTAACAAGCCGGCGAGCGACACAACTGACGTGTCAAAATGAAATCATAACCTTTGATCTAATTCCTGCTTGTGCCGGAAGAGAGTCATGTAAAATNGGGCGCACGCTAGAAACGATCTGATTTGCAGCCTTTCAGCAGTGAAACATCTTACTGGCGTNATCGTATGTTGAAATTGCCATCAACTGAGAGAGCTGCCCATAGCCATCGCAATGATCGAGGTCAGGCAAAGCAGATATCAACGGCACATAAACTATAGCCGAGTTAAAGACGTTACAAAGATTACATATTATGCAAGAGCCAATTGGTTACATAGATCGCAATTTGTGTTACGCCTGCAAACAACGAGAAAATTTACACGTTAACGTGAACACATGTCACGTGAACACGTGTCATGTTTCGGCAGAAAAACTTCTCTCATGATTTTGAACAACACAAACGGTTTTTCTTTGTTTCTTCATATACTAACAACCATCTGATTTTTAATAGGGTAGAACTTAGCGGTGTGACTTTCTAACACGGCAATGTAAAGCTCGTCAAACTGAAGTAAGACTGGGATTGAGAGATTTTATTCCAGCCATAAAAGTAATAAAATATTATAAAAGGATCTTATTTATAAATGCATAATCAGGAAACATGAAATTGATGACTTGGTGAGATGAACGATTAGGAAAATTTCCAGCAAAATATTTTATATGCTCACCACTCCTGTTGCAAGGTTGCTTGGAAATTGCTGTCTCCGTTCAGATCAAACGTTTCTCTGTGTTTTCGCACAATGGTCTGATTGCCGTCTTTGTTTCGAACCTTTGGACTTGTTCATATTTCTATCAATTGTTTTAGCGCAAGGCGTCACAATTAAAACTTTGTTTTTCAAGTAAAAAGTTTTTATTTAAATTTGGCGCAAGCCTTTTCTTGTGCGTTTAATAGCGCAGATGGTTTGCTAAGGTTGAAGTCGTACTAAACACAGTTGCAAATGTTTCATCACTGTAAGAGGATATCTTCACTAGATGTCTTCACTGAATCTCTAGAATCCGAGGATGTCCTCACTGACTCTCTAGCGCACTCCGTTCGCGAGTTATGACCGATAACAACTTTAAAAGGCACGATCGTGCTCTCTGCGGGCCTTAAAGGGATCACCCTTTAAGGCTTGCATTCTGAGAGGTCATTTCCAGCATACTAATGGTTCAAATGAAGTGCACAGCATATTTGGCCACATGTAGCTCATGAAAATTGTGTAAAATACGTGCAACGTGTCTGAAACGGGGGAATATTTCGCCGAGAGGAACGCAGGAAGATGTCGTACTGTAATGCAAACAACTAAAATAACTTTGCAGTAGGAGTTTCATTACAATGGGGCTAAATACAATATTAGTTTCTAAATTTAGTTGATTTTCAATATAAAACTTTCGTTAACACTGACATTCAAATGAGAAAACTTGTTCGTAAATAAAGGCTGTAAACCTATTTGGATACAATTTTAATTGAAGCAACAAGGTTGGTAACCTGATCTACAGCATGAAACGCTTACTACACTGAACATGGTTACTCTTTCCTATATTTGCATCCTGAAAACCGAAAAAAAATTAAGCGTAACTTTAATTAAACATATCTGTAAACTATGTGTACACTGCACTATTTCACAGGCAATGGTAAAATACCATTTCAATAAACGATGAAAAGCAATTCTCCACCCAAACACGTTTTCATTATACATACAGTATCTCAAAAAAGCTTTTCACTTGAAAAAAAAGCACTGTTTCTAATTTGTAGTGCAGCACCAAGAGCCTGCATCCATTTTCATGCCCACAAGGGAGAACACGATTGTTGCTGGAATTGCTGCAATGCCGGATGCGAGGATTGCACGAAGTAGGCCAACAAATAAGGAAGTCGTAGAGCTGACGTACTGCGTGCGGTGATAGCGAATTGAACATTTGAGAAAGGATAGCAAAGGTTTGCTGTGAAGTGGCACATAACACCTGTATATCTTGAAACGATTCCTTTTGAAAGCTTGCGTGATTTTACGGTACAAAGCNTCGAGGCGAATTTACAAAAAAGTAGTTGNCAATTTTGTAATTTTTGTCTGAGTCATTTTGAAAGTCTTGTGCTATATTTTGGGAAAACTCCGAGTGACGATTTACACTCTTTCAAACAATTATTATTTTGCGAGTGTGAATCCGCTGTTTCCTAGGGCAAAAAATTGAAGCTGTGGAACTTCTTTCAAAACTCTTTTACTGGATTGCTCGCTGGTTTAGTAGCTAAAGACGTGTTTGCATAATTAGTAATGTAGAAGTTAGATCAATGTGTTTGCTGTACAGATAATTGGCAATTACCACATAAATGTTTGCATTTTGACCGTTTTGCTTCAGCCAACATTCTTTCCTTGGGCTAGATCTAGATTGAGAACAACCAGTTTCAAGTACCTGCAACCACAATATATAATTATTGACCAAATCCGATGTTTTTTCAATGTGCGCTACAAGCAGGCTTAAGATTTTGACTCCGAGCCTGGCCTGTTTAAAGCATGACAGGATTCGATCTGACTTAAGCATTAGAGCAAACAAAAACCCTTCATAAAACAAATTAAAGGATTTTGTGAAACCTATTAGTTTCATTAGCCATTGTTTGGTTTTTGTATTGGTAGTATCGATTCAGTTGCTGTTTGAGATTACCGAGTCGATGTGTAAGCCAACCAGTCATTCTAAAAAGGCCTCTTTAAATTCTTGACAAAGATAGGAAAGCTGTAGGTTAGTGAGCTGCTAAAACCATTTTGATATCACCAGGTCCTGCAGTGAGCATTTAAAGCGCACCACCTCGTTCTGTATAGACTTCCAGGGATTCGAAAGGATGTCGCAAGAATTAGGAAGCCACGAGTGGTGATTGGTGGTCTCAATATACTGACTATGACTGAAAGGTTTATGAAGAGCCTGTTTACTTTTGTTACACATTTTGTCCGTTGGTGGTACTTTTTTCAGAAACCGGTGTTAACGCCCTGTCCGCAACATTGGTCTAATTAAAGAAGAAGGTTGTTTAAAGTACTCCACGCGCAAATCTTTTTAACGATTTACGATTTGTTTATTTTTTTAACGATTTACGACTTTTTAACGATTTACGATCTTTTTAACGATTTACGATTTTTAACGATTTAGTCTTAACGATTTTGGGTAGCTTGACGGATGATGCTTTGCCACTCATGCAGTTCATTTCTTCAAACAGATATTCGTGACGAGCGCGTCAAGTTATAGCCCAGGTTTTAAAATTCGCACATGTTATTCACCCATTAAACATGTAAGTTAATTGCTTTCCATGCTTCTAGGCCGCAACTCTTATCGTTTAATCCTGGTGTTATAATAACCAAGCCAAGTAGTTTTAATTGCTGTGAGGAAACTGTGTCAGCATATTAAGATTTACCCAGCAAGTGGCAAATACTAAGAGGATCATACACTGGCCACAAATTAGAGCTTGGTGGCATTTGACTGTCAGAGTCATCTGGGGGCAATACAATTGCTGTAGCAAAGGGTTACTAATGCTGAATTAAACCTACGCAACGACTTGCTTGACAAGCATTCAAGTGGGCATTGTAGATATAACTAGCAGGGTTTAAGTACTAGGACTTACTGTGTAAGTCGTTGGCCCGGGATGTGGTTGTGGCAAGTTTTGCTATAAACTAGTAAATGTGGAATTACGCCATATCTAAGCAATGCTGTCTAAAGCAGTGGTTCTTAACCGGGGGGGGCGTCAATAAATTTCTTCCAGGGGGCGAACCCTTACGTGCCTTGCAAAATGGAAAGTTTGATCAATAAATTTACCAAAAAATACATTTGTTTTTACAACCCATTGAAAATCAGGGGGGCTTGAAACAAAGGACAATTATTTAAGCGAAGCATGGTAGAAAAAAGGTTAAGAACCACTGGTCTAAAGCAATGTTCTTCAACATGGGTTCCGTGGAACCCTAGTGTTCCGCAAAGTATGTAGTGGGGTTCCGTGAGTGTTCCTCGTTTTATTTAGAGGTAATGATTTCTTGCTTCAGTATGTTGATGTGGCGTAATGAAATTTTTGGATCAACGTGCCGCATTCAGACTCCTAGTACGCCAGTTAGCTATACCGGAAGTTGACTGCAGTTAATAGCCGAAAAAGAAAGATTGATAGTAGTTGCGTCACTTGTTGTTCATTACTGTGCAATTAAGAAGAATTATATCGCTGCATCACAGCTATACAGTGTTGCCGGCGTACAGTTCACAGTAGTAGACTAAGACGAGTATAGAGTAGACTACAGACTAGAGCTGTTGTTCAGTCTTTGTGGTAATAAAGTAAAAACAGTGTGAAACCCAAATTTTTACTATTTGGTCAAACCAGATGAAGTAAAATAGCATATTTTCTTATGTGAAGCGAAATAATAATAACAGCGAAGGTGTGGACGGTAATGAGAAATGTACTTCAAATGTAAAAGAGGCACCTCCCCCGAAGCGGACACAAATGTAACTGAAGTGCCAAATGCCAAAGTTTGAAAACGGGACGACACAATTTGAGCTACTGGTTCTTTTTTGCCGGATGACCAAGTAATTCGTGTTTTTAAAATTTTTGTTGATGCGGATTCAATGACAAACTCGAAAGTATATCAGGGTTTCCACGATAACAAACAGTTTGAAGGTCACCGGTCTAAAGCAAACACACAACATCCTGTAAAAAATCAGCAACTTGTGTGAAGCATGCAAACTTGCTGATCATCGTAGCACAGTTTGGCACCGCTCAAAAACTTTGCAAACTCAGGAAGTAATTGAGAGAGCCTGTTCTGTGCTTCCAAAACCGAGTTTCGTGGTACCACATTTTGCGTAAGATCAGACACAGTCACCTGAAATCATACCCATTTGCTGTTTTCATTGGTTCTCGCAACGTTGATGGCAAGTGCTCTCAAAATGTAAGCTTATCACGTAAGGCTTCCCAGGTGGCTTGTAAAAGTATACCAAGTTTTTTTGTGTTGCCCAGGTGTCACGCTGCGCAAATGTCGGCAAATGGCTTATACTTAACAGGATAAAAAGTTATTCAGGAATTTGTGACACTTTTTAAAGATTTTTCGTGGATTGCAATGTAAATATAGTTGCGTATTTTGAGTGTTATTTTCCTAGGATAAGTTCAAGTTTTCACACAAAGTAATATCGGTGCTTAGGTCTAATTCGGACAATCTTTTAATTTTTGTATCTTTAGTTTAACAAAGCAGTAAAAATGCAAGATCTTTATTCAATAAGTAAACTTGTAAGCTTCTACGGTTGTGATGCTCATCAAAAATGTTTCAAAACGTTTTTTTTTTTCAAAGTAAATCAGTGCTAAATATGGTTTGCTTGATTTGTGATTTCGTAACAGAACCAGTTTCGTCGTGTTTACAAAATGTGACAAACGGNTTGCTGCACAATTGAAATCTTTCTGCAATCATTTTATTGTGTTTTGTTTGTTACTGAATAATATTTATAAGTTATTTTTTCAAATTTCAAACGGAACCGTTTCTTCCACGCTTGTGGATTAGAACAAAGTATAAATAAAAAATTTTATAGACTTGCTATTGCGGAACACGTAATACGCCTGAATAGTGGAGACCACCTACTACTATTGTTTTAGTTGTTGAATTGAACTGTTTGTTGTATGTGCATTCGTTTAACACTACACTCCAACCATAAACGCAGTGCATGTAACCCACGTGGTTTTGAAGAGCTGGTACTAGTCAAGTTTGGATATCTGCTTACGGCTGTTGAAACAATATCAAAACATTGTCACAAGCGTTCGAGTGTGAGAGGTTAATTTGATTTTTTTTACTTGCAGATGCTTTTTTGCTTAAGTCTGATCAACTAACTGCAGCAACTGAAGAGCTTGTCATATTTTTTGACAATTTTGCAAGGGTTACAAATTTCTAAAATATGTTTAACTAACCGTTACAGTGCAAAGATATGAAACAAAACGACTGCTGATGTTAGCTGAATAGCAACTGAGAGTAACGAAATTCACAGTTAAAGAAACTTTGCATGTTAGGCTTGCTGCTATGTGTCGGTGATGAGACATCAAACAAGGATTGCTGGTAAGTTTTTTTTCTTCGTCTATGTTAATAAACTTTTACAGAATATTTTTAGATAGGATGGCCATAATTTTATTTCTTCAAACATAATTTTTTTCAAAAAGAGCACAAATTTGGGACCAAGCTTTCAACTAATCACGATGGCAGTTTGAGTATTTCTCTCTCATGAGAAAATGACTGCAACATATTTTGATTTCCCTCGATAAGAACAAGCAAAAATGAGACAGAAGCACGAGTTTTCACTGCTTGTGTTCATCGTTCCTCTTTTCAAGCCTTATTACTAGGGCAACCAATTTTTGACCTAAAAACTAAAAATTTTGACTTTATAATTTCCAAATTTTGACTTTATTTTGACCTATAAATTTCTTGCGTTTGCAACTGCAAAATAATTCAGCCTTATAGGTGTTGAGGTTAACCCAGAAGTATATTTATGCACTCCGCTTCGAAATAAAAAAAATGTAATTTTTTAACTTTGGGGATGTTATAATGATAAGTACATCAATAACTACAGTAGAGTCAAACCTGAGAATATCATAAAGCTGAAACACTATACGCATAATGGGTTGAGCATTTACCAACACAAGTACTGTAAGACCACATTTCTCGCCTACCATGCCTATCCCACATAATGTTCAATCGTTCAGTATTAGGCAAAACAACATTATTACGTCAGAAATCGCAACAAGCCCATTATTATTACAGAATTGTAACTAAATTTGAAAAAGCATATCACTATCTGTTGTTGCAGTTTCAATAAAATATCGATAAAAAGAAAAAACTGTGCTGCAAGAAAATTTTGACCTAACGATAAATTTTGACTTGTTTTCACCTAATAGCTTGGGATTCCCTCATGTTATAAGCATGAAATTTCATTTTTGTGGGCGTTTCATGAACTTTATAAGCGACAGAAAAATTTTGACTTTAGTGACTTTTGGTTGCCCTACTTATTACATTCTGTAGCCTGCAGTCATTCTGATTTTCCGAGAGAAACAGCTACAAACCGGAAAACGGCCCTTAAAACAAGAAATGCCCCAGTCAAGCTTGAACGCATGATCACACCAACCTTGGACTAACTCTTTTAATCAACTTACGATCCAGGACAGGCACTTGCAGCCGAAGTTTCATTTGTTTTATAGAAGATTTGTTAATGTTAAACTTGTAAGATTCATACCCTTTGAGGCTCGATAATAAAATTAGTGATGCTCCTCATTTTCTGAAAGCAGCCTCAAATGGGGTGCGGGCATATTTTTAAATTCTATATTTTCCCACTAACTTTTAGTAGAAAAGCATTTCCTCTTAGTTTAGCCTGGATAAAATGAAATTTCACCATTATTGTCCCTCTGGAAAAATCCTTCCGATTCCCATGGACACAGGATAGTTTGGTAGTAGGAAATGCGCCGTCAATTTGACATGAAGTCAAAGCTTCACAAGGGATCTTGCGTAAACCACTCACCTTCACGTGCGTAGATTTGCAAGAAAACAAGTCCACAAAATAAGCTTCAGTTTGAAGTAGCTTGAGTAATAAATCCGGGCAAGCTTCAGCATTTGGTTTTAGGAAATACTGCAGACGAAACAATGTGAAATCTGGAACGGTCGCAACAACTATTTGATCTAGTGGTAGGTACTAGTCAGGTACATCGATGACACGAGAATCGCGAGTTCGAAATTGGACAGTTTAGGTGATGAGGGCATCCAATTTTTTGACCTAAAAACTTACAATTTTGATTTTATAATTGACACATTTTGACTTTATTTTGACCTATAAATCAATTTCCTTTCCAATTGACAAATTTTGACTTTAGTTTGACCTATGATGTCAATTTCCTGCAGTTGCAATTGAAACGCGGAATACAAAGTCTCAAAGCGATAGATTATAGATATCTTCTTTGTTGATATGAAACAAATATCAAAAGTGTGGAACACCCAACGAAACTAGAGGCAACAAATCGTAGACGAAAATCAATCCAAATGCACAAGAGAAATGTCCAGTGTCAATAGATCTCCTGAAGTCACTGAGGTTTTAGATTGTTATAACTTCAACACCAAGTACTACCACGCCTGGCGTATTTTAATTGGTCTAGTAGTGGGCAAAGTNACATTAGTACGTCAGAAATCGGAAAAATCTATTATTATGAAAAAATTTCAACTAAACTTGCAAAAGTATTTCAATCTCTGTGNTTGTAGCTTTAATAAAATATCGATAAAGAGGAAAAATCTGTTCTGCAAGAAATTTTGACCTCACGATAAATTTTGACTAATAATAAATTTTGACTTTTTTTACCAAATAACTTTGGAATTGCTCATGGTATCAACGTAAATTTGGTTTGTGGACGTTTCATGGTCTTTAAAAAAGGCAGAAAATTTTTGACTTTACTGACTTTGGTTGCCCTAGTGGTGGCATAATGCTTATTCTCATTGTAGGGTACATCTTTTGCAGCACAATGGCAGCATATTACAGTAGTGCTGCTTGACTTGTAGGTTGAAACAAGCTGAGTAGGAAATATGGTCTTTCATAGATCCAACAATTCGTTCAATACCAAATTATCACCTATTTGTTACTAAATTGAAACATAAACGTCAAGATGAGCAATGATATCAACATTGAAAATCAGCAAAGTAAACATATGATTACTTCCAAACCGCTACAAATAAATGATTTTGTGTTATGAAAGGACAGATGTTGTTTTCCGGATACTGTATGCTCTGGAAATACATGACGTGCTGTACTATTCAGTCTAGTCTTGTTTCTTTTTTCTTTTTTTCTTCCTTATTTGTCAGGGCATCTGACTAGAAAACCGTATGGTTATTTCAGATGTCCTGGGAACAAAATAAACGCTGTTCTAATGTGTTTTTTTTCTGTGGCATGATTTGATGTTTGTTTATAGTTGTTCCTAAATAAACTGATACTGAGTGTTTTAGATTTAGAGCATCGAATTCGATCTCACCATGCAGAACAGGAAAGGTACACATACTTATAGCATGGGGTTTCTTAAAAATTTAGTTGAACATTCGTATCTACAGGAATCATACTTTGGTGCTTTTAATGTGATACGTTCTGAAGCAGGACCTGAGAGATAATTCTTTCCTGAGGGTACGAAAAACGATACCGGATCCCTAGTTTCTGGTGCCCTCGTCGAAACTTGTATAACGCGCTTGTATAATAACCTGTATACAGACACAACAGCTACTTTACTATGATTTACAGATAGATTAATTGCTATGCAGGCAACTGGCTTGCACGAGTAGTTTTGGTCTTGATTACAAAGAAACTTAGCGTGCGTATTTTGATCCTCCCAGAGCACAGTACCTACCGGGCCCAAGTACGAGGTACCTCTTTTACCCCCTCTCGTAGGCCCTGTTCCGATGTCGAGAGGTTGAGTTGTATTGCGGTAGTTAAAGCTAAAGTTAGGATGTACAATTAAATGGACCTTCAAACTTGCAGTTTTTAACTCTCATTTAGATTACCCCCAACACGCACAGTAATTTAATGTCATAATTGTGTCATTGCACAGTATTTTGATTCTACATAATAGCTACAGTAAGAGCTGGTTGATTTTGTGAATTTTTAAACGAAATTAAGATAAAAAGAAGCAAAATAATTTGTAATTAGTGAAAGACAGGTACGGATTTAGGGATAGCGGGGCTCTATAGGCCATCTTAATTTTTGGGGCCCCACGCAGGTGTGACCTATTTGGCCGTTTGTGTGAAAAGCGTGAAAGTATAAATCAAAATATTTACCCCCTCTTACTCCCTCAAAATCTATCGGTTGTGGCGCCGACGATTTCCTTACATCTTCAGCAGAAATTAAAGTTTTTCCTACAATCTTCCCAAGAAAAAATTGCAATGCGATCTTTTCTTGGAATTTATAGCTCTTTCGTGTAGTTCAGAAGTTCTCTTCGTTAAACAACCGTGATTTCTAGCGTTTTTTGTAGGTTTAGTCTTCGGATATATACATTTTCATGCGGGACCATGTTGCCTCCCTCGAAAACATCATCTGGTTGTCGATCTAATTAGCTGTAGGCCTATGTAAACTCCTTTGTTATAGTAACTACCTATTTTATGGAACAAACAAGCACAATTCATTCAGTGGACACAGGGTTCATTTATGTCGTTTTTAAGTTGTCATTTTCCAAGCAATACAAAATGTTGTGATTTAAACCTCTATGCTATAGGTAGATGGCAAGCAGCATGAAGACAAGTTGTTCACAGCAAAATATTGTCGCAAAACCATCAGCTAACCATATGAAGTAAGACCAGTGTAGACACATTTTTCCATGTAAAACTCATGAAAAGCTATTCTAGCTGATTTAACTAACATATAGAGCATCAACAAGCAATGCATCTTTGTGGGCAATGTATTTGATAACAACCACACATAGCATCCATGAGTGACAATATTGCTTTTCACAGGAGCCCCAGGGTCTGGCGGTCTTGCGTTGTTGTTAGCTTTTTGTCAGTGGAAGATTGAACATCAAACAAGCACTGTTCTTTCGTTTTTATTATTTTCTTGTAACCACAGGCGTAGTTAGGACGGGCCACCGTCCCCAAAAATTGCTCGCATATATTGTCATTTTGTACTTCGGCAGGCAGTGTCCCGAAAAAATACTGTAGTTAAAGTCTTCGGTCGCCCCAAAATTTTGGTCTGGCTACGCTACTGCTTGCAACCATTTTCATACAGACGACCTGCATCTCTATGGCGCCCAGCCATGTTCCTCAGTGTCAATTCTTTCACACAGCTCTTTCTTACGTGATGTTCAATCTTCCACTGACAAAAAGCTCGCAACAACGTAAGACCGCCAGACACTGCAGAACTCTGATGAAAAGCAATATTGTCATACTTAACACGCGTAGGAAACAATATCATCGTGTTGTTACTGTACTGATAAAAGTCTGGGCCCTAGACGTTTGCATTTTGATCGTTTCAAACTAAATTGCGAAGTTATGCCTCTGAACAGTTTCGCAAATTTTAAAACTTGAGAATGACTCGTCATAGGAAGGAGTTGCGCGGGGTCCCAAATGCGCGGGGCCCTAGGCCATCACCTGTGCGTAAATCCGTCACTGGTGAAAGCACGAAACTGACTAAAATGCGAGAGCGAGAAAACACCATCACTGACTAATTTACATCAGATTCCGAAAACAAGACAAGATCATCAAATACCAAAATCGAAAACAAAGGAACAGCAAAGCTTGAGCAGTTAGCGGTAAAATACAAGCAGTAAGATAAGAGATCCATTGATGGTTCCTAACCAAGCAATCCAGCTGTAGCAAAAGTCATTGAGATTGCTGGAGTAAAGAATGCAGACGTTTTCGACATTGCCGTGACGCTAACGCAAGAGGGTGATCAGCGGATGCGACGTTCGTCGTACTGGTTGACTGACCAGCAAAAGCACATAATGCCTGGATTGAACTTTAATTATCCTTGTGGCGCGAAAAATACCTGAAAGGTTTAAGGTGTAAGCTTTCATAATCGACAGGGCATAGGGGTATTACAGATGAAAAGATGAAACATCTTTTGGGTAATTGTAAACACAAATTATTTTTGAACATCTTTGATGATATATGCAACATACGAACACCTTTGGTGTTGAATTTCAGTTAACTCAAGAAGTCTTATGCAGACACGTCTGGTAGGCGATGCATCCCCTCTTATCCACGCACATGCAATCGTGCTTTTATGAGAACCGAATTCAAAGATTTCAAACATTAAATTGAGCAATTTTCGTTATTTTCTGCCTCATTCACTGCTACTTTCCAGCGCTTAAAAAAAATTATATCGAGGAATACTGTGAATAATGCTTCAAATTGTACGGGGTGAAAGCGGTCAGCAGGTTTCGAGATAAACATTCCTCTGATTGTCAGAAATAAACTCATGAAAACAAAAATTCACGATTTAAAAATCATGTTAGCATCATAAAGAACAACGCAGACTTTTGCGTATAGCTCAGTTCAGTTTATCGAAAACGAATTTATAAGGAAAGGTAGCAATTTCTTTGAAAGATTTAGTGGCGTTGGAAATTGTAACTTAGAGTAGGTTTCCAAAAACTATCCGAACCATGTTTAAAAATTTTCAACAATGATACCAAAACATCAGCAGTAATCATTTCTTACTAAGGATGGAAAATAGGGCATGTTTAATTGAAACAAGTGGAAATGTATTAACACCAAAGCCTTACTGTATTATTTCACTTTCTAAGTTGGAGTACAGTAAAAAATTTCACAGTAACGCAAAATGCGGCATATGCAAAAACTACCGTGTACGCAGTAGTCATGTACAGTAGCCTTGTGCAGTAGCCGAAATACAAACAGTACAGTGCACACTAGTCCAAGCACCGTAAAAAATCTGTCAAGCCAAATTACTTCCCAATTCAAACAGTAGCGAATTCCGTAGATTACTGCCTTGTTCGATTGTGGCTGGTAATCGGACATTCGTTTCTCGTTAAACTTTAAAACTGTTGATGGGAGAATGATCTGTGTGCATAAAAGGTTGACAGCCTCTACTTTTTACGGTGATGTTAAAATTTGTGTAATAGTGCCTGATCACTGTCTTTTCACAAGGAAACATAGTCCTGCAAACAAATTTTTAGCGTGAATCAACAGGTAGAGTGTGTGTAAAAAGTTTTCGTAATACATCCAAGCTCTGTCGCACAACAGATATTCGGAGAATATTGCACTGTGACTTTTATCAGTACTTAAAGGAAAAGAAAGCGTGTTTCGAATGTTCAGTTTTGTACCTTTTCGTCACATTTGGCATTAAAAGAAATTCTACAAAAAATGACTATTGTCATCTCGGTGATAAATGTGGTTGCCAACGTTGTGAATAGCGCTCGCAACTTTTTATTCCTTTATCTTACGCAGGATTTTACTGATCACTGACGCATTTAAAAGCAATTAAATGGAGTGATTTGAAAGCAAGAATTTAACGGAGGCGATTTAAAAGCGAAGGCGCAAAGTAACAATGAGTTCGCATTTTGTTAAAGTCTGTGCCAGCTCAATCAAAGTTCAAGAGCAGCTTGAAAAACTAAATACAAAAATTCTTGCATGCCCTTGCTGTATCCCAAACGCAGAGGAAAAGAAAGGGTTTGTTACCCATCGGTCACTAGGGAAGCCTGTGCAGAGAAGGAAGCAACCATACTTTGCAGCAGTGTCGAGAAATGCATTGCAAAACGATCTGTAAACACCACCTGTGCATACTGATTTTATCGGTCCAATGACACGCGGCTGTTAAACGATCAATTACAANGTAATCATTAAAAGAGCTTCCTGGAATGTAAACCATAAACGTTCGAGACAAATAAATTTCACTGTTTNGCTTACATGCCTGGTCGGGAGGTGCAAAAACTTGCACAGGCAAGTGATTCTGCATCACCTGCTTTTTGGCGAACCAAAATGTAAAAAGCAAGANAAAGTGAAAAGAACGATCTTATCNCAAAATATATACCGGTATGTTTCAAAACAAAGTCAACCAGGGTGTCACTGTCGGAGCTGCGGGATCAATCGTTTGCTTTTAGCGGACAATTTGGTGCTGCTTACAACTTAGGAACAAGGTCTCCCACAGGCACTTGATCGGTTGCGTGGTGCGTGCGACCAAGCCGGAAAGAACGTCAGCACAAAAAGAGCTGTTTTGTCTCTCCAAAAAAACAAGGCAGTATTTGCTGCAAGCGGCAATACACTGCAGCCGGTCGCTAAGTTCAAGTACCTTGGGGTGTATTCACGAGGGACGGAAAGCGTAATAACGAGATGATACACGTAATGGTAAAGCAAACACAGTCTTGCGTGAGCTTTATGGCTCTGTGCTAACAAAACGGTAGCTTCAAACACTGCAAAGCTGGCAGTTTTTAAATCGGTCTTTGTTCCGATCCTCACTTATTGGTCATAAAATCTCGAGTGATGACTGAAAGAGTAATATCTTAAGTACAAGTGGTAGAGATGAGATTTTTGCGAAGAGTTCACGGTGTGACACTTCGCAATAGAGTGTGCAGCCGTGAAATTCGGGAAGCTCTGAATGTCGAGCCACTTTTCCGAATAGAGAGATCTTGGCTGCGTTGGTTCGACCACGTTACCAGAATGTCCCTGGATAGATCGGTGAGGTAAAATCTTACACCGGCAGGAATGCGGCCCAGCGGTCGAACAAGGACCAGGTTGCGTGATTATATCTCCCACCTCGCTTGATCCCGTCTCGGTGTGGAGCTTGCAGAACTATCGGAGATGGCTGTTGACTGTGAGGTATTTCGAGCTCTCCTTAAGATGCTGCCACTGTGAGCCTTCTGAGAGGAAAAGAGGGTATGGAAATGATTGAAGAACAAACCCTCAACCATCATTTGCAAGTTGTTATCTTCGTCTTTTGATTTCAAACTAATGACAATTACTAATCAATGATATTTGAGTAATGAAACTAATGATAATGACATTTGAGTGATTTCAAAAATACTTTGCAGGATTGTGACCAAAAATTTAGTGTTCTTTACATGACGTTTTTTCTCAGGAAAAAGTCCTGTTATTTTCACAGTACTCTCACAAATCATTACACATTTTACGAATGAATTGGGCAACTGGAGGCCGACGTTCCACAGCGTTTCGCCAAGAGCACCTTCCCAACTGGTTCGTCATCACTTTCCCGCTAA
>JGI24159J19872_10002166_pt1 | contig 23021 bp, 14 predicted proteins | sample Ectturendosymbi4_FD_19872 | JGI IMG/M metagenome (IMG submission 19872) | reverse complement strand
GGAATTTTCAAATTACAGAAAAACGGCTGACACTACGGAAAACTAACGTCATTTTCGGACTCAGCGCACCAAAAAACATCTAGAAACACCAAAAAATCAAAATAAAAAAAAACAAGACCAAAAATTTGTTGCCCAATAATTATTGGTATTCTTCATGCTTGAATGTAAGTGTATATCATACGTGCCCTGTTGCTTGTATGTAAGTGAGTGTATATCAATCATTTTGTTCCCCCCGAAAATATCACCTGGTTGCGGTCCTGGCCGCCACGCCAGATCTGTGTACTTCGTATGACCACACATGAGCTTTCTTCATGATCGAACAAAAGTCAAAGGCCAGGCCAATGACTGTATGTACCAGTAAAATTATTGTTCAACATCCTTACAAATGATATTAGTTTTGCTCCTTGCTTCTTCAGAAAAAATTCTCTTTGGCCCTCTAACGAACAAAACCTGTCGTCACCAGGCCCGCAACTAGCAGCAAAAGCAAGTGAAGTTTACTCGTTGCTGTCTGTTAAAGCACAATTTAACCTGAAACTTCTATCAGCAACCACAACGAAAAAACCACAGACGCAAATGAAATCACGTCAAATGCTCACAGACAGTTGTTTTCTAAACTTTCAACGTGCTATTTGCTTTTTTTGCTTCTACTACCTACTCCAGAAGGTCTTTAGAAACTGTTGCAAGTTGTGAAATCACGAGTTATTTCCTCACGAGTTATTACATTAGAGTCAAGGCATGTTGGTTTTGTGTTGTACAGCGAAAGCTTTTCAGCGGATTCACTCGACGTGAACACCGATGCGGTCTGTAGGCCTTTGCTAAAGACATGTTCTTTGATCCAGTGATAGTCTACATCGACTATGTTAACGTTCAAGCAAACAAATGAAAGATATGTCAACACCTGAAAGCCGTAAAACGTGTCTGAAATAATGATTGTGGCTTTGGTAAAACTTGAAATGGCCAGTAGCTAACGCTAAAAGTGTTTCATGTTCTGTCTATTCCTTGTCAGAATCGATACAACAAACTTATCGGCCAATCTTGCAATACATGGACGCTAGGTGAGCCACTCGCTACACTGCAAACCTTGTCTGGGTTTGTTCTGAAAAAACAAAATCGCAGCTGTTTGCTAGTATCATTCAGTTGCTTTTTCAAACCGAAGACAACCAAATTTTTTTTTCTTAGTATAGCTCAAGCTTTTAGTGTTACGTATCTGCTATAACAAGAGACTAAGTTGCTACGCCTGCAGTGAAGTGTTTCCTCAGATAATAGCATTCCATTGAGTGTTGGGATGAAATTTTCATTTTTTGAATAACACCAAACAGGATATGTCTGACTAAAAGCTACAGTTCATGTCAATAAACAGTAAGCACAAACCCAGTTGTAAATAAACAAGCAAATGTCCTGCAAACCATGTGTCATTTGATATTTATGAAGCGGAAGTAGATATTGGCATAGCTTATCAATCAAACTTGTTGAAGGTAAATGTTATACTGGAATCAGAAAAATCAGGAAGTAAATGCCGTATTAAAAGTGGATGATGTCAGCAACAAGTTATATTTTTCTACAGACTGTACCTGCCGCTTGATTGTCACTGGCATAAAAAATCTCGCACGTAGTCAGTTTGAACGTGCTTCATTATCCGCTTAGACATTTCTTGTCAAAGCTTTTTTGACTTCATCATTCTTCTTAATTTCAAGTCTAAGCATCACCTTCTGGCTCGGTCCAATTGGCAAGCAGACGCACTAAAATATTACGTCTCGTGCTTCTGTCCACACTCTTCGTATCTGCCTCGAATTAGCAACACCCGCGCCGACATATTCCGTATTAAATGTAATCCACTGCAAGGATATGCTGAAATGATCTTTCCCTGCGGTTGTCCGGCATCCCATGCCTCCATTTAAAATCAGCTTGCAATATCGGGTTATAAGAAAATGGTGCATCTTCTGCTTGCAGCACCTGTCTCTGTTTCAAATCTGTTTACATCAAGTAAAGACTGAAACAATTTATTTGCTTTCATTGTGCATATTCTACTCGAGCTCTACCCACAGTTTTATGAAACATCCCATTTCATGCTTAAACATAAAAATCTATTGATATCTACCAGTGTTGCATGTCTGTAACTTTCATGTGAAGGAGCTCGTATGAACATTGTACAACCCCGATATCACTGAAAAGGCATGGCCTGCACTAAAAGCAGCATAAACGTTTCAAAGTAAGTTTACAAATTTTTATCTTCCTAGGCTGAGGGGGGTGCCATCCCTGTATCTACTCCCGTTTTTCGTGCCTGTCTGCTGTACAGTGGAAAATAGACACTACCTCACTTACATGTGAATATAGCTGTATACTTTGCCTAAATTTTGAAACTTTTTGCCCGAATAATGGCCAATTTTTCAGCATTGGGGATGCGACCGCATCCCCTGCATCCCCATGCCGTACGCTTATGGTTCTGAAGACGCATTGTTTTATTTTATCACGGCTGTATTTGAATGACTTGCTCAATCTTTGTCATGGTTCTGTGCTAAAGGTGTAATACGAGCCAAGCACGAGCATCTGACGGATTTTTCCAGGAGGTGCAGAAGAATTTTTTCAAGAGGGGGCAACAATTGTGAAATTTCATTTTACCAACTCGAAAGTAAAAAACATTTTTTTCTACTAAAGCGTTAGAATATCAACTTTCAACATCCAGAGGGTGAAAAATCCCTGCTGCCCCTTCCGACGTCCATGGAGTCAAGGAAATGCACGAATGCCTTTAAATATACTTCTTCACATTTTAAAAGCATGTAACACTTCGCGGAATGAAAGTAAATGTTCGGCAGTACATTAGTATGTTTTGCGCTTGTGGCCAATTCTTAATTTTTACCAATTTTTCTGCTTCGGAATATTAGCGAGAGGAATATTTCCTGCCGCCCGAAATCCCAATTCATCTGCACATCAATCGTGCGGAGTCGCCGAAGAGTGTCGGTGCTGACAAGGAGAGTGGATAGAGTTCCTATTTAAGAGTGTAGACCTGCTTTTGGCCCCAGTGAAACTATCAAAGAAATTTTGGTTAATGTAGCTGTGATTTTATACTGTTTAGGTTTTCGTATTTTCCGTTTGTTTCATGCAATGAATTGCATATGTTGCATCCTGCCAATTTTATTGCTGCCATTTAATGCTGCGAAATGAAGTTTTCATGAAGAGTACTGCATAATTCACTTATGCTAATGCAGTGCAGTGAAGCACTGCTATTTTTATAAAATATTCTTGTTGAGGTTATAAACCATTTGTCATTTGAAATGTGCATTTGTACACATTCCCTAGTAGTTGATTGTATAGGCTGCAGTATTTGTGTGTATCGGTCTCATATTGCTATTTTTCTTAGCATGCTGTGTTCAATGAACATTTAACTGTCTAAACTGGAGTGGATTTTTGGTTTTCATAATGTGACTTTAGAAGCTGTAAGCGTTTAAGTAAGTTGCAGTATTATAAGTACAACATGTTGCAGTGAAGATTGCCAATGTTGAAGGTTAAGCTATATGCTATATATTAAATTGCCTCCTTTCCCTCTAATTACTTGAGACGTGACCTATTTGCGGCAATGTAATACTTTAGATCGTCACCCGATATTTTACTCCTTTTCCAGATTGATTGCCATTTTGGCCAACACAAATGAACACATCTATGCTAGAGAAAAACAGATCTTAACTATTAGGATGATCGTGTTGGAAGAATAAGTTTAGAACGTGTATAAAAACTTGAAAATGAACATTCTGATCAACACCTTCCACGCGTGGTGGCATAAACAGCAATTTCTGGGAGGATTTTAATGTAATTAGCTAAACATTTTTCAACACAATAAATATCACCATTGTTCACATAGAGTATAGCTATGCAGAATATTGATCGCTGGTTGAGGGCGTACGGCTTTGAACCCCGGTAACTGGTAGGCCTAATTAGGCATGCAGAAACCTTGATTAGTTTACAATGGTACGTTTTAGTCTTAACATTAAGACTTTTCTACGTTATTTGGGAAAGCAAGATCAAATTTGGGCAAAAATGTTTTGCATTCCCAAAAATATGCACTCCCGTACACTTATGTTCAGTACACATGAAAAAAATAAAAGTCAAATTTTACTGAGAACGTTTGCATGTAGAGAGATGTTTGTGAATGGGATGTTGAGAGTTGACGAAACGGGTGTTGGTTGGTGTGCGTGCTAGTCCTGTTACCAAAAAAGACAAGAATAAATTGAAGCTGTTGCCACACATTAAGGAAATACATTGCGAAAATTATATATGATTGAGACATTGACATTATGATGCTTCAAAAGGAAAAACCAAAGTCATGATGCTGTGTTCTCAGTGATACCAAGAGTCCAAAGTATTCATGCACATCACTGCTCAGGGAAAGCAGAGAAATGATGCATATAGGACTGAAGCAACAGTACTTAAAAATACAGTTTGTGAAGAAGAACAATAACGCAAGCACACTTTGGGTAATTAACCAGGTATAGACAAGAAAATTCGTGTTTAAATCTGCTGAACGCAAATGCGAAAATATATTTTAAACCTTCAGGAGCTGCGTTTCATATTTTAGGCCTAATGTATGTTAAAGAATTGTTCTCTTAGGTTGAATTCATTCAGGGTAAGCGATAGTTTTAGCTCTGTGGAGTCTTATTTGATGCATTTGAGTTAAACTCAATTTAGTAAGGAGCAAATGTTCTAAACAACATGTTACCATTTGAGATATCTCTGAATAAATACAAACTCAAAGCATATAAAATGAAATAGGCTAAAGACTTAACAGAGCAAGATTTATTCATCAAAAATATATTGAATAATTCAAATGCGTGTATGGATTTTCTTAAATATTTCATAAGATTTCACGGTTTGTTTATAAAAATTGGTTCTGGTTCGAATGCTGATGGTCTACGATCTCTCCCGATAATGGCGGTCATCCAGAACATTTGGTCATACACAAACAACCTTTCTATAAATGCTTTTGTGCCACCTGTCTACATGGGAGCAATTTGGTGGGGGACACGGTGTGTCCCCCTTTCTCAGGTGCGGGGGATATAATATGCCATGTCCCTCCCACTTTTTCTCTTCAGGTTTACAAATCTACGCTGCAGCTGGTGCGTTTTCATGGAATTCCCTTACTACTGCACAATGTGCCGTCTTATTCGACTGTGTTCGACCACACTATAATGCTTTTTCTATAGAAGTGAATGCTGTGTCTGCATCTGAAAAGATAAATGTATAGAAGGAGGTCTACACCATGTGCACATGGTGTCAAAATTAAGATAATTTGAAAACAATTCTCAAGTTAATAGATTGCAAAATGATAACAAAATTTAGAGCACTGTGTATTGGTAAAATTGATCAACAAGCTGTCTAAAAGCAAGTAAGCGAACAATGCAAAGCGGCACTTGCAAAGCTAAAAATGATCTTATGGATCACAATTTACTTTCCTACTCTGCGTAATGCAAATAAAAGATCATGTTCACTTGATCTCTGGTGCAAGCCAGGCTTCAAGGTTTAACTTTTACGTCGTGCGTGCTGACCAGATGCAAGCACCGTGGCGTGCACCACGCAATCTGATCAGTGGAAGACCATTGCATCACAAGGTGGCGTCGACAACCTTGGGGAGTCGGCGGCACCGCGAGCGGCAAGTCACTCGTGCGTTGCGGATAGGCAGACAGACCAGAAAAAAAGTCTTTCCGAAGAGTAGTTAGCGGATGACTCACGTCGGTCGCGAAACAGTCGCGTGTACGCGGGTTCGACAAAGGTATGAAAGGCGGAATGTACTAAGATGAAGGAATTGCGAAAAATATGCTTCTTTTTTACGAGTTGCGTTTTCGCCAACTTGCAACTAACCCAAGGCGCAGGTAAGAAGCTTCTGTAATGGCAGTTGTTTTAAAATCTGTGAAATTGTTGTTAGGCTATGATAAGCTTGTGGATTTAAAAAGGCTTGCGAGGTGCTGTTCTGCCTCAGCTGGAAGTCTAAGGACTCAGCCACTGATAGCCGTTCGATGCTGCTCCAAGAAGATAGACGCGAAACAGGGCAGACTGCAGATTGCTGCTTAGAAATGTGAGGCAGACGTTTTTTTTATGCAGAACATAGTGGATGGCTGTTTGACTTCGTTCGTTTTTCGCTACGAAGTCAGCCACAGGCTTGTTTAAAATTTTGCAGAAACCTACTCCGTAAAAATCCAAACTATAGCTTGCATTTGATCTGTTTAATTGGATTGCAGTAACGACTTATTTTGAAGTGAGTTGAAATCAGGTTTCGGCAGCTATGAGTGGACTAACGGCGACCATGCGGCATGTTTCTACCTTCTGGCAGGACGCAAGATTATGTTTGATAAAGCTACCAGGTTCCGCAGGTAGACAGGGCCGCCACGCAGCTTTGGAGTAGCTGCCTCTTGCTTCGTGACGTTGCTTGTTCTGCTTGTGTATTACACAAACACTGGTGACAGATCTCGCAAGGACATGAAGTGGAATGTCGGGTAAATGTGATTTGTGATGCTAGTCGAGCTCTTCATCCATCAGTTGTTTGCGCGCCAGCAGCACCTGGCGCGTCGCGAAAGCCGCTCTGTTGAGGTGTTGTTTTGATAGGCCTGCAGGTACGGCCGCCAGCACGCATGTGTGGTGAGAGCAAGTCAATGTACAGATAGTCGAACGCGGTTGTTGTGTACTTTCGATGAACCGGGCCCCTTATCAGTACGGTGCATGCCCTGTGTGACGTGCGCGCGCGCTGGCAAGTGTTAAAGACCTACAAAGCGATCATGTCGATGGAATGTTAAATGTCAGAGTGCCTCGATATTTTCCACCACGATCGAACTTTTCGCAGCGAGTGATCAGGTGATGTGAGGCGTGCATGCGCGCTAAAGTCTTCCAGACTTATTTCAGCCTTCTGAAAAACGTTAGCTGGTGTTCCAAAGTGGCTTTGGTACCATCACAGCAAAGTGAACCTGTTCACCGTAACATATCACCATAACAAAGTCAAAATATTACAGCTCGCGTAGGTTAGGTGCACTGGCGGCCCGAGCACCCGTCACATGTCTTGTCAACTGTCTCAAATATTGGTTTAGAAGGGCTGCAAAAAGTATGGAAGACTTTGCAGACACACCTAAACCCCTCCTAAGTAACGCAGCGTGCACACACTAGGATCATTGGCCGTCCTGCGTTTGGCAGATGTGCAGCTTACCGTGGGGAGCCAAGTTGTGCTTTCTTGGCCCTCTAATCTGTCGTCCACCACCGAGGCACAGCATGTCGTTCAAAATCGTTGCATTCACTTCTTATTTCGTGAGCGACCGCAACTCCTCGTCGTATGTCAAGCGTTGGCTGCGCTTAAAATTACTGGTTTAACAGATTAGAGTCGCGTCGCCGTGATAGACGCCCCGGGCACATGCTTCATTTGTTCCGTGGTGAACGCTATTGTCACGTCGCTGCGTTAAGGCCGATTGCAAGGACTGCTGATGGCGTAAATGTCTTTATTTTCAATTTCAGTAACGGAACAAAGTTCTCGTTATTTTGCTCAGTTTTTACAAATAATGGTTTTGGGTTGCAATCCATGTACGCTTTAGAAAATAATTTGTTGGGCGAAAGAACGATATTTTTTTGTAGTAGTACGTACATCTGGCGAAGCAGAAGGACCCTACTCATGAGGAAGTTCACAAAACCTTTACAGTTTGTTATCTGAAAACTTAATTCTTCTTTATCACAGCTTCGCTTGAGAGCAGATCATTGGATTATGAATTTGGCGCTCTGCGTAGCTTGTGTTTTCTCCAAAATTATAAACTCTTTTCAAAACGTCTACCCATTTGAAGATGTCGAAAACGTGTCAGTCACCTTGGTTGTTTCCATGACCACTCACGGCGCACAGATCACATTTTGAGCGGTCTTCAAGTTGAGGCCATCACCTTGCGGGATTTGCTTCTGAGCATCCCACAGTGAATGTTAAAACCGGTTCTCTCTATGTCGCCGATGAATTGCAGCAGCGTGATGCACACCTCGTCAGGTCGACACAAAAGTTTTGTAAGTTTTCGAGGATTCGGCTTTTTGCACGAAAGCGACCCATGTTAAGTTGTTTTGTGCTAAGAGCACCGTGACCTTTCACGCTTGGCTGGGCAGGGCAAGGACCTCGGCTAACGGCAGTTGGCTCCTGTTGACGTCGTGTAATTGAAAGACAGCCGTTCAGGGGACCCCGAACTGTTTGGGCCGTACACAGAAGGCCTCAATCCAACCACAACGCCCACTTAAACGCTTCGGCGGATTGGCAACCGTGTTGTTGTATCGCGTTGCCGCGACCGCTCCAGCACTAAAACTACCCCTGCGATGACGTGTCCCACCATCCTTTCCAGTCCTTAAAAGAATCTCATTGTTTTCTTGGCCAGGAGTTTTGGGATGCTCACTTGCGTTTTTTCACGTGTCACCGCTGCCCGCTGTACTGTGCGTTCGCACCTGCGGTAACTGCACTATAGTTACCAACCCACGCGCAATGGATTTTTTCTCGATTCATCACCAGAAATTCCACATGTACACTAAATTTTTTGCACAAAGCGTCGCAACAACTTTAATTCACAAGGTCATCGCTGTACTGTACAAATTTACCATCGTTTTATAGGTTTTCTATTCATAAATTCATAACTACTTGTCCATTATTATTTATAAAGTCATAGCTACTTGTCCAAGACTGGAAAGCTGTGAACGTTTACCTGCTTTTTTGTCTCGAAATGAAAGTAAGACCAAAGGTGTGGGGGTGATTTTGGATCAATTTTTTTCCGACCTGCCGTGCAAGCTGTGAAGTGTAGATGATCATTTCCTGCTTTGAGACTTCAACGCACTTTTCCCACTTCAACTTTTTCGTGCTGCATTAATACTCATGTGAACCAAGTGACACGCCACTGATAATAGAATTTCACAATGCTAAGGCACAGGTCGAAAGAAATCAATAAATGCAATAGGTTCTGATTGTACAGCTGGCGGAACGCATGACCTTGAAAAACAGTGCTACCTGCGAAGCCTTAACATCAAAGTTAGTGATCGTTCTAAAAAAGCGATCCCTCTTTTTTCTCTCTGAACGAAAATGGTTTAATCCGATTACAGGCCTGGATGTGTTCTACTTCTCACGCAGGAAAACTGACATATGCCGCCAATCGTGCTTCTCGCGCTTTAATCACACCGCGGAGAGTAAACAAAAGAAAACACTTCTGAAACAACTCGTTACTTTGTAATTTATCGCGGTTTCGCGAGTTTGCGAAATAAACCTTAGATGACGACTCTGAACTGAAGTGATCGGATGTCTTCGTGGAATCATTTTGCAGCACTTACTTTTTTGAAAACGGCCTCACGACGAACGCAATTAACTGACACAGAAAATTTTTACTACAAAATATCTGCACGCGCAACGCTTGCGCGAAGTAGCTGGAATAGGAAATAAATCGAACGATAGAAACAGCCAAGCACCTTTTTGGTGATAGCGAATCACTGAGCCAACGCGTCTCCATTGGGATCCGTTTTAAAATCGGCTCAAACACCTATTAGATTAATACGTCCTTGAAGGCTTTATATAAAAAAGAACCGTAGGCGTATATGGTGCTGTGAGTAAGTAGCTCTGAAATCAAGCCTGTTAAAATGGCCGCGATGATGTAATTCGAAAAACAGGTCAGTAAATAAACTACTGTGTTAGTCATGCTGTTAAAGCATTAACAGAAAATTGCGAATTAATGTAAGAGATTACGAATACGGCGAACTGCGGCGGTAATGTCTGCTTTCAGGCCTGATTTACATCACAAGCATGTATACATCTTGCTGTTCAACAATCGGAAAATTCCAACGCCATATGTTGATTATTATGGCTTCATTCGACTGTCCAAGAAAAGGTGAACAGCACATTTTATGCTTTTTAATAATTCATGCCGGCTTTTGGCAGGTGAAGAAAAAAATTCTCACCAATATTCGCTAAAACGTCTCTTTGTTGCAAAATTGTAAGATTGCCAAGAAAGCATTCCGCGATGCTGCCACCGCCGCTGCTTTAGCTTGATTACCTTTTATTGATTTGTTTCAATTCGAAATCGAAAGTCCGCACATTGATGACGTTCGGGTCTTGTGCGATTGTCCCCTGCCGACGACGCACGCAAGGCAAGCTCGCTCGCGCGTTCACTTTGGTCATTTTCCAACGCATTCTTCACAACCTGCCGATACACACACCGTCCATTCGCCTGGAAAGGCCCGACGAAAACTTAATTACTGAAGTAAACGCGCGACAAAACCTTGTTGGAGAAAATATAGATTTAATTCCATGCACCTGAAAGCGACTTGGAGGGTGGGATGCTGAAGAACGGAGTAAAATCGTGGATTTCACCTCCGAGTCTGTGCTGCAATCTTCGTTGTGGCTCTGCATGTCCACTTTTCACGCGTAAGACAGAGAGTAAATTGATTTTGATGCAAGTTGTGCTGTGTAGAGGAGCTGCTGATTGTCCGTCGCAAAAATTACGGCCCGTCTGGTAACCTGTTAACTCAAGTATTGACCATCTTGTCAAATTCCCAACCTGCCCTTTGCAATTTACTCTTTTTCAGTGTTGTGAAAAATCATTGGCTCTTATAGAGACAAACTCTGAATGCAATAACGTCAGTGTGCTCGGCTGGTTTTTCGAAAAAGTGTTTTACTTAATGTAAAAAGTGTTTTCCTGCAGTATCTACTGTATGATGGCGAGTCGTTATGTTTCTTGTGCGAGGCTTGAGCAGTTAACCTTTTGGTCGCACCAACAACTTTTCCGATGATTGATTGAAACGCGGGTCAAAGGTAACATACATCTAGCGCTGCCCGCACAACCGTGAATGAACTGCGAAATCCAAGTCCTGTCCTCACTGTTTGCTTTATTCATCGCCCAGTGGAGGCGAGTTCTCATTCAATCCCGTCTTCAACTCCTTCACGCCGTTTAATTTGTACGGATGTTTTGCCATTGACTTGTCAGATTTATCCGGTCATTGACTGAGACTCGGCGACGGTCCCGATGCTTCCCTCGCTCCTGACTTCGTAGAAGGTTTTTGTTGATTGCGCTAACCTTTCTGTCTTCTTTTTTTCGTTAATGTTTTCAACACTTCTATATTTTTGATTAAGTCGACATTGTCTCGTTCATTCTGTTCTAATTTTCTAAATCTCGGCGCATTTTTGTTCCAAGTAGTTGCGGTTTCGATTGCGAAACGTTTCAGTTTCTCCTTCCACAATGCACCGAAAACAAATATTGCTCTTTCGGTAGAAGTCACGACAGCATGTGATGCTGTACGGTGGACGAACAACACATTGATTTACTGCCGCTCTCTTCGTTAAGTTGTTGTTCGACCAGACTCAACTGCATAATGCTGTCGCTCCGAAAGGACACGCATTTCTAATTCACTAAAGTTTAATGAAAGCAGCAAACGTACAGGACACAGTGAAGTTTCTTTTGAAGTTACTTTCATGTTAAAGCACGGAAGCACCGACTTTTTCCTCAGAAACAGAATACCAGAAGATGTTTGGGTAAAATTTAGTTTTTTTTGCACCAGAAAAAGGTGATTTCGGTGCGGCGTTTAATGAACTGCCTCTGCTGTGGCCACTTTTACAGGCTATGGCAGTGTTGTGGTACTAAAATTTTTGTCAAAACAAGTACTTTGCCTCAAGCGCCGATTGTAGTTCGATCGAAAGTTGTGACGGCTTTTTTTTGAGCGTATTAGCGAAAATGCTTAGAGGTGCTGTTGGAATATGTTTTAATTTCCAGAAATAGCGCTCACAGAAAAATGACACTGCTCTACATGACGTTTTGTGCAACGTGACAAACGTGATCTGGTCCACTGTTAATCTGCAGCGCTTGATAAACTACTGTCGCAGGGCGTAGCTTAACTGATGTCACGTGATGTTTCGTTACGCCTCAACGACCCCGATTGATTTTCGTTTGATCGAATCGTTTGAAAATTCAATTTAGAGCTACCTGTCGCGTTATAGACTGCTTGAAAATGGTCGTTTTCTGTTACGTCTTAGCAGATTGGTTGGCGGCGTTGTACTTGAGCTCGGTTCGAACCGTATCTATTGGCAAAAGAACTTGCTTAGGTTGTTTATAAACTGCTGAATGCTCGTTGAGCCGTAACGGATTTTAGAATGCTTGCTGGCTGCACGGGCCACGCCTGCCTGCGTCAGACACAAAAACTGGTGGGAAAACGTCGATTGTACAGAGCTATGCACTTATAATGCAGATTCCACGCTTGGTTCTGGCGAAATCTTTCTTGCGTTGTCCATCAGAGGCACACCATTTTTTTGTGACGGCGAAGTAGAAACGGTGCGAGTCCGACGTAGTTTTGAGGCCTTGGCTTCTTTCCTCAATCATCTGTTGCTAATTCGTGACTTCTACGAGGTTTCTATTTGACACTTGCCTGGGTTTTATGTCGCGTTTTTTTCTGATCCGATCCTACACTTTGTAAAAAAACTATTTAAGATTTCGGACCTTCTCTAAGGCATTGCTATCTTGAACTAATGGCCCAAAATTTAGTATGTTATCACGCACTTGACACCTTGTGTGTGTTGTTACAGGCCAGGCTGACATTCATTGTTGCAGTGGTTTCAGCTAACGTCCTGACCTGAAACGTTGTCGAGGTCGGGCTGTTTATTACAGCACTAAATTCTAATTTTGTGACTGAATAGTGCAATCTTTGGCAGACGTTACTCTCATCTATGTATATTTTTGACGCTTGTTTTCGGATAGACACAAAATTATCGTTGCTCTGGGACATGAGTCTTGCAAACGCGTGCGTTCAGGCAATTCGCCACTTTTTGCACTGCCACTTCATCTCGTTTGCATACAATGCAGCAATTACCGCCAAGGTTGTTAGCGCGGGCGGGGTCACTTGATTGTGAAAAATCAAAAACTTGTGGGAGAAACCGCGTGGTGCGAATCGAATTAATCAACTTTACATTTTTTCTAACAAAACCGCAAATACTCGCCCAGTCGAGCGCTTTCAGTTATATTTCGGTCATCAATCGCTCTCTCTGCGCTCGGTCTCTTGTTTTGTCTTAAAACAGCATGAAGTTGGTTAATGGGAACGTCAGTGTGCGCTAATACTATTATCCCCGAGATCGCGTTACCGAACCGAGGCTGGAGTTGTGAGTCAGCCGGAACAGAGCAGACACAACCACAGGGTAATCTGGTTTCCGCTGCTCTATTCGAGCCCCAAAACGAAACAATCAAAAAGTCTTGGCAGCGAACGTCGGCCACGATTTCAGCAGGAGAGGGGAAAACGTTGGTAACGGGCCACAGAAAGACGCCATTGCGGTCCAATAAGTTTTATTTTGGTGAACGTTTGGTAGTGACGGCTAACCCGCAACAACGATATTTGATGTGGCGAAGGACCTTGCTTCTGTCATCGTTTCGTTGTTGCACTTGTCCCAGGGTTATTTGCACCCGCTATGTTGCTGGGGCTTAGAATGTCTTGCTCTGTGGTTAANACGGAACAGTCCATTGGCCAGGAAGCGATGCGCTCATAGAATCTGAACTCTGTCCGTTTGCAAGCTAGTGTTGTGGACTGACAGTCACGTCGGGTCCATCGCTCGTTGAGCAACTGTTGAATTCAACAAACCTCTGGTAAGCNATGCGCGTCCCGGCCGCTCTCCGCCTTGTCACCGATGGTTTGTTACATCACAAAAGACATTGTCTCCCAAGCGAGACGCGGGCGTTGTAATTAAATTAAACGCCAAGCCACCAAGTCTCTGTGGGTTAGCGACAAGGGCTCTCTGCGTAACGCTGCTAGTCATGTAACAGATTGCTGCGAAACAAGAGGAAATTGCTCACCGACTTAATCTTTTTAATGCGTCGTGGTTTCTTTTGGAAATCGATTTCAGCTTTTTTCAGACCACCACCCTCGCCTTGTGGGCAAATACTGTAGACCTCTCTCATGCGAATCTGATTAAACTGGAAGAGTGAATAATTTCTTTATTCGTGTCGCGTGAAGTTAAAAGCAAAAAATATTATTTATTTCACTTTAACTTTGACAGATAGGCTTTCATTGCCACTGCACTTCTGTATTTTTGTGGGCGGATACGTCAGCAAAAACGCAAAAAGAGTCTAGAAAACGAGTTTTTTTCGCTGAGATATTTCGGTCATTTGTCTCGTAATGGTATTAAAACTCACCGTAACAGTATTCAGTAGTCTATATTTTCGAACATTATGACCGGATTGACTGTTTTCGGTTATTAAAAAAAATTATGTCTGACCGAAAAACACCCAAGCTGGAAAGCAATGTTTCCGTTTTGATGTGGTGCCATGGCAACGCAAGGGATGCTGTACATAAATGCAATTGGGCCTTCCCCAACTTCCGCGTACAATTGGGCAGGAACCTTTACAGAGGAAGTTGATCAGTAGCGGGATCCCGTGGATTTTAGAGAACGCCTGTGTTTTCGTCTTACTTTGGGAAAGGTTCCACGCTCATCGCGACTGGTAGTGTTTTTCCCGCCACTCTTGTCTGCCTGCTGTGCTGTAACGTAGGACATTTCCCTGCGCGACGCTTCATCCTGTTGCATGCTCATCATTCGTTTTACTGTAGACGTTTTCCGTTGTGTCATGTAAACTGTCCAGGAGGAATGACTGGGCGATGAGCGGTGTGCTGAGCTGTAATGTTCGGATATGTGGTACAGTTCTTGTGAGTTGTTTCGAAGCTTTCTGGCAACATGCATCAGCCACAGTTGTTTCTGCGTGCTCTGGTGAGCATTTCAAAAGCAGAAGCGATCGTTAACAGTCCTTTCATTCTTTTCGGGATACCAAGGAATGCAGTAATGCTACAGTAGCTCCTTCCATTTCGGTTTGAACCCAGTCTTCTGCTTAAACCTATTTTGCCCGGTATGCAAAAACACCGAGCCTTCAAACATGAAAGATGGTTGCAGATCATGTGACCACTCATCAACGCATTTCGCTTGAGGTAACCCAAGCGTACCATAAGTACTGAAGTTATATTCATTTCTTGATAAACTGCACCTGTATTGATATATTTCGAATATTTCAACCAAAACATAAAAGAAAACATAGTTCGATATTATAAATAGCAAACGATGATTGTCCCTGAGAGCCACGAGTCGCATATCTACAGACATGGATTCCAATCCATTTGATCGCCGATGTTTCAGCCATTGCATCATTTGCGTATCATTGGGCAGAGTTTTCAAAAATAGTGTTCAACCACCGTCCTGCAGATATCGGAGCCGATGCGCAACACGTTGAACTGCAACAGAGCACGGAAACAACCAGGTTTTATCTCAATGAGTCTTCACGCCTCTGTGGTTGCACCAAATGAAAGGCTGCGATATATCGGTATGCCGATATAAAGATGATGCCCACGTATTATATCGGAAAAATTCCGCAAATACGTATCGACAATATTTGCACACGAAAGCTACTGCTCCATTATTTTGCGCAGAGTGTTCGACTCCCCCTTCCTTATTAAACTCTAAGCGTCCTGAACTTTGACTTGAATTTTTAAATTTTGATCATTATGTCATCAGTTCACAGACCTGATAACATTACCTGGTGTTTCTTCAGTTGCGAGCTCTTCACATTTTCTTTTGAGTTGGCTTATTGTGCATTGTGATGTTTTTTGGCTGTGGTTTGAATGATGCAAAAATATCGGCATCGGTTATCGGAGATGAGAAATTGAAAATGTCAGTACTGGGTCCAAACAAACACATCGATCGAACTTCGGAAAAATCCGGTTATAAAGAATTAAATGTGAACCCATCGTCAGACCCATTTCAGGGGGTGAAACTAATATATGCATAGTCAGGTTACCTATTTGTCGTTGAGGAACGCAAATCTTCTATACTCACTAGACAGGGGTGGCCAACTAGTCAGAGACCAAGAAACACATTTCTTACTGTGTTACCGCAAAGAGCCACATCGTACACATGGGCACACGTGACCATCACCCCGTCTCTTCCTCACCCACACACATTACCTTTGCTCAGCTACATCTGTTGTAGATATCACAAACCAACATAACAATGGCAGAATTTTACAAGCCATTTATTGTTATGCACGTAGTTTACTGGGACTTCTGGTAATTATGTAAGAGCCGCATGACACCGGGCAAGGCCGCGAGAGTCGCGGGTTACACCCTCGCATCAGTACATCAACCTTCTGTCTAGACCAGTGGTTCTTAACCTTTTCTCTACCACACCCTCTTCAAGTAATTGTCCTTTGTTTCAAGCCCCCCCTGACAATAAACAAGTTGTACAAGCAAATGTATTTGTTGGTTAATTTATTGACCAAACTTCCCATGTTACAGAGCGCATAAGGGCTCGCGCCCCCTCGAAATCTATTGACCTCCCCCTTGGCAGGTGCGCCTCCCCGGTTAAGAATCATTGGCCTAGACTTATCTCGCGATAAAAACATAAGCTACTAGCCGTTGCAGATGGACCAGGATATGAAGGATGCTGCTACAGATTGAACAAACAATGTACATCTCAATGAGGTTGTTACACGAAAGCATTAACGATGCTATCTATTTCAAATGATACCTTGCTGTGAACGAGTGAAAATGCGATTGCTTTACCACTATCAAGCAAGTGGTGATTATTGTAACGGTCGCGTTGGTCGGCAGCGACCGTGTTCACGGAGTCGAGGAAACCCTGGTGTTGACTTCAAGTTGGAAACTTGAGAAATAACCCGCTCAGTCCTAACCCGACTTGTACTTGAGTAAACAGACGGTTGTTGTTGGCACTTGTTGCTGGACCGAAGTCTGGAATTGCGTTACGGCGAACTCAAATCTTCAAGGTTTCTTCTTCTGAGGCGCACAAACCTAAACGGTTGTGCGTTGAGTTCCTAACTAGAGTGCAGCGTCCGGTTGCATCATGTCTAAGAAACCGAGGGGCAGGATTGTTGCCTGTTTTCACAGTAGGCTCAAGGCATATCACTTGTGACAGCATCAGTGCGGAAACCGTTTTGCGATGTTGATCCAAGCAGTACTGGTGTCGTTCTGAACTATCGTCGGCACCGGCGGGTCCACCATTCCCGCTACAAATCCCTGCCCTTTCTCAAAGTCCCTAAACACCGTGAGATCGTGATAAGCAGTTTTCCGTATCTGTTTCACATTTTAACGCGCTATAACGCACTTCGCGCAATAACCCACAAAACGAGACGTAATTTTGAGCTCATAAGCCGAATTGTGACGTCGCGTTCGGCGAAGCGTGAAAAGCCAGTCGAATTTCTTGCACAAGAGCTGATGGGCGAATATTTATGCGGGTGGGTTGGGCAGGTTGAGTCCTTTGTAATATTCCTGTAATCATTCCCGCAACTGTTCGTAACTACAGGGAGCTTTGCGCAGGTCTTAGCCATGCGCTTCAGTGGCCTCCATTTCTGCTTGCAGTCTTTGCATTACCAGTCGTAGCATTCGGCTTTTCACAGCACCAATGCGAAAGCCTGCTTCGCATTACCGCGCTGCTCACCAGCAAAGCTTGTTGGGATTGCAAGTGCTTGGTTCCAGTTCTGGCGAAAAAACAGCATGCCGTACTTGCGCGCGGGTTGGTGCATGAAATGTGATCGTCGTTGCCGAGCCTCAGACTAAGCTTAGCTCAGTATTTAGTTTTAAGAAGCCGAGACATGGCTTTGAACCGCCGGGGGCTACGCCGTCGTCGCTGATACGGCTTTCGCATCCGCGGCTTCGACTTTTCTATGAGGAACGCGCTCTGTGGCTAAAATCTATTAACAACAGCGTTTGTGCGTCCGTTAACGCACCTTTATGGTCTGCGGCCGCATATTCTCTGTCATACCAGCCAGGAGCACGGCTTGGCTGCTTTTCGCCCAGGTCCGTCTTTGCTTTTGATGCCGACTGTGCTCCGAAACCTCAAGACCACGTGACACGCAACTTCCCGGAACGGAGCGTTTGCAACAGATAGCACTGCATGTTGTGCAAACACGCCAAACTCCTAAAGCGATAACATGCCGCATTTGACCTGCGGTGTGTTGTTATCTATAGAAACCGTGGTACGTTACGTCGTTAAATGTAACAATACGAAATGCGTTTGGTTTTGTTGGTTTTTGGACGAGTTCGTGAAATCTTCGACGAGGNATCGTGCACGTGTCTACTATAAGTTCCGGCCAGCAGTGACATGAAGCCATACTGATCGCACTGAATACGTCAGAAAATCTCGNTTTGTGCTGTGCGTGAGCCTCTGCAGGGTACTGGGTAATGTCTGTTGGAGTGCAGCCTATCCTTGCAGCTGCTTTCTGAGTGGGTCTCTTTGGGTGAATGAAACGCAGTTTGTTAACGCTGGAAATTTCTCCTTAGCCTGTAGAATTATTCCTTTGCCCCGCTGGTTCCTTCTGCCGTCACTTTTTCTGGCCTCTTGTAGATTATTGACAGTGATTTTGGCATTTGGACACACCGTTCATTGCCAGTTGATCACCGCGTCGCACTTGGCGTTGTTTGCTCTGAACCGTCGAACGGAATATTTCTGGAGGCGGTCGCTGGAGCACATCGCAAGAGGTGCGAAGTACATGTTTGATGACATGACAATAATAATAGTAATCGTGATGAACGGACACGTGCAACGGCCACCAGCATCAGGTTCGAGAAAAACTCTTTCGACTGCCACCAAGCAGTTTGGCCTTTGTGGAGACTAGCGAGCTCTGGGCCAAATCTTGACGTAGCCCGCCATGCTGCAACGGGCAGACAACTCTTGGGGGATTGAATGCAGTGAGATTCCCATTTCCACAAACATGCTTTTTAATGCATTTTTCAAGCTAACCTGTTCGTTTCTTGTCTGGGGAGAACACATATTCGGTCCGAATAAGACGAAAACTGTAAAGCTGCTCAGGTTGATTACTTCGCTAACTTGTTGTATAGCAATGTCCAGTACTGCTTTTCTCATGGTGAGATTCCTCAGTTGTATTTAGGCTTGACGATCTCGGCTGTTTATGAGCCGAGGCTTCCACTGTTGTTTTTCAACACAGGTTATAGCGCAGTCTGTGCTGCGACGACATTTTTAGGATTACCCATGTCAAGCTCTAACTGACACCGAAAATTGAGTTCCCACGCAGCTCTCAATCTCGCAAGGAAAATTTATAACATGTCACGTGGTCACTGGTAATGACGTTACAAGGCGTCTGTTGTCTTGGCGCAATTTTCTTCCCATACTCACACCATGTGTTAAATTAACCTGGAAAAGTATAGGGTTGTGCAGTCGATGTGTTTTTTGTTTTTTTGTCTGATGAGACTTAGTCGTGTGGCTACCAGATAATTAAGAAGTAATTTTTGTAATTCCGGTGAAAAGCTTGCCACCAATTTTCGGTATGGTGGTGCAATAGGAAGCGCCTTGCATCATCTCCTGGAGAATTCAGGTTTTTGGCTCACCTATGTATGTGTGAAAATGATGAGGATTAATTTTCAAACGCACTCAATTGTTGCGATTCGGCGAGGGTTGACATCCGAGTCAAAACTCAAGGGGCAGAAACGTACGGTGACCACGTTGAATTTAACTGACCTCACTACACACGTGCGACCTGGCAAAATGTTTCGATCTTAGGTTGCGTTGCATTTTTCTTGGACGTAAATCACTTGTACATTTGCTTCTCTTTTGTTAAAAATGCATCAGCAAAGTTTGAATTTTAAAAGCGCGGACTTAATTGGTCTAAAACTGAGTTGCGAAGAACTGCTTTCAAGTCGCCTTTCGTAACTCTATCTCTGTGGATTTTCTTGTCATTGATTGCTGGCAGGAAAATTAAATTTTGCCACCAACGCGATGAATTTAATTGTCGCCTTCGTTTTAGAATCGTCTCAATCGATCGAACTTCTGTTCGAAGTTGGTAAAAAAATCGATTCGCGAATACCTCCATTAAACAATCTCGCGGCTGATGAGAATCTCTTAAATGTGCAGCGTTTTTTGAGGTGGAAATACTACCCCAACAACGGAACGTTATCTAGAAACCCAGCGTCACAGGAAGATAAATTTCTCCTTACCGCTGCTGGACTGCCATGTTTTAGGATTGGAATTTGCGCCTTTTTTGCTATCAGGTGGAAAAATATGAAGTCGCATCTCGTGACAATGGCTCTCAGCTCAAACGACCTCTATGGTTACCATCTCGGACAAGCGCTAGTTACGCCACGCTGTTCACGGAACTTGCGTGCATGAAGCTTATATTGCGATGCTCTTTTCAATGCGCATTCGAATTACGCCGTCTTGAAGCGTGGCTTGTTTGTACCATCACCAGTGAGTGCCTGGACTCCACCACAGGTTGTTACTTCGATCCGCCCGTCCGCTACAGTTCAACTGGCGTTTGCTGCAGCGACTCACTTTTAACAAGGACCTGAAACGTGATATCCACGACTTACTCCCGGTTCTCGCCACGTGCCGGTAGCGCTCTTTTGTCTTTACATGACCCTCTTTATTGTGCTGGTTTAACGTACAACATGGACAAGCCTTGTGATGTAACGAATGTGTCTGTGCAACTGTTCGCACATGTTTTTATTGTGCCAAGGCAAGCGACGTCTTGTCAGCCCGGTGAACTGCTTGCACTGAGCCAGTCGTGGAGCCAAAGCCGGCCTAGGTCTCTTGAGCCGAGTTTTTTCTCGACGCAGGTCGTTCGCAAGCGAAGCGCAAAGAAAAACGGATGCATTTTCTGCGCTGTTCACAATCAACAATCTCCTGAGCGTGATTGTCGCGTCACAATTCGCCATCGAGTTCGCGCTTTTGCCGTTTGGGCCTGAAGTTTTCCTTGGTTTAGCTCTGACGTCTGCAACGCGTTCGTGTCGAGTGGTTACGAAAGTGTCTTGTTTACGAATGCGCCGCAACCGATNGTGTTTTGAGCAAAGCCACACCACCGAAAATCGTCTTATCGTGGCATGGCTGACGTGTTCTGCCGTTTGCTATGGCGGTGNAGAGGTTAGTCGAAAACTTAATCGTAAAGATTGCCGCTGCTTCCGCGCCACTGTGAGGAAAGCTGACCCTGCGATTATGTTGGAGCTAGAAAGGTCTGGTGGAACGTTCCGTAGCGACGTTCCGTTTCGCGTAAAAATGGTCTTGTTTGACGTGTCTTCTACCATGCGNGTGCCTAATTCGAAGCATCTGCTGTGCCAACGAGTCGCAAGTGCAACTGGCAGCTACGTGTTTCATTTATCGCACCTGGCATTCTTGCAATTGGCAACTTGCCCTTGGTCAATGATTTATGATCCCTTTATCATTCAGCGCATAAGCCACGGCGCGTTTCATCTCTTGCGCCAATTAACAGCAACCTGTTGATCTTGCAACGTGTCACACTTCGGTGCGTCCGAACACGAGCGAAACGTTTATCGTTTTTGCCGATTTCACGTTCGGGACGACTGCTTGCATGCGAGCCCACGTCAGCCACCTGCTGTACGCGAGCTGATGAAACGGCAACGGTACAACTAACGCTGCCTGCTTCGAATTCACTTTTCGTGCCAGCCCTCCTTCCGACACCAGTTCTGGGATTCAAAAATTGCTTGCAGTTCTGCAACCAGTGCGGCCGTACGAATAGACTCGTGTGGACCAAACTGGCTATTGTTTTTCCTGTGGATTTTATTTTTTTTCGAAACAGGTTTGTTTTTTCCCCATGTCACCGTAATAGTTTCAGAGGTTTCTGGAAACTAACGACCTGTCTCGTTGCGAAACTCCGTTAGATTCATCTTGTAATCTTCCCAGCAACTGTGTTTCAGGACATTGTCTTTAAAAAAACAAGCGTTTAAAAAGCGTTAACAATTGTTGGCATGAATTAATGTCAGAAAGTAACCGCAAGCCTTGGTACAAACGCTGATATTTTCGAATGGTAAAAAAAGCAATCAGTGAGCGTTGATGGATTCGCACTTCCTTAGCAGGAAATGCGTTTTGGTCATCATCTTAATCTGTAATTTTTGTCGCTTCCAATGTTCGACAAAGCAAAGCAGAACAATCAGAAGACTTTGGTCTTCGTTTGGCGCGATCCGGTGAGTTTGAAAAAATTGACCGCTTGCGGCCGCCCGGCCGAATAAACAGTTTGTACAAGGCGGCCATCTGACAAAACGCCCGAAGATTCAGCGCCTCTTTTGGCTATAATCTACCCCATTTCGGCCACTCAAGAGTGCTATGCCCACTTCAGCGCTGTTTTGGCGGCATTGTCAAGCGGCCTATACTTTCCATTGAGAGATATCCACTTGTTTATTCTCACCAACGCCTGGCTGCCTGGTGGCAAGCTACCGTGCGCTTTCAAGTAACTTGACCAGCGCAGTCAGGTTGCTCTTCCTTTTCGCCGTAAATCTCAAAAATATCTGAAATCAAAGAACTGGAGTTGACCTGCCGAACCCCTCTGATGTTTACCACCTTCTCGTGTGAGCTTCACAGGCACCAGAGCACGTCAAATAATTTTTCCTGCTGCATCTACTTACTGATTTTTTGGCAGAAAAAGGATTTTACGTCCCTACAAATTCCTGGGTTTCTGTGCAGTGGTTTCTAGGATTTTTGATGTTGGCTCTGCGATACACGTAATGTTTAAAGATTGCTGTCTCTTCAGACAGTGAGAGATTTTCAACGGAATCAGGTTAATATTGAAGTAATGCAGTTGTTTATTTGGACCCCATATGCTTTTGGTTATAGCTACATTTTACGCCCCACGGCCCAGTATCCGGCATGCAGGAGTTCTTGCAGCCTATTGAGGCCTGTGCATCATGCGCAGCTAACGACTGGACCGCTCGAGTACAAAGACCTTAACGACACTTCATGCTGTTGTCAGGAATGCACGATGACGTTTAGGCTTGATTCATTGCGTTGTCACACAAACAACAAGATGGTCAGGTGGCAGTATTCTAATTAAGACTGTTGCAGTCAGATCTCTTGCTATATGTCTGGATATTTATCATTAGGCTATTTTTTGTTTCTTCGACAAATGAAGTTTATTGTTATGGGCGAGGGACCGCAAGGTCATCGAATCAAGCCCCTAATAACACAACACAACACAAACAAAACAAAAGGCACATAGACAAGAGTAAACAAACGTAAACAAAACGCAACATAAAAGACACACAACGCGTAAAAAAAA
>JGI24159J19872_10002163_pt1 | contig 23028 bp, 16 predicted proteins | sample Ectturendosymbi4_FD_19872 | JGI IMG/M metagenome (IMG submission 19872) | reverse complement strand
ATGAAAACGTTAAGGCTCCACATAATTGTGATTGAACCGTCACAATACATGTCATCACAAATAAATATCTAGAATGAATGCTATTGTTACTAAATAGTTACTATGGAACAGTGAAGAAGACTTTGGAACTGAATCGCTTCTTAGCCAAAGTTTGAACTTCAAGATATATAAAATGTATACCACCCAATCACCGCCATATTCACGCATGTAGTTTTAGAACTGTGCAAAAACAAAATCTACGATATTCATTTAAGGCTACGCTGACACTGGAAACAAGGATAGGTTATATTTATAACACCCACGGTTATCACAGAGGAGTTTGCGATGGTCTTGAAATGAAGCTTACATAACCTTTTGGTGGAATACAGCAAGTTGGTGCGCCAAAAACAGCTGCGAAAAGCGTTACTCCAATTGTTTTCACTTGCGGTCATTCAGTATGATTACAAAAGGTCAGATACAAGTTTGTGTTCGACTAAAAGCTGAAGTAGGATAGGTTCTTTGAGGCAGTTTCGCTGATTTGCACTGAAGTATTTCTTTGGCTTATACTTCAAATATTTTATTAGCCTGAAAACATTGGAATTGGGGGACGGGGTGGCTTTGCCCCATTGTCCCCCATAGCTACGCGCCTGGTGGCAACCGTATTCTGATTGCACGCTACAGACCAGAGCAGGAATTCTTGATTGAGCGAAGTTCATGTGCACCGATTCGGTAATTCAAATTAACTAACACAATTTTCAACAATCATGAGAATTCAGTTTACATAGGAAATCTGCATTCTGTGTCTACAGATAATTCAGTGATAATGCTAATTTTTTCTCATTTATTCCCAGATTTTATGCTGGGGAAACGTTTCCAACAGTAATGTCACCATGAAATTTGCACAATACATTACTTTTTATCACAAAATGTTGGGGGGGACAAAAGATATTATGTCCCCTCTGTCCAAAAGTTGGGGGGAACATGTCCCTCCTGTCCCCCCATAAACTCGGTCCCTGCACCTAGCTAATGTTTACAGCTTATACGGTGTCAGTTCCTTGACCATAAGTTATGCTGAAGACCAAGGTACCTTAATAAAACAAGGTAAAGAAAGATGAGACTAGAAAAAAGTTTAATCAATCATGCCCTATCGTAATCACCGCTACACGCAGTTAATTCCTAAAAAAACAGATCTTCAGAAGAAAAACCCAGAAAAGAATTGAAACCCCAGAGCTAGGGACAAAACTTCAGGTTTGGCACCACTGCCCAAATCATTTCGCAACTTATAGAACAGGTCAATATGATGTATTTGTAATAATATTTTCTAAAAATGCCATTCCAAACAATGCAATCAGGCAATATCTGGAAATTGTTGCAATTTAGTCTCATTGCTTGAGTGTTCCCAAAGGGGAGGCGAACGAGGCGGCCGCCTCGGGCTCCCCTCTTTCAGAGATGCCATGAGGGCTCCCATTTTGAGAGCTTCGCACTTAGCTTATTAATGACTTTAGAGCTACATTTAAGCTCTGAAACAAGTCATATGTTGGTCAAAATAAAGCAAAAGTTGTGTGCAAACGTGCCAAAAAAGGCCCCTCAACAACTGTGTAGGCAAAGAACAATTGAAAATCAAATGACTTCAAACAATTTACAAAGTGAAATTGACTTTCAATTCCCAGACATAATGAAAAATTTAACTTGATTTCAGCGAATATAGTTTCTGTATAACATGTGTAAAAGATATTTACAGCCTAGGGCTCCCTTTCTGAGAGTTTGCCTAAATTCTAACATCCACCCTTGCATACTCGTATAATAAAGAATAAATTTAATACAAAGGACCGCGGGGCCCGTAGCAAATGCTACATTTGTTACTATTGTTAAGCTGTCACTGCAAGGTTGGTAGAATGCTAACTAATAAAGCGTTTGTTAGGAGTTGCGTGAATTGCGAAATGGACACTCGCCTCTTTAGATCATTTAGTTTCCGGGAAAACAATCCCTGCGCTTGTTCACTAATTGCGGATGTGATGATGTTAAATGACGTTAAAGCTTATTTGGTAGCATGCTTTCGCTGGCCAATACCTTGCTGCCAACAACACACTGATGTTTTTTCTCTCCGTTCTGCAAGATAAATGTGAACTCAACATCTGAATGACTGTTGTTTTACTTGCGAGAATTCTTTTTAGGCTTGTCATTTTCAATCGCGTATTTACGCTTAGGTTACAACAGTAGATTCCTGTTTCCATCCACTTTTTTGTCTGATCCAAAGTAAATAAAATTTGTGCAATGCGTCAATCGGTAAAAAATAACGACAGTTGCCTAATCTTGAGATTGTAAATAGGCTATTTACGGTCACTATGATCTCACTTGAACAATAACTGTTTTTTCGTAAAGTTGTAATATACTGCACTGAGTTTTACTCTTATTAGCTCATTGAATGAAACTGCACTGAGTTTGCGTTTGTGCGACGCCCTCGGAAAATTAAAACGGCGCACCAAGGCATGGCGACACACTGTTTGAGAACCATGGACGTACAGCGTAACACAACTACACAAACTGTACTTGAAACATGAGACCTATATGATTCCTACTGCCAAAACACCGAAGACGTGCCTGACGCACCAAAATACTTGGAACGGTAACCTCAGTTGCGTTACCTGTTGTTCAGTTAGCAAGAAAGCGGATTAACCTTGTTTCGAAATTCTGAAGTACACAGATAATTATTTTTTATTTGGACATCTCATCCTAANCAAAGCGATGATACACCTGCTCCTTTTACGCCTTTGCCAACTTCACGTGCCTTTCTTGTTCTGTGTGGCGTTTTTAGGCGCTNCGATAAAAGCAGCGATGGCAGTGCCTATAATGCACAATATGTTTTTGCGTTAGGGGAACGCGTACTCCTTGTACGCTTTTACCGCTCGAGTTTCTTCTGTTGTGATCAGAATGCGACACATAGCAGCTTAAACAATAGCTGCAACGGATATACGAGAAAGTTGAAACAAGTTATTCGTTGCTCGTGATTGAGCTCCTCGTACAGGTGGTGAAAACGAACTTTCTATGGGTATGAACACTGCTGGTGCCAGAGAGCGTGTTTGAATGAATGTATGGAATTTATTCAGTTCACGACAGACGGCTGCACACTGCTAGATCTGAATGGAATGGTGCCTTTTGTCGACCAAAGACGGGCGGATAAAGCTAAATGAAACAAGGAATAATAATAAATTTAATAAACGGCCAACCTTAAGCAATAAACTACTTACTGAAAACAACGGCAGAATTACAATGCAATCATAAAAGGTGCAAAAGCAATCAACAAACCACGCTCCCATTTACATGTTAAAGTGTCTCCAATCAACGCTACATCTGTGGATATTGACGTGAAATTAAGCAAACTCTTTCGGATTCAGTATTTGATGACCAATAGATATGTAATTAACTAACGTAGCTTTTGAAAGTTCTGCAAAAATTTCACCTTAAAAATGTATGACAAGAGGCAGGGTCAAACGTTTTTTGAAGTATATAAAAGTGACAGTGAAGCGCAAAAGAAGTTTCAGTCTAACACACACCAACTGGACAAAGATGTTATTCAACTTACATAAGTAGAGAGGGACATGAGGAAGTAAACGTATACAAAAAGTGATAGTATTGATGGATATGAACCACGCAAATGCACTGTGGATTAGTTGAGACCAAACGCATGGCGTTTTAAAGCAAGTTTCATTTTTCATTGATTTATTTTACTTGTTTCGTCAGCTCACACTCAAAGTCCTTTCCACATATTTGTAGTCAGTCATGGAGGCTCGAGACGTGTGTAGAGACTCTTGCGAGTCTCCATGAATGCAGGTCCCTGTCTTCAATCCTTTGTTTCGAGACTTGGAATGCCTTATAAACACGACTTGGCAAAGCCCTGCAACTAAGCCTCAAGGCTGTTGGTCTTATAAATAAGAAATATGGATAAAATGCATGACTTTTGACTAAATCGAAGCTCGGAAATGTCGATGACCTGTTTTAGGCATTTGTGTAAATTCGGAAATCCTGGCCAAAAACCAGATATATGTTTTCACACCACGTAAACATGGAGCCGGGTGACAGTTACCAGCAGACAAATTTTCAGCTCTCGGGTCTTGGTCTTAGCTTACTAACAAAGTTTCGATCTTGCGGTTTGAAACAGGTCACTGTATCCACTACATCAATGGTAGCAATACTAGATAGTAGCAGTGATATACACAAAAAATACAAAATACGAGCTAAGCAATAAAGAGAAGGCGTTACTACATGCATGCACGCAATACTGGGGAAAACGCGCCAGCAGCTACCGGTGTTATGCATAAACAGTGATAGTTCGGAAACACGTTTATTAGCTGTTGGTAGATTATTCCTTAGGTAGTACATCTTGAGTATGAGACTATTTCGGAAAGTAAAACCTTGAGCAACTGGTAAGTGCACGCTGAGGTTGCTGTGCAATAGAATTCTATTGTTCAGCAATACATCAGGAACTTCTGTTCGAGTTCCAAAATTTTTGTTAAGCGTTTAAAAAAAATACTAGCCACAACGGACGGTTTTGTTAAAAAATATTGCAACGGTTTTGTTTGAAATAATGCTTTTATTTGATTTTTCTCAAAATGATAAACATCTTCATACCACGAATCTTAGCTGTGGTTCATTCAAGTATCAAACGACCTGTACTGCAGAACCCATAATATTTACTTGGTTTTCTTTGCTGCAGGCACACCTTACTTATACAATATTGACATAATTCCGAGCAGGTTTAGAATTTTACAACCATTTCAAGCACAGTGGTGGGTTGATCAAGACCTGTGAACGAAAGCCGCCATAAAACATGGAAAAAGTAACCTTTATGCGACTGGGAACTTCGATGAAATATTATGGAGCAATAAGATCCCAAACTACTTGACCCAATTTAGTCCTCTTTTGCAACGTGACTGGCACAGGGGTAAATTCCAAGTCAGCGTCAACAGAAAACGGATTAGTTGTTGTTTTTTAGGAATATCATCGGCCATTGCGTACCAGAAAGTTTTTGCCGCAAAATTTGATAACAAAATATGTTCCATTACGAAAATATAAACGTTTCAAGAATTTCGATTAGCGAGTATGACAGTGCATGAATGCAAATAGAATGTCCGAAAATTTAACAGCTTTCAATCGAAAGACGTCCAAGCCAGTCCCGTCGCCACAGGGGGGCTTTAATTGGCTTATCCCCCCCAAAAAAGCTACAAGCCTCCCAAATTGAAATATGAAACACTATAAGTCAGTGGAGTTTTTGTCAACTTTTAGAAGGTCAGCCCCCCCGGACAAACGTGAAGCTCCTTACTGAAGACTTTCTGATGACGGTTCTGGTCCAAGCTCTTTCTGTGTTGCATTTCAAACTACGTTGTTGTACATTAATCTACCGGTTTTTGTATCAACACGTGTAATCCAGACTCATCGCTCGATCATTCTCTCTGTTTTTTTGGTTAACATTTTGTGTGTAGAAGTTTGAGCAGTCATGCAGATTCAACTTGTATCGCACAATAAAGAGGTTAATTTGTAGGAAATTACGCTCTGTCAGGTTAATTTCTAGGCAATTAACCTTTTGCCTATAGCATAATCCCGACATGCCCAAAGCAACCTAAAAGCAAAAATCAGCTTTCTTTCAAAGAGAGCTCCCACCTTGAATCTCTGGAACATGGGACTTTCCTCCGTTCCCATCATGTACACGAAGTCTGGTGTGAGCACAAACGAAACGCGTTCTCGTTGAATCCCGTAAAACTTCTTGGTATTTCCAAGAAAATGGCCAAAGTCGATATGAAACAAATTGCCAGATTCCGTCAACATGATGTTGTCGTTATGTCGATCACCAATGCCTACAAACCATCGGAAGGCGCACATGTGATTCATGGAGGTATATACAGTATTTAAATCATCAATTTAGTGCTTGACTAAAATAACTAGAGCACAGAAAGCATTCCTGTTACAGTGAGAAATTATGAGCGTTGGTTACCTGTAAATGCAATGCATTAGTCTCAGGGCACAGTCAGGAGTAACATGTAATCAATACAACGCTTCCTTCACATACACGCTATACACAGTCGATAAAATGACTGCGTGAAAAATGAAAAAAAAAATTAGCAAAGAGTTTAACATAAGCTTGAAACTGCGTATAAGGAAAAAAATACGATAACTGCTCGTTCGTAGCTTTATTGCTGGTCCTAACTTGTATGAACAAAGCTAACAGTTATCTTGACATCTCTCGAAACCAGAGCTCAGAAAAAAATGAAACAGTGACATAGCCATGATGTGTGTCATGATACCATTCTTGATTTTTTTTTCAATGATTTACCTCGAAATAGGGCATTTATATAGGTTTAGAGTTCGCACGTTATTTACAGCTTGAATCGATTTTATAAATGTAAGCCCGGACTTTTTCGAGAACACTGGGCATACACCAGTAAAACAAAAAAATGTTTAGATTCTTTTAAAAACCATGAAAACGAAGGCCAGTATGCAAGCAAATAAACAAAACATAACAATAGAAACAGTTGAAAAATGCCTACGTGGATGTAAAGAAGTTGTCACTGAACTCATGAATACTAAGAAAAAGTTGCAGGTAAGCTAAATCCAATAAAAAGATTTGATAACAAACATTTGTAAGGACCAATGTAGTTGTTCACATAAACCATCTTTTTTCGAAGACTTTTCTCTAGCGGAAGTACGTTTAACAAAAATAACAGGAAGCGAATTGCACTCGCCCAATATGTACGTAGCAACACAGTATCCAGCGCAGGAAAGCATGAACGATTCCACAGCTTCTTCCATCTTGTCAGCCGCTGGATTGTTCCTCTCCAACCATTTTTTCAACACTTCGTCCTTAAATGTTCCTCGAAAAAATCCACCAAACTCTTTCTGAATTTTCGCAACAGTTTTGGCATTAGGAACAATCTCAATTATGCCCACTAGCATGCCTGAAAAGCAAACAGAAATAATTGACCAACAAGTCATTCTTTCACTTAAAAATAGATTTTTTGCAGTTCTACATAGCATCGGGACAGAATGGTTCTCAATACGACGTTTCTTCTGAGGCATTCTTTTCAAATTTTCTTCAGTTGTTAACAGAAAAAAGCGTAAAAATAGAACCAGCCCAAAAATATTTCCAAAAATGAGGAGTTCTGCGGAGCCTTGGTGTAGAAGAGGGGTGGCCAAACCGCGGATCTTTTGGCTTTCGTTTGCGGTTTATTCGCACCTGTGGAAATACGTTGGCGTAGTTAGTTTTACCATAACAGAGAAAGCACTCAAACTTGGTTTACCGGGTGTGATAACTTGTTTTATCACTAACTTACTCTGATCACCGAATGGGAAAACTACCGTTTATTAAACTCTTTTAATCCGACCCTCGTTTCTCCAGGTATAAAAACCATTTCAATTTTTTACGTGCAGTTCATATTGGTTTCCACAAGTAATCCATCCATCTGCTGCCGCTCGTTGTCAAATAGATCCAATGCAACCACGAATCAAGAAGTCACCCCACCCCAGCTCTAGAGTAGTCATGTCTGCGAACTTTTGTTCACTATATTTTAGGAAACGTATGATCTAAAGATTATGATTATCATCTCAGAGCGATTGTCAAAATCGCTAAGTTGGTCTAGAAGTGAGATAGACAGCTTATAGAAGCAAGGAAAGGGGCTTTCGGACCTTACATAGGTAGGCTGCTTTTTCGAGCATAGACGTTTCTTTCAATCATTGGTAGTGTAACATAAAATCGTTTTGCTGTTTTCCATGCCTCAACAAAACTGAAATCTCACCTCAAGTTACTGCTTCAAGCACAGAAACCAGCTGACGTGAACAGAAGTCGGAGTAAACAAAACTAAAAAAATGTAACGACAGATTTCGCACATAATCTCTGCCGCTTCAGTTGAAGTTTAACTCTCAAAGGAATTCGGATACGAAATTAGAAAGACCTACAGCTAGAGAGAGTTTTGGACAGGGACGCCGGAGAACGGAGACATTGCCTGCTGACCTTTCAAAAGGGAGGCAGTGCCTTTTCATGACAGATAGCACAGGTAATTTCATGGATTAACAAGATAGACTTGAAACAAATTTATTGCAGCTATTCGCGCACCCAGATTATTGAGAATGGTTTCTTAATTTCTGTTAATATTTGTGAAGTCAGTGTTGTTGATAAATAAAAGAAAATATAATGGTAACGATTTTTTTGTTTTTCTAAGTTTCCATTGCCTTCAACTCTTTTACTGCTCTCTTTTACTGGAGTTGCGCCGGCTTAGCTGCAGATCTCGCAAACCAATGCCTTAAAAGAGCCAGCTCGTGCAGCTCTGACATCGATTAGCCAAATGTGAAACATGGTGCAGTCCAGACTAAAACGAACAAGATGGCTTCGTGACATTAATGTTCAATAAATTCAATGTATGAATGTAAATAGAAGTTTATAACTTTCTTTTCGTGTGCAGCGGGGCATAAGCAGCAGGTTAAGTCACCTCTTGTATGGAAAATCGTTTAGAAGTGAAGAGCACGACATATTTGCAACTGCTTTATTTTCCATCAATGTAGCTTTTGCATCCACAATGGGTGGCGGCCTAGTCATGAACTCAGTTACGATTTGCTCCATTTGCAGCAAAGTAGCGCCATGATAACTGGGAAGCAGACAGGGCCATAATGCCCAAAAATCNGGATGNTTGTCTCTTTCGGTGGCGAAGATGACCACAACGTCCTGTGCCAAGGTGCACTGGTATCCCTGCAGTGGTTAAACGAGGCCAGACTGCAACCGAAGTGATCGTCTTCTCGTGCGTCAAGACCGTTGACGAACGTTCATGTCGATTCCAAGATAATCAGCTAAGGAAATATTTACTTCAGCCGGTGCAACGAAAGTTTTGTATCTTTGGCTTACATGCTAGCAATTGTGAATCGGTAAATCCCTAGAGCAAAAACTCTCACTTGACTCACACCACCTGATTGAAAAGCAGTCCTGTTGCCACGGGGGCCCCAAACAAGGCTTCAAGAACCCCCAAAGTGAAATATAAAACGCTAGAAATCAGTGGAGTTTTTATCAATCCGTATTCTGTTCCGTTCTGTAATTTATGAACACAGTTGTACTTGCCGCTACAACCTGGAATAACATCGCCTGATCATTTTGGATACGTTTGTAAGGTAAGAAGCGTCAGCATACTTACGGCAGCATTCGTCAGTAAGGTAAGAAATGTAGTTGAGGCTTGATCGCAAAGCGTCAGCATTCATTGCTTGGAGTGTTGATGGTGAAGTTACAGTAGCTTATATGCCTAGTGGCATACGCCCAGAAGTTCGACTTCCTCTTGATCACCGTATTTTGTGTAGTTATGACTGTTGTGAAAAAATGTCTTATGGCTATTCCAGATAGTCTTCTCGTAGTTAGTACGGCATAGAAGCAAGATACTTTTATTGCTTACGACCAATGTTACACGATTGTGCAGCCTGCTGTTCCGACAGCAAGATGGAGTTAATAGTGTAGTTAGAAAGGTCTATTTGGCAATGACTGCTAAGCTTGCCCGGACAGAGTAGTGCAGTTGGTGCATTACGGATGTTAACCATGTTGCGTCCACGTAGGCCTTAATAGCTTGTACTTGTCAACATTGATAGCCTACTTGAGATACAATAATGGTGTAAATCTAAACACGTGCCATGCATTAAAAGATTAACTGGTCTAAACACCAGAAAGGTTTATGTATGCGTGTTTCGGCCAGTTAAAAGCACGATGCCTATGCTTTTTAAGCAAAATTTACTTCACCTCATTGCAAATTTTATCAATTTGTGTGCTAATGAAACAACACGTTCATCGCGGTGCACTGATTTGACCGACCTCAGATTTTTTCCTTCAGCAACAGTGTTTTCGTAACTGAACAATAGGCTTGATTCTCGTTTCTTGCAAATTTTTGTTAACATTTGCATTTCGTTACGACATCTCTAAATACTCGTCGTCAATTAAATGACGATGTCCAAATTCCTTTTGCTAAGCTTGTTCGAAAAATTTTATTTGCAAACTACGAGCCTATTATGGATATTTTTGTGGGAAAATATTTAATAATTTTATCATTAATTTACCTACAATGTGAATCACAATGTGCCAGTCCTGTGTTGTACATTTAATGTAAATTTTCAGAATTTCTAGCCCCCCTGCACAAACGTAAAGCCCCTCTATTAAAAACTTTCTGGCGACGGTTCTATGGTGATAACTTCGTTGATGCCCAGGAAGAGCACACGCGTTGCTTATTTCTGCCTTATTCCACTTACGCTGTGTCGGCCGACATTGAAGAACATGCCATAACAGTGTCTCGCCTAAATTAAAACTCTGAGCCTAAAATTAAAAAAAGATAACAAGGGCAAGCTTAAATGAAAAATCTAGTAGAGCTTAGCATCTTTTTGGGTTGAATTGGTAAAGTAACAGAGACTACCCGCGCTATACAATTCATACTTCATAACTTCCCGTGACTCATTTTTCTACGAAACCATGTCCCATCTTGCCTCAAGTAAGCCTACATTAAACACAGATAGCATAAAGAATACGACACGATGTATACAAGCAGTGGTGTACGAACTGGGGGTAAAGGAGGTGCAAGCGCACACCAAAAATTTTTAAGTTGTCGAAAATTCGGGCAAAATCTCAAAAAAGTCAGGCACAGAAGTTTTGTTTCGGCATTCTTAAAAATATAATGAAATTACACGTTTTTGTTAATGAGTGTATAAATGAGTGTGGCTAAAGAAAACATGAGTCTGACTCCCCACAAAAAAGTTTAGTATGTCATAGAAAACACATCAAATATACAGCATATAAAATCAACAAACCGTTTCTAGTAATTTTGTGTTTTACTTTGTGAGAGAGTTGATGAGTAACAAACTGCTACAGAAAATTTGTAGGGGGAAAGTTCAGCGCATAAAACTTTTTCGGGAAAATTTGGGGAAATTCGGGCAAAATATCTTTCGCATCCCAAAAAATTACCTGCTCCTACACCTATGTCTAAAATGAATAATGGCTCCATTGTAACTTGTGTTATATCGTCGCAGAATTGAGATTAGCGCTAAAAGGAATTGGCGCAGACCTGTGCTCATGCAACCGTACGATAGCAGATGAAGATCAAGACCTTCCTCGTTCCACAGTTTTCCCATCAATGACAGCATTTGCAGTGTTAACATGTCTTGACGCAGGTCGTCACCTTGTTTGAAAATAAGTCTGTGATAAAATAGGAATACATTGGCGTTGGTTATTAGGTTCCGCTAGGCTGCGCCAAGCGTCGGCAGAAACTGAATTATGATGTAGTGTTTTGAGCCACGCTCAAGTAATACACTTCGCAACAATAATGCACACTTTTGAGTTCACAGCGTAACCATGACTATGGCTAACCGTTCAATATTGTTTGATTCGGAAACCACGAAACTGTCGGCATTCACGAACTCAAGCCACAATGGACGCTTTTTTGAGTCCATTATTTTTGACTTGTCCACAATGAGTTTCCCAAGAGTAATGCGGGGATCAAATGGCGCTTGAAATGTTTCGGGCAAATCAATCTTCGCAATTTCGTCTTTTAGGCTGTCACCTCCTTTTGCATTTGCGGCGCACGACTTTCCAGAACGTGACGAAAGCTGCACAAGTGCGGTGCTTCTGTCAATTTTCAGCAATCAATAAAGCATTATATTCTTGTGACAGGCATGCAAAAATTCCTTTGACAAATACAGACGCGATACAAAAGGGTTCCATTATGACGTATTTCTCAGTAAAGCTTTCCCATACTTACTCGAACACTCAATTCTTTCAAAATGTTGACGGCAGTGATTTGTTTAGAAAGCTCATCGATCATGTTAGGTCCGCATCCACGAAGATAAGCTTCCAAAAGAATTGAATATCTTTGGCTAACATGCAAGTTCTCAACCTCGGATCGCAGAAACCAAAAAAAGTAATGTCCGATTCGTTTGCTTTGAAGCGCTCGCGTAAGGAGGAACCGTGCAAGAGCGCTGTCATGATGAGGTTCGAATTTCAACGCCTGCGAGTGCAAATCCCAGGCTTTTAGGCATACCGCAGGGTAAATTTGCTCTGGAACGTTATAGCAGCAACATGGAAGTTTCAAAAATCACGGTAAGAAAACTTAGACTGTATCACTAAGGCTACACGAAAAGCAGCTCGAACTTGACTTCATTTCGCAAACAGCTTTTTCTGTTTGCTCCGATCTGCCTTCGAGTCAGATAAATACGAATCGTACTGCTGGACGATTTTGATTGTTCGCCTTGCTTTGAGTAAGCTTATTAAAGATTGAGCCTCTCAATGAAAAGTANTCGTTAGCACCAGCATTATTGTTCAGGGTTTATTTCCGATTCCCCACCTTCTGACTAATACTGTAGTTCAAAAGTGCTTTTCCCAAACNTATGCACCTAAACGTAAAAGATAAAAGGGAACAATTTGTAACTTTAAGTTGTGGTATTGCTATGCACAGAAGATGATAACAGTTGTTATCGAAACGTTTGCAAGATGTCAGTTGTATCGTTTGCTTTGGCCGTAGTATTTATTATAAGTTGTGGTAAATTATGACTTGGGTTCACGCAACACCGATCTACCGGTTGCTTCTTAGTCCCTTCAAAGCATACTTTGTATGCAAAACATCAAACTATCGAAGATTTAAAAAGGATTAAGTTCTCAAGCAGGTTTTTTAAGGAAAATGTTAGGTACCCGGTATGGACTTGTAGGGACGCGATTTCTCTGATTCTAGGGACCCAACGATAATTTTCTCTGATTCTAGGGACCCGGTTTTAAATTCTAGGGATCCGAATCGGTTCCCTAAAACACCTAAAGAAAAACCCTGTTCTCAAGGTTATTCCAACTTCGCTTCTTCAAGCGTGGATTTGACCTACTGTTTAATATAAAACTAATTGAGCTCACTTTTTCGTTTGAGGTTATCCAAGGACAATGAAACAGTGCAGTGCAAGGAACTGAAAGAATCGAACATTACTGCTTGGGTCAAAAGTTTATATGACTGGCACTCATTACAAAAAAGTCCTACTTTTTCAAATATCTTGCATCCAAAATGCTTAATCTGCCGGGATTTATGCGTGGGGCAATACTGTATGGGGCATTTTATTAACACTGACGGTTTTATCAAAACATGTACTCAGAGTTCCGCCGTTTTCGTGATTCGGTTTTGGTGATTCGCTGGACCCATATAAGCATCATTTTTAAAAAACTAGTCGTAACTGTTTGGACTCACATCTTTGATTTTGCACAAAAAAGCTGTTGCAAACTTTTTTTGCAATATCGACCAAACCACACACCAAATACTGTGAAGGTGGAGTGAATTTACAAAAGGTAGATCCTACAGATAAGCACAAATTAGGCCAACGTGTGAATTGGCGTCAATTTTCTCAGAGGAATACCAAGTGTGGTGAAATATGCAAAGTAGACTCCACTTTGCAGTCGTATTACTTATTCAAAATCTAACATTCGTGGTGTTTTGCAGATTGCTATGTGTTTACGTGGTAGAAGCACGCAACAAAATACTTATGTAAGACGAATTCAGTGCCATCAACCAAAACATACAATTAAATATTCAAAGTTTCTGAAACGACACAAGCAGCATCAGTTCTTACCTGCGTCAGTTGCAAAAGATAAGCGAGTAACTTATCGTTGCTCAAGTCTTTCAGAGTGGTTACTGCTAAACTGCGCACGTTTTTATCGACGTACTGGGAATCCAGTAACTCCAAAGCCACCTGTCACAACGAATGGTAGTAACAAAAATAACTGATTTATAGGCAAGCAAATGTATGTCGCTACCTCCTTCGTCGAAAGGAAGCGCAACTGAAAGTACAATGCAACTAAATACAGAACTTAGAAAAGTGATCAAAAGGTTTGTCTTTTCTCTACCCATCCATACCTCTGCTGGCTCAGCAGCTTATTTAAATATTTGTCTTGCGTTAATCAATAAATGTTGAAGGTGTTTCTACAGTAAAACCAAACGCTACTTTCTGGCTAATATAATAGATGTATTGACTGCACATACTGAGCTTTTACAGAACATACGAAAACCTTTGTAACGGTTTAGTTTTGTTTGCAATTTTGTTTGGAACTTGTCTACAACAACAGGCATGCACATAAACAAAAACAACCTCAATGGAAATAGGTGACCACTGCCGCAAAAGTTCGTGCATCCTTACGACACTATCTAAACTTGCAGCATCCACAGCTTGTAGAACTTTCGGGAGAGAATTCGCTCTGTCTTTGCAGTAGGAACTGTGGCGAAAAGAAAAATCGCATCTGTGCAATCAATCACTTCACTTGGTGTTTGCGGTTGTAATTATAAAGTGCAATGTTGGTCGCAAATCTAAACCAACTTGTTATGTTTGACACAAAGCACTGTTTCATGGGAACAAACTAATCCTGCTTGCACGCAAATATTTTTTTTAGCAAAGCAAATGGTACTGGAGTAGCTGCAGCACATACACGCAACAAATACAGTTCGCTGCTTCAAATTGAACAGGTAGAAAAGTTACACTGTTATCATCGAGCTCGAAACAAATTTTACACAAATACCTGTATTTATTCAAAACTGCCTTATCCGATGCAGTTAGCTCTGCGAGTGCGTCGCTTTGGATAATTTCTTCAAGTTGCTTCCACTCGGCTGAACCGTGCACTGGCTGCACATCTTCATTGTCGTCATTTTTTTCTGGAGGTATCCATCCACCGTTTGGGAACACCACAGGGTGCATATAGGAATCCAGCTACAAAATGATCATTAATTTCTAAGCTTAGTCTTTTGCAATTTAGCTCTGAGAAAAAAACTAAATTAAGAAGCAAAAACGCAACAGCCAATTATTCAAATTAAATCATTCCGCATGTTTCGAAAAACAACTGTTTAACACGATGTCACTGAAATCATTGGCAGTTGCTATAAACGTCCAATATGATTTGATAAAAATCATCGTTATTGTTTCTTGTACTGCTTTGCAAGACTTCGGAGCTTCACTATTCACCAAGGAAAGTAATATCTTTCAAAAATTCCTTTCTGGACGCGCGAGTGTTGGTGCATCAGACGAAGAAACAAACGTTTTGCACACTGCACAGTGCGCATGGGATGTGCCAGGTTGAGAAATTAAAGCTACTGAGACCTGAAAGCTACTCGTATTCGCATTTTTCTGTGTTAAATGCTCTGATCAACAAGCCATTCATAGAAAATTTGGGCATGCCTCGCCGAGGTGCATGTTACTGAAAGCGAACCGCTGTTGGGACAAAACATTCTCTTTATCCTCTGCTTGAATTCGACTCATTTCAGTCGTTCTTGCGTGTGCCACATAAGCGGCCTGAATGCTGGTTTGTTTGTGTATATTACAGGTTGATATAGGCATTGTACTAAGTGTCGATCTAAATAAACGCATGCCACAGACCAAAACATCATCTTAGCAGCAAAAGGTCGCGCATTCACATACCTAGTTCTTGTTCTTGTTCAACTGAAACCAACAAAGTTTATTTCACCTCTATATAAAGTTCTGCAGCGCAGGAAGTAGACTGAGCAAAAGCATTGGGAGCAGTTGTTCCAGTATGAGTTTCGATCGAGACGTCTTCGCTGTTCAACAACGGCCATGTCTTGAAAACATGCTTTCCAGTGCGCAGCACAGACCTGTGCAAGATACTTTTGTGGGCAGAGAAAGCTTTGAAACAGTCACGAGGCGGAAAACCTTTTCAACAGCATCTGACTTCAAGTAGAAGTTGTTACACCCGTTTGACACTCACGTACCTGTGATTGAGCAGCTGCATGTTTGCCCAGCTTAAAATCACGTGTTGCTGTTCACCATCCGATGCATCTTCTTTCACGCCGTATTTAATGCGGTTCGACCAATTTCGAAATATTCCAATGATATTTGCATTCAACCTGGCTTCTTTCGGAATGTTTCGAAGTTGAATATCGAATTCCAACCACTTAAACCACCTGTCAGTCGATCGAACAGGAAATTAATAAGTCGATCTTCGTTTAAAGACGAATTTTTTTGCTTGATGTTAAAATTAAAACTTTTTTAAGTTCCTCAGTATCTGGATCACCCAGCTCCATAACGACGTAATACTTACCTTTAAACGGTGCCTTAGTGTTTCCAACCCGGGTTTTCCCGAACCCGAAACCCGTTTTTTTGGCTATTTTTTACTACCCGAAACCCGTTTGTTTTTCAATTACCAAACCCGGGTATCTTGAAAAACCTGGAACAGCTGTTGCATTCAAATATTAGTAATTCTGACAACACTGAAGTTGCAGACTGGCGCGTGTAAGGGCCAAATTAGCACATTTGAACTTTCAACTATTACCATGAGGTCCGAGGTGCGGGTTTGCTCACTGACCATCGTACGTTTGTTGTTGGTCCGTTTATATTTTTGTTCAATTGACCTATTCAGACGGATCGTGACGTCATTTTGCACATAACAGGTGTCTACACAAACTTTAGTCTTTTCGCTAACCTAATTAAATAACTACCACATGAGGTAGTTCTTCAAAGGCATGCCGTAGTTTCGTAGTTACTAGCTAGTTGAATTATAAGTTGTTATATGTTAGTTCATATACAAGCTGTTTTTCTTTGCAAAATCGATTCGTTCCTTTTCAGTGTGCAATAACTTTCTACTAAATATTTGGCTTTCCTTTAGAAGCAACTTTAAGTAGATTTTTAATCATACACATTCAGTTTAAAGGCGTTAGTAATCACAGAAAATCAGAAGCTTAAAACCATTTCTTATACAACAAGGCTCAACTAACACCAAAGTGCAATTTGTGCTCCGTTATACAAGTCATACAAAAGAAGGTGATTCAAGCACCGAAAGCTTGATCAATCATGTGAAATCAAAGCACACAAAGCATGTAATCCATGAGAGTGAAGACCACAAAACTATTCCGGCACAGGAAGAGATCCTATCACAAATTGTGAAAAAGGAATCTTTGTGAGGCTACAAAGAAGAGGTCAAATAAACTTGAAAACTGTTTCATGCCTTAACTACAGTCAAGCCTATATCAGCTCAAATCAGTGGAACCAGAGAGGACTTTTTCAGCCACGGGACTACTTGTCACAAAACTCAGAAACAGACTGAATGATAAAAGTGTGCTTTGATTGTCATACGTCAGTATTATACACATCATTGAAAGACTGTGCTTAAATTAATCAATAATTCGCTAATTAATGGCGGGAGGACAAACAGTAGTAATTTCACAATGATATTGAGTTTTATCTCTCAAAAACGCATTCTTTTCAAAACCCGAAAAAGCCCGGGTTTTCCCGGGTTTCCTTTCTCAGCTACCCGAAACCCGGGTTTTAAAATTTTGCCCCGAATTGGAAACACTACGGTGCCTCCCGTGATGCTGGAAAATAACAGCGTTTACCTCAAGTCATCGCTGTAGGGCAAGGGATCGGTCACAACTGGCCTCGATAGCCTTTGTCTCCCCCTGTAGAGTGATAACTCCAAGTAAACTTCGTCCGGCGATGGAAGATCTTTCCCAACCGTTAAGCTGTCGATTCCTGAACACAACAAATCGCTCACGATTAACTATGTCATATTCATAAAGAAGTTACACTAGAAACGTTTACTGGTTTGAAGAAGAAGCTAAAACGACGCAATGCACGAAACAAACTATTTGCCACACAAGAACGCTTAAACTTTCTATTATAGACACCATAATAACAGGACAGCGGTTCAAAATCTCCAACATTAGAACAGATCTATAAAAGAAAAACTCTAAGGGAGTGCGGAAACACACAAAGCAGCACTTACAATAGCTGAACTAACCAAGCACTAAATTATAATCAAATTCTAACACTTGCTATGTACAGTAATCTCCCGGTTAAGTTCGCACCCGTTAAGTTCGCATCCCAGTTAAGTACGCAAAAAATATTCAAAAAATCTGGATTCAACTTTTTCACTAATTTATTGGTATTTGCAGTGAGTCAAACACGGCAACACAACTTGTCATGAAAAGAGTTAAACAAACAACAATATGGTGCTGAAGTTCACGATTTAAACAAGTCAGGAATGGTCAGCTGATGCATGTTATGCTCTCTTTTGCGTTTTGCTTTCAAAATCACCTGCCTTCAAGGTATAACTTATCTTTCATCTCTTTAAACCTCCCGACAGACGCTCCAAAGTTTTTCTTTTTCGTCTCTTCAAACATCAGATCAGAACGTTTATGAATAACTTCTCGCTTCGCCCAGACTTTTCTAATACAGTAGTAGCCTCACTGACTTTGTACTGCCGTGTGATGCTTCGTTTGCCTAGAGCAGGGGTGGGAAAATAGCGGCCCGCGGGCCAAATGTGGCCCGCCAAAGCGTTTTCAGTGGCCCGCAGAAGCATTCAGGAAAATCTTCAAATCTGAAATTTTCTCCAGCTTCTCATAGTAAACATTAGTGCTGAGGCTATAAATCGAGACTTGCTTCCACTCGCATAAGAAGATACGGCCCTCCGCTTAACGTGGCCTTCTCAAAGTGGCTCCCAAGCAAACATAATTGCCCGCCCCTGGCCTAGAGGATTTGTCTGGCTCATCTAAGAGATTACTTCCAATCCCTGTGACTCATTCAAACGCTTGGCTTTGCCTGACATTATATGTGAATAGTATAATATAAGTAAACACCATGTGCCTTGCTAAAAAGATTAGTAAGCTTCAGTCAATGAAACAATCAGTCTCGAAACTTCATCCCTAATGATCAGCAACATGGTAGCCAACCTGTTTTCACCAAGAAAAGCCAGACCTTGTCCCAAAAAAGGCAGAAAAAGCCAAATATCAGTTTTTAAGGCATATTCACATAAAACATGCATAACACAAAATATATATTGAAACTCGTCAGAAACATCAACATAATTATAATACAATTTCAATCTTTAAAAGCATTTTCTTTCCCAGTAATTACACTGTCTTACAATTGTTTCTTATAAATAACATTGCTGATTTTATAAATAACATCGACTAAAATCTTCCCAATATTCTTTGTACCCTGCATGGTCATAGACTCTCGTCAGAAGAGATTTGTAATGAATATGCAGCTCAGACAATGTTATACCAGAATTAAGCCTTTTCGACTGAAAAAAAAGTCAGAGAAAGCCTATTTTTGTCTGTTTTTTGATTTCCAAAAAAAGCCAAAGGTGTTCAGAAACGCCGAATCGGCTGCAACCCTGATCAGCAATTCAGCGTATTCACTTTTGCTGATACATATACAGGCCTTCTATATTACGTCATAATACGCTTTTTGTGTAGAGTACAAGGCATAATTGCAAAGTTCGCACCTACCAGCTAAGTTCACACGTACTGCTCAGATTCAAGTTGCGAACTTAACTGGGAGATTAGTGTACTATTTCATTTCTTTTAAGCAAACCGACTGATGTGGCAGCACTTCCTACATCTTGGTTCTGTTATCTTGTTGCTAACTTTGGCACAATTTGTCTTGAAACGCAAAATATATGTTTTGAGTAATAGTTAACAATTTTACTTTAACAAAAGGCAACTAAATTTTTGGCGTTGGAACTGAAAGCGGCTTGTTATTTTTTGCTAAACTTTGGTCTTACTAGCGGTGCAGCGTGAGCTTACAAAAAAACAAACAAAACAAATAAAACTAAAGCAAAAATATTTCAAACATGCATGCGAAATCGATTTTATAGCATATTTTTTAAATGGTAAATTTCGTGAAAGTTTTAAAGTTTGACCAATTTTAAGGCAACTTTGTAAGAATCTTTATACTCCTTGGTTGCCTGTAGTTGGACTTTGTAATGATATGAAGCTGTTGATGAATTGCGAAGTCGACTGCAAAGCCAAATTATGGAAACAATTAATTAATTTCCAATACATTGCTGTTTAACACGTGGCTAATTGTCTTTTCTGAGTAGGAAGTTTAAAACCAAGGCTCGCCATAAAAGGGCTTTTTCGAAAACATTGAAAACATAAGGAACCCCGCAACGTGAACTTTCTTGAAAAGAACAGCTAAACAAAACTAATTTCTGACTTCGTTCAAAAATATCTTCAACAAACTTCACTGAAATCCCATTTTTCTCGAAAAAAAAAAGATATTGAACGCAATTCAAGGCTGATGACAAGGACAATTTGCCCTCGAGATAATCGCGCTATAATAATGATTGATGACACACATAAAGGAGCTGATGGCAAGGCTCATGGGACGTCAACTGACATGAAAAAGACACCTCGCTAATTCTGGTGAGACAGGCGTGCGGCCCGACAATCTCAGCGCGTGTCGTGCCGTTACGGTGTAAAAGATATAATAGAATTATTGGGATTGTTTCTGATAAGACAAGTTTGAAGCATCCCGTCGCGTGCCGCATATCTTTCCAGTGAGAAAGCCCGCTTAGGCCTGATATCGTTTACGCTAATAGGGCCTTTGATGTTAACAATATACTGAAAACCGCCAAAAATTCTTTTTGTGCACGAGAGCCCAGCATACATTTTCTCAAGTTGACAGTCGCTAGTTGTTGTGAAGTTGCTACCCATTGTTTTGTTAGTATTCCTAATGGTGCGGCACAGAGGTATTTGATCTGAAAAAGCAAAAAAGCGATCACCAAAGCCTTGACGCTTTAAACAATTATTTCTCTTACATTTCGGTTTGACTTTTGTTGTCATCCTACTCAAACTAACGAGTCACTACAGACATATGAAAAAATTCTGAAAACGATGGCTGTGAAATATTGGGTTTTATAGTTTATAAAGACGTCAGTCTTACTTAACTTGCTTTTTGAATCACATTTTAACCACATTTATACATTCTGTTTTGGCCCTTTCTCGATAAAAACATGGAAATTACTTGAACATTATTTTTTTACGCTTTCAGGCTTGATCACTCGAAGGGCATGTAAAGAACAAAACAAGTCTTTTTGAATCAACTTTGTCAACTATTAAGCGCTGCTGAATTTATAGCCAGAAGCCCCGAAATCATTCCAACCACCATGCATTTACGAGTTTCTTACATCTAGTCTGATTGATAAATCTCGGGAAAAAAACATTGCGTGTTGTTTACTTCGGCGAAGTCAAACACCTGCGTGCGCTAGGCGGTCTCTTTACTTTCATCAACGTTTTAACCTAGCGAGACACGAAACCAGGATATTTACTAAGACGATGAAGAAAGAAAACAAACAAAACAAAGCATTGCAGTTCAGGCAACATTTCCTCCACGAATGCGAAAACCGCACATTCAAAGCACGTTAACGAACAAAGCAAAAAATTTTCAAAACCAAACCACAAGCTGGGACCACCAACAGCTGCAACTTACCCACAGCCTTTACACGAAATTTCCGGATCATGTCCCAAAGCGAAAAAGCGACGATTTCTGTGTGGTTCTTCTTGCAGCCAACCAGTGTGAGTTGCTGATGATTTTCTGTAACGCCAGTCGACTCGTCTACCAAATACCATGGATCGTGCGCCGGAACTGGGACATCCTTTGATTCGTCGGGTGCAGCGCATAAGGCCAACTGGGGATCCACCTTCTGTAAACGCAACTAGAATTTATTGCTACCTCTGCAAAACTTGTGCAGGCAAACAAGCTTTGCTGGTGCTGCTTTTTGAATGCATATCAAACAATATGTGAATTCCATCTCGGGGTTAATTTGAAGATGTACTTGAAATTTTTTACCTCAAAATCATGTAAAATGAGTTGTACAATACTAGGAGCGGAGTCCAGTATCTTTGTCTGACAAAACTGTGATTTCATCAAATTTTGTTCATATGAGGTGAAAAGCTTCAACAAGTCTGTAAGGCTTGTAGCTATGTACTGCTAAAACCCAGTGGCGAAAATGCGGGGCGAGCCGCCCCCAGGCAAGCTAGCTGAAATTTTACATTTTCATATCTAGTATTCTTTTGGTTTTCAGTAGGTTGTTTTTTTGCGTTTTTCGGAGTTTTGCGTCTTTTTTAGCTAGTGCAGACATCCACGACATCCGGATTCACTATCATTTCTTAACTTTTTTTCCGAGTGTTGCCTAGTGCCTCCCCTACGATGGCTAGTGGGCCTCCTTCAGCTTATTTTTGCACCCCTGTCTCAAACATCTGGTTGCGCCACTGCTAATACCACTTACCAAATGGACATGTTTCACAGCTTTTGTTTACCTTCGCTTTTCGAAATCTGTTCTTCACTTTTGCTAAACTTGTCAGCAGTTGTGGTGTATCCCAAGATGTTACTCGTTTGAACACCTCTCACTGTTGCTAAGTTTGACCAACCAATTTTTAACTGCGTTTTGCAATCGCGATCGTCAAGACCAACGTTTATGTAGGGTTACCAACGTTTATGTAACTGAGAGCTACTTCTTGGGTAGCGATTAACGCTAAGGGCTACTAGTTGATACACACTTCTGAAATAAAAATTTAGTTCAATTTACCTATTATGTTATCATTAATGATTCTATAATCTATGTGACCATACTTATCATCTTAATGTTATTTTGAAAACAGGCCCGCGGGCAACCAACGTGGTCCTTGCGGGCGACCTGGTGCCCGCGGTCACCGTGTTGGTGACCCCTGCTCAAGCGTATACGGTTATCAACTACAGACTTGAATAAATTGCTCACAAATTAGATGACAACGGGAACCACTTCTTATGTGCTCGAAAGTTTTGTAGAAGACCTACTTCGGATGTCAGTGCCTCAGAACAAAGAGCAAACTCGCTGTTCAGCTTCGATTGAACGTTCTGTGTTGGTGTACATCAGAAGCGTGTAAATACATTATAAGCGCAATCGTAATGGCGGCCGCGATGACTTCTTGCTCAAGTGCAATATTGGGCATTGAGAGGTTTACTAGGGCTTTTGCAAGAAAGATTTATGAGCACTGATCCAAAGTAAAGATCCAAATTAGAAGCTTGGAACTTTACTATCAAGACTTTTGAAACTTGTCAATTAAATGAAAGCAAACATTTTATTTGTTGGCTTAAATCCGAACACAAATGTTCAGGAGAAAACGCCAGAAATATGCACGTTTCATGGATAATACTTTAAAAACAAGGAGCATTAAAAATATTTAAATGTTGAAACTCGGTTGTTGTTCTCCCGAGCCCTAATAAAATTTCTGGCTACGCACCTGGTTCCACCGC